>Ga0302180_10003184_pt1 | contig 12528 bp, 12 predicted proteins | sample I_Palsa_E3_2_FD_200575 | JGI IMG/M metagenome (GOLD analysis project Ga0302180, IMG submission 200575) | Peat permafrost microbial communities from Stordalen Mire near Abisko, Sweden - I_Palsa_E3_2 | ecosystem: Environmental > Terrestrial > Soil > Palsa > Peat permafrost | place: Sweden... | reverse complement strand
TCATTGGGCGTCTAGTTAGAGGAGACTCCCACCATCCCTCGTCGAAAGGTGAAGGCGTCGCATGTATCTTGACACGCGCACGATGGTCTTTTCCTTTGCGACCGGCAGCCTCATTATGGCCGTCGGGCTCTTGATTGCGAACTTGCGCGCCGCGCACATGCGCGTGATGACGCTCTGGGTCGCGGCGAACTTTTCGATCTTCGCCGCGTGGGTGCTCTACGCGATCTTCGGGGAAACAACGCAAGTCCTCGACGGCATCCTCGCGTTTTCGCTCTTCGCGACGGGCTACGCCCTGGAGTTCTCGGCGCTTTCCATGTTCTGCGGCCGTCGCGTCGCCCCGCAGATCCTCGCCGCTCTGATCGCCGCGGGAATCGCCGTCTATGTCCTGGCCGCGTTCTTGGATCCGGGCCACGTGGTGTGGCGGATCGTCTGTGCGTCGCTGATTATTGCCGCCTGGTTTGCGGCGTCGGCGGTAACCCTGGCTATCGGGCCGAGACCGGAGGAGCGCATCTCCCATCTGATGACGGCGGGCTTCTTTGCAGCCTTGGCGATCGTGCACGTACTGCGCTCTGCGTACACGCTGTTTCACGCTAGTTCGCAGATCACCGTGCTGGGTAACGGAATGGTGCAATCAGTGGTGCTGGCCGTGAATTTCATTGGGCTCTTCGGAACGTCCCTGGGCTTCATCTTGATGACGAAGGAGCGGGCGGACAACGAGTTGATACGCACGGCGGCAGTGGACTTGCTTACCGGCCTCCTGAATCGACGGAGTTTTATCGAAACGGCGGAACGCGAGTTGCATCGTGCCGAGCGGCAGCATTTACAGACCTCGGTGTTGATGCTGGATCTGGATCATTTCAAAGAGGTGAACGACACCTACGGACATCGCGTTGGTGACCGCGTGCTCGCAAGCTTTGCGGGTGTGCTGCAGGCGAGCCTGCGACCCTTCGACGTGGTGGGCCGGTACGGCGGCGAGGAGTTTTGCGTGCTGCTCCCGGGAACCGGGATAGGCGAGGCCACCTCAATTGCCGAGCGAATCCGCCTCACTACCAGCCAAACGGTTGTCCCTGCTCGGGCATCGACCATCGCTTATACGGTGAGCACAGGCGTTGTGCAAGCGCCGCCTCATGCGATTTCACTCGACGATTTGGTCGACCGTGCCGACCGGGCCCTCTATCAGGCAAAGGCCGCCGGTCGCAATTGCATCCGCGCGATTTAGCCGTTCCGGCATGAGGATACGTGGGAAGAAGGAAACCGTAGCAGCTGATGGATAGCCTGGAAAATCCGGAAGCGCGGGATCCGTTCCGAACGCTCGACGGTCACACGGTGATCCTTTATGGCGGCCAGGAGGCTCGCATGATCGACCGCGTCGCGAATTTCCTGTGCGAAAATTTAGCCGTAGGCCGTCCGGTGCTGGTTGCTGCGACGCAATCGCATCAAAAGGCATTCTCTGCCGCGCTGCGCTCGAAGGGTGTCGATTCCGCCGCGCAGAGTAAAGCCGGCCTTCTCGTATATGTCGACGCACCGGTGCTGCTCGAACAGATCCTGGTCAACGGGCGGCTCGAACGGCGTGCATTTGACCGGATCATCGGCGAGACGGTTCGTAATCTTCGCATGCGCGGACCCTTACGGATCTACGGTGAGCTGGTCGACATGTTATGGGGCCGCGGGCAGGGCGAGCTTGCGATCGAACTCGAGGGGCTCTGGAACCGGCTTCGCTTGCGCGTCGACTTCGAGCTGCTGTGCGGCTACGGCATCGATATCTTTGATTCGTCGTTCTCGATCGGCAGCATCGAGGGAGTCATTCATGCCCATGGCGAGGTCGTACCGTACGGCGGCCTTCCCGGGTACGCCCCGATCTGATGTTTGCAGATATCGTCGGCGCGGAGAACTGTATAACCGATCCGGCCGGGCTTCGCGTTTACGAGTGTGATGGCCTAACAGGAACGCGCGTGCGTCCGGCGGCGGTGGTACTCCCGGCGACGACCGACGAAGTGGCGCGCTGCATCGTTCGCGCCGGTGAGCTCGGGATGGCGATCGTGCCGCGCGGATCGGGCACGGGGCTCTCCGGCGGCGCGCTGCCGATCGTAGGCGCCTTGGTTATCGGCATGTCGCGCATGCGTGCAATTCTCGACGTGGACCTCGAGAATCAGCGCATGCGCGTGCAGCCCGGTGTGATCAATCTCGACATCAGCAAGCATCTTGCTCCGCTCGGATATTATTACGCACCCGATCCGAGCTCGCAGAGCGTCTGCTCGATTGGCGGCAACGTCGCGGAGAATTCCGGTGGCGCGCACTGCTTGAAATACGGCTTTACAATAAATCACGTTGTGGCCTTGACGATGGTGCTCGCCAGCGGTGAAGTCGTCGAGATCGGCAGCCCGGTTGCCGACCCGCTCGGTTACGATCTGACCAGCGCCGTGATCGGCAGCGAAGGCTTACTCGGAATCGTGACCGAGGTCGTCGTACGCTTTTTGCGCAAGCCGCAAGCTACCCGAACCGTTTTTGCAACCTTCCCCTCAACGGACGAGGCGGGCGAGGCGGTTTCACAGATCATCTCGGCCGGCATCGTCCCGGCCGCGATCGAGATGATGGATGCGCTGGCGATCGAAGCAATCGTCGCGTCAACACACGTTGATTGGCCGCTCGACGTCGGCGCCGCGCTGCTCATGGACGTCGACGGCATTGCGGCAGAAGTCGAGGAGACGGCCGATGCGGCGGTCGCAATTTTGCAGCGAATCGGTGCGGTCGAGATCCGCAATCCGCACGACGAGAGCGAACGCGCGCTGATGTGGAAGGGACGCAAGGGCGCGTTCGCCGCCATGGGCCGCATCAGCCCAAACTACTACGTTCAGGATGGCGTTATTCCGCGTTCGGATATCGCGCGCGTACTGCGCGAAATCTCGGAGCTTTCGCAGCGATCGGGATTTCGCATCGCCAACGTCTTTCATGCGGGAGACGGCAACCTGCATCCGCTCGTGCTCTACGACGCGCGTTCAGGCGACGAGTCGGAGCGTGCCGAACACGTAGCATCGGAGATTCTCCAGATCTGCATCAAGTACGGCGGCTCGATTACCGGCGAGCACGGTGTCGGTGCCGACAAGGCCGCGTACATGGGTGAGATGTTCAACGATGACGATTTGGAAACGATGCACTACGTCCGCTGCGCCTTCGACGCCACTCGGACGTTTAATCCGACCAAGGTCTTTCCGGCACCGCGCATCTGCGGAGATCGCGCGGGAGTGCGTTAGTGTACGCTCCGGCATCAATCGACGAAGCAGCGGAGCTGTTGCGCGACTTCGCGGCGAAGCGGCGAACGGTCGGCATCACCGGCGCGGTTGGGCCCAGTGGGCCGGCGCGCGCGCGGGTCGATGAGACGGTATCGACGCGGGCGCTGGCGGAGATCGTCGATTATGTGCCGACGGATCAAATCGTCACGGTTCAAGCGGGCATGACCGTCGCGCGTTTGCAGGCGGCATTGCGCAAGCACGATCAACGCCTGGCTCTCGATCCGCCGGCGGCGGAACGCACCACCATCGGCGGTGCGGTAGCGAGCGCAAGTTATGGCCCGCTGCGAACGCGCTATGGCACCGCTCGCGACGTGATTGTCGGCATGACGATCGTACGCGCTGACGGGACGATTGCGCGCGGCGGCGGAAAGGTCGTCAAGAACGTCGCCGGATTCGATATTCCCAAATTGATGGTCGGCACATACGGCACGCTCGCGATGGTGGGCACCATTACGTTTCGCCTGCATCCGCTGCCGCAGGCATCCTGCGACGTCGTGTTCCCGGGTTGCGACGCGGCGACGCTGCGCTCGCTTTGTGCGACGATGACGCAGGCGCAGCTCGAGCCCAGTGCCGTGTACGGCATCTTTGACGGCGTCTCATACGCGTGCGCCGTACGCTTTGAGGGATTCCCTGCGGGCGTTGGGGCGCAGCGCGATGCGTTACTTGCTTTGGCGCAACGCGAATGTAGCGAAGGCGCAAGCTTGGACGCGCAGCATGAAGCGGCGCGAACGGCCGGCGACGTGCAGCTCAAGATCACGACGGCGCCGTCGAAAATCGGCGAACTCCACGCGCGCGCAATTGCACCGCTCTATGCCGCACTTGCGTCGGCACGCGCCGTCGTCTATCCGGAAGTTGGCGCCGCCTTTGTGAGCGGCGATTGCATCGACGCTCCGCGCCTGCTTGCCGCACTTGCACCAGCGCGCGCGTGGGTGGAGAGCGCCGGAGGCACGCTGGTCACGAGCGAGGCGCCCGCGGAGATTCGCGCATCATTCGACCCCTGGGGAACGCCGCCGCCGTCATTCGCCTTGATGCGCGCGCTCAAAGAGCGTTTCGATCCGGACCGCCGTTTGAGCCCGGGCAGCTTCGTGGGTGGCCTCTAGCGATGAGTGAAACGGTGGTTGCGCGGAGTACGATCGATTTGATCTCGGATTGCGTGCATTGCGGCTTCTGTTTGCCCGCGTGCCCCACATATCGTTCGTGGGGCCTCGAAGCGGATTCACCGCGCGGGCGCATCGATTTGATGAAGGGTCTGGAAGAAGGGACGATTGCCCTGGATGAATCGGTCGTCCAGCATTTCGACCAATGCCTCGGGTGCATGGCCTGTTTAACCGCGTGCCCCTCGGGCGTACGCTACGATCTGTTGATCGAGTCGACGCGCGCAAAGGTCGAAGCACAGATCACGCGGTCGCCCTTCGAGCGCATCCTTCGGGCAATGGTCTTCGCGATTTTCCCGTATCCGCAGCGCCTGCTGCGTTTGGCGCCGTTGATGAATGTAGCGACGAAGCTAGGGCTGCAGCGATTTGCACCCGGCGGTTCGCTGCTACCGCCGATCGACATCGACGCGGCTCGGACGCCGCTGCCGGAGCGCACGCCGGCGCAAGGCACGGCGCGGGCACGAGTTGGTCTCGTGGCCGGATGCGTGCAACGGGTGATGTTTCCGCGGGTCAATGCGGCAACCGTACGCGTGCTTAGCGCCGAGGGCTGCGACGTGATCGTGCCCCCACAAGCGGGCTGCTGTGGCGCCCTCTCGCTGCACTCGGGGCGCGCGCAAGAGGCAAAGACCTTCGCGCGTGCGCTCATTGCACGCTTCGAGGAGGCGCACGTTGACGCCGTGATCGTCAACGTCGCCGGTTGTGGTTCGGCGATGAAGCAGTACGGTGAGCTCTTCGCGGATGAGCCGGAGTGGGCCGCGCGAGCACAGGCCTTTAGCGCGAACGTGCGCGACATCAGCGAGTATCTCGCGGACATCGAGCCGCGCGCGCAGCGTAAACCGATCGAGGCGATGGTCGCGTATCACGATGCGTGCCATCTGGCGCACGCGCAGCGGGTGCGCCAGGAACCGCGTGACCTGCTGTGCGGCATTCCAGGTTTAAAATTGGTCGAGATTCCCGATGGGGATCAGTGCTGCGGCAGCGCGGGCACGTACAACTTGTTCGAACCCAAAAGCGCGAACGAGATCGGCCTTCGCAAGGTCTCGAACGTGCTCACGACCGGAGCAACGGTGGTGGCGAGCGGCAATCCTGGCTGCACGCTGCAGATGCAGTCGCTCTTGCGTAAGCAAGGCGTGGAGATGACGATTCTGCATCCGGTTGAGATCCTGGATGCGGCGATCAGTGGACGTCGAATAACACCGGCATGATCGTTCGCAACCTCTCCGCCCTGCTTGTTCTTGCTTGTCTTGCTGCAGGACCGGCCGAAACCACGGTTCCCAATCCCGTTCAGCTTTCAGGTGGAACAACGACGACGGGCAGCGCGACCTGCCGCGCTGCGGACGGCTCGCTTGGAGCGTGGGAACGGATTACCGGCGTCAGCTTGACCACGCAACCATCGGTTCTGGACGTCGAGACGGGCCTGAAGGAACCAGCGAACGCGATGCTCTACTGTCGCGATCGCGAAGGGCGCGCAGGCACGATCGAAGCAAAACCCGCGAGCCTGGTTTTTCCGAGCGGAACCTTGCTGCAACCGGTCTATCGCGTGACGATCACGCGCCCCGCGTCCGACGGTCAACCGCCCTTTGAAGCGGCGCTCGGTCCCGGTGGCGTGATTAGCAAGGCGCCGTTTGGTCAGGCGATCATCTTCGGGAAGCACTCAATGCTGATCGTGCCAAACGGTTGGAAGATCGAGAGCCGCGCCGTCGGGATTTTACCGAAGAACCCCAAGGCCTACACCTCGACACTGGACGAAGGCGGATGCGAGGTGAATCGCATGGACGACGAGGACGCGTATCCGCGCTACATCGGTACGTCGGCCGCCGATTGCTCGGTCAAGGTCGACCTCAACTCACTGCAATAGCAGGTCGCTCGCGTTTAGCGAAAAAGTCCCGCTCGGGAGGTGCGCACGCATGTTTCATCTCGCCCCTTTTACCGACTACGGCTTGTTGTTTTTGCGGATTATGACCGGCCTGATCTACATCGATAGCGGCTACAACGATGTGCGCGACCCGGATGCGCGCAGTAAGGGCCTCGGCCTGCCCAAGAACTTCGTAACGTTCCTCGCGGTCGCAGAACTTGCCGGGGGAGCGGGCGTGATCTTGGGCGTGCTGCAGCAACTGGCGGCGATCGGCTTGATCCTGATCATGCTCGGTGCAATGCAGAAGAAGATCTTCGTCTGGAAGACGGGCTTTTGGGGCAAAGGCGGCTTCGGTTGGTCGTATGAGCTGATGCTGATCTCGATGCTGCTGGTGATTCTGTTCACCGACGGCGGGCGATTTGTTATCTTGGGCTGATATTCGTACCGGCTTCGAGCGGCCGTTTTGGATTGCCAACGTCAGCGAAATCTTCGAGCGGCTTTCCTACTACGCCGTCTTTTCGACGCTGGCGCTCTATCTGAACAAGACGCTCGCGTTTCCGAGCGCGCAGGCGGCCGGGCTGAGCGGAATTTTCGGAGGCGCCGTCTGGGTGATGGCGATCTTCGGCGGCGCAATTGCCGATCGAATCGGATTCCGGCGCGCGCTCTCGAGCGCGTACTTGATCCTGACGTGCGCGTATTTTCTGGTCGGCTCGATCGGCGCGCCCTGGCTCGCGCCGATACGTGCCGTCGTTCCGTTGGGTCTCTTGGCCGGCGTCATTCTCTTTTTGCCGGCACTCGGCGTAGCGCTGGTCAAGCCGTCGGTGGTGGGCACGACGGCTCGCGCGTCGAAGGAAAATGTTCGCTCCATCGGCTATTCGATCTACTATACGATGGTCAACATCGGCAGCACCGCCGGGCCGTTTCTTGCCGGCTGGATCAACGAACGCATGCAGCCGGAGAATGTGTTCGTGCTCGCGGCGCTCAGCGTCTTCGCAATGTTTTTCACGGTGTTGCTGTTCTTCAAGGAGCCGCGCGGCGGGCGCCCACAAAGCGCCGAGTCGTTCGCGCAAGTGGGACGCAATTTCCTCACCGTACTCGGCAATGGGCGCTTCGTGCTGTTTCTGGTGATCTTCTCGGGATATTGGATCGTCTTCTGGCAGCAATACCTGATCCTGCCGATCTATATTCATGACTACGTCGACCCGAACGCAAACACGGCGATGATTCTTATCACCGATCCGCTGATCGTGATCACGCTGACCGTCGCGGTAAATGCCCTCACACGCAGGTTTCCGGCTTTTCGAGCGATCACGCTGGGTACCCTGATCACGTCTCTGGGCTGGTTATTGATCGCTGCGAAGGCAAGCGTGCTGATGGCGGTTCTGAGCCTGGCGGTGCTCGCGCTCGGTGAGATCACGCAGTCGCCGCGCTACTACGAATACATTTCGCGCCTCGCGCCCGCGGGCCAGCAGGGAACGTATATGGGTTTTGCGTTCTTACCGATCGGAATCGGTTCGCTTGTCGGCGGATGGTTCGGCGGCACGCTCTTGCATCAGCTCGGTGAAGTTGCGCATCGTCCCGCGCTGATCTGGCCGATTGTCACGGGCGTGGGCATCCTCACGACGCTGTTGCTCTGGGTCTACGATCGGGTCGTTCAACCGGCGACGAGCGCGTAAACACCGACCAGCGCAACGAAGATACCGCTGAGCACTTCGCCGTAGCGCTCGAGCGGGCCGAGCGAGGTCTTTTGCAGCCCGCGCAAACCGGCGACGCACATCACGACGTACGTCACGATTGTCGAGACGGCGAAGACGATAGCCATGACGCCGAGCAACGCCGGACCCTTCGTCGACGCGTTGAAAAACGCTGGTATTCCCTCGATCATGGGTGACGAGCCAAGAATGAGCAGCAACGCCATGCGACCGGTGGCGCCGTGCTCGTGCGTGTGGAGTACCGCTGCGCCGGAATCCACAGCGTGGAACTCCTCGCGGTGATGTTCGTGCCAATGCACGTGTTCGAGACCGCCGTCGTGCCGGTGAAGGTGCGCGTGCCCGTGGTGCGCGGTTCCGTGACCGTCTTCCCGTGTTTCTTTCCATGCGGCGTACGCGATCCACAAGCCAAAAGCGATCAACGCGATCGCCGAAACGGACGAAACCAGATGCACGTAACGCACGGCCAAGGCGGCGCCGACGATCCACAACAGTGCCCCGAGGAGCAGGGTCGTAGTCACGTGACCCAGGCCGGCGATCGCTGCCGCGCGGGCGATGCGCCCGGCCGACCAGCCTTGCTCGCGGGCCAACACCACAATCGGGGCCCAGTGATCCGGCACGATTGTGTGCAAGACGCCGACCGCCCCAACGGCGACGATGAGCGCGATCCCGGCGTGATCGAAGGTGGGCATCGCGCAAGCTTCGCCTGGCGCGTGGCGGGTGCCTCGATGCTACAATGGCAGCAAGATGAAGCAGCTTTCCCTGCGGGGAATGATCGCGGCGGCGACTCTTAGCGCCGCCCTTGTAACGGCAGGTTGTACGATGGATAAAGCGGCAAAAGTTCCTGCGCAGGCGTTCCCGGACCAGGGGAGCCTTCCGAACCTGGCGGCACTAACCAACGAGGAGCACACCTCGTGGATAAACTCGGCACCGCTAAGCAACACATCGCTGCACGGCAAAGTCGTACTGATCGACTTCTGGACGTATTCGTGCATCAACAGTCTTCGCAATCTTCCGTACATACAGAGCTGGGCCGCGAAGTATAAGAACGACGGCTTGGTGGTCATTGGCGTGCACTCACCCGAGTTTGGGTTCGAGCACGACCGTGGAAATATCGGACGCGCCGCGCGTGATTTGGAGATTACCTTTCCGATCGCGATCGACAGCGAGTACGCGATTTGGAACGCCTTCAACAACGGTTACTGGCCGGCGGACTACCTCATCGATGGAAATGGGCGCATTCGCTATCATCATTTCGGCGAAGGCGACTACGCAGCGACGGAGCGCGCCATCCAGGAATTACTTCGCGCGAACGGCGCGAGCAACGTTGCGACGAGTTTTGTAAGGCCTACCGGCAAAGGCGTTGCGGCGCCGCCCAGCGAGGAGATCCAATCTCCGGAAACGTACGTCGGCTATCGGCGCGCGGAAAGTTTTTCATCGCCGCAACGCTTGATTCATGACGAGCCGGCGAATTATAGCGCGCCGTCGTCGCTCGAGTTGAATCACTGGGCGCTGAGCGGACGATGGAACGATGGGGCGCAGCCCGGGGTGCTCGAGTCGATGCCCGGCGCAATCAGGTTCCGCTTTCACAGCCGCGACGTGCACTTAGTGATGGGACCGGGGGCAAGCGGCGCGCCGGTACGGTTCGTCGTAAAACTCGATGGGCGCGCGCCCGGCGAAAATCATGGAGTGGACACGGCTCCCGATGGTACCGGCACGGTCACCTGGCCGCGCATGTATCAACTAATCCGGCAGAAGGGCGCGATTGTGGATCGTACGGTCGAGATCGAATTCCTCGATCCCGGCATTGCTGCGTATGTCTTTACCTTCGGATAGGCCCTCTATTGAGTCGTAAGCGCCTCGACCGCAACGTTGACCGAGAGTAATCCTTGCGACGCGCCCTTGTAGACACCGCGTACCGGACTGACGTCGCGGTAGTCTCGACCGACCGCGATCTTGACGAACTGGTCATCGATCAGTCGTGCGTTGGTCGGATCGTAGCCCACCCAGCCATACGGTGGTAAGTAGGCTTCGCACCACGCGTGCGAGGCCTCCGCGCCTAGCACGTCGTCGCCGGACCGGGTGTGAATGTAACCGCTGACGTAGCGTGCGGGAATTCCATGGAGCCGGGCTAGCGCAACCTGCACGTGAGCAAAGTCTTGGCACACGCCGCTGCGCAGCTCCACTGCCTCATCGACGATCGTGTGCACGCCGGTCGCCGCGCGGTCGTAACGAAACAACTCGTGAATCGCTTCACCGGTGCGGATGAAGTAGGCCGCGAGATCCTCTCCGGGTTCGCCCAGCCACGCTGCAAAATCGAGCAACGCCGGACCGAAGGCCGCATATGCGCTTTCGTGGAGATAATCGTAGAACTCGGGCAGCAGCGGATCGGCGGTCACCGCTTCGCGATGCACCGGGCCCGGTGGTTCGGGAAGGCTCGGGCGCGCGGTCACGATGCTCGAGCGCGCGCAGATGCTCAAGACGTCGTGCTTGGGCAGGTAGCTGAAGTGGTGGACTTCGTTTCCAAATCGGTCGCGATAGGAGAAGATCGGCACGCGCGGTTCGATCGAGAGGTCAAATCCCGTGCAGTACTGTGTGGCGTCGCTGATGGGTTGCAAGTGACACACGGTGTACGACTCGCGCACGCGCTCGGAGTAGGTGTAAGCCGTCTCGTGATCGATCGTGCAGAGCATCTATGCCGCCGGCACCAGTGGGAAATAGGTGGCTTCGACCGAGGTGCCAATCTCGGCGAGCCGGCCGGCGAGCCGTCGCGAGAACCCGACCGCCCCGTCGTCGACGATTTCGGCTAGGCGCACAAAGTCGAGCATCGCTGCCAGACGGCCGGTGACGAGTTCCGCCTCGTTGCTGAACGTGCCGGGCTGGGTTTCGGAAAGACGATGCAGCGCCTGATCGACTTCGACCGTGCAATACCTGACCGAACGCGGAAACGTGCGGTGCAGAAGCAGAAACGCGAGCGCGTCGTGCGGATCGTTCGAATGGCGCAGCGTTCGCGCAAAGGGTTCGCTGGCGCAGCACATTTCGAGGATGCGCTGCCATTCGGGAACCGAATCATCGGCCTCATCGTGCGTTTGCAAGATGGCCGACGTCATCGCGGCACGCTCGAGGTAGCGTCCGAGCTGCAAAAAGTTCCACTCTTCGCCGTGGGTTATGGTCGCGTCGACGATTCCGCCGAAGGCAACGCCGGCATCGCGAATCTCACGCAGAAGTGAGGATGGGCCTGCGCGTACCACCGCCCGCGGCGACTGCTTTTCGATGAAGAGATAGAGTGCGTTGACCGCCTCCCACGCCTCGCTGCTAAGTTCGGCGCGCACGCTCGCCGCGTTTTGCCGCGCGATGTGGATGCAGGAGACGATCGAGCTGTGATGCTCGCGTGAAAACGTCGCAAGAGCAAAGGCGTCCGTGGCAAAGCGCGATCCGCCGGGATAGGCGTCGTCGCCCGGGACGCCGACCAGGCCGAGCACGCTGCGCCACATCGCGGTCGCTTGCTGACGCCCAGCGACATTGCGATCGACGGTACGATTGAACGCCACATCGACGATGCGCGCGAGGGATTCCGCGCGCTGGAGGTTGCGGCTCATCCAATAGAGCGATTCGGCGACGCGTGAGAGCATTAGCCTTCGTCCTCAATGATCCAGGTGTCTTTGCTTCCGCCGCCTTGCGAGGAGTTCACGACGAGCGAGCCTTCGCTCAGCGCAACGCGCGTGAGAGCGGCGGGCGGCACGTCGACCTCGCGGCCGTACAGCACGAAGGGGCGAAGATCGACACGTCGCGGGGCGAGGCGCTCGCCCGCAATCGTCGGATGCGACGAGAGCTGGATCACCGGTTGGGCAATAAAGTCGCGCGGATGCGCGCAGATCGCCTCGCGAAAGTGCTCGCGCTCTTCGGCCGTCGACGCCGGTCCCATGAGCATTCCATAGCCACCGGATTGGTTGGTATTTTTGACCACGAGCTGCCCGAGGTGTGCGAGGACGTGTTCGCGCTCGCGTTCGTTGGTGCAATCGAAGGTCGGCACGTTCTCCAGAATCGGTTCCTCGTCCAGATAAAAGCGGATCATCGCCGGAACGTGCGGATAGACCGCTTTGTCGTCGGCAACGCCGGTCCCGACGGCGTTCGCGATGACCACGTTACCCGCGCGATACGCATTCATCAAACCCGCGATCCCGACGGAAGAGTCGGGGCGGAAGTAGAGCGGATCGAGGAAGTCGTCGTCGATGCGCCGGTAGATCACGTCAACGCGCTGCAAGCCGCGCGTGGTTTTCATGAAGACGACGTTGTCGTGGACGATCAGATCGTTCCCTTCGACCAGCTCGACCCCCATGCGCCGCGCGAGCAGCGTGTGTTCGAAATACGCCGCATTGTAGATACCGGGCGTGAGGAGCACGATGGTCGGTTCGTCACGGCCGCTGCTCCGAAGGCCTTGCGGCGCGCTGTCGCGCAGCGCAGCGCGGAGCCGGAGCGGATAGTCGTCGACGGGCAGCGGTTGATAGTTCTCAAAGAGC
>Ga0302180_10003172_pt1 | contig 12554 bp, 10 predicted proteins | sample I_Palsa_E3_2_FD_200575 | JGI IMG/M metagenome (GOLD analysis project Ga0302180, IMG submission 200575) | Peat permafrost microbial communities from Stordalen Mire near Abisko, Sweden - I_Palsa_E3_2 | ecosystem: Environmental > Terrestrial > Soil > Palsa > Peat permafrost | place: Sweden... | reverse complement strand
GGCGACCGCATCGTGCCGCGCGTGCAAGTCGCCGAGCTGGCCAAGAAACTGCAAACGGGGCCGACGGGGACCATCGTGCTCGGCGACGTGCGCAGCCACGGCTACTACGGCACCAACGTCTATCGCATTCCCGGCGCGATCCGCATCGAGCCCAACAATCTGAACGCCGAAATCGAAAAGCTCCCCAAGCAGGACAATATTTATTTGTACTGCACCTGCCGCAATGAATTGACCAGCGCCAGCGTTGCGCACCTGCTGCGCATAAAAGGCTTCAACGCCTTCGTCATTGCCGGTGGCCTAGCCGCCTGGCGCAAAGCCGGCAACCCGCTCGAGCCAGTCCCGCCCACCGACATCGTGCACCTGCCAACTTTCGTCCGCTAAGTTGCGCGTCCGCAATTAATTTTCCGCGGGGGCGTTGACCCGCAGCAACATGCCGGTGCCGCCGGGGATTTTCAATTTGCCGGCATTTGACGCGAGGACGATCACGCCGGCGGGCGCGCTGCGTCCGGCGTGCGCGATCACCAGATGATTGATCCCGTAGACGCCGCACGCGTCGGCCGAGAAAACCCACAGGGCTTGCGGCGCAGGATTGCCGGCGATGCTGCCGCGGCAAGCCGCCCCGGGTTTGGCGCGTACCTGCACCAGCACGCCGCCATGGACCGAGCGGCCCACGATATCGTCGGCATTTTCCGCGCTGCCCACCGGGGCGTCGGCGCCATAGACCACATCGCCGCCGATTTGCGAGGTGGGCAACCAGCGATAGACTTCGCCTTCGCCCCCACTGGTGGTGGGAATTTGCGCTTCCTCAATGCGCACGAAGCCGGCGATGGCGCGCAGGTCGGTCGCGATCGAAATCGTCTGGCCGGCGAGCACCAGCTGATCGAATTGCAAGGAGATGCTGGGCGGCACGCCGGCGCTGGCGGGAGTAATTGCGAGCACCCGGCCAAAAACTTTGCTGCCCGCTTTGATCCGTGCGCCGGCCGGCAGCGGAACGTCCTGCATGATTCTTCCGGAGATGGCCTGGCCCGGTTTGGATTTTTCTGGTGAGAGCGTCGAGCGCAGTTCGATGGGGAGAATGGTTCCGGCGGGAATGGAGAAGCTGTCGGCTGCGGTCGCAGGCTTTGGTTGAGCCTCCGCGCGCCCGGCCAGCAGCGTGGCGCACAGCGTCGCGTGCAGAAGTGCGCGTAGAGTTGAGTGAAGGAGCGCCGCCGGCAAAATGCGCGGCGCCAGAACATGAGCTCGCGAGTGTCCGCTCATGTCCGCAGTGTACTCCAGTTTTCCCGCCGCGGCTGCCACCGCTGAATGCGGCGCGCTAATTCTCGGGAGTCTGGGGCAAACGCAGCAGGGGACGGCCCAGCATAATTTCCCACTCGCGAATTTCTTCGCGGGTCAATTCTCCGAAAGGGGTCGGGATCAGGAGCGGTTGTTTCTCGGTGGAGTCGGGGGAGGTTTTTCTCGGCGGTTCCGAAACCTGGTTCGCTACCGGCATGTACTGCCTCCGCAAGGACTGGGATACGAATAATCGGCCAGGCGAAAGTGCTGGTCGATAGTACTTTCGGTCCAGCTGTGGCCGCAGTTCGGAATCGCGGCGAGAAGGGAAGACTGGAATTCTTTGAATCGCCGATCGAGTGCGTTGCAATTGGGGCAATCGAAGAGAGATCCCTCGTCAGGGCAACTGCGGCCCCGCGGTCGGGATGACAGCGTAAACCGAAACGAAGTGAAACCGAGCGGCCCGAGACGTAGACGCGATCGAGACGGTTCATGGTTGCGCACGCGTGGGGGCGGCCTCCGGGATGGCTTCGCCGTCTTTGCGCGGGTCGGAGGCGCCAAAATTTACGCCGGTGTCGGCGTTGCGCTCGACAGCCTGGCCGCCGCCCATGGTGGCGGAATACGCGCCGTGCAAAATAATCTGGTGGCCACGGGCCGCCAGATTATCGCGCACCGCCGCGGGAATGCGGTCTTCCATATCGACGTCGCAGCCGGCGAAGGTGCGCTTGGTGAAACGCGCCGCCTCCATCGCCTCCTGAATATTCAGGCCAAAATCTACCACGTTCGAAACAAATTGCGCGTGGGCCTGGGCCTGATTGAATCCGCCCATGATGCCAAACGCGATGCGTTCGTGGCCGTTGGTCATGAAGCCGGGAATGATGGTGTGCAGCGGGCGCTTGTGCCCGGCCAAGGCATCGGGCGATTGCGGATCGAGTTTGAAGAGTCCGCCGCGATTCTGCAGCGCGAAGCCGGTGCCGTCGGCCACCAGGCCCGAGCCAAATGCGGAATAGTTGCTTTGAATCAAGGAGACCATGTTGCCGTCAGCGTCGACCACGGTCAGATACGTGGTGTCGCCTTTGGCCGGCAGCGCCGGCTCGCCCGGCGGCACGTTGCAATTCGCCTTGGCCATGTCGATTAATTTGGCGCGCGCGGCGGCGTAATCTTTGGAGGCCAGGCCTTCCACCGGAATCTCGCTGAATTTCGGGTCGCCAACGTAGCGATACATATCGGCGTACGCCAGTTTTTTCGCTTCGATCATCGCGTGCAAGGCATCAGCCGAATTGTGCCCGTATTTCGCTAACGAAAATCCTTCCAGGATATTGAGCATTTCCAGCGTGGCGATACCCTGACCATTTGGCGGAATTTCGTAAACCGTCCAGCCGCGATAGGTCGTGGAAATGGGCTCGACCCACTCGCTGGAATATTCGGCGAGATCCGCGGCGGTCATGGGGCCGCCGATTTTCGCGGAATACGCGGCGATACTTTTGGCGATACTGCCGCGGTAGTACGCGTCGCGTCCGCCGGCCGCGATCAGCTCCAACGAACGCGCCAGATCCGGGTTGCGGAAAAGTTCGCCCACGCGCGGCGCGCGCCCGCCGGGCAAAAAAGTTGCCGCGGCATTTTTATCCCGCTGCAACAGCTTCACGCTGTCGTCCCAGTAGGCCGCGTCCCATTCGGGTACCGGAAATCCTTCGCGCGCGTAATAAATCGCCGGCGCGAGTACTTCGGAGAATTGCTTCGTTCCGAAGCGCGCCAGCAGTTTCGACCAGCCGTCCACCGCGCCCGGCACGGTGATGGCGAGTATGCCGCTCTGCGGCATTTCGGTGATGCCCTTGGATTTCAGAAATTCGAGGCTTAGCCCCGCGGGCGCCCAGCCGCTGGCGTTCAACCCGTACAGTTTTCCGCTTTTCGCCTCGTACACGATGGCGAAAAGATCGCCGCCGATGCCGTTCATCATCGGCTCGACCACGCCCATCGCCGCGTTCGCGGCCACGGCCGCGTCGACGGCGTTTCCGCCCCGCGCCAGAATCGCCGCCCCCGCCTGCGCCGCCAAAGGACTTTCCGCCGCCACAATCCCGCCCCGCGAAATAACCATCGACCGCGTTTGCGTCCGATCCTGCGCGGACGCGGGCGCCGCCGTCGCGAGGATCGCGATGGAAATTAGCAGGATGGCGATCGCGAAAGTGGGCCGAACGCTGGAAGGCCCGCTGCCGGAGCGCCATTCCTGGAAACCTTCGCGGTGATGAACGCGCCGAGCCGGCGCTTGCGGCATCGCTGTCATGGTGTGGGTAGGCGAGGCGCTCGACTTCTTCTGGTGCGTCGCCTGGGATGAATCTACTCGCGGCGAGACGGAAATGGGAAGAGATAAATCAGCGAAATGGCCTGCGCCGGTTTTTTGGGCGACCAAACACCGTCGTTTTTGCGGATTAGAAATTGCCTCGACGCTTTGTTTTGAGTGGTTTACGTTGATTTCTAATTGCTGGTAGCGGATTAGAAATGGCCGAAACCCCGCCCCTCTGCGGTGGCGCACGGTGACGCGCGGCCCACGCCGAAAAGACTGTCGATTAGAAAACACGGACGGCCTTTGTTTTGTGGAGGTTGAAGATGGTTTCTAATTGCGGGAAGTGTCGATTAGGAAGGGTGGAACATGGAAATTCAGAAATGGAAAGTGGCAGACGGCAAATTGAGTCAGCATGCACGGCGTTTTGAAAACACCCTTAAAATGACGATTAGAACGCATGGGAGGCCTTGGTTATGCGGGAGATAGGTCGGTTTCTAATCGCGTCGCGTGGCGGAGCTTCGTTTTGTGATGCGCGGTGATGCATGGCGTCCTCCTCTCGCTTGCGTCGTCCCACGTCGATTGGCGCGCAAATTGATCGCACAGAAAAGTGCCCCGACTCACGCTAACACAATTGGAATTTGTTGGATATTCGTAGAAATACGGAGAGGGTGCGTTGCAGCGCAATGGAGGTTGTAGATCTTGCGTGGGCCCACGATTAGTGGACGATAAATAACTCCGGTGATATCTCTATACTGATGGACAGAGCCGGGACGGTAGGGACCAGCAGGCCTGGGAGCACGACGTCATCGGCTGGGCGAAATTGCAAATTGCGCGAAAGCAACTTGGGTGCGAGGATGGCGCATCGCATCGGCAAAGTGCGAGGTGCCAGCCATGAACTACTCATTCCGGAACGTAATCGATCAGGAAATGCGGACACGGAGATTCGCCGGGGCGCGGGCTTGGCGGTGCGCCGCGCCGTGCGCCATGGTGTGCGCGGCGCTGCTGCTATTGGCGCCGGGGCGGGTGTGGGCGCAGGCCGATGCCGGGCCGATGCCCGGCGGGGCAGCGGCTGATTCGGGTGCGGCGAATCAATCACCGGCAGCTCAGGCGCAGCCGGCGCAAATGCAGCCGCGATCGACGATGCGGCCGCGGGGAGTAGGCTTCGGCTCCGCTCGGGCGACGGCGGTGGAGTGGCCGGCGATGACCCAGGACTTGAATGCGAAATTGGCGGCGGCGCTGGCGGATTGGAAAGAGTCCAGCGGCGCGGGGCGCGCGCCGAAAATTGTGGTGCTGGATTTTTGCACCTGGGACAACCAGTGGCGGCCGTTTGGCGCGTGGGTCGCGGACAATTTGTCCGCGGAGTGGGCCGCGGGCAGCGGCGGAGCGTTCGCGGTGATCGACCGGGCCCAATTGCCGGCGGCGCTGCAGGCGCGGGGACTAACCGCCAAAGACGAATTTGAATCGCCGCAGGCGATCGAGCTGGCCCAAGCGCTCGGCGCGGATATTCTGGTGAACGGGCGGTACCGCGCGCTGGACAATGATTTGGGGCTAACGGTGAATGTGCGGCCGGCGGTGACCCCCGCCGCGTCCGCGGCGGGACCACCGCATCCGCGCCCAATTCTTTTCGTGCAATCACGAGTGACGATGTCGAGCGAGCTGGCGGGACAGCTGGGCGAGCCGTTGGCGGCGCTGGGTCCGACCCACGATGCGAACGCGCCGCGCCCGAATCCAAACTCGTTTGCACGGTGCAAATATTGCCCTGCCGCGGAGTACTCCGACCAGGGCCGGAAGAAAAAAATTCAGGGGACGGTGATGCTGGCGGTGCTGGTCACCGCGGAAGGCCGCGCGAGCGACATTACCGTGACCAAATCGCTGGAGCCGTCGCTGGATCAGCAGGCGGTGACCACGGTCGGCACCTGGATCTTTGAGCCGGCCAAGGACGCGAGCGGCGCGCCGGTCGCGGTGCACCAAAACATCGAAATTTCGTTCCACATGTATTGATTTGCGTTTGGTGCATGGTCGAGGCGCGAAGGCGGCCGCTACAGGTGGCGTTTTGGAGTTTGGTTGGAACGGGAAACATTGGCGTAGCCGTAACGCAATCAACCCACCCTTGATGTCATTCTGAGCGCAGCGAAGAAGAAACCGTCAGGAGGACCAGTTCGTTTTGTAATCGGTGTGCAGGCTGATCCCTCCGTCCGCGTATATCGTTTGTCCGGTGATATAACTGGCGTCTTTGCTGGCCAGGAAAACGAAGACTCCCGCAATTTCTTCGGGAGAGGCGGCGCGTCCTAGCGGGATGTGGCTCTCCACTTTTTTTCTTTTGATTGGATCGTCGGCCCACGAGGCGTTTAGCGGCGTGAGAGTGGCGCCGGGCGCGACCGCATTCACCCGAATTCCGCGGTCAGCGTACTCGAGCGCCAAGGTGCGAGTGAGATTCCCCAGGCCGCCTTTGCTGGCCGAGTAGGCGATGAAACCGGGCTTGGGGACCAGTTCATGATTCGAAGAGTTGTTGATAATTACGCCGGAGCCTTGCTTCAGAAATAACTTGATCGCCTCCCGGCTGCAGAGGAAGACGCCCCGCAAATTGACCGCCAGAACTTTGTCGAAGTCCGCCGCCGTAAACGATTCCGAAGGACACTCATGGTTGATGCCGGCATTATTCACCAGCACATCGCATCCGCCCAGGACGTCACGCATGAACTGAAAGCCTTCGATGACCTGCCGTTCGTCGGTGACGTCGAGGCGCTTGCCGAAAGCGAGTCCCGGAAATCGGCTCTCCAAATTATCCGTGACCGTATTGATCACGTGGTCTTCCACCGAATCAGTGAGGAGGACGGTGGCCCCTTGCTCCAGGAATCTCTCAGCTATAGCGCGTCCGAGGCCCTGTGCCGCACCGGTGACGAGTACGCGCTGATGATTGAGATCGCTCATCGTTGGACCCGTTTGGTCAGGCGCATTGGTCCGGCGGCGTGGCGTGGCCCCTCATTTGCGATTGATGCCGGCGCAGCGTGATGAACCCGCAGACCTTTGGACGAAAATGTTTCGGTCAGGGCCGTTGGAGCGTCAGCTTCGACCACAACATCTGCGATCAAATCGATCGCCGCGATCTGGTGGGTGGCCACCGCGCCCAACTTTTCGTTCTGGACGGCCAAGACGGTCGAGCCCGCACGCTGGATGAGGGCGGTCTTCATTTGGGCATCGTCGAAATCGAAAGCTCCGACGCCGTTTTCGGCATGAATGGAACATGCTCCGAGGATCAGGAGATCGGGACTCATGCTGGCGATTTCTCGCTGCGGGCCGCCGCCGAGTGCCGCTCCTATTTTCGGATTGACCTTCCCGCCGATCATAAGAAGTTCAACGCCGGAGCGCCCCACCAAACAGGCGGCGATGGCTGGATCGTGAGTCGCGACGGTGAGATTCAGGCCGTCCGGTATCTGGTGCGCAAACGCTAAATTGGTGCTGCCGGCATCGATGAAGATGAATTGTCCCGGACGCAGCAGCGTGGCCAACATTCTCCCGAGGGCCTGCTTGCGTTCGCTCCCTTCCGTGGCGCGGACCCGGATTGAAGTTGACGCGGGCGAAACCAACACCGCACCGCCGTAAACTCGCTGGCAGAGCCCGCGGGACGCGAGGTCCCGCAAGTCGCGCCGGATGGTGTCTTCCGATGTGGAAAATTCTCGAGCGAGCAGTGACGCGCTGACCTGCCCGTCCGCGGTTAAGCGATCCAAAATTATGGCGTGGCGGTTGGCGGGAAGGGCCGGGTTCTGGCCTTCGATTGAAGCGTGCAACAGCATGCACCAATCGTGCAATACTAGGCATCCTACGTCAAGAGTCCCATATAGATGTCCAGTTCGGCCAGTGAAGCGACATCGTGCAAGGGGCGCACCGTGCTACCCGCAGCTTTGATCTTCGACATGGACGGAGTGCTGGTCGATTCGGAAGGCCTGCATGAGCGCGCCAAACGAGCGGCTTTGCAGCACGCAGGAATCGCGCTGCCGGAGGAGCGCTTCGCCGCCTATATTGGGCGCAGCGATAAGGCGATGATCGACGATGTCGCCGCGGAGTTCTCGCTGTCGGCGGCGCAGAGCGCCGAGCTCCAGAGACAGAAAAACGCATTTTACGAAGCGGGAGAATGTACCCTTCAGCCGGTAGCGGGCGCTCTCGACTTTGTGAGTTGGTCCTACCGGCACTTTCGACTGGCGCTCGCGACATCGGCAACCGCGCGAAACCGGAAATCCTTGATGCAGAGGTCCGCGCTGGAATCCTTTTTTGAGGTGATGGTGGATGCGGCGCAGTTCGATGCGCCGAAACCTTCGCCGGAAGTATTCGAAATCACGCTGAAGGAGCTCGGGCTGGCGGGCACCAGCTGCTGGGTGATCGAAGATGCAATCAACGGGATCATCGCGGCGAAGCTGGCGGGATGTTTGGCGGTGGGGATCACCACCAGTTTTTCGAGCGAAGCGTTAGCCAAGGCCGGCGCGGACTTGGTAGTGGAAAGTCTCGCGCAGCTGCAGTCTCACTTGGCGGGAGCGCCATCGAGATTTTCCAACTCCGGATAAACGCGCTACACGGAAACAATCGGAGTGCCAAGCCGCCGCCGCGCGGAATCCAATCCGGCTGACTTGGGCCTGATAAACGGGCGGGGCGTGGATTCTATTCGAGCTGAATCCACGCCGCCCGCTGGCTCATGCTGGCCTTCCTGGTGTGAATTTTCGTGGCAAGCAGAGCCGTTGCGGCAGACCTCGCGTTCTAGTGATGCTCCCCTCCGTGGCCACCGGGTAGTCCGTGTTCACCGCCGACCTCATGATCGCTTTGGACCACGTGGCCTCTCCCGTCTCTGGCCTCATTGCCGTGGAAGTGGTTGTTGGGTTCATCTCCGCGCCCAGGAAACGGTCCCCGGTAGCCGTGATGAGGGTCAAACCGGTTGTCGACATGGCCGGAGAAGTGTTCAGGGCCGTGGAACCAGGGGCCAGCTCCCAGAAATACACCACCAACAAACCAGTCGGGCCCGTAGTAGCCGTACGGCGCGCAGTTGTAGGGAGCGTACGAGAAGTAGCCATAGGGACATATGGGCGCCACTCCGACGGCGACGGTGACTTGCGCTGACGCCGACGGCGCACAACACAGCACGGCGATGCATACAGTTGCGAAAACAATAGCGAGAACCTTGGACATACTGCCTCCTCTATTAAGTTAGGACCGGAATTTCCGCTGTGCTTTCCGGCTAGGGTCGAATATACCGCATCGCCGGGCAGCCGTTCAATCGGGTGAAACTGGTTCGAGCAGGACGGATTGGAGTGAACGGCGGGGACTGGCGTGGGCGGGAAGCGTGGGATGGCCCATATAGAAAACGAAAGTGGGCTGCCAGGTCGAGTCGCCGGTGATTTCATTCAGCAGGGCGACGCGAGAGGCGGGGCGGCCGAGCGCGCGTTCGTGATCGACCATTTCGACGGCTTCATTGCAGGGGCGCGCGGCGAGGCCGCGGGCGGTGGCGAGGAGGTGGGCGCGTTGCCAGATTCGTCCGGCGCCCAAACATTGCCGCGGATCGTAGCGGTCGCGCACGGCGATGAATCCGATCAGCGGCGCGCTGAGCATCAGATTAACGTAGCCATTTTTTTCACCGTGGGCCGCGGCCCAGCTCAACATTTTTGGGGTCATCATTTTGGCGGCGGCGTTGGCGATGGGCGGCAGGCCGAAAGCGTCGACGGTTAGGCCGTCGCGATGTTCCTGCACCGCCTTCCAGTTGAGGCGGAGCCAGCGTTCGCTGCCGCGCTGGACGTCGGGGTCGGAATAGAGTTCGGTGTTCGCGGCGGAACTGACTTCGGCGATTTTTTTCCGGTCGGCTTCGCTGGTGAACAAAAACAGTTTGGTGTTGGAGTCGTCGCCGGGCAGATGGCGCAGCTTTTCGAGGAAATCCGGCAGAAGCGGCCGCTGCGGATCGTATGGGGCGCGATTGGTGTGGCGGCGAGGGATGGCGTCGTACAGTTCGCTCGATTCGCTTTTGCCCGGAGAGAGATCCACGCGGGCGACGAGCGTTGTTTCGGGATCAGCCGGGATCGGCTCCAGCTTTCCTGGTGGCAGGGTCACCGTGGTGGCGTAGCCGTTGGCCGCAGCGGCCAGTAGCAGATTCTCCAGCGCGCAGCCGATGCCGAGATGTTCTTCGCGGAGGTAGGGATCGAGCGCGCCGACGTTGCGCCGGGTGTCGAGGTAAAGATCGATCGCGGAGTTGGTGACTTGGAATCGCCAAGGTTGGGTATTGTGCGGGCTGGCGGCGAGGATCGCGGCGCGCACCAGGGCAAGGGGGCCGCCGGTGGCGTCGCGCCAATTTTTCCAGGGTTCGTAGACTGGGCCGGCGCCGATGCTGAAGACGCCTTGATCGTAGGCGCGATAGACGCCGCCGGCCGCGACGACGATGGTAACTGCTCCGGCGGATTTGAGGAACGATCGGCGATGCACGGGGACCTCGCTTTCTTTATACGGGAGGAGCGGTGCGAAGGTTTCAGGTTTAGAGGCGCAGGTACGCGCCCGGCTACGCCGGCCGCTACAGGTGGTGCGGGCGGCGTCGCAGGGTGGGTAGCGCGGTGTGCGGGTTATGGGCGGCGTGTTGGCGGTCGAAAAAAAGGTTCTTCCGTGCTACCTTCGCGGCTGGTTGGACGCGGCGATTCCGAATCGAACAAAGGATGGTTTCTAATGGCTAAGTCGATGTGGATGGGGATGGCGATGTGCGGGGCTTTGGCGCTGACGGCGTTGGGGGCGGGGAGCGCGCGGGCTCAAGCTGGCGCGGACAATCAGGGGGAATCGTCGTCCTTGCAGAGCGTGCCGGTAACGCAGGACCCGAACATCGAGCTGATGCGGAAGGATATTCGCTCGAAGAAGAAACAATTGATCGCGGACAATCTGAAGCTGAGCGAAGCCGACGCCGCGCGATTCTGGCCGATTTACGATCAATATACGGCGGACCTGGTTCGGGTGAACAACGAGAAATACGCGGTGATCAAGGAATATAAGGAGTCGTTCGGATCGATCAGCGATGCGCAGGCCGTGGATCTGACCCGGCGGGCGCTGGAAGCGGATCAGAATGTGGCGATATTGCGGGCGCGGTATGTATCGAGATTTTTGGAGGTGCTGCCCGGAAGAAAGCTGGCGACGTATTTTCAAATCGAGCGGCGCTTGCAGGAAATGATTAATTTGCAGCTGATGGCCGATGTGCCGCTGGTGCAGGATCAGAAGTAGAAATTTTTTGCGGTTTTTCCATGGCCATTGACGGCACAGGATGCCGACGTGGAAGTTTTGAAATTCAGGTGAGGATGGGCACATGCTCGTTAGAAATAATCGGAGAAATTACGGCAGGAGTGGCGGGTCGAGGAGCATGGTAGCGGTGGGGCTGGCTCTGGCGGTGTTGTTGGGCGTTGGCGCGGTCGCGTTGGCGCGGCCGAGGACTCCGGCGCAGGAGGAGCCAGCGCAGGCTCTATATAAGGCTACGAAGCAGCCGGTGGAAAAGCGGGTGGAGGACCTGCTGGGGCGGATGACGGTCGAAGAAAAAGTTTCGCTGCTCAGCGGCGCGAACTGGATGGATACCGTGGCGATTCCGCGGCTAGGGATTCCGTCGATCAAAATGGCGGACGGGCCAGCGGGGATCCGGTCGTGGTTCGGTCCTTCGGCGCTGACCAATGCGGCCGATTCCAAATTTCCAAAATTCGCCAGCACGGCGTTTCCGTCGGGAATCGGCGTGGCGGCGACCTGGGATCCGGCCACGGCCCAAGCGGTGGGGCAGGCGCTGGGGCAGGAAGTACGGGCGATTGGTCGCGACATGATTCTGGGCCCGACAGTGAACATTCAGCGCGTGCCGCTGTGGGGCAGAAATTTTGAGGGATACGGAGAGGATCCGTATTTGGCGGCGCGCATCGGCGTCGGGTATATCAAAGGCGTGCAGGGCGAAGGGGTGATCGCCACGGTGAAACATTTCGCGGCGAACAATGAGGAATTCGAACGACACCGCGTGGATGAAGCGATTGACGAGCGCACGCTGCAGGAAATTTATTTTCCAGCGTTTAAGGCGGCGGTGCAGGAAGCGGGGGTTTGGTCGGTGATGTCCGCATATCAGAAAGTGAACGGGCGGTATTGTTCGGAGAATGCATATTTGTTGCAGGACGTGCTGCGCAAGGAATGGGGATTTACGGGATTTGTGGTTTCGGATTGGGGGAGCACGTACAGCACGGATGGTCCGGTGAACGCGGGGATGGATATCGAAATGCCGGGCGGGGAAGTGGCGCGGGCGTGGCTGGCGACCGAGGGCGCGAAGAAAAATGGGAATGGCGGCGACTTTCTTTCGCCGGAGAAAGTGCTGCCGCGAATCGCGGCTGGGGCGATTAGGCAGGCGACGGTGGATGAAAACGTGCGGAACATTTTGCGCGTCCTGTTCGTGAGTGGAATTTTTGACCGGGCGCAAGCGGCGGCGACGGGCGCGGCTGAAATCGACACGCCGGCACAGCGGGCGGTGGCGCGACGTGCGGCGGCGGAGAGTCTGGTGTTGCTGAAGAATTCCGGCAATTTGTTGCCGCTGGATCCGGCGAAGATCAAGACGCTGGCGGTGATCGGTCCTAACGCGGCGGTGGCGCGAACGGGCGGCGGGGGAAGTTCGCTGGTGCGCTCGAAGTATTCGGTTTCGCCGCTCGCTGCCATCAAGGAACGGGCGGGCAGCGGAATACAGGTGAGGTATGCGCAGGGCGCGGCGATCGACGAGGAAGGCGTGAGCGGCGCGGGGTTGGTGGAGAATCTTTCGGCGGCCGGCGGCGGAGATGCGGCGGCGGCCGAAAAATTACGGGCGGAAGCGGTGGCTATCGCGGCCAACACCGACGCGGTGATTCTAGTCGTCGGCGACAATGCGCGCGTGGAATCGGAGGGTTTCGATCGCAAGACGCTGGACCTGCCGCCGGGGCAGGACGAATTGATCGCGGCGGTGGTGAAGGCGAATCACAACACCGTGGTGGTTTTTAACGCGGGG
>Ga0302180_10003171_pt1 | contig 12558 bp, 10 predicted proteins | sample I_Palsa_E3_2_FD_200575 | JGI IMG/M metagenome (GOLD analysis project Ga0302180, IMG submission 200575) | Peat permafrost microbial communities from Stordalen Mire near Abisko, Sweden - I_Palsa_E3_2 | ecosystem: Environmental > Terrestrial > Soil > Palsa > Peat permafrost | place: Sweden... | reverse complement strand
TTGTGGGTTCCGGGGGTCTCCTCCTGGATCGAGAAAGGTCATATAGAGGATCCGGATGTCGAGGAGATAGAGAATCGGAATGACGAGGAGCTGCTTGCCTCCGTGGCGTGGCTGGTAACGCAGGGGTTCATCAAGGAGCCCCCCGTCAAGTTAGCTAGGGGTGAAGCCAGGAGTGATGCAATCGTTGAGGCTTTAAGGAAAATTTACTCTGACGCTGCGAAGTCCTACAACAAGACCTACGCTACCGCCATGTCGGCAGCCAAGCACGCAGCAGCTGCCATATTTAACATGGACCTGGCGCAGACCCGGGCTATCGCTTATGTACTTTGGCGCGACCATCAAAAGCGAGCGTTTCCCGTAATTTTCCCGTTTCGCGAAGAGTTGGCGCCCGCGAGTTCCGTTGCCAAGACCCAGCACGTTTTGAGCATTGTCTTGAAACGGCTTCCGGATCCGCGGCCCGATCTGCCCTTGGAAGATATCGTTGCGTTCAAGAGGGATCCCGAGACGATAGAAAAGTTCGAAAGGTTCTGGCGCTGGACACGGAAACTGGCGAAAGGCGGCGAGGAGATTCAAGAGCTCGAAGAGGAACTGGATTGGCTGCCGACCGACTACACAAGGCAAGTCGAGCGAGCCTCCAAAAAGGCACGCTATGACCGACTCAAAGTTTGGGTGACGGTTCCGGCCGAAACATTGGAAAACCTTATCAAACTGAGGTTTGGGAAGATTGCAGCCACACTCATCGATCTGAAGAAGGCGAGCATCGCTGCTCACGAGGACGAAGTGAAGCTGCCAGGTGGCGAAATCGCCTATGTCAAAGAATCTATCGAGCTACTTTCCCCGAAACGCCAATCTTGAAGTTTAGGGGCCCTTTTCGTACCGAGGGTTTCGTGGTCAAAAAATTCGTGGGTGGAAATACGGCGACATGAAACCTATTCACGCCCGTTCATTGCTGCAAAAGGTATGCTGTCACACGAGTGTCCGGTTCGTTTGTTTGGGGATGGCTGTAAGTGCAGCATTGAGCCTGGTTTTTGAACATACTGGGGTGTCCACGATTTGAAACGACTGATACGGTTTTGCGACGCTGAGTTTTGGTTTTGTATCAGGGCCCGACTAAAGTCGTGCCTGTACAAAACAAAGTTCTCTTTAGTCCCCTGCCATCGCACATCCCACGCGAAATGTCCGTCCGCAGGCAATTCTAAGCAGTTCACGGATGCAACCACATTCGAGCTTTGTCTGAGCCTATCCTCCGAGAAGGCGGTCAAGACGCAGATTTGGTGCGCCATCGCCTATGTCCTGATCGCCATCATCAAGAAAGAACTCCAACGCGACGCCTCTCTCTACACTTGTCTACAGATTCTCTCCGTCTTCATCTTTGAAAAAAACAGATTTCATGCGCCCTGCACAAAATTATCTCAAACCTCACCGCCACTGCCACGCTAACCAGCTGATTTTGTTCGACGTCTAACCGGACACTAGTGATGCTGTCACCGCATTACCGTCAAAAGCTTCTTAGCCCCGCTATTCGGTTCTCAAGGCTTGCATCGGATCAAGCCGCGACGCCCGCCATGCCGGCAGCAGGCATGCCAACCCCGCCACAACGAGCAGCATTCCGCTCACCGCGACAAAGACGGACGGATCGAGCGGCTGCGTCTCATAGAGCATCGAGCGAATGAGGCGCACCGACGCGGCGCTTGCACCAAGCCCGAGGACGAGCCCCAGCAGCGCGGGGCGCAGTCCGTCGAGCAGCATCCCTCGCAGCACCAGGCCCTGCTGCGCGCCCAGCGCGATCCGAATGCCAATCTCGCTCGTGCGCTGGGTCACGAGATAGGCCAGCACTCCGTAAAGCCCGGCGGCAGCAAGCAGCAGCGCGATCACCGCGAAGGCCAGCACCAGAATGGAATCGAATTGCGAATCGATCGTCGACTTGCCGATCGTCTCCCGCAACGTCATCACGTTCCCGACCGGCAAATCCGGATCCATCTGGCCGATGATCTTTTGAACCGGCACCGCGAGCGTCTCGACATTTTGCGCGGAACGGATGACAATCGTTGCCCCGCGCTGGCCGGTGCCATAGAGGGGCTCATAAAACGTGGGGTGCATCGGCTGCGAGATGCTCCATCGCGTATCGCCGACTACGCCAACCACCTCATAGACCTGGTCCTCAGAGCTAACTTTCAAATGTTTGCCGATTGGATCTTCGCCTGGAAAGCAGAGCTGTGCGGCGGACTGGCTGATTACCGTGACATGGCCGCGCTCGAGGCGCTCGTCCAGGGTGAAGATACGGCCGCGCACCAGCGGAATTTGAATGGCAGAAAAATATCCCGGATCGGCGCGGCGCGTCATCAGGTCTAACCCCTCGCCCTTCGGCAGCGGAGGGTGCTCGACCACGCTCACGAGATTGTCGCCATTCCAGCCTTGCCCCGGCGCCCCGCTCACGTATCCGGCCCCCTGTACCCCGGGAAGGGCGCGGACACGCTCGATCAGCCGTTCGAAGAAAGCTGCGACCTGCGCAGGATCTTTGTAGCGCGCATCCGGCAGGCCGAAATGCATGGTCAACACGTTGTCGACCGGCACACCGAGATCGGTGTGACGCAGCCGCTGATAGCTCTTCAGCAGCAGGCCGGCCCCGACCAGCAAAACCACAGTGAGAGCCACTTCCAGGACCAGCAGGACTTTGCGCAAGCCGGCGCGAGCCCGCCCGGCGCTGTGCGCCCGCGACGACTCCTGCAGCGAGGCGAGTATCTCTTTCCCGTTCTCGCTTGCCGCCGAGATCATTGCGGAGAAAAGCGCGCACAACAAAATGATGCCTAGCGTCGCCCCGACCACGACTGCATCGATGTGGATGGCTTCGACCCGGTTCATATCGTGCCGGGTACGCACCAGCCATGCCAGGGCGCCCCACGCCAGCAGCAATCCGAGCGCGCCACCGCCAGAAGACAACAGGAAGCTCTCCATCAATCGCTCACTCAGCAGGCGCAGCCGCCCACCGCCCAGTGCGGTGCGAATCGCCAGCTCTCTGCTGCGCGCAGCGGCGCGTACCACCAGCAGGCTGGCCACGTTGAGACAGGCGATCAGCAGCACGCAACCAGTAGCGGACAACAGTGCGTAGAGTGAAGTCTTATAGCCCTCGACCGCGTCATCGAGCATCGAGCGGCCGCTGACCGTGTCGCGAACTCCCGGCTCGGGATGGTCTTTGCTGATCTGTGCTTGCACCGCATTCAAATGGCTGAGCAGGCCGGCTAGTGTCTTGCCCGGCAGCAGGCGCGCGATGACCAGGAATTCATGGTCCTCATGAGTGCTCATCAGCCACGACGGCGCCTCGTGGGCCACGGGCGTCCACACCTGCGCATTTCCGCCGCCAAACGAGCCTGAGTACACAAACGAAGACGGCATGACACCGATCACCGTATAGGGGCTGGCATCGAGCCAGATTTTCTTGCCCACGATTGCCGGATCGCTGCTGTACCGGCGTTTCCAGAAAGCCGACGAAAGGATGACGGTAGCCTCGGCGCCGGGCCGGTCGTCCTCCGCCGTAAAGCCTCGCCCGATGGCCGGCGTTACTCCCAGCGTAGGAAAAAAATCCCACGAGCACCACGCGGCGTCTATCTGTTCGGGAAGCTTTCCTGCCTCGGACGAAACGTTGTACCCCTGCCATGGTGAGACCATCGCCAATTGAGCCACGGCGGCCGCCGACCTTTTCCACTCGGCAAAACTCCCCGCATCGACCGGCGCATAAGGATTAACGTCCTTGCCCTTTCCCGGTCGCTGAAAGATAGTGAAGAGCCGCCCTGGGTCGTGATACGGCAGTGGATTCAGCAGCACGCTGCGTACTACAGTGAACAGCGCAATGTTCGCGCCGATCCCGAGCGCCATCACCAGGATCGCAACCACCGCGAATCCCGGCGATTTGGTGAGCGTTCTCGCAGAGTACTTCAGGTCGCGCAAGAGATTGTCGATCAGGCTGAAGGTGTTTTTCTGCCACACGCCTTCGCGCACTTGCTGAGGATTCCCAAATTTCACGTAGGCCCTCCGCCTCGCTTCACCGGCAGACATGCCTTGCGCAAGGTTTTCGTTCATCTCCTCGGTCAGGTAATGATCGATCTCATGCGCGAGCTCGGTGTCGGCTCGTTTGCGGCGAAAAAATCTGCGCCAGCTCATTGCTCGCCTTCTGCGGTCGTCTTCTCGCCCATCACCAATGCGATTGCCCGAGCCATCTGCCGCCACCGGTTTGTCTCGCGAACGAGCTGCTTTTTGCCCGCGGCCGTCAGCCGATAGAACCTCGCTTTGCGATTGTTTTCGCTCGCACCCCAGTACGAAGAGACCCAGCCACGGTCCTCGAGCCTGTGAAGCGCTGGATAGAGCGAGCCCTGTTCCACCTCCAGCACGTCCTCTGAGGTTCGCTCGATCACCTTGGCGATGGTATGGCCGTGTGCATCTCCCGTGACCAGCGTTCGCAACACCATCATGTCGAGAGTGCCCTTCACCATTTCTGCGTTCGGCTCGTTCTTCTTTCCCAAAACGCGCTCACCTCTCCAATAGAAGTTCTATGGGAGATGAGCCTACACCACTCGGACTTCTATGTAAAGAAAAGCCTGTTTGTTCATGAACGCGCCAAATACGAAGATAGGACATGGCAAAGTGCCACTTCTCCGTCAATCTGTCCCTTCAATGTCCACGCGAATTTTTGAGCCAACTATCATCGCAGGCTTCGGCCTATCCTCGATGATCCCTGAAGATTTGAGTATTAAGATCCTTGGCCGTAGTGTTTAATGCCACTGGAGTCTGATCCATCCCTTTTACCGGCAGAGTGCGTCGTGAACTCACGAGAATTTTTGCAGCATCGTTGGACGGCAGAGCGCCCGGCATTTCAACGGGTCCTGCACGCCTTGCCTCTGGCGGAATTCGCCTATAGCCCGCATGAGCGTTCGCCATCCGCGGCGCAAATTCTCTGGACACTGGCGTTGGAAGCCAGGGCCTGCAGCGAGCTCATCGATGCACGGGAGAGCAACTGGTTACCCGATCCGCCGCCCGCCGAGCCGGAAAAGATCGTAGCGACGTTCGAGAGGCACACCGCTCATTTAGGGGAGCGCATTGGACGGCTGGATGAGTCAGCTTGGGAAAACAAAGCCAGGTTTTTGGTCCAAGGCAAACTCGCCTGGGAGGCTCCGCTTGGCGACCTGTTGTGGTTCATGTTTTTCGATTCCATCCACCACCGCGGCCAGTTGAGTACTTATATTCGGCCCATGGGCGGCAAGGTGCCTTCCATTTACGGACCCTCCGGCGACAACCCCGGCGCGTAAGAGCACCCCGCCCAGGGCTATCATCTCTCCATGCTGGAAGCCGTCGGCCACTACCGGATCAGGCAGAAAATCGGCCAAGGCGCGATGGGCGTGGTGTACGCGGGGTGGGATGACCGGCTACAGCGGCCTGTCGCCGTCAAGACCATCGACGAGACCAAGCAAGGCAGCGCGGCCCGCAGCCGGCTTTGGCGCGAAGCGCGGTCGCTGGCGCGCGTGAACCATCCCAACATTTGCCAGGTCTACGATGTCCTTGAAGAGGGCGAAGTTCTCGTTCTGGTAATGGAACTGCTCGACGGCCTTTCGCTCGCCGACCGCCTGTTGGCCGGGTTGTTGGATGCTTCCGAGACATTGAAAACTATTCGGCAGATGTTGCAGGCACTTCAGGCGCTGCATGATCTCGGCATTGTTCACCGCGACCTGAAGCCCTCCAACGTATTTCTGACGCGCCACGGCGTCAAGTTGCTGGATTTCGGCCTGGCCCATACTATCGATGCCGCCTTCGGCGCGGACCCGAATCAAACCGCGACCGGCGAATCCGTCGCTGGAGGCATTGTTGGCACACCTTTATACATGTCGCCGGAACAGGCAAGCGGTCTGCCTGTTGGACCAGCCTCGGACATTTTCTCGGCCGGTTCGGTCTTCTACGAATTGCTCACTGGTAAACGGCCGTTTGAGGGCAATTCGCTGGTCGATATCCTGTACGCCGTCCTGCATCACAACCCGCCGCCTCTCAGTGGGTCGCGCGAAGTGGAGGCCCTTGATCGAATCCTTCGCAGGGCCATGGCCAAGCGTGTCGAGGACCGCTATGCCTCGGCGCGCGAAATGCTCGAAGCACTGAATTCCATCACTCTCTCAGAAAGCAGTTCCGTCGGGAGGCGAACGCGCACCGTCTTCCGCATCATCGTACTGCCCTTTCGCGCGCCGAAGAACGATGAAGAAACCGATTTCCTTACCTTCGCTTTGCCCGAGGCCATCGGCAACTCGTTATCGGCGATGAACAACCTTATCGTTCGCTCGAGTTTACTGGCGGTGCGTTTCGAGGGTCAGCCGGATCCCAGGCGGGTCGCCGTCGAGGCTGACGTGGACGCATTCCTCACAGGTTCACTGTTGCGCGCCGGTGAGCGCTTTCGCCTTATCTGTCAGCTGATTGAAGCCCCCGGCGGAACGGTGCTCTGGTCCGAGACGGCCAATTCCTCGATGCAGGAACTCTTTACTGTGCAGGACGAGTTGTGCGAACGCATCCTTCGGTCCCTTCAGGTGCCGCTCGATGAGCGCGAACGGCTCATTTCTCATCGCGACGTCCCAGCGACAGCACGCGCCTATGAGTGCTACCTTCGTGCCAACCAGATCATGACTGTTCGGACGCTGGATAATGTGAGCATCGCACGCGACCTCTATCTGCAGTGCCTGGAAGAGAGTTCAGATTATGCGCCAGCGTGGGTCCGCCTCGGTCGTGCCTACCACGTCCTGGGAAAATTCAGTGACGATGCTCACAACAACAGAGTGCTGTCGGAACAGGCTTTCCAACGTGCATTTGCCCTGAACCCCGACCTCGCCATTGCCCACAATTTCTACACGTCCATGGAATGCGACCAGGGCCGCACTGGAAAAGCTATGGTCCGGTTGCTGGAGCGAGCCCAGTTCCGACGAAACGACGCCGAGCTGTTTGCCGGCCTGGTTCAGGCGTGCCGCTATTGCGATGAACTGGATGCCTCCGTTGCTGCACACTTCCGTGGACGTCATCTCGATCCCCATCTGATCACGAGCGCGGCGCACACCTACTTCCTGATGGGCGATTACACCAACACGCTTGAACTCTATGGGAGGAGGTTCGGCTATTACCTCGATTGTGCCGCGCTCGCCGCCATGGGAGAAAACCAGACCGCGCTCTTGAGGCTAAGGGAGCGCGAGCAATCCGGGGGCGCCACTGGCGCGGTCCAAGGCGTGATGCGTTCGCTGCGCGCCTACCTTGAAGGCAATACGAAAGAATGTCTGGATGCGATCGTGAATGCCGAGACTGCCCTGCTCGCTGATCCCGAGATACTGTTCTACTCCGCGCGTCAGCTAGCTCAGATCAACCAGACGGAGCGCGCGATCGCCGCTCTCTCTGCGGCAATGGACCGCGGGTTTGTCTGCGCCTCTGCGATTACGAAAGATCCCTGGTTTGCGTCGATGCGATCCGATCCACGTTACGCGGCACTGGTGCAGGAAGCCGAACGACGCCGCATGCAAACCCACGCTGCGTTTCTCGCCGCAGGCGGCGCCCAGGTGATTAGCATCGCCTGATCGAGCAATTGATTCCACTCTCAACATCCTTTTCTGGGTCACTGAGTGACGATCGCACTCGCGAAAGTGTACGAAGCACCATCCGGCCGTATGAGGGTCAAATCGTGAGGCCCGCTCGAGAGTGTAGGCACTGTGAGCGTAAGCGTGTTTGCATCGGTGAAGGTGACAGAAGCGGACTGACCCCCTAAGGCCGCCGTGATGCCTGCCGTGAATCCGCTCCCTCGCAGCTGAACTGTTGTACCGGCGGTTGCCGTGGTGGAGCTGAGATAGCCAATGGAAAGCGGAGCCGTCCCCAGGTCGACCACCGTGAGACCTGCCCCGGTAATCAGAAACACCAGGCTGCCGGAAGGATCGACGGCTAACGGAGTTTCCACGTCCTCAATCGTCTCGCTGAGAGAGAAGCGAAGCCGGAGCGTGCCCTTCTGCACGTCGAAGATCTCAAACCAGTTGGGGTACGCCCAGTAATAGAGGCTCCCGGACGTATTCAACCGTGGACGCTTCAGCGTGTTCATCGGGTAGTTGTTCAAAGGATACGGTGTGACGGTCGTCCCCGGATACTGCACCGCCGGCCGAGCCAGGCTCCCTAGAGCATTTCCGGAGGGATCGCTGAATCCATTGCTGACAGCAGCGATATTGCCGTCTCCAGACAGGGCGACCCCGTAGTAATCGATTGTGTTGTTGTTCACCAGTGCGAACGCGTTGCTGGTGCTGGAATAGAGGCAACTGCCGCCCTCCTCGGCGCCGACAATCGCCAGGGTTCCATCCGCTGTTGCCTCGTTGGCGCTTCCCATGTTTCCGCATTGGTAGACGTTCGGGAACTGGGAGGATGTGACAGTGGCCGCAGAGCGCTACGCAAGATTGACGATATAAAGCGTCTCGTTGTAAGGGCAGCCTCCAATGGCAGGGGGCGAGGGCTGCGACCGCAAACGGTCCAGTTCCGCAACCGGGGCCGGTTGGTACGCCGGCGGGAATAGCGATGGCGAAGGTCTGGGAGGGAGCATCGGGGTTGATGACTCCCAGAGAATAAAAGGTGCCGATTCATTATTCCCGAAATAGACTTTCGATGGGCGTGTTGAGCATGGATTAACTCAACTTAATTTTGGGTGGGGCCGGGAGTTAGTGATGGGGTTTACCCTTGCAGGGTGGGGATGGTTGTGTCTCCTCCAATGCGGGCAGATTGAAAGAAGGGGAACAATGCGATCGGGTAAAGAGTCAACTAACCCAGGGGAACGACTTGATCCCAAAGCCTCTGATCGGCAAAACCAGGTTGGTACGAATGAGCCTCAGCCGGCGCAGAGGGAATGCATCGTGCAGAGTCCCGGGGACGAGCAGCAGGCTTCTCCAACGGAGAGAGATTCAACCGATTGCGGCAGCAAAGGACCAACGCCAGTGGAGTATAAGAGAGAACCATACAAAAAGCTGACTCCCGAGGCGAAGGATCGGGTACTAGGGGCCGTCAAACAATGGCTGGACGGAGGTTTCAGCTCGCCGAAGATTGAGGATTCTATGATCGGCCTGGACTGGTCTTTGTTTGTATGGCGGGCTTTCCCTAAACACGCCGAAGATACCAGCTTCAGGAACCCCCCGGAGTTCATTTCATTTGCATTTTCGACTCTCGATGCCTATGCCACAGCTATGCTGGCAGCTCACTTCCCGCCTATTCCTCTCGGCACTCTCGCCTTCACTTGCAGGCTCAAACAAAACAAACTCGATTCCCGGTTGCGGTTGGAGTTCGTAACAGTGCCGGAGCGGGGAAATATCAGGCCAGGAACGGCAATGCTGGAGTTGCTCAACTCGTTTCCCGAAATCCTGCGAGCCAAGGGCCTTAAAGCTGAGTCCGTCTCCTATCTGGAAGGTGAAGGATGTCCGATGCAGTTGGCATACCCTGGACAAATGGTTGTCGAGGTATCCCCCTACCTTCGGGATCGACCTCTCGATCTGTGGCCGGAAGTGACCCTGAGTATCACTCCGACCCAGGAACTCGTACTGCGCGCGCAGACACTTTTAGAGTTTTTGCGGGATTCTGCTTCCCTGGAAGGCGATCCGAACTAATCAGATAGGGCGGCGCTCTTCGCTCGACTCCGGGGAGTCCAAGCCGTCAACACCGCCCTGCTTGATCTCTGCCGGGAGCCACGCGCGACGATCAGCCGCAAGATCGAAGCTGCTGAGTGGGCGATATACCCTTGACAGGATATACTGTACAAGGTATATAGAAAATAGCATGGACCGTACCGATTGGCGACGAATTCGAGCCGGAGTTCCTCGCGTTGCCGAGAGATGCGCGGAACGAGATGCTGGCGATGGCCCGATTGCTTCAGCATTCCGGTCCCCAATTGGGGCGAGCGCGTGTCGATAAGCTCAAATGGCACGGAACGTCAACCACATCATTCAGGCCCTCCCGGCCAGCCGCCGCCGCAAGATTAAAAAGCGGGCTAACCAGCTGATCGCCGAAGAGATGACCTTGCAGGAATTGCGACGCGCCCGTGAGCTGACACAGGTTCGTATGGCGAAACGGCTCGGCGTCGCGCAAAAGCAGATTTCCGAAATCGAAAAACGCACTGACATGCACATCTCGACACTCCGGCGTTCGATTGAAGCCATGGGCGGGAAACTGTCCCTCGTAGCAGAGTTTCCTGATCGCGATCCCGTCGTGCTCGCCGGCATCTCAACCCTCGACGTCTAGTGCTTCGGCTATCTGCCGCGAGCGTGGGGAAACCGGGGGACGGGAAACTAGGGGACCAAGTTCACCCCGGAGAACGACGTCGGGTCGGCGCGGTTCAGTAAACTTCCTGTCCGTCCCCAAGTTCTCCGTCCCCAAGTTCTCGGAGATTCGTGGTCAGAGCGGTTTTCTGTGCAGTTTCGTGGACAGACCGGAACTGACACTTTGGGAAAAACGGAAGAGCGCTGAGGTTCGAACGAGTGTTTGCATTGTCCTCAATATCAAACGATTAAAGTGCCAGATTCCGTCTGTTTGAAACTTCCAAGAGAGAGCATCCACACAGAGATCTCTCCACTTCGCTTCGCTTCGGTCGAGATGACAAAGGGAAGGGCGGCGCTTCCGGCTAAACCGGTGACAGCATATATTGCAGCGCATGAACAGTTGTGACAGTGAATAAGTATGCCGTCGCCGTATTGCCGTCAAAGTGGAACGGCGGCTCCTTCCTGAGAGAGCAATACAATAGGTTTGATTACGGCCGCCTCAGCCTCGCATACCGATCTGGCGTGCCGAGTGCTGATTTCACGGACCTCGCACATCCGACCTGGTTGGAAGGAAACGCTCCCGCCAGCACGCGTCTCTCAAGAAAATCAACCCATCATCCGCGGCAACACGTTGGCCACGAAATCAATCGCAAAGTGCCCGAACATATTCGCCACCACGTCCCTACGCCATGCAAAAAACCCTGCAAATACCGCGCCAACGGCCATCGCCATCGCGACATTCACCCATCCGCCCGACCAGTGGGCGGCCGCAAACATAACCAGCGGCACCGCAAACGAAATCACTCGCCCCAGCCCCATCTCCCGCAAGCGCGTCATCGCATACCCGCGATAAAACAGTTCCTCCACAACTCCCGCACGCACCACCACCAACAACACGACCCACAGCGGCAGCTTGGCAAACGTCTGCGACCCGGCCCCATGCCCATACCCTGAAGACTTCGCAATCAGCACGGCCGGCAACACCGACGCCGCCGTCATTACCAATCCCCATACAACTGACCTCCAAACCGGCGCCGTCCCGAAACCCACCGACGCCAGTGACCGCCGCTCCCCTCGCCGCACAGTCAAAACCAACGCGCCCGCGCAGCCAAACATGCAGGCCTCGCGGACCACCACTATCGCTGTCCCCGGCGTCGCGGCTCCGGGATGAAACACCCACCGCAACACCAGCAAGGAGAACAGCGAGATAACGAGGCCCAGCCATGTCCACCCATTCGTTTGGACCGGATGATCCTTGCCGGAGGTGACAGCGCTTGAATTCATAAGGTAGGTGTACGCAGCACGCCGGGTAAGGGTTCCTCGAATCTCGTTGTTTGTCCGGTTTTGCGTAACACGCCACAACCATGTAACGTGCGCGAAACCACACCGGAGCGAAATTTCAAGATAAGGCCCGATGCACCACTATTTATCTGCTGGGACGATGGTGACGGTAGCCGCGAATCTATGATATTTGCTGTAGTGAGCAGTAAAGCGGACGCCATTCGTTTTCAAAGTCTCTGTGGTGAATGCAGTGATCGTGGTGGGGAGCCAGAAAGACTTGCCGTCGAGGATAACGGGGGCGTAGTCGACCGCTGCGGTACCGAGTACGGTCCGATCCTTGCCCACAGGATTTTGTACTGTGCGCTCGATATGGGTCACTTGCATTGAGGAGGTATCTACCGTGAAACCTGCCTGTGGTGCCCGGTTGAACGGAAGCACAATCGGGATCACCGGCGGTAGCGGGTTTAGCAACGAACGTGAACACAGCTATGCCTTCAGGTGATGGGGTGGAGGGATCTGCCGCGTATTCGCAACACAAACGATGATCGCTGGAAAGAAACTTGTTCAGAGCACCGCTGAATTCTCCGCTGAAAGAGAGGGGCATCGTGATGTTTTTGCTGGGAGCAGGTTTTCCATCGACCAGCTTGACTTCACGAGATTCCTCAAGGGTGTTTGCCTTCGCTGTCGATCGTGTGACGCTAAAAACTGCATCCACAGTAATTTCACGGTTAATTTTTCCTTCGTGAACTTCCTGGGAGAGTATGTGCTCATCACAAATGAAGCTGGGGACAGTTACGTTCTCTCGTGGACTCGTCAGCTCCTTAGCAATCCCAGGACTGTCGTCCTGGGACATTCTCAGCCGTCCCTTCGGGACTGTTCCAGGTTGTCATGCCTACCCAGGACGCTAGTCCTGGACTAACGTCCTGGGCTACTCTCAGCCGTCCCTTCGGGACTTACTTCGTAAGTGGAGTTCTCACGCCAGGGCTTAAAA
>Ga0302180_10003162_pt1 | contig 12583 bp, 11 predicted proteins | sample I_Palsa_E3_2_FD_200575 | JGI IMG/M metagenome (GOLD analysis project Ga0302180, IMG submission 200575) | Peat permafrost microbial communities from Stordalen Mire near Abisko, Sweden - I_Palsa_E3_2 | ecosystem: Environmental > Terrestrial > Soil > Palsa > Peat permafrost | place: Sweden... | reverse complement strand
ATCTCGAAGATGTTGTCCTCAGCTATAACGGGAACGACAGCGGATTTTCTTGCGGGCATTTCCTCTCGCAGTTCTGACTGGAATGCTGAATACGACATCGGCAACAAAGATACTGGAACAGCGCCGGCGTCTGCCGTCGCCGTTTCCGTGGATTGGCCAGGCCGGGGCTCGCGCCGGTAGAAATCGTAAATGCCCAACTCATGGTAGTAGCGGACGCGTTCGGCGAGAGCGCGCCGCAATTCCGGGTCAAGAGTATGAGGCATTGGTTTCTAGCGGGCTGTTGAAAAACTTGAGTTTCATATCAGGGCATCGCTTCGGCGATGCCCCGGGCATTCAGTTTCAACGTCTCAGTGCTCCACATCAAAATAAATCTTCGTCGTCGCCCGGTACACTACCTTCTTTCCATCCAGTTGCATGTCGAGCGAGTCCACATGCGCCCACTTGATGCCGCGCACTGTCTTGGCCGCCTCGGACACGGCATTCGTCGCTGCCTTCGCAAAGCTATCCTTGGAAGTTCCTATCACATCGATAACCTTCTGCGTCATGACACGCTCCTTGAGAAGAAATGAGAAGAAAGAAGTTTGAGGGAATTGTACGCCAGCGGGCCATCCTGTGCAGCGACGGGCAATCCTCGCCCATTCGCCTCTAATAATCTGGGAAGAAACTCGCTTTCAGGCTTTCACCGGAGACTTGCGCCGCTCGCGAAGCCGGACAACCTGATCCAGGACGCGCTGCGCCACTTCCCACTTCGTGGTCTCGGGGACCTCGACGACCTCGTCGTGGGTAATGATCGTCACTTCATTGCGGTCAGAGTCGAAACCGATACCTTCGCGGGAGATGTCGTTGACCACGATAGCATCGAGGTGTTTGGCCGCGAGTTTCTGACGGGCGTTCTCGAGGACGTTCTCGGTCTCCGCAGCGAAACCAACAACAATCTGCGACTGTTTGCGGAGAGAAATTTCCTTGAGAATGTCGGCTGTAGGTTCGAGTTCTAGTGTGATCGGGCCTTTGCGTTTTATCTTTTGCCCTGAAACAGATTTCGCGCGGTAGTCGGAGACCGCAGCAGTCTTGATCACGATTGTGGCCTGGGGCAAAAGATTGAGCACGGCGTCGCGCATCTGCTCGGCCGATTCCGCGCGCGTGACCTCGGCCGCTCCCGGTGGAGTCAGCGCCGTCGGTCCGCTGACCAGAAGCACGCGCGCACCCCGGCGCAGGGCGGCTTCGGCCATGGCGTACCCCATGCGTCCGCTGGAGCGGTTGCTCAGGTAGCGCGCAGGGTCGATCTTTTCGCGCGTGGGGCCGGCGGTGATCAGCACGGTTTCGCTGGCGAGATCCTGCGATGTGCCCAGCGCTTCCAGAACCGCAGCCACGATGGTTTCGTTCTCGGCAAGCCTGCCGGAGCCGGTCATACCGCAGGCGAGATAACCCGAGCCCGGATCAACGATCTTCACCCCACGCTGCCGGAGGATTTTCAGATTCGCCTGCGTGGCGGGATGATCCCACATGTTGACGTTCATCGCCGGAGCAACCACGACTGGAGCAGTGGTTGCGAGATAAAGCGTGGTCAGAAAGTCGCTGGCAATGCCCTGCGCGAACTGCGCCAAAACATCGGCGGTGGCGGGAGCGACTAGCAGCGCGTCAATCGACTGCGCGACGGCGATGTGCTCGATGGCAGAGTCAATGTTCGCAGCCTGCTCTTCGCCGGGCGAAAACATTCCGGTAATCACTTTTTCGCCGGAGAGCGCGGCGAAGGTGAGCGGGCGAACGAACTCCTGGGCCGCGCGCGTCATGATGACTTGCACGCGAATGCCACGGTCTTGCAGGAGGCGCACAATCTCGGCTGACTTGTAAGCCGCGATCCCGCCCGTCACTCCGAGAGCAACTTTCATAATTTTCGAAACGTGGTTCTCGAAAACCCGGCTTTCAACGGCAACGCGCTTAGGCGTCCGGTCCGAAAGCCTTATCCAGCACGTCGGAGGCCTGCTCAGCCGCGCTGCGTGTTTCGGGGATCTCCCATTTCACCTTGCCCGCGCGGATTTCGTCTTGCGCAATGCGACAAGGTTTGCGGGAGTTGGTTTGAACCACCGGCGGGGCTCCGGATTGTAGTTGGCGGGCGCGCCGGGCGGCGACCAGAATATAGCGGTAGTTGCTGTCGAAGCCTTCGATCAATTTCATGGATTCTCTCCCCTTAAATACCGGGTTGCAAGATTTCGATTGCCGAAAGTTGTTGTACTTCGTTCTTCGCCAGGGAAGCCGAGAACTGCTACTCCTATTTTCCCACGAAATTCAAGGTTGCGGGGGCTGCCGGCTTCAAATATGGGTTACCGAGGATTACCCCCTTCGGGATCGTCGGGCGGCTTAAACGAGTCCAGAATCGGCTTCAGGCGGTCCCGAACATTGGCCAGACGATAGCGGTCCGCGAGAGCCACAGTCTTAGACTCCTCCGCGGAGAGCGGCTTCCCCGAGCGCAGCAAGCATACGGAACGGACAATCGCCGGCAGGATCTTGCTCGATTCCTCCAACCGGTCGTTTACGAGAATGTAGTTGTATCGATCGTAATTCTGAATTTCGCGACTGGCCGCGATCAGGCGGCGCTGGATGACCTCTTCGCGGTCTTCCCCGCGCTTGCGCAGCCGTTCTTCCAGCGTCTTGCGATCCGGAGGCAGGATGAAGATGCTGGTTGCGTCGGGGAGTTTCTGCTGGATCTGCGCCGCACCCTGTACGTCGATGTCGAGTAAAAGGTCGTGGTCCCTTTGTTCCGCCTCGCGCAAGAAGCGGCGCGCCGTCCCGTAATAGTCCTTTTCGAACACCTCGGCATGCTCGAGGAACTCGCCATCCCGAATCATCTTTTCGAATTCGGAGCGTGAGATAAAGTAGTACTGCTTTCCATCTGCCTCGTTGCCGCGCGGAGCTCGCGTGGTGTAGGAAATGGAGAAATCCAGATCGCGCACCGACTTCAGCAGTTGATTGACCAGCGTCGACTTGCCCGAACCAGACGGGGCCGAGATGATGTAGACGAGGGGCTTATGGGCCGGAGAACTCATTCCAGGTTCTGCACCTGCTCGCGTGATTTTTCGATCTCCGCCTTCATGACGAGCCCGGCCTCGGTAATTTTCAGCGCCTCTCCCGCCAGTCCGGATGTCTTCGAAAGCAGAGTGTTGGCCTCGCGATTCATCTCCTGCAGCAGGAAGTCCAGCTTCTTTCCCACTTCTCCATGTTCGTCGAGCAGCCCCAGGAAATGCTGCACATGGTTTTCCAGACGGACGATTTCCTCTTGTATGTCGCTGCGGTCGACCAAAAGTGCGGCTTCCTGGAGCACCCGTTCGCGGTCGGCACTGGAACCCAATAATTCCTGAAGGCGCGATTGGAGACGTTCCACATAGCTCTGCAACACCGTGCGCCGGTGAAGTTCCACGCTCTTGACCGCTTCGCGCAGGTGGGCCATCCGCTCGCGCAGTTCCTGCTCGATGCCGCGGCCTTCCTGCTCCCGCATCTGATTCAGGCGATCGAGCGCCTCGCCTACCTTGGCCATCACCGCGGATTCAAGCGCTCCATCCTCGGGGTCGCTGGCCGTGTCGAGCGCACCGGGAATGCGCAGGATCACATTAAGGTCGGGTTCGGTGGGTACGCCAAACTCGCTGGCCGCCGCCCGAAAAGCCTTGATATAAGCGCTGACTAGCGGGCGATTTAGCGTCAGCGTTTCGCCACTGCCGCGCTCCAGGCCGAGCGTGACTTCGACGTGCCCGCGCGAAATTTTCTCCTTAAGCAGGCGGCGCAGTTGCATTTCGAGCGAGTCGGAGCCCGAGGGCAGACGAAAATGCAGATCGAGAAAACGGTGGTTCACCGATTTCAACGACAGCGCGAAGGCAAGGTGGCCATTGCGCTGCACAGAGGAGGAATTGGAGGCCGTGCCCGGCGGCGGACTGACACTGCCTCCGGTCTGGCTTATGAGTTCGCCTTTCACCTGCGCAAAACCCGTCATAGAGCGGAGAGGCATGATTAGTTTTCCCAAATGTCAATTGCCGATGTCAGCTCGGTTGCGCCGGCTCCAGTTTCTGCTCGAAGTCAGCAAACTGCAACTCGTACAAACGCCGGTACGTACCCAACTTTGTCATCAGGTCTTCGTGGGCGCCAATGTCTGCGATGGCGCCATTTTCGATCACCACAATGCGGTCGGCGCGGCGCACCGTCGAAAGCCGGTGAGCAATCACAAACACGGTGCGGCCATTCATCAGGTTGTGTAACGCAGATTGCACCAGGGCTTCCGATTCGCTGTCCAGAGCCGACGTCGCCTCGTCCAGAATCAGAATGGGCGCGTTCTTCAGAATTGCGCGGGCAATGGCGATGCGTTGCCGTTCTCCGCCGGAAAGGCGCACGCCGCGCTCCCCGATCGTTTCATCGTACCCTGAAGGCAGCGCCTGGATGAAATCGTGCGCCAAGGCGGCCCGGGCCGCGGCCTCAACCTCTTTCAGCGCCACGTGCGGTTGGCCATAGGCGATGTTGTTGCGGACCGTGTCATTAAATAAGACGGTCTCTTGCGTGACGATTCCCACTTGTTCCCGCAACGAAGCCAGAGTCACATCGCGCACATCGTGGCCGTCGATGAGCAGACGGCCCTGGGTGGCATCGAAGAATCGCGGGATCAGGTGAACCAGGGTGCTCTTGCCCGAGCCGCTGGACCCGACGATCGCAACCACTTCTCCGCGGCGAACTTCGAAATTGATATCTTGCAACACGCGGGCGTCTTCGCCCTCACTGCCATAAGTGAAGCTGATGTGATCGAACTGGACAGTCTTCGCGAAAGAAGGCAAGCGCCTGGCATGCGGCTTTTCGCGGACATCGTCTTCAATGTCCATGAACTTGAAGATCTCGCTCGATGCGCCCAGGGCCTGCTGGAAGTTGTTGTTGAACTGGGCAAACTTGCGCACCGGGTTGTACAGGCTGAAGACCGCCGTAATGAAAGTGACAAAAACCCCAAGGGTCATCTCGCCGTGCTTGATCTGCTCGCGGCCCAGCATCAGCAAGAGAGCGATTCCAAATACGCCAAAAATATCCATCAGCGGCGAACTGATCGCGGTGGCGGCCACGGAACGCAGGTTCGCGCGGAACAATCGGCGCGCCGCTCCACGAAAGCGGGAAATCTCCCATTTCTCGCTATTGAACGCCTTCACGATGCGATTGCCGGTAATGGTTTCATGCAGGATGTTTTGAATTTCCGCCAGTTTGTCCTGCCCGTGCCGGGTCGTGCTGCGCACGCGGGAGCCGATCTTGCGCGAAGAATAAACGATCACTGGAACGAACAGCAAGAGCACCCAGGCAAGGTTTCCGCCAAGGATCACAACCACAGCGGCTACCGCTAGAAAAGTGAAAAACTGCTGTAGGAACTCCGCCAGCACCGTCGACATGGCGTACTGCACGCGCTCGATGTCGTTGACGATGGTCGAAAGCAAGGTTCCCGTAGTGTGCTTGGAGAAAAACGCGGCCGAGTGGCGCAAGATTGCGTTGTAAAGATCGTCGCGCAGGTCGGTGATCATACCGAAGCCGGCATGGTTTACCAGGTACGTGCCCGTGTAATCGAAGATCCCCTTGAGGATGGTGGAGCCGACCAGCGCAACAGCAACCATGGTCCAGGCATTCGTGAAGTGCGAGGGGACTAACTGCTGCAAATAAACCGGATGGTGCGTTACAGGAATGACAAACAATTGTATGTCTTTCGATCCCGTAGACGGATTCAACACCCGGTCAAAGATGGGGCGAATCAGCAAAAACTTGAATGCGTCGAGTGCTCCCACCGCTGCCATCAGCGCAACCGAGGAAAGGATCTGCCACCAGTAGGGAAGCGCATAGCGCACGAGTCGCGTCAGTTGGCGCATACCGCTCCGCGCAGGCCGCAGTGACTCACTGACGATGGCATAAACGTAGGACGCAAGGGCTTATTTTACTGCTGTCGTTGGTCGTTTGTCGTTGGTCGTTTGCCCGAAAGCCATTTGGACGTTAGATTTTGGGCGGCCAACGATCAACGGCCAACGATCAACGGCTAGCGAGCAACGACCGGCGAGCAACGGCTAGCGATCAACGACCGGTTCGCTTCCTCGGCATATCCCGATGCACCACCTTCACACGGTGTCCGGCTTGGCGCAGGCGCTTGCCTACTTCTTCAGCGATCATCACTGACCGGTGCTGGCCGCCGGTGCAGCCAAAACCAATCGTGAGATAGCTCTTGCCTTCGTGGATGTAATGCGGCAGAAGGTAAACCAGCAGATCGGAAATGCGGTGGATGAACTCCCTCGTCTGCGGAAACGACCGGATGTACTTGGCCACCCGCGGATCGCGGCCTGTAAGCGGCCGGAATTCAGGCACGAAGTGCGGGTTAGGCAGAAAACGAACGTCGAAGACCAGATCGGCGTCTTCGGGCACACCGTGGCGGAAGCCGAAGCTCACGCAGGAAACCAGAATGCTTTTCTCCGTCGCCTGCTCGCGAAAACGTTCCGTGATGTGGGCGCGCAATTCGTGTACGTTGAACTTTGAGGTGTCGATGACGATATCGGCCAAGGCGCGAATGCTTGCCAGATGACGCCGTTCGGTTTTGAGCGAGGCATTCACCGGCGCGTCCGTGCCCAGGGGGTGTGGGCGGCGCGTCTCGCTGAAGCGCCGCAGCAGCACCGCATCGGAGGCCTCCAGAAAGGCGACTTTGGTCGGAATCATGCGCCGCACTGCCTTCACAATGCCCGGCAGTTGCTCGAGCTTCGAGCCTTCGCGCACATCCACCACTAGCGCCGTACGGCGGATCTCGGCTGACTGCAACGCCATCTCCGCGAAGCGCGGGATCAGTTCGACTGGAAGGTTGTCGACGCAGTAGTAGCCCAAATCCTCAAAGGCTTTGAGCACGGACGCCTTACCCGAGCCGCTCATCCCCGTGATGATTACCAGCTCCGGAGCATGTTGGTCGTCATGGGCGATGGCCCGCGGCATTTTCTTTCCCCGGCGCGGCGGTTTCCCGCGCTTCTGGGACCCGGACGATTTCCTAGGCGGCATGAAATGGATAGTAGCACCGAAGGCGGGGTGTCTTCTCAACCTTGTTTCCGATTTGTCTAAGCCCGGTTCGGACAGGTAAGCTAGGTCGCCATGAAGAAGTTTCAGGAACTCAGCGAACGCGAAGTGCTGGCTCTGGCCATTTCTCTGGAGGAAGAAGACGAGCGGGTGTACTCCGATTTTGCCGAAGGACTGCGGCAAGACTATCCGGCGTCGGCGGCGATGTTCGAAGGCATGCGCGAAGAGGAATCAGGGCATCGGCGGCGACTGATCGAGCTTTTCCGGCAGAAGTTTGGCGAACACATCCCTTTGATCCGTCGCCAGGACGTGCGCGGATTCGTGGAGCGTCCCGCGCTTTGGCTCATTCGTCCGCTACGCATTGAAGCGGTCCGCAAGGAAGCCAGCACGATGGAAGTGGAGACGCGGCGGTTTTACGAGAAGGCCGCGGCGCGCACTCAGGACGCCAGCATCCGGCAACTCCTCGACGATCTCATCAACGAAGAACGCGAGCACGAAGAGCGCGCGCAGGAACTGGACAAAGAGAAGCTTCCGGCCAGCGTCAAGGAAGATGAAGAGCGGGCGCAGCGCCGGCTTTTCGTGCTGCAGATTGTGCAGCCGGGGCTGGCGGGGCTGATGGACGGTTCCGTTTCCACGCTCGCGCCCGTCTTCGCCGCCGCTTTCGCCACTAAGAACACTCACGAGGCGTTTCTGGTAGGCCTCGCAGCCTCGGCCGGTGCGGGCATCAGCATGGGATTTGCCGAGGCGCTGTCCGATGACGGCAGCCTGACTGGGCGCGGGCATCCCTGGGTGCGCGGACTGATCTGCGGAGCGATGACTGCGCTCGGCGGTATCGGTCACACGCTGCCATTTCTGCTGCGCGACTTCCGCGTGGCGCTCTGGGCTGCGGGCGTGGTCGTGGTCGCCGAGTTGGGTGTGATTACCTGGGTCCGTCACCGTTATATGGATAGTCCGTGGGTCGCGGCAGCGCTGCAGATCGGCTTGGGCGGAGTGCTGGTGTTCATCACCGGCGTGTTGATTGGGATTTCGTGAGGCTGCTCGAGGCCGACGATTCTAAGGCTGCGTGTCCAGCGGATGTTTGCTCTTCTCATAGAATTCGTTTTGCAGCTTTAGGCTCATGTCATCTGCCTTCACGGCGCGGATCGTCTTGACCAACGTATTGATCCACCAATCCATTTGGAATTTTCCTAGCTCTTGCGTGGCGGCGGAGCCGTCTCCGGAATAATGGTTGGGAAAGCGAGCGTACCACCAGATGCCGGTGTAGACATCTTCGGGAAGGTTCTGGCGGTGCTGATCGGCGCCGGATTCCCTGTTGGCGCGGGCGATGTGCACCGTGTCTGGACGGGAGATCATCATCTTCGAAGTTTCGCTTTCGCCGGCGTGCATGTCGATGGAAGTTTTCTTCGCCGGACCGCCTGAGTCTGGAGTGCGCCGGTCGAAAACGTACACCACGTAGTCGTGAGGCTTATCCAATTGCGATTGCGCGAAGAAAGGCAGCAGGTGCTCATTGCCGCCGTGGCCGTTGACGATGATCACTTTCTTGCAGCCGTTGCGCGCCATCTCGTCGGTAGTTTCCTGCAGCAGGGCGAGTTGCATTTCGCGGCTGTAGGCGACCGTTCCGGGTTCGTGGCGGGCTTCGGCGATTTGTCCGAAATAATATTCCGGGAAGACGACGGCGTATTCCTGCTCGGCAGCGTGCAGCGCGGCGTAACGCACGTCAAGGAGATCGGTGCCGAGCGGGAGGTGCGGCCCGTGTTTCTCCAGGATGCCGAAGGGGAGCAGGCACGTGCCTTGCGAACGCTGAATACCTTCGCGGAAATCGGCGGCAGTGAGTTCTTCCCAGTGGACGGAGAGCTTCGATGGCAGCGTGGCGGCTTGCGCTTGCGCGAGATGCGACGCACTCAGGATCATCAAGACAAGGATCAGAAGAATCGTTGAGCGCGTGCGAGTCGTCATCGGCCAATTCCCTCGGCGGCGAATTCTAGCATGCGAAATGCCCGTGTTAAATCGCTATCGAGAGACCTTGAAGTCGAAATAGGCGAGATTCATGTTCCCTTCGGTGAGAATGTGGACGGTGAGAACGCTTTTTCCTGCCGGCAGTTGAACCCTCACGATGCCTGGCAGGATATTCCAGTGGTGCCATTGCCGCCAGGCGATTGGATCGGAGGCATTGAAGGTGGAAGCGATTGCCAGCGGCCCAGTCGCGTCCTTTCCGTTCACATCCATTGAAATGGTTCCACCGCGATTTGAGGTGTACAGAAGATCGGCTCTGTAAACGCCAGCGTGGGCAACCCGCACTGTGATGTTGAACCATTCTCCGGGCTCGGTCCATCCGACATAGAGCTGGTTTTCTGGAGGCTTAACCAAGTCATAGGGACTATCGTCGATCTGGTCATGAAATTTTGTGTACGAGATGTCGACGCCTTCGTCCATTCGGAACTGATTCAAGTACGTTCCGTCCGCGGGATTGAGGCCTCCGCTGCCGTTGTTTTTGGCATCGGCGTCGTGATAAGCGACTCCTTCTCCGCCGCGATCGTAGTAAGAGCATTCCACGCGACCGGGAATCTTCTGCGCCCCGCCTTGATAGCGGCTGTCCTGATAGGGAGTTCCTTTGTAATTCTTCAGGTAATTTGTCTTCGATGCACAGAGGGCAGCCGTTGCGAAAAGGGCCAGTAGGGCTGGCCAGCGCAAACTAGACCGCAGCGTATTTCTTTTCACAGAGATTGCTTTCGGCACGCAAAGCACTTCGGGTGCTTTCATTCTAATGGAGCAGTTGTGGATTTCTTCGTGAAATAAAGTTGGGTGCGGCTGTTGCCGGTTTGGGAAAGTCGGTGCGAATGCAGGGTACCCCCCTCCCCCCCACCTTCTGAAAGCCTTGCTGGGCGCGGGGTTTGCAAAAAGTGTCTGCAAAATCTTGATGTCAAAGAGCTTAGAGGTCAAAATCTTGAGAACATGGGAGTTAGGAGTGCGCCAGTGAGGCTCTCTCCAGTACGCCCGCTTCGGCCATGATCGCGCGGATGAAATGGTGGGCGCAAGGTTAGATGTCACACGGTGGGTGTGGAAAACTTCAGAGTGGCCCGTCATTCCGCCCATAATCCGAAACCAGTCGGTTCGGGTCGTGAGCGGTATGGCCTGATTCGACGGCGACGTGTGCGAGTGTCAACCTAAGTCCAGCGCGCTATTGCGTAATGGTGATCTTTAGGGTCGCGGTCTGGTTGATTGCTCCCGAGCCGCTCGTCGAGCCCATAACGGTAATTGTGCTTGTTCCAGCTGGGGTGCCTGGATTTCCCGGGACGCCCGTTGAAGGTTGGCGCACCCGGATATCCTGGGTGGCCCCGTTCCGTCTCTATTTATCACGGAATCAGGGCTTTCAGCACACTATTCGTAGAGCATTGGTTTGCTTCTGACTACTCGGTTTGCAGGTGAAGGCGCCACTTCTACGGGGCTTCGATCAGTTCCATCTTTCCGTCTCTGGTACGGTGCAGGATCATCACTTTGCCTTTGGGGTCGCGGAAGACGAAGACGTCGCGGTCGCGGAAGTGGGCTTCCTTGATGGCCTCTTCGAGCGTCATGGGGCGCATGGCGACGGCTTCGTCGGAGCGGACCAGATGCACCTCGGTAGTCCTGGCGACCGGGGGATAACGGTGCACTGCGACCGCCACCGCTGTCTTTTCCGTAAGGCCGACGACGGTCTGCACGGTCTCGGCGTCTTGCGGCGAGTGGCCGTTCCACTTCTTCACTTCCTCGCTCTTGCGCGCCGAGCGCTTCCTCGCCTGGCCGCGAGTTTTGTATTTCACCGCCTGCTTTTCGAGGTGGTCGAGCGCCTGGTGGACGGCGATGGTCATGTCCTTCGCTTGAGCCAGGCCGACGAGCGGGCCGTTGCGCGGGCTGATGGTGATTTCGGCTTTGTGGCGGTGCTTTTCGACGGCGAGGATCACTTTGGTTTCAAATCGGTCGCCCAGGATCTTGCGGAGTTTGGTGAGGCCGGTTTCCACTTCTTTGCGGATGGCGGGAGTTATTTCGTAGTGCCTGCCGGTGTATTCCACGTTCACGAGCGGCCCTCCTGAGGTCAGAAGTTAGAAGTCAGAATGCAGAAGTAAAGTCTCTTAGTTCCGGCATTTCTGACGGTGGCAACCTTCATAGCTTTTCTTACTTCTGCATTCTGACTTCTAACTTCTGACTTGTTCACTCTTTTACTCTGCGCTGATGGGTGCTGGGGATGCGCATGTCCTCCCGGTACTTGGCAACGGTGCGGCGAGTGACTTGAATACCCTGCGATTGCAGGATACGGGTAAGTTGCTCGTCGGTCAGCGGACGGCTGGGATCTTCCTCTTCTATCAACTTCTTGACGCGGCGTTTGAGGATCAGCAACGACGTGTTGCCGCCCTCGGGCCCCTGCACGCTCTCACTGAAGAAATACCGCAACTCGAATACGCCCTGCGGTGTATGGGCGTACTTGCTGGCCACGGCACGGCTCACGGTGGAAGGATGCACGCCGATTTCTTCGGCCACCTCCTTGATCATCATGGGCTTCAGGTAATCGATGCCTCTTTCCAGGAAGTCGTACTGGCGGGCGACGATGCAGTAGCAGACTTTGGTGATGGTCTGCTTGCGCTGTTCGATGTTCTTGATGAGCTGGATGGCGCTCTTGTAGCGCTCCTTGACGTAGTCGCGGGTGGTCTTGTCGTTGGTCTCGCGGGTTACGAGCTTCTTGTAAGCGGGATTGAGGCGGAGTTGGGGCAGGTCATCGTCGTTCATCAGGACGAGCCACTCGTCGCCGTGCTTGATGAAAGCGACATCAGGTTCGATCAGGCGCGCCTGGACTTTGTTGTATTGAAGGCCGGGGCGGGGATCAAGAGTGCGGATGTAATCGATTGCCTGCTGCACCGCATCGACGGGACGCCCGATCGCCTTGGCAATCTCCTTGTGCTGTTTGCTCTGCACCGCACGCAAATGCTGATCGACGACAGCCATGGCATCCTGCAGGACTTGCGCGGTGCCGTTGCCGTTTTTCTCGCCGTTCTTGTTTTGCGTAAGCTGGTGTTGGTGATAGCGCAATTGGCGGAGCAGGCATTCGCGCAGGTCGCGGCAACCCACACCCGGAGGGTCGAGCTGACGAATCACTTCGAGAGCTTCCTCAAGATCGGCAGCCGAAAAGGTGGATATGTAAACCGGACGCGGAGGTGCGGATGCAGGCGCGGGAGCAACGGCTGCGGCGGAATCTCCGGTCCGTGAACCAAGAGAGGCTTCAGCTGGCGAACTCGTGGCGGGCAGGCTCTCCACTTCACCGAAAGCGTTCTCAGCAAAAGCAGGACCGTGGGCCCCGGAATTGTTGCCGGAGACTTCGGACGCACTGGACGCCGTGCCGATCAGTTCGTGCAAATCGCCGGCGGGAACGCCAACGTCTGAATCCTGGGAAGTAGCCTCGCCGGAGAGCGGTTCGTCCTCCACTAATCCCAACGCAGCCGCCTCACTGACAATGTTTCTTGCAGCCGCAGCGTCGGCTTCGGGCGGCGCCGGGGGCGCCACGCCC
>Ga0302180_10003157_pt1 | contig 12593 bp, 9 predicted proteins | sample I_Palsa_E3_2_FD_200575 | JGI IMG/M metagenome (GOLD analysis project Ga0302180, IMG submission 200575) | Peat permafrost microbial communities from Stordalen Mire near Abisko, Sweden - I_Palsa_E3_2 | ecosystem: Environmental > Terrestrial > Soil > Palsa > Peat permafrost | place: Sweden: Abisko... | reverse complement strand
CCGCGGTCCCAAGACCTTGGCCGACAGTTCTCCCCGCTGGCGCGGCGTCCGCAGATGCGCCAAGGCGTGCGGCCTCGAACTCGATTCCCGCCTGGTTGTGGACCTGCCCGAATCGCGTGATCCCCTTTCCAGCTTTGAAATGGGCCAAAAACTGACCGCGAACCTGATCAGGCAGAAGCGCCAGTTCACAGCTCTGCTTGCCTTCGACGATATGACCGCCTTCGGCGCCATCCGCGGCTTGGCCAAGGCTGGGTTGCGCGTGCCTGAGCACTGCTCCGTGATCGGCTTCGACGATGTCGCCGCCTCGGCTCTCTGCACGCCGCCGCTCACCACCGTGCGCCAGCCCATGGAAGCGATGGGAGCGGACGCAGTGGGCATTGTTCTCGAAGGCATCAACTGCGTGCTGGAAAAACGCGAGGTCACCGCTCACCATCGCAAGGTGGCGCCGGAATTGGTGGTTCGGGAGTCCACGCGCAGCCTTCTGTAGGGTGCCGCGGCCCTGCAGCGGGAAGCGGTTTTGTACAAGTCGAAATCGTCCCGGGCCGCGAGGCCGCGTTTTTTCTCTTGACATCAGATAGTCAATAAAAGCACTATTCATACGTTTTAATAAACTGACTGTGGGGCTTAGGCTACGGGTTGGGCTATGAGGTCGTTGGAACAAAGTCGCTGGCTGCCGTGGCTGCATTGGGCATGGCATATGCTCTGTGAGATGGGCGAGCCGTTTGGGCATCAGGAGAAGAACTTAACCATGAAATCTCATCGTATGTGTGTGCGCATGGTGTGGTTTGTGCTGACGTTTTGCGCGACGGGGGCTTGGGCGCAGGATACTGCCTCCATCACCGGCACAATTACCGATTCCAGCGGAGCGGCGGTCCTCAACGCTCAAGTCGCGGTTAAGAACGCGGAACATGGCATCAGTCGTACCAGCACCAGCAACGGCAGCGGCGACTTTCTCTTCGCCTCGCTGCCCATCGGTTCATACGATTTGACGGTCGTGGCCGAAGGCTTCAAGAAGTATGAAGCCAGAGGGATCACCTTGGTCATCGCACAAAAGGCGCGGGTCAACGTCGCGCTGGAAGTCGGCACCATCAGCACCGAAGTCATTGTCCAAGGCTCGGAAGTTGCGCAGGTAGAAACCCAATCTTCCGACTTGGGCAATACCATCAGCGGCAGGGAAATCAGTCAGCTAGAACTGAATGGCCGCGACTTTACCCAGTTGGTTACTTTGTCCCCCGGCGTCACCAACCAATCTGGCCAGGATGAAGGCGGCGAGGGTGCGACGACGGTGGCGTTCAGCATCAACGGTGGCCGCACCGAATACAACAACTTTGAAATCGACGGCGGCGACGCGCTGGATAACGGCAGCAACACTACCATCAATGTCTACCCAAGTATCGACGCCATCGCGGAAGTGAAAGTATTGACTTCGAACTACGGCGCGCAATACGGCAAGAACGGCTCCGGCACGGTCGAGGTAGAAACCAAATCAGGCACGAACCACTTTCACGGGGACTTGTACGAATTCCTGCGCAACGACGATTTCAACGCGACTCAATTCGGCTTAACTTCGGTTCCGGAGTACAAGAAGAACGACTTCGGTTTTACCATCGGCGGTCCGGTTTACATCCCCGGCCACTACAACAGCGATAAGCAAAAGACGTTCTTCTTCTGGTCGGAGGAATGGCGGCGCGACCTGACGCCGGCCTCGGGATTCTTTTCGCAGACGATCGTTCCGACCGCGGCCGACCGCATGGGAAACTTCGGCGACCAGTGCACGGGCGCGGCCTCAAACTTGGAATGCCCGCTTGTCCCGGCATTTATCAACGGCGTTGCTCAGCCAATAGGGAATAGTCCGGGCGATGTCGGTCAGCCCTTCGCTGGCAATCAAGTGCCGATTCAGAATTCTGATATCGCGTCCGCGCTGACCGCGCTGATTCCCGCGCCGAACGGCGTATCCTCCGACGGTCTGGAGGATCAGTGGTACGCGACTCCCACGCTGCCCACGCACTGGCGGCAGGAATTGTTCAAGATCGATCACAACATTAACAGCAAACTTCGCGCCAGCTTCCGCTACATTCACGACTCATGGAATCAGCAATACCCGGTTCCCCTGTGGACGTCCGGCGTCACCTTTCCGACGATACAGACGAATTTCAACAATCCCGGCGTCAGCATGGTGGCGCGGCTTACGGCCAATGTTACGCCCACCCTGCTCAATGAATTCGTTGCGAGCTATACCACGGATCACATTTCAACGCAGCTCACCGGTCCCTGGCAGCGGGGCAATGTTCCGGCCAGCCTCGGGCTCTACGACAATGGCTTCGGCGGGAAGGTGCCGGGCATAATGCTTGCGGATGGACAATATACTTTTGCCGAAGATCCAGGCTACGTTCCGAACGGCCCTTTGAATTCGAACCCGACGTTCACCTTCCGCGACAATGTGACCAAGATCGTCGGGTCGCACAACATTCAATTCGGCATGTATTTCGCGGACTCCCACAAGAACGAGGTCCCGCAGCCGCCGAATGGTCCTAATGGCTTGTTAGGCTTCGCCAACGCGACCAACGGCACGGACCCGTCGCTCACGACGGGCAATGCCTACGCCGATCTTCTTCTCGGCAATATCGGCAGCTTCGCTCAGCAACAAGCCCAACTCAAGCTGCACAACTTCTATCACATTTACGAACCGTATATTCAGGATGACTGGCACGCCACGCGAAAATTGACTTTGAACCTGGGATTGCGGATGAGCTTCTATGGAACGTATCGCGAGCTGAATAATCTGGCCTACAACTTCGATCCAAGATTTTACGTGCCGGGTGCGAGCAGCGTCGATCCTGTGACCAGCCTGGTAGACGGCAATCCCTACAACGGTTGGGTGGACTGCGGGGTTACGCCGGGGGTTCCCGCAGGCTGCATGAGCAACCATTGGATTAATCCCGCGCCGCGCGTTGGTTTTGCTTTTGACCCATTCGGCGACGGCAAGTGGGCCATCCGGGGTGGGTATGGAATCTTTTTCGAGCACACCAACGGCAATGAGTCGAACACAGACCTGCTCGAGCCCGACAACATCAAGACCCAGACCACGAGCGTGGTGAACATCTCCGGCTATGCGAATCTCAATTCCAGCCTGCTTGGGGCCGGAACGCCTCCGCTGACGGCTACCTCAATTCCCAGCAAAGCCATCTGGCCCTACGTACAACAGTGGCACTTGGATATTCAGCACGATCTCGGCAAAGGGACCGTGGCGACGCTTTCTTACGTCGGTAGCGCGGGCGTTCACTTGACGCGGGCGTATGAGCTAAACGAAATCGTGCCCGTTTCCAACAGCCAGAATCCTTACGGACCCGGACAGGTAATAACGGCGGATGACTGTAGCTCGGTTACGATCGGAGCCAACGGCCAGGCTACGGCGACTGCTAACGTGGATACTGGTAACCCCGTCACCATGACGGGCGGATGGGCCAACAATCTGGCCGTTGCTTGCGGCAACAACCCGAATTTTTACCGGCCTTACCTAGGCTGGGCCAGCATCGGGCGCAAAGACCAGACCGCGTCCTCGAACTACAACGGGCTGGAAGTTTCGGTGCGGCACAACATTGGCGGGCTTGAGCTGAACGCCGCATATACTTACAGCCACTCGATCGACGATTCCTCCTCGGGCAACGATGCGGGGTTGTTTAACACATACGACCTTAATGCCTATCGTGCCAGCTCCAACTTTGACCAGCGGCACACCATCACACTCGCCTACGTTTATGACTTGCCGTTCTTCAAGGCGAAGGGTTTAGCGCATTCGATGCTTGGAGGCTGGCAGTGGTCGGGTATCACTCTGATTCAGAGCGGATCGCCGTTCAGTGTGTACAACTCGGGAAATGGTTCGATCGCGCCCTCAGACAATGCCGGCGTGGGCACGGGCGCTTCTCAAATCGGTAACCTTGGCAGCCTCACTGGAGGTTCATATCCGGACATCGTTGGTAATCCGAAGGAAGGAGTCCAGAACACTCCTTTCGCGGGTTTCGGGCCGCTTCTGTTCAATCCCGCTGCATTCGTTGCGCCCAGAGGCCTGACTTTCGGCGATGCCGGCAGGAACATATTGGACAATCCGTGGCGCACGAACTTCGACATGGCCTTGCTCAAACACTTCGCGGTTACTGAGAGCAAATATTTCGAATTCCGCGCGGAGGCCTTCAACGTGTTCAATCACACGGAGTTCAACTGGCTGGGCGGCGACGGGGGATCCGCAAGTTCTAACGCGGGGGCAGGGAACACTTCAAGCACGGTTGTCTGCTACGGCGGCGCCAACAACTCGGCGGGCGATCCTTCCTGCCTGCCCGAAGTGCTGTTCCGTCCGGGAGCCGCGCACAATGCGCGAATTCTGCAATTGGCGCTTAAGTTTATTTTCTAACTGATTCTCATCCGACTTGCACGTGCTGGGCTGCCGAAACAGCTTCCAGCGCGTGCTCCAGGTCCGCGATCAGATCGTCTGCATTCTCGATGCCTACCGACAGCCGGATCATCTGTTCAGTCACTCCCATCTTGGCGCGCTCTTCGGCTGGAATCATGGCATGCGACGTTAGCACCGGGATCGAAACCACAGACTCCACACTGCCCAGGCTCGGCGCCAGTGTGAATAACCGCATGGCTTCGCTCACGCGCCGCGCGTCTTCGCCCGTGCCCTCTACCTCAAAGCTGACCATTCCTCCTCCGCCGCTCATCTGCGCACGCGCGACGGCATACTGCGGATGACTCTTCAAAAACGGATAACGCACGCTCCGTACCTTCGCTTGCCCGGACAAGAACTCCGCTACCCGCTGCGCGTTTTCATTCTGCCGCGCTACGCGCACCGCCAGCGTCTTCAAGCCGCGCACCAGCACCCACGACGCGTGAGGATCCATGCAGTTGCCCAGCGTCGTTCGTGTCTCCCAGATTGTTTCCATCAATTCGCGCCGTCCCGCGACCACGCCGCAAATCAGATCCGAATGCCCGGCCAGGTATTTCGTTCCGGAATGCATCACCAGGTCGATGCCGAATTCCGCCGGATGTTGGTTGATGGGTGTACCGAATGTGGCGTCAATCATGCTGAGCAGCTTGTGTTGTCTGGCCAGAGCCGCCACTTTCTTGAAATCCACGACGCGCAAGGTCGGATTGGTCGGCGACTCCAGATAGAGCAGCTTCGTGTTGGGACGGATCGCCCGCGCGTGCTGCTCATACTCCGTGGTGTCCACAAACGTGGTCTCAATCCCCATTTTTGGCAGCCACTGCGAGAGAAATTTATTCGCGCCGCCATAAATATCGCGCTGTGCCACAATGTGATCGCCGCCTTTGAGCAGCGCCATGATCGTCGTCGTGATCGCGCCCATGCCAGAGGCGAACGTCAGCGCCGCATCCACGCCTTCCAACTCCGCAATAGTCTTTTCCGCAACCGTGTTCGTCGGATTGCCGTAGCGCGTGTAAAAGTGGTCGCTGCCCGTGGCCCGTACCTGCTCGTCGTTGTCGGTGACTTCGAACGTGGAAGTCTGATAGATGGGCGTCGCCATCGGCCCGTTTTTCTTTTCCAGATCCGCCGCGCCGCGCACCGCCTTCGTTTCGGAGTGATGGGTGTGCCGTTTCATGAATACCTCGTTCCATACAGACTAATTGCGCGAGGTGACTCCCGCAAGCGAAGCGATGCACGAGCAACGTTTATAATTCTCGCTCCATGGATCTCGGCCTGAAAGATCGTGTGGCCCTCGTAGCTGCTTCCAGTCGGGGAATGGGTCGCGCTACCGCGGAAGCCTTCGCAGCCGAGGGTTGCCGCGTTGCCATGTGCGCCCGCGACCAGCAGACCTTGCAGGCTGCCGCGGAGAGGATCAGAGGGCAGTACAACGCTGAGGTCCTCGCCCAGGCCTTTGACGTCACCAACGCCGCGGCCGTCAGCCGTTTCGTCGCTGCCGTGGCCGAAAAGTTCGGAAGCGTCGACATTTGCGTGACCAACGCGGGAGGTCCGCCCGCCAAGGGTTTTCTCGCCGCCACTCTCGAAGAATGGCAACGGGCCCTCGAGCTGAACTTCCTCAGCACGGTCTACTTCGCGCGCGAAGTCATCCCCCACATGCAGCGGAAACGCTGGGGCCGCATCATCACGCTCACCTCCATTACGACGAAACAACCGGTGACCGATCTCGTGCTCTCGAATGCGGTGCGTGCGGCTGTAGTCGGGCTGGTCAAGAGCCTGGCCAACGAGTTCGGAAAAGATGGAATCCTGGTCAATAACGTCGGTCCCGGTTTCACAGCGACCGACAGGCTGAAGGAGTTAGCGAAAGCCCGCGCCTCCTCCTCAGGAAAAAGTGAGCAGGAGATTTTCGATGGATGGGCCGCGGACGCTCCGCTCCAGCGCCTGGGCGAGCCCCGCGAAGTTGCCGAGACCATCGTCTGGCTTGCGTCGGAGCGCGCTTCCTACATTACGGGCCAGACTGTGCTCGTCGACGGTGGCATGTATAAAGGCTTGTAGATTATCGAAGACGGGATGCGATTATGAAACCGCTATTATTGCTTTCACTTGCCTGTGCCGCAGCCGGCTTCTCATCTTTCGCCGCCGCCCAGGCCCGGCCGTTTCCCGGCCCGGACGTTCAGCAAATCTACCAGCGCCTGCTCCCACAGATCGAAAAAATCCCGGCCTTCGACCACCATGCTCATCCCGGCTTTGCCGACGATCCGGATGTGGACGCCATGGCCTCGGCTCCCGATACCAGCCTTCCGGTCCGCACGCGTGACGATAACCCCGAACTGATTGCCGCAGCCAGGGCTCTCTTCGGGTATCCGTACGACGATCTCTCCCCCGAACATGCCAAGTGGCTCGTCGCGAAAAAGACGGAGCTGAAAAAGCAATATCCGGGCACGGCTTACTTCAACATGATCCTCGACAAGCTCAACACCGAGAGTTCGGTCGCCAACCGCGCGATGATGGCTGATTACCTCGACCCCAAGCGGTTCCCGTGGGTCTTTTTCGCCGACTCTTTTATGTGGCCCTTCGACAACCAGCGCGAGACCGCGCGCAATCCTGATGAACAAGTCTACATCCCGCTGCAGGAGAAAATGCTGCACCGCTGGATGCAGCAGGAGAGCGTAAGGAAACTTCCCGCCAAGTTCAGCGACTACCTGGAGTTCATCGTCCGCGTGCTGGCGGACAACCAAAAAAAGGGCGGCATCGCCATGAAGTTTGAAGTGGCATACTTCCGTCCCACCACGTTCTCTGATCCGACGCGCGACCAAGCGGAAGACATTTATAAGCAATACGCGTCCGGCGGCGTTCCCAGCGAAACAGACTACCGGACTTTCCAGGATTACATCTTCCGCTTCTTGGTGATCCAGGGTGGACGCCTGAACCTTCCCGTGCACATTCACACCGCGGCTGGAATCGGCAATTACTTCAACTTCAGCCAGAGCAACATCATGAACCTGGAAAGCGTGCTGCGCGATCCGCGCTACCTCAGCACCACGTTCGTCATGATCCACGGCGGCTATCCCCTGGAACGCGAAGCCATCTGGCTCGCCGCCATGAAAAATGTTTATCTTGATTCCTCGCTCGGTGAACTCGTCCAGTATCCTTCCGCCTTCAAGGACACTCTCAAGATGTGGCTGGAAACCTTCCCCGACAAGATCACTTTCGGTACGGACTGTTTCCCGTACAATGAAGTGTTAGGCGCGGAAGAAAGCTACTGGCTGGGAGCGGAATCATCGCGAATGGCCTTGGCCGCGGCGCTGGCCGAGATGATCTCGGAAAATGAAATCACCGAACCTCGCGCTCTGGAACTAGCCCACGCATACCTGCATGACAATGCCGTGAAGCTATACGGAGACAAGGTCCACTGAACGAGGCGGCTTCGCACACGAAGCCGGGAGCGACTTGCATGGCGAAGAAACTGAAGACCCAAACCTCCGCTGGCAGAAAAGAAAAAGACGCGAAGTCCCACTCTCGCGCTCAACGCGCCGTCACCAAACACGCGGCCAGTGAGCATCAATTCCAACACATCCCCTGGCACACGATTCCGCTCGAAGAGCTCAATCCGCTGCTGCAGCGGCAGTTCGTCGTCGGTCAGGAAATTATGCTGGCGCGAGTGCTTCTGAAGAAAGGCTGCATTGTCCCCGAGCACAGCCACCACAACGAACAACTCACTTACGTTCTGGACGGGGCGCTGAAGTTCTGGATCGATGGCCGGGAAATTGTCATCCACGCAGGTGAAGTGCTCTGCATCCCAGCGCACATGCCGCACAAAGTCGAGGCGCTCGAAGACACGGTGGACCTTGATGTTTTCAATCCTCCCCGCGCTGATTGGATCAACAAGACCGATCAATATCTGCGAGGCCAGAAATAGTCTCTCATTCCATGCCTCCTCCCACCACGTCTGAAAAAGGTCCTGAACCCAGCCTGCCTCAGGCCACGTTCTGCTTCCACTGCATCGGTTGCGGTTCTGCTTCCCAGGCCGCCGCCCAAGATTTTCGCTGCCCGCAATGCAACAACTTACTTGAGATTACCGATCCCTCGTGGAAATCCGCCACCCTACCTGCCGCCACATTAAAATCAGTCTGGCGTGACCGCCGTTCCTCAAACGCAACCCTGGACCTCAGCGGCGTGTGGCGATTCCGTGAACTTCTCCCCGCGCCCGCTTCTGAGCAGCACGTCGTCACCCTGCGCGAAGGCAACACTCCACTCTACGAACTTCCGCAATCCTCCCGCGTCACTGGCGTCCGGCGCCTGTATGCCAAGCATCAAGGCATGAACCCAACCGGCTCGTTCAAGGACGCCGGCATGACCGTTGCCTCGACCTTCGCCCGCCAGGCCGGATACCGATGGGTGGCGTGCGCTTCCACCGGCAACACGTCCGCATCCATGGCCGCGTATGCCGCGCGCGGCGGTATGCGCAGTCTGGTCCTCGTGCCCAAAGGCAAAATCTCGTGGAGCAAGTTATCGCAGGCCCTCGACTACGGCGCGCTTACCTGCCAGCTTCGCACCGATTTCGACGGATGCCTCCGCTTGCTCCTGGAACTGGTGCGGCGCGCTCCGGTCTACCAGTTGAACTCCATCAACCCGTTTCGTATCGAAGGGCAGAAAACTCTCGCGCTCGAATTGCTGGAACAGCTCGACTGGCAGCCACCCGACCACATCATTGTGCCCGGCGGCAACCTCGGCAACAGTTCAGCCATAGGGAAGGCCCTTCTCGAAATGCTCGATCTTGGCCTGATTCCGCGTCTGCCGAAGTTGTCTGTCATTCAAGCTGAGGGCGCCAACGCTTTGGTTCGCACTCTGCGCGAAGCTGGTGGTAAGCGGCTCGTCAGCGTGCAGGCGGAGACTCGTGCCACGGCGATCCGCATCGGCAACCCCGCTTCCTGGGAAAAAGCTGTAAAGGTTCTTCAAGCTACGGACGGTGCCTGCGAACAGGTAAGCGAGCTTGAAATCGCCGAGGCCAAAGCCGAAATCGGCACCGAAGGTATTGGCTGTGAGCCCGCCTCCGCGGTTACCCTCGCCGGCCTGAAGAAATTGCTGCGGGAGGGCTTCGTAAAGCCGGAAGAAACTGTCGTCCTGATCCTCACCGGAAACCTGCTCAAGGATCCCGAGTACACGATTGAATTTCACCGCGGCGGTCTTTTTCAGGGCGCCGCGCAAGAGCAGCAAAGTGCCAAGCTTAATCAGTTCCGCCATCCTCCCGTCGTCCTCGATGCAACTCTGGACGCCGTGATCAAAACTTTGGAGCAAGCGGAGAAATCCGATCCAACGCACTAGAATGTCTAAGAAGAAGAACAAAAAGACGAGCCGCCACTCAGCGTGGCTGCGCCTCGCCCTCCCAGCCACCTCAGCCAATCTAGGCCCGGCCTTCGACGCCGCTGCGCTGGCGATGGACCTCTACATCACCATCGACGCCCGACCTGCCCCCAGCTTCTCCATCACAGCTACCGGACGCGACCAAGAGATCTGCCGAGGCTTGGAGAATCACCTCATCCTCAGCACCTATAGCGAGATCCTCCAAGCTCAGGGGACGGAGGTTATTCCCCTGTCTCTTCGCATCAAGAACGACATCCCCATCGGCAAGGGCTGCGGTTCTTCCGCCGCGGCTCGCCTCGCCGGTATCGCCCTGGCCAATCACTTCGGCCATTTGCACTGGACCGATACCCAGATCATCGGAGAGGCCTCCCGCCGCGAGCACCATCCCGACAATGCCTCCGCCTGCTGGATGGGCGGTCTCACGGTTGCCCGCATGTCCGGCGACGCTCAGGCCCAGGTAGTCCGTATCCGTCCAAAAGGGAAGTGGCCCCTGCTGCTTGCCGTTCCTGACCAGGCCTTGTCTACCGAAGAAGCTCGCCGCGCACTGCCCGCGCAGTATTCCCGGGACGACGCGGTCGCGAACATCCAAAACTCGATGCTCCTGCTAGCCGCCTTCACTCAAGGGCGTCACGAGTTGCTCTCCGCTGCGCTCGAAGACCGGATCCATCAGCCTTACCGCGCCCGATTCTGCCCTCTCCTGCCGTGTCTACAGGAATTAACCGGAAAACCAGGCGTTCTCGGCGTAGCCCTCAGTGGCGCCGGTCCATCGGTCATTGTCTTCCTCGACCCAGACTTCTCAGCTCAGACGACACGAAAATCCGTCGCCGCCCACCTCGCCCGCAGCGGACTCCGCGCCCAGTTGCTTCTTACTTCCATCACGCCACGCGGCGTCCGCTGATCGCCGAAACATTCCCCAAACCTCAAGACGCCACCAAAGTGCTATTTACCGGGCCAGCTTTCCGGGATAATTTTGGTCGTTCCTCCCCAAACCGAAACTTATCCGTCCCCCACGTGTTTACGGCAACAATACGCGTCGCCCTTCGGGGATGGTAGGAATGAAGCTGAAAATGCAACACCAGGTCCAGCCACGGGAGATCGCCCCACCACAAACTGGGAAGGTCCAGCTCCTCCAAGGCGAGGTGCAGGAGGAGATCCAGAATTTTCTCCGGGCGGTCGATTCCTACCCCGCCCGCGTCGCGAAGGAACCCCGCGTCACGTTCCAGCAACACCTTTGCAGCATCTACAACGACCGCCGCGACCGCGGCCCCCGTCGCCACTGATCTGTCCGAGTGCCCAATCTACCGGCTGGCTGGCGGTACAATGCCATTCATGCGCAGGTATTCCACCATCTGTCCGTAGTGGTCGAAGCCATGGGCGGCGACGCTCGTCGCCAATCCCAACCGTGTCACTGTTCCTTCTCCGAACGGACTCTTTATCGGCTCCACCAGGTTCTTCTCGTTGATGGTCTGGACCGCCTTGTGTACGTAGGCAAACGACTCTTTCAGGTAGTTAAGGATCTCCGCCTTGGTTTTGACCGATGCCGGTCCGGATTCGTCCCCGACATCCACTGGAACCTTTTCGCTTAGAATTGCCGCTCCAAACATGTAGTTCACCGCCGCCACATGCTTCACTTGTTCGCCAAAGGTCCGCACCCCTTTGAACTCGCCATTGGTCGGCGCGAATCCGAACTTGTCTTCCGGCATGGCTTCCGCCGCCGGCACAAACTCGTGCTCCACGTTGGTGACCGTCCGGTCCAACACCTGCATGACGGTTCGATGTTCGTCCTTACCCTTGCTGTCCTGCGCCGAAGCAACCACCGCCAGCGCCAGCACACAGAATGCAAGACAACTAAGTTTCTTCCTCATAGTGATTCCTCCATTTTCAATAAGTCGAATGCCGTCGCCCTCCGCCACCGGAAGTGAAATGGGAGCAGCCGCTCAACTGGCGACCTCTGTGGTAAAGGTCTTGCTCTTCAATCCGAAGCCAATCAGCCAGAAGAACTAATCCCTGCGGCTGCGTGTCCGCCAAACGGCCACTCCCCGCCTCTCCACGCCCGAATCATGTAGATCACAAGGCCCGCCAACAATATCACGACGGCATACCGTATCTCCTTCTGCCAGTTCTCGCGATTGAAAAGGATGAAGAGAAATCCCGCGATCGCCACCAGAGCCGGCAGAGGATACAGCCACATGCGAAACGGTCGCGCGATGTCCGGCCGCGTTACCCGGAACACCATTACCCCAATCGCCTGCACCAGAAACTGCAGAATAATGCGAATGACCACTAGAGCCGCGATCGCATCCCTCAGCCGCAGAAAGCAGAACGCCGCCGCCACTATTCCCAGTGCCAGCAGCGAAACATACGGGAAGCGGTACACCGGATGCACTCGGGCAAATGCCCGGAAATAGTTCCCGTCCAGGGCCGCCGCATAAGGAACCCGCGAATACCCCAGAGTTAGCGAGAAGACCGATGCAAACGCGGTCACGATGACCAGTCCCGTCACTAACTGCGCCGCCCACGGGCCATAAATCCTCTGCATAAACAACGATACAACGTACAATCCGGTGTTGTTCTGCCCCGTCTGCAGCATCTCCCGCCAGGGAACCACGGCCAGAATGCACAGGTTCATCATTAGATATAGACAGGCCACCAGCAGAATGGAAAGCAGCAACGCCCGCGGAATATTTCGCGTAGGATCCTTTATTTCATCGCCCAGATAGCAAACGTTGTAGTAGCCCCAATAGTCGTAGGTTGCCACCAGAAGGGCTCCGCCTAGTCCAGTGAAGAATCCGTG
>Ga0302180_10003154_pt1 | contig 12599 bp, 14 predicted proteins | sample I_Palsa_E3_2_FD_200575 | JGI IMG/M metagenome (GOLD analysis project Ga0302180, IMG submission 200575) | Peat permafrost microbial communities from Stordalen Mire near Abisko, Sweden - I_Palsa_E3_2 | ecosystem: Environmental > Terrestrial > Soil > Palsa > Peat permafrost | place: Sweden... | reverse complement strand
AGAGCCGCACGAGCAAATGGCGTACTGAAACGTCGACGCCGCGAGCGTTGCGCCGCAACTTGCCCCTCCGTCGAGCCCGGTTGAGGGCGGGCCCGCGTCGCTGCAGCTCGCGCCGTTGTCGACGCCGAACGAGTCGAGGGTCGATGGACCGTGGTTGAGCGTGACGGGCGCATTCTCGGGCGCGTGCTCGACCTTGCCCGTCGGCTCGCTTGTCGAAGTCGAGCTCCGACAACCGCTCGCCAGGAGCAGGCCACACAAGCCCACCGTGAAAAGTCGCGATCCGCCCGCCGCACAACCCACGATGCCCATGTTCCCCTCCCGAATAAGTGGCGCGCTTAGCTTCGCGCCCAATGTCTACGTCGCTCGCGTGGACACTCTCGCAACGAGAGTGTCGAGGCAAGCGACATTTGCGTGCAAGTGTGTCGCGATCGTTTCCCAACTCAAGAAAGGCGTTTCGCGCCTTTGGGCGACCCACAGCAAGTCACGGAAGAGCGCGCTTCTTGCTCAACTTTCTCTGGACGCAGAACGGCATTTCATGATGCAACGAGCGCGAAGCGCACTGACGATCTGCCTAATCGATCGAGTCTGCAATACGCCCCGCGGCGCATACCCATCTGTTCAGCGGGCTCATACACATCGCAACGACCTGGGCCCGAACGGGGCCGGCCGCAACGAAGCGCAGAAAGCGATGACTACCGACTGGCTCGGCGCGCCCGCCATTTCAATGTCATCCATCCTCACCGTGACGCCCGAGCCTCGCGAGCTCGTCTTGCCATGGCAACCATCGACCGCCGAACGTCGTCGGAGGTGGTGATCGCCTCGTCGAACGCGAGCCGCGCGGCACGCGGCCCCTTCGGCGTCACTGCGGCGATCTCGAAACCATACCGATCGACCGCGGTCATTGAGGCGCTCGTCGCGTCCGCGACGCCGGCAAGCCCCACAGCATACGCGAGCACCGCATCGGCGTGGTCCTCGTTCATGTGCCGTAGAATTTCGGACGCCGCAGCCGCAAGGCAGTCCGGTTCGGCGGCGCCGTATTCCTCCGCACTTACCCAGGACATCCGCCCGAACCCGCCGATGTAGCGAAGCGCCACCGGCTGCAGGCGATAGAATGCGAAGTCCTCGAAATCCACGTAGTACGAAGCGCCTGGCTGCTGCTTCAAGAAGGTCCCGCGTGCGCCCGCCCGTTCGTCGACGCTTACTTTTGTGCAAAGGCCGAGAATGGTGACTCGGCCCAGCGCGAGCGGCTGATCGTGGGTCCCGAGCGGTTCGGGAAAGAAGGTAGTGCAATGGGTGTCGCGGGCCCAAGAGCTGGAAGCGAGCCAAGGCGCCATAATATTCGTTAGAGGGGTCCGCTGGAGCTGGAAACGCGAGCCTATTTGGTGTGCAGACGAGGCGAAGCGCGTCTATCAGGTGCCCGAATACGGACTCACGCGAGCGAAGCTGGAGCAAATGATCGGCGGTGTGCCCACCCCGTGGTGTCCGAAAAGCCGTCGCCGCGTGAGTCATGCGGCCTCCCGGCAGTAGTAGTTGAGGAGTCCGCCGAGACGCGACCGACGTCCGATCGTGCCGAGCCTTGCGTTGTCGTTGCTCGGCGATGCCTTCGGTCTGATGATCTGGCTGCCGATCCCTTGGTGGTGCCGCTCGGTCAGGTAGTGCCCAATGAACTCGCTAAGCAGGTGCCGCAGGTGCCGCTCGCCGAAAATGACGAAGTGGTCCAGGCACTCGGTTCTGACGGTTTTCACGAAACGTTCCGCGTGCGGGTTGCAATTCGGACTCTGCGCCGGAATCGGCACGCACTTCACGCCGCCGGTCGCCAGTAGCGCCGTCCACGCCTCGGTGAATACCGGATCGCGGTCGTGGATCAGGTAGCTCGCGTTGCGCAGGAATCCGTCCGCCGGATCGAGAAGATGCCGTGCGATCTGTTTCATCCAATCCCCATCCGGAGCGATGCGGACCCCGGCGATCTGCACGGCGCGCGACTTCACCTCGATGACGAAGAACACCATTTGGCGCACCGTCCCGAACACGCCAAGAACCTCGACGCCGAAGAAGTCGCACGCGTACAGCGTCTCCCAGTGGCTCTTGAGAAAGTGCTTCCAGGTCCGATTGCGGTTGCGTTCCGGCGCCGGTTCGATGCCGGCTTGCGTCAGCATGTTCGCCACAGTCGTGCGACCGATCTCGATCTTCAGCCCACACAGAGCGTCCCGGATCCGGGTGTACCCCCAGCCCGGGTTGTCGCGCGCCAGCTCGAGCACGAGCTTGAAGATCTCGGCCGCTTTGCAGGGCCGCCCCACCTTGCGAATGTGCGAGCTATCGTACTTCTGCACGGCAAGCTGCCGAAACCAGGCGAGGATCGTCTCCGGGCGCACGATCTGGCAGCAGGCCCTGCGCTCCTCGGCGGTCAGCGCCTTACCCTTCAGGGCCAGGCGGCGCCGCTGCTCGGCGCTCAAATCGATCCGGGTCTTGCCGGTCGCCGCCGTAAGGGCCTCCTTCAGAACCCGAACTTCCTCCTGCAAGTATTCGACTCTTCGCGCCATCCGCTCGTTGATCGCGTACGCGATCGTCGCGATGATGAACTGGAGCGTCACCGGCAGCATCGGATCGGGCCCAGACTGCGCGCGCACCGCCGCATCTTCAAGCCTGCGGTTTGCCGGGAAATCATGCGAGAATCGGCCGCGACGAATTTCCGGACATCACGGGTCCGGCAAGAAATACAAGAAGTGCTGCGGAGTGACGTGAGCCGTGGCGAAGAAGACGAGGCTCGACCCGAAGCTCGAGGCGTGGGTAGACGCGCGCAAGCGACATCACCTGTCGCACGCGCACGTGCAGATGGCTCGCGAGCTAGGGATGAACCCGGCGAAGCTCGGTGGCATCGACAACCACCGGCAGGAGCCCTGGAAGCTGCCCCTGCCCGAGTTCATCGAGCACCTGTACGAGAAGCGCTTCGGCAAAACGCGCCCCGGCGTCGTGACGACCATCGAAGAACAGGCGCGGGCGGCCGCCGCGAAAAACGCAGAGCGAAAGGCGAGGAAGCAAGCGCGCAGGTCGACGCTGTCCGCCAGCGTCGGCGCGATCGCGGTGCGCGACGGAGGGGACAAGTCGTGATCGAGCGGGCGTACATCCTGCCGCGCACGATGCCCGGCCGGGCTGCCTCTCAGCGACGGTCGGCCCAGTACCCCGGCCGACGCTTTGCGTGCGCAATGGCGAGAATGATGGCGTTCGTCTGGCGAACGTAGAAGAAGACCACGTACGGGAACGGCTTCGGAAACATTGCCCTTCGGATGGCGAACAGTAGGGTTCGGCCGTTCTGGACGGCCAGCAAACCATGTTCGGGGAACTGATTCGAATCGCGTTCGATGCGGTCGAAGAGGGCGTTCAGCGCTTGGTCGAAGCGAACAGCCGCGTCTGGGCTCCGCATCTTCCGGACGGCGCGTCGCCTCTCGAGGGCAGCTTCCGGATGGACCAGAAGCGAGATCACCGACGCTCGTCGCCCGATGGGGCGAAGAACTCCTCGCGGGTGAGGAGCTTCACCTCTCCGCGTTCGATCTGAGCCATGCGCCGCTCGAGCTCAGTCGACCAGGCACTGGCCCACTCTTCGCTCGACACCTCGAGCTCGTCGCGCAACTCGTCCCGCTCCTCGGCAGTCATCTCCGACATCATCTCGAGAACGGCACGTACACGCGGCGACGCCATGACCTAGCCTGGCCTGGACCGAGGTCGCCGTCCAGCCCGGATGTCGATGGCGAACGGGGCGCAGAGCTTGAGCCCGCTGCCTCTAGGATCGCGCCGCCACGTCGGGCCTCGCAGGTCGGCACCGTCTCGCGACCCTCCCCACTCGCTCGATCGACCCTCCCCACTTTCCTCCCCACTTTGGCGTCACGGCCGGAACGCTCAGGTAACGCCTGGTAACGGGAACTGTGTGAAAAGACTCAATCGCGTAACGCTCAGAAACGGGCTCTCACGCCCCAAATCGCCTTGACACGGTAGGGGTCGCTGGTTCAATCCCAGTCGTGCCTACAAAGAATCCCTCGAGAATTGTGGGGGTCACGAGGTCGTTCCTTCCTGTTTTTGACCCGCCCACCCCACCTGAAGCTCATCGTCCACCCCACCATCCACCCCCCTCGTTTCGGGCGTGAGACGAGGTCCGAAGAGATTCACGACGTTGCTGATGCTCCGCCGCTGCTCGTCGGGGGTGACCGTCGAGTAATGCTCGCGCATCCGGTCGGTCTGATGGCCGGAGATGGACTTGGTGACGATGGCCTCCACCTTGGCCATCCGCATCAGGTCGTTGAACGTTCGGCGCATCCCGACCGGTGTGAAGCTCTTGTTCAACCCGATGAGGTGCCCCACCATCGCGAACGCCTTTTTGAGAAAAGACTGCGACCGGAAGCCCCCGTCCTCGGCGGGGAAGAGCAGCTCGGACGCCTTCTGCTCGGGCGTCTTGAGCTGCGTGGCCACGTGCCAGCGCAGCACGTCCATGACCTCCGACGGGATCGTGATGCGCTGCCGCAGCTTGGTCTTCGTCGTGTTCATGGGCTCGTCGCTGAGCGTGTGCGAGCGCCGAACAAGAATCACGCCCTTTTCCCATAGGAAGTCGGGCGTCGTTCCGGTACGGCGCAAAGGGCGCATAGTCGAAGGTCGAAGTCCGGTCGCGAAGCCGAGGAAGGTCATCGCGTACTGCGCGGGGAACGTCTCCTTCATGCACGCGAGGAAGGCGGGTAGCTCCCCGCTCGTGAGCGCATTCGGCTCTTCCTCCGTGTAGGTCTCGTGCTCGGAGGTGTCAAAGCCGGGGATGCCCTCGGCAGGGTCGAAGGGGAGCCGGAGCTCGCGCTTCGCTCTCTTGGTGATGTGCTTGAGGACGCCTAGCCAGCCGTTCGCCGTCGTGGGTGAGTACGTGCCCGCCGTGATCAGCTCACCGATGCTCGCACGCCACGCCTCGACGTGCATCGGCTGAATCTGATCGATGTAGTAGTCGCCGAACCCGGCGACGTGCTCCGTGCCCGCGATCAAGTGCTGGAGCGTGTGCTTCCATTTCTCACGACCTGCCTCACTGAGGATTTCCCGGGCGTTAACCTTTCGCCGGAAAAGCGACTCCGCGAATTCGCTGAAGCGCAGCTTCAGAGTCTGGGCTGAGGTGACGCCGTCCCGAATGCGCTTGCGTTCGTGGTCGATCCACTTCAGCGCCGTCGACCGGTCCGCTTCGGGCAGCACCTTCAATACCTCGCGCTGACGACCCGTGGCCTTCTCGGTCACCCGGAATCGGACGAAGCATCCGCCATCTCTTCGGAGCCAGACGCCCGGGAGCACCTGCTTTGGCGACATCCAAACGCCCTTGATCAGCACCCACCTCTGCTGTTTCTTCGTTTTCATCTTTGTCTCCTCCTTCAGCCAGCGGGGGCTCACCCCGTAGAAAGCGGTCCAGGTCTTCGACGCGCCACATCCAAGTACCCGTCCCGCCACGACGACCTACGGGGCGAACACGCCCCTCGAGTCTCGCCTTGCGCAGTCCACCCAAGGTTTTCAAACCGCAGTAAGCGGCGGCGTCTCGCGTGCACAAGAGGGACGGTCTTACGCCGGTGCGAGGGGTGCTCATCGCGCCGCCCCTTCCTCGCCCGCGAGCCACGCCCGGACCTTGGCCAAGGGGATGACCAAGCGTCCGCGCTTGCCGCCAATCCTTCGCCCCCACCCGCGCGCCAGGGCGTAGGCGGCGTCCCTCGAGATGCCCCCAAGCAAGTCCCGAAGCTCGGCGACGGAGATGGCGACGGGCGCCGGACCACCCTTGTGCTTCCGACGACCCTTGATCTTTCCGACGTTTCTTCCGATAGCAGACATGCGAACCCCGTAACTGGCTGAGGTTTCGGCATGCCGCTGACGGATTAGGCTCACTGGGGCGCGCCCAGCTCGACCACCATTCCGTGAGCGCCACTTGCTCCGAGGACGCAAAGACCCCGGAGCAAACGCCACGCCACGATTGTGACGACTTGGATTGTGACGACGTACAGACCATTACTGGCAATCCCAGGCTGATGTCAAGTCGTCCTTCCCAATTGTTTGGGTGAAGTGCTTTATCTGCAACAGGTAATAATTTAGGCAGTACGGTAAACCGCTCACAACTTGCTTGTGTGAGAACCGCCTGGCCCATCAATTGAAGCAGATGGCCCGTTCACCCCATCCACCTGCCCCCTTGTCGCGTAGCAGATGAAGGCTCACGGAGTGATGCATCGCAAGCCAAGCTCCTTCCCAGTCGAGGGCTCTCCTTCATCGCTCGTTCTTCGTCTACTGGTCATTCTCATACCGCTACACACGAGACGGAAACCATCCGACAATGGTATATCGAATGACCTGTCGACGAAAGATGAATGAATAATTCGGTTTTGGACCCCTTCTTTACTCGGCATTCGCCTCCAGGACCGCCGCGCCTCGCGGACGGCGTGGAGGTCGTCCCGGTGGAGATCCGCCCCTTCACGGGTCGCCTGGACGCTCAGGTCGGACGCCCTCGCTCGTTCACCCCCTCGGTCTGTTCGAGTGACTGAGAAGGTCCCGCGCCACCCCCGCCACCCGGATCTCGAACTGACGGAGTCCGGTGGCCCGGGAAGGTCGAATAGGGCGGGGCGAGGGCCGACAGCGCAGCTAGCTGCTTCGGATTACGATCGGCACCGGAAGACGCGCCGGTGGAACAGCGAGCCGGACCATGGTCGCCGCCGCCGGCAGTGCTTGAACGGCCGCTTGGGGGCTTAGTGGCTTCTCGTCGTCATCCGTCAACTCGGCAGCGAAGGCGACCCTTTGCTGCGGTGGGAACGTCATGCCGGCATAGTATTCGGCCGTCTGTTCGTAGAACAATTCCATCGTCCACAGATCCGACGAGGGCGGAGGCTTGAGCTTCGCGAGCTTCGACCCGGAAAGATCGTAGATGCGATCGATGAGGGGATAGCTGCCGTGGTCGGCACGCGTTCCGTGGATGGCCTTCGCGTTTGGCTCGGGGCGAAGACGAGCAGTTACGCGCCTACAAGCCCAAACGCCCCTGACGGCTTCGTTTACCGGCGGGTCCCACGCGCACACGAATCGGAGGGATGGCTTGGTCGCCTGTGCAAGCCAGGCGGTCGGGATCGGTAGTTGGACCCGCACAATATCAGCCGGCCCATCTATCATCCCCTGCCACACGAAGACCGCTGATGACGTCGACGGTCTCGCAAGCCTGGCCATACTCGCGCGCCCCCGACCGATCGTGCGTTCAGCGAGCGCGCGTACCGGGGGCGGGAAATCTGGGAGCGTCGCGGTTAGAGCGAGAAACGCCTTGACGGTGACGGCGAAGGGCCGACCCCCGGGGGAGCAAAAAGGTTGGAGTGCTTGAAATGCTAGCGCCGTCTCTCGCGCGAGGAGCGGCGCGGCGAACGACGTCCCTGCTCTGTCCTCCCATGAGCCGCTCGCCGTACTGCCCCAAACGCCGAAGCTTACATCGGGCGGCGCGGGTGCGGGGGGGCGGTTTCACGAGGTCATGCGCAGGACGGGCGCGACGGACGAAACCGAGTGGCACGGATTCATTCCGGCTTCCTTCATCGATGCCGCTAGGTCCGCCGGGATGATCCATCCGCCGTAGCGGTGGGCGTTACACCGTCACCATCTCAGCGACCGCCGCCTCGACCAGCTTCGCCGCCGTGCCCTCCGCCTTCCGAAGCTTGGCTTCGAGGTTGTCGCAGAGCTTCATGAGGTGCTCGACCTTGGCGACGACGCGCTTCTGCTCCTCGATGGGGGGGATGTGGACCGCCATCTCGGCGAGCTTCCGGCCGGTCAGATGCGGGATGCCGGCTCCCGTAAAGTAGGCGTTCATTGCTCCCGTGTCGGCGGCGACCTTGAACTGGAATGCTAGGAAGGTGCTGTCCATTGTCGCCCGAGGCCGCAGACGATGCAGAGCCTTCTGGAACATCATCGGCTCTAACTCCCCGGCCCACACGGCTGTGCGCCCAATGCCGTGGCCTCCCTCACAGACCACCAGGTCTCCAGCGCGAAGCTCGTACTCCTCAAGCTCCTTGTCCTCGAAGGGCATCTTCTTGATGTCGCCCAGCTCAAGGCGAAACCAATGCACGTTCGTGTTGCGCAGATAAGGTCGTGGGCTACCTCGGTTCTTTACCTTGTCCAGCATCTTGCCCAGGCGACAGTCGGCTACATCCGCAACCGTGCCCCGCTTCCATCTCGATGTGCCAGACGGCGTGAGGGCTCCGGTGGTAGCCAGTTGGAGCAAAATTCTCTTGATGTCTCCTACGCCTGCTGAACGCTCAACGAGCGCTTCGAAATTCTCCGCTACCCTTTTCCACGCCGCCTCGAACTCCGCCGGTCCCTCCGCTGACATGAGCGCGTCGAGCGCCGCCGTCCGTAGCCGGGCCTGAGTTTCTTGCTTTTTGGTCTGCTTCGCTTCAAGGTCGTCGAGCAGGCGCATCAACTCGTCCACCTTGGCGACGATGCGCTTCTGCTCTGTGAGGGGGGGACGGGGATTACGACGGTCCCGAGATTGCTCCTAGAGATGCGCTGCCGGGTTGTTCCTGCAATAAGCGCGCTGATCTGGTCACGGACCGGCTTGCTATTGACCGCCATCATGATGAAGCGGCGGTCGAAGAAATCGTCTCGAACCCGGAGAACGGCAACATCAACGACCGTAGCGCATGGCTGGCCGTCGCCCGGAAAGATGCAGGCACGCCCAATCGGGTCGGGCATCCTCGCGATCAGGATGTCTCCCTGCTCTAGGTACGTGCACCTTAGCCGCTTCGCCGTAGCTCGGTTCATACGGCGATTGGATCGGTCTCGCCACGCGCCGTCGCCTACGTCGGCCAATTGCGTCAAGCGGATCTCACCCGTGGGGTCTTGGTCCTTCGACTCAACCCAATCTCCATCGCAGAAGACGCCACCCGCTAATGACGCCCGTTCAAGTCGGATGAACCGCCATGAGGACGGCACGCGCCACGAAGATTGCGAAACGTCTAGGCTGGATCGCAATTGGCGTTCGCGCTGTGGGTCGTCCTTGGCCTTCTCGGACGCCTGATGCAGCTTCGCGAGCAAGTCACCAGCATCTCCGTCACCGGGAATCTGGCCAACCAGAATGCCCTGAACCGCCAATCCGAGCACCATCTCTTTCAGGCGTTCGATCCCCCCGGCAGCCTCTGCCAACACGGAGAAGGTCTCGACGAATCGCTGTAGTTCAACCGTCTCCGTGGCCGCGGACTCGTGCGCTGGGCCGTTCGTCTGCCCAGATACAGATTCAGCCCAGACGCGCACAAGCTCTCCTGCGCTCATCCCCTCGCGCCCTCAAGAGCCACTCTAAGCTCGTCCCGCAGGGTATCTCGAACCCTCGTCGAGCAACTCTTTCTCGGCCTCGTGATCATCGAAGACCTTGAGAAAAAGCATCCAGACGAGTTGACTGATGCGCTGGGCGTCGCCGTCGACACCGGCATCCTTGCGCATGATGTCTTGAATCGCCTTGATGGTCGTGCCGATGGCCATGCGCTACTCAGCCGCAGATGGGTGGACGGGAATCATCGAGGTCGACGGCCAAAGCTTCGTAGCCATAGCGCGGAGTGGTGCACTCTTCAGGTGGGGTGATGCCGAGAATATTGTCGGGTGCATTTTTATGTCCGCTTGAATTTTGGCCACGAGACGCCCCAAGACCTTTTTCCCTCGGCGCATGTCGGATGGTTTGGCGTCGTAATCCTTGGCCGCATCGACAGCGATTCTGCCGTGGTCAGGAGACCTTCCAGTGCCACGGAGTTCCGCGAACTCGGCGGCGACGCGTTGATTGACGATCGTCATGATTGACTCTTCGCGAGCATCAAGCGTGGACTCGGCAATCAGCTCCTGAATACGGTCGACCGTGATCGTCGGGTTCAAGTGGTTAAGATGCTCTGCGTTTACGAAGTATCCTTCAACGTCGCTCGGTTCGGTCAAGAAGGCTTGCACGCCGGCTTGATCGAGCCGCTTGGCAAACTTCTCGGCGCTGGTGGCCCCCATATAGTCCCGGTCCCGGTGAACGACGAAGGTCACGTGCGATGCCTTGTCCTGCAGGAAGCGGCCGAGAACGACTGCCGCGTCGGCCTTCGAGCAGCCTGCGTAGGACGCAATCTCTGTGTCCTCTTCCACAAATCCATTACTCCAAAGGAGTGCCTTGATCGGATCTTGGTTGGTATCCTCCGTGGCCACCACGCACTTGAGACTCCCGTTGGCGAAGTAGTCGACGGAATCCAGGGCGCCTAGGTCGAGTAAGACCTCCGTTGTGTTAATGTCGGGCTCGTCCACGACTTGGCCTTTGCTCAGCCAAACGACGACGCTCCGATCCTTCATTGAATCGAGAACGTGCCGCGAGTGAGTACTGATCAGGGCTTGGAAGCCACGTTCCTCTGACAGGCGAGCGATGAGGTCGCAAAGGGCGCGCTGGTTATTCGGGTGAAGATGAGAATCAGGCTCATCTAGAATCAGGATGCGCGGCTTGAAGAGCGAAATGTAAGCTAGAATCTGTGATGCCTGTAGAACGGACGTCCCGGCTGCATCCATAGGCAACCAAGTCGTGTCCGACAACTGGACAGAGGCTTCGATGTGCTCGTCTGTGTTTTCGTTGAAATCGATCCAAACGTCTATGCCTGGAAAGATCGACCGCATGTCATCCACGAACGTCGCCCACGCATCGACGTTCTGTCGAAGCATTCGTAGGACGTTTCGCAGGACGAGGTTGGCGTCCCCGCGAGCGACAATTCGGCGAACCTGTGCTGGCGAGAAACTCGTTTTCGACGCGATTGGGAGGCGAATCGACGAAGTAGGCCCTCGGCCAGCGTACGCTAACGAGCGCTCCGATTCTGCGGTGACACCGACGATGGACTGGGCGATGGTCGCCCGTCGTGAAAGCGATCCTTGAGGCCGTCGTCGGTGCGCTGCTCGCGGCGTTGCGTCCTCGGGCGCTCCTGTTCGCCGAAAACCTGGTGCTCCGCCAACAGCTTGCGATTCTTCGCCGCGCAACGCCGCGTCCCCGGCTCCGTCCGATCGACCGAGCGTTCTGGGTCATCGTCTCCCGTCTGTGGTCACGGTGGGCGGAGTGTCTGGCGATCGTCCAACCGGCGACCGTGATCGGGTGGCATCGGCGCGGCTTCGCTCGGTGGTGGGCGTGGAAGTCGCGGCGGGTGGGTCGGCCGCCGCTTGCTCGCGAGCTGGTAAGCCTCATCGAGCAGATGACACTTGAGAACCCGCTTTGGAGCCGCCGGAGGATCGCCAGCGAACTTGCAAAGCTCGGATATGCCGTCGACAAGGATACGGTCGCGAAGTACATGCCGAAGCCAGCTCAGCGACCGCGCAATCCCCCGTCGCAGACATGGAAGACCTTCCTCCGTAACCATCTCGCGGGAACGATCGCGATCGACTTTTTGACGGTGCCAACGGTAACGTTCAACGTCCTCTACGTCTTTTTCGTCCTCTCGCTGGAACGCCGCCGTGTGCTGCACGTCAACGTGACGGCGCACCCGTACGCTACGTGGGCCGCGCAGCAGATTGTGGAGGCCATCGGCGCCGAGCTCGTGCCGGCGCGACTGATTCGAGATCGCGATGCCATCTTCGGCACCGAGTTCGATGCGCGGGTGAACAACCTGGGCGTTCGGCAGATCCGCATCTCGCCGCGCTCTCCGTGGCAAAACGGGTACGCGGAAAGGTGGGTGGGTACGTTACGCCGCGAGCTGCTCGATCACGTCATTGTGCTTGGTGAACGACATTTGCTCCGTCTCGTTCGCCAACACGTCGCTTACTACAACAGCGATCGACCTCATATGTCGCTTGGCGGCGACTCGCCGGTCACGCGCGACGTCGAACCGCCTACTGCAGGCAAGGTCATCGCGCTTCCGCGCGTCGGTGGGCTGCATCACCGTTACTCGAGGGCCGCGTGATCGTGTCGCATCAGTTTTTCGTCACCACACCCCATTTTGGCGGACCTGCTGAAGGGCTACGACACCACGGCGACGATCTACGAGGTGTACGCCGCGCTTTTTCACAAGGGTACGAAAGGGCTCAATGACCTGGCCGGTGTCGGGGACGCGACCAAGGGAATCGAGAGCGTCGAGAAAAAGCTCGATGCCGACCTCAAGAAACGGTGCGCGAAGATTGCTAGATCAAGCACCGGCGATTTCGATGCTGGCCTTGCGACCGGCACGTCGAGCCTGAGCCCGTCGCCCCCGAAGCCGCCCAAGGTCGCGGGGCCCCGCACACAGACGACGTACTGTCCGAACGGGCTCACGGCGATCAACCAGCGCATGGGCTGCGTCTGCGGTGACTATACGTCGGACATTCAAGCACCGGCTCCGGGTCCGAACTGCACGATGCACGACCCACAGGCCCAGGGGTCGGCCTGCATTTGGCAGTGCCGATGATCTCCGCCCCACGTTTCGTGGTGGTCGGTGCGCTCGCTGTGACCCTCGGATGCCAGCAGGGCCACGGGCACGATGTCGGACCGGCCGCCCCTACTCCGATGGCGACGCTAAGTGCTGCCCCGTCATCGACGACGGTCTCGGGCCTGCACTTCCGAAGATTCAAGATGACCAGTGCGAAGCCATCTGAAGTCGAACCCGCGATGGCGC
>Ga0302180_10003153_pt1 | contig 12599 bp, 10 predicted proteins | sample I_Palsa_E3_2_FD_200575 | JGI IMG/M metagenome (GOLD analysis project Ga0302180, IMG submission 200575) | Peat permafrost microbial communities from Stordalen Mire near Abisko, Sweden - I_Palsa_E3_2 | ecosystem: Environmental > Terrestrial > Soil > Palsa > Peat permafrost | place: Sweden... | reverse complement strand
AGCAATCGGAGACGATCCTCGCGGGTCTGGTCAGCCAAATTGTCAAGCATCTGAAGAAGGGCGAGCGCATTCGCATCGGCGGCCTCGGCATTCTGCAGGTCCGCAAGCGCGCCGCGCGTATGGGCCGCAACCCCGCGACGGGCGAAGCAATTCAGATCAAGGCGAGCAAGAAAGTCGCCTTCCGCGCGTCGAAAGAACTAAAAGAAGCAATCTGACACCGCGCGAGCGTTTGGGCGCCTGATGACGGGAAGTCCGCCTTTCCGTCATCAGGCGTCTTTAATTTCCACTAATCCGAACTTTGGTGGTGGGCGGTGACGGACTCGAACCGCCGACATTCTGCGTGTAAAGCAGACGCTCTACCAACTGAGCTAACCGCCCTGCGTCGAGATTTATCTCCCGCTTACGGTATCCTGCAAGTCCAACCGGGAATTAGACACGCGCCGTCGACCAAGCGGCGAAAGCGCGCGGCGGCGAGTGACCGTACCGGCTCCGACACCTAAGGCCTTAAGCCGTCGACCTCGAGGCCGTCTCAGGCGGCGCTTGCGCGTCATCATTGGCCGCCACGCTTGCGGCGCGGGCGACGTGCTCTGCGAGCCGCACCCACGATTGCGCCAAGGTCAGCCAAAGCACTTTATCACTCTGGTCATCCGCGGCGCGGGCCATTGCCACACATTCTTCGGCATGTCGCCGATGGTTTCGGCTTCGATGATCTTGAATGATCCCCATCATGACGTCCCCCGCCTAACGCAACACCACGGGGATTATGTCCGGCAAAGTACGGCGCGCCCACGATCAATCGATGGCGTAAACTAGGCGCGTGCGACGCAAAAAATGGCAATTGATCACCTAGTTTGCCCATCCGTTAAGCTAAACGGATCATTAAAAATCCGCTGCACTTTCAAATAACTGGCATGCATGTCGGTCTTAGCTGCACTGCAGCAAAATATATGGTGCAGCGCACATCTGTTCCTTATGTCGGACGCAGAAATCCGGCTTGGCAGCGCGATGGTCAACCGGGGAAAAGATTGGAGACCAAGACATGCTTACTTCCATTGCCCGCCTCTTCAACGAGTGGAAGCGCTACAGCGAAGCCCGGCGAGAGCTTTCGCATCTGAGCGATCGCGAGCTCGCCGACATCGGCATTACGCGTTCGGACATTGATCGCATTGCGCTCGGCCAAGCGGATCGCTGACCAATCCATTCAGGCGAACTAAAAGCAGCGCCCGCCCACTCGGCGGGCGTTGCTTTTTTTACGGACGCCGACGCTTCCCCCGGCGTTGGTCGCGCCCGTTACCGCATGCTACGGAGCGCCATGCCCGTTGCTATGCTTCTCGAAGCCGCCGCGCTCATGCCGGAGCGTGGTTCGCTCCTTGGGCTCGACCTCGGCACCAAGACCATTGGAGTAGCCGTCAGCGATCCCGATCGGAAGCTCGCCGCACCGGTCGTTACAATTGCCAGAGCGCGGTTCGCCAGCGACGCCGAGCGCCTTCTTAAGCTTGCAGAGGAACGGCGCGCGGTCGGTTTCGTCCTCGGCTTGCCGCTGAATATGGACGGCAGCGAAGGCCCGCGTGCGCAGGCGACCCGCGCGTTTGCGCGCAATCTCGCCAAGCTCACCGCATTGCCGATCGCACTTTGGGATGAACGGCTGTCGACCGCGGCCGTCGAGCGCGTACTAATCGAAGCCGACGCGAGCCGCCGAAAGCGCAAAGCCGTCATCGATCAACACGCCGCCGCCTATATCCTGCAGGGCGCGCTCGATCGGCTACGCCATTAAAGGCGGCGCGCCCGCGCCGTTCGGTTAATCGCGCGGCGTCAGGTGCTCGGTGCCACTGCCGTTGTGGCCGCGGATCGCCCACAGTCCGTTAATGCCGTCGCCGTCGACCTTGTACATGACAAGTCCGGGTTCGCCGTCGATTGTATAGGTTGCCGACAAGGTATCGTTCAGCCGCATGCCAAAGCCCTCATAGACCGAGCCGGCGATATCCCACTTGATCGTGAATGTCGTGTTCGAGATCACCTTGACGCTTGCGGTGCCGGAATATTTCGACCCGTCCGGATTGGTCCCGCTGACGTCATAACGTGAAGCAAGCGTCATGGAGTCCGCCGCCAGCGCTGTGTCGACTGCGGGCATCACGAGCGTAGCAACAAATGCAAGACCTAAGAGTATCGACCGCATGATCGTAATCCCCGCTGGTTGGTTACAACGATGCGACTGACTAAGTGCGACTCATCCCTCGGGCAAGGCGCGCTGGAGCAGAGCGTGAATCGTCGGTGAATCGATACCGCCGGCGCCGTACAGCGCGGCGTGAGGCGCAAGGAGCCGGGTGCGAATGAATGCGTCAACGATTGCGGGAGGCGCGGTAGCCGCGAGCGCCGAGGCCGCGGCCAGCGTCGCCAACCTGCCGACGGTGACACGGGCTGTGGCTTCGCTTTCCAGCTCATTCGCTGGTTCGATTGAGCGCACTTTTTCGCCCGTCCATTGGGCGACTTCGCGTCCGAGGCCGGAGAGGAGCTCATCGGCCTCGCTCTCGCGCTTAAGCGCGCGCAGAACGTCAAGACACATGACGTTGCCGGAGCCTTCCCAGATGGCGTTGAGCGGCGCCTCGCGATAAAGCCGCGGCAGCATGCTTTCCTCGACGTAACCGTTGCCGCCTAGGCATTCCATCGCCTCGTAAATGAAGCCCGGCGCGGTCTTGCAGATCCAATATTTGGCCGCCGGCGTCATGAGCCGTGCGTAGGCCGCTTCACGCGGATCGGTGGCGGCATAATCGAATGCGCGAGAAAGTCTCATGACGAGTGCGATTGCGCCTTCCACCTCCAGCGCCAGGTCCGCCAACACCGCGCGCATCATCGGTTGGTCGTAGAGGTGCCTTTGAAAGACCGATCGATAGCGGCAATGATGGATGGCCTGCGTCATCGCCATCCGCATGAAGCCCGCCGACGCGAGCGCACAGTCAAGCCGCGTTAGTTGCACCATCTGGATAATGGTGCGCACGCCTGCGCCTTCCTCGCCGACGCGCACCGCAAACGCATCTACGAATTCGACTTCGCTCGACGCATTGGATCGGTTGCCGAGCTTGTCCTTCAATCGCTGTAAACGCAGACCATTGACCGCGCCGTCGGGGCGAAAGCGCGGAACGCAGAAACAGGAGAGTCCGCCTGGCGACTGCGCCAATACCAGGAAGGCGTCGCACATCGGCGCGGACAGAAACCACTTGTGACCGGTAATCGAGTAAGCCTCGCCGACCGGCGTGGCGGTGGTGGAATTGGCGCGCACGTCAGTGCCACCCTGCTTCTCGGTCATGCCCATGCCGAGCGTCATGCTCGGCTTTTCCGACCACGGCCGGAACGTCGGGTCGTAGCTCGTGGACACCACCTTGGGCGCGATATGCGCTAACAGCGAAGGTGCCGCGGCAAGCGCCGCCAGCGCGGCACGCGTCATGGTGATCGGGCACAAGTGGCCGCTTTCGATTTGCGCGGCCATGTAATAGCGGGCCGAGCGCGCGACTTCCGCCGGCGGCGGCTTGCGTTCGCCGGAAGGTTGCCACGTCGAGCCCTGAAGCCCCGCGGCGATGCTCGCTCGCATCAAGTCGTGGTAGGCCGGGTGAAATTCGACCACATCGCGCCGGAAACCCTTTGGGTCGAAAGTGTAGAGCTTCGGCGGGTTCTCATTGGCCCGCCGGGCGAGAGAAAACATCTCCGCCGTACCCCACTCGCGGCCAAACGCCGACAGGTCCGCTATTTCACTGCCAGCGTCATTGGCCTCGACCGCCTCCCGTAGCGGCAAGTCGCTTAGCAACAGGTCGACGTTTTCATAAGGCGGTGATTGATTAAAAACGTCGTTGGTATCGAAGCGGGGAACCGTGGTCATGGTCCTGACCCTTGTGCCGTCACCTCATTTTACCACGATTTCGGTGCATCATCGCTCATCTGTCTTTCACCGCACTTGCCCGGCCGAGCCAATTGGGCCTATACGACCGTTTTGATGACGAAACCCCAGCCGCTGACGCGCCACATCGTTTCCATCAACGATCTCACCAATAAGGAGATCGAGACCGTTTTCCAGCTGGCATCGGGGTTTTTGAAAGATCTTGCGGACGAAAACGTCCCCTACCGCATCGGCCGCGGCAGCAACATCGCCTCGAAATACATTCTCGCCAGCCTGTTCTATGAGCCGTCGACCCGGACCCGTCTGTCGTTCGAGAGCGCGATGCTCCGTCTCGGCGGCGACAAGATCACGAGCGCCGATCCCGCGGCGAGTTCCGCCGCCAAGGGCGAGAGCCTCGCCGACACCATCCGCGTCACCAGCAACTACGCCGACGTCATTGTCATCCGCCACCCGCGCGACGGCGCCGCGCGGCTTGCCGCTGAATACTCCCAAATACCGGTGATCAATGGCGGCGACGGCGCTCACGAGCATCCGACACAGACCTTGTGCGACCTGTTCACGCTGCGCTCGAAGCACAAGGGCATCAAAAACATGAAGGTCGCGATCGCGGGCGACCTCAAAGGCAGCCGAACCATTCATTCTTTCGTCTACGCGCTCGCTCGGTTCGGAGCGATCATCGACCCGCTGCCAGCGCCGGGACTGGAATTGCCTGGACACGTCGATCGCCGGCTCCGCCACGAATTTCACTGCCGGATCATTTCCAAGACGCCCGAGCAGACTGACGGCTCGATCGACGCGCTCTACGTCACTGCCGATCAACCGCATCAGCTTTCGCTCTATGCCGAACCTGAAGTCGATTATCGGCTGCTGCTGCAGCAGAAGATCGATGCGCTCTACATCACACGATTCCAGAAAGAACGGTCTTCGGCGGGCAAGGACCGACCCTACCCCAAAATTGACGCCAAGTTTCTGGACGAGGCGAAATATTCGCAGGCAAGCGTCATGCATCCCCTGCCCCGCGTCAATGAACTTGACGCCTCGTTCGACACTGACCGCCGCGCCATTTACTTCCGTCAGGCGGCTTACGGCGTGCCGGTGCGCATGGCGCTGATCTCGCTGCTTCTCCAATTGCACAAAAGCAAATCGCTGCGAAAATTCGTCGGCGGCTTCGCTGAGCCCGAGCATCCGCTTTACGTCCAGCCGATCGGCACCGGCGTTCATTGCGTAAACCCCAATTGCATCACCCGCGACCCGGCCGAGAGCCAATATGCTGCCAACAAGTTCTACGTCGTGGAGCGGGAACGGGCGCAGCCGACTATTTTGCGCTGCCTCTATTGCGAGACCGATATCGAGGCAGAGGCGGCCGCGGGCTTCGTGGTCGGCGACACGACCCGAAGGACCTATTCGCCGGGTATAGCAGTGCTTTCGCGGACGCCCGCGGAAAAGCTCAAACACCTGGTCATCTTCGGCAGCGATGCCGACGCTGAAGCGGCAGGATTCACCGCTCGCCAGGCGTTGAAACGTGCGCACGTCGGCTGAAGGCGTCCCGCCCCACTTTCTCAACACGAGCACCAGAGCGTAAGCTGATCTCCGCATCTTTCGATTGCGCCACCGGCACGCATCGCCGCGCGGCCATCCCGGGATGAGAAGGCGCGGAATCCCATGCCGGCTGAACTGCAATATGCCGCGAGCTTTGTCTTTGGTTATCTCTGCGGCTCGGTGCCGTTCGGGATTTTGCTGACGCGACTAGCCGGGGGGCCCGACCTGCGCAGCGTCGGATCCGGCAATATCGGCGCCACCAACGTGCTGCGCACCGGCCGTAAGGGATTGGCGGCCATCACGCTGATCGGCGATATGCTAAAGGGCACGGTGGCGGTGCTGGTCACCGGTTATTTCTTCGACCAAAGTTTCGCCCTGGTTGCGGCCATCGGCGCCTTTCTCGGACATCTTTTTCCGGTCTGGCTCCGCTTTCGCGGCGGCAAAGGTGTAGCGACTTATATCGGTCTTCTGCTTGGCCTCGTCTGGCCCGCGGCCATTGTCTTCGGTGCTATCTGGCTCGCCGTCGCCGCAGTGAGCCGCTACTCGTCGCTCGCGGCGCTTATCGCCACCGCTGCGACGCCCGCGTTCCTATGGTGGCTATCGGGAGCGCGTGTCGCGGCCGTGTTCGCGCTCTTGTCGGTGCTGCTGTGGATCATGCACCGCGCTAACATTGCGCGGCTTGCACGCGGCACCGAGGGTAAAATCAGCTTTGGCGCAAAAGGCACGGGCCGCACACAGGATTAGGAATCGCGCAGCGTGCTCTTGAAAAAACTTTCAGCTTTGCCGGCTCACACGTGAGTTATTGCCGGCACGTGCCATCAGAGTGGCAATAGCGCCCGGTGTGACAGAACTGATATTTGCCGGACGTGCCCGCGCGGCATTCGCAGGTCTTCACACTCACTAACCCCTCCGGGCAATGCGGAAAGCGTTCGTATTTAATAGCCGCGGAGGATTCCTGCGCCGCGACGCACGCGCAGATACAGGCGATGACGAAGATGGCTTTTGTCATGTTCGCTCCTTGAATGCGCAGCGTCTAAGCGCCTCACCTTTTGGCAACGTAACCCCGCGTGATTGGTCATAGGGCGGCGGCTTGATCAGCGCCACTCGAAACGAGCGCTTAGCCACGGTTCGCCTCTGCGGTCGGCGTAAACCCTGCCGCCTTGACCGCCCCCCTGCGACCCCGGCGTTACGGCCTCGCCGCCTTGGCGGGGTGGCTGTAGGCTATGGGGGAGGCCGAGGGCCGCGGAAGCGGTTGGGGTGAAGTGGATCAAAATAATCAGAGCTTTCGCCTCGGCGACGAGCAGCGGCTCGATTGGCTTCGCCTCATTCGCAGCCAAAACGTCGGTCCGCGCACGTTTCGCGCCTTGATCAATCATTACGGCGGCGCCCGCTCGGCCTTGGCGGCCTTGCCTTCGCTCGCGCGACGGGGCGGCGCCGACCTGGCAATGAAGATTTGCAGCCAAGCGGAAGCCGAACGCGAAATGGAGGCCGCGAACAAGCTTGGGGTTGATTTCGTCGCGCTTGGTGAGGCGGCTTATCCCGCGCGCCTGCAAATGATCGACGATGCGCCGCCGTTGATCGCCGTACGCGGCCACGCCGCCGTTCTGACGCTGCCGATGGTCGCCGTCGTCGGCTCGCGCAATGCATCGGGAGCCGGATTGAAGTTCACGCAACAGATTGCGCGCGAGCTCGGCCAAGCCGGTTTTGCGGTTACGTCCGGTCTGGCTCGCGGCATCGACGCCGCCGCTCATCATGCGAGTCTCGCTACCGGCACCGTCGCCGTTCTGGCCGGCGGCCATGACCGCATTTATCCGTCCGAGCACACCACGCTACTCGACGCCATTCTGCCGTCGGGCGCGGCGATTTCGGAAATGCCTTTCGGCTGGGAGCCGCGTGCTCGCGATTTTCCGCGCCGCAATCGGTTGATTTCAGGCCTTTCGTTGGGCGTCGTCATCGTTGAAGCCGCCAAGCGCTCAGGGTCGCTCATCACCGCACGGTTTGCGCTCGAACAAGGGCGCGAGGTCTTTGCCGTCCCCGGTTCGCCGCTCGATCCCCGCGCCGAAGGAACAAACGGCCTCATCAAACAAGGGGCGACACCGGTGACCGAGACGGCAGACATTATTTCGGTCTTGCGGCCGATCGTTGAACAGAAGGAAATGCCAGCGCGCGAACCGCAGTCGACGTCGCCTGAAGGAGGCGCGGCGGAAACCGTCGAACCGGCGCCGGACGAACGCGCGCGCATTGTCGGTTTGCTTGGTCCCCCGCCGATACAAATCGACGACTTGATACGGCTCTCGAAGAGCTCGCCCGCGGTCGTGCGTATGGTGCTCTTGGAGCTTGAAATCGCCGGGCGCCTGGAGCGGCAGGGCGGTGGCTTGGTCTCGCTCTGCTAGTGGAGCGGATTTGACATTCGCTACCCACTAAGCCGCGACCTCGTAAAGCGAATGTCAAATCCAAAGCTCCACTAGCACTTATAGTTGCTAGTGGTCCTTTGATCCTAACATTCGCATGATAGCCTGCCGAAATGGGATGCGAATGTTAGAATCGGACCACTAGCCGCCGAACGTTTTCGGGCCCGCGCCGCGTTTGCAGATCTGGTCAGCTTCCAGGCGGGCCATATCGAGAATATACGCCAGCGCCTCAAGTTCGTGAGTCTTGGCGAGCTCCGCCAATTCCTGTGCGAGCGAGGCAATATAATGTGCGGCGTCCGGCGCCTCGTTCGGCATATCGCCGTCCCTACCTGTCATCGGCCGTTCCAGCACAGCGCGGGCGTGCTTGCGTGATCAGCGCTACACACGTTTTTAGATATGATATTAACTATTTGCAACCCCTGAGCGTAGCGCAGCGGCTTCGGATTTTCGTCCGCGCCGAGGGAAGATCGCGGCTTCGGATTTTCGTCCGCGCCGAGGGAAGATCGCCGCCTTTCGGCGGCCTTTTTCCGGCCGTTTGGTCGGCCGTAAGCCCGGTAACGATTTGACAGGCGGGATGGCATTACCCATGTTCCGGCGGCCGGGAGCCGGCAAAAAACATCCAAAGCCGCCAAAAGTACCTTCGAATCAGTAGGATAGGATGAACCTCGTCGTAGTGGAATCGCCTGCCAAGGCGAAAACGATCAACAAGTATCTCGGCCCAGGCTACGAGGTCCTGGCGTCATTCGGGCATGTTCGCGACCTGCCGGCCAAGAATGGCTCGGTCGATCCCGACGCCGATTTCCGCATGATCTGGGAGATCGACGCCAAGGCGCAAAAACGGCTCAACGATATCGCCCGCGCGGCCAAGAACGCCGACCGGCTCATTCTGGCAACCGACCCTGATCGCGAAGGCGAAGCCATTTCCTGGCACGTGCTCGAAGTCCTCAAGCAGAAGAAAGCGCTGCACGGCCAGCCGATCGACCGCGTCGTCTTCAATGCCGTCACCAAGCAGGCGGTGAACGAGGCGATGGCGCACCCTCGGCGCATCGACCAAGCCCTGGTCGACGCCTATCTCGCCCGCCGCGCGCTCGATTATCTGGTCGGATTTACGCTCTCACCCGTCTTGTGGCGAAAACTTCCAGGCGCGCGTTCGGCGGGACGGGTCCAGTCCGTGGCATTGCGTCTGGTTTGCGACCGCGAGCTTGAGATCGAAAAATTCGTTCGCCGCGAATATTGGTCTTTGGTCGCGACGCTGGCGACACCGCGCCAGGAAACCTTCGAAGCGCGTCTCGTCGGCGCCGATGGTAAGAAACTCCAGCGCCTCGATATCGGCTCGGGTGCGGAAGCGGAAGCGTTCAAGCGCGCGCTCGATGACGCGTCATTCACCGTCGACGCGGTCGAAGCAAAACCGGTCCGGCGCCACCCGCAACCGCCGTTCACCACCTCGACGCTTCAGCAGGAGGCCAGCCGCAAGCTCGGCTTTGCGCCGGCCCACACCATGCGTGTCGCGCAACGGCTCTACGAAGGCGTCGACATCGGCGGCGAGACCATCGGCCTGATCACCTATATGCGAACCGACGGCGTGCAGATCGCCGGTGAAGCCATTACCGACGTGCGCCGCGTGATCGAAGCCGATCTCGGCAAGCGCTACGTGCCGAACGCGCCGCGGCAATACCAAGCCAAGGCCAAAAATGCGCAAGAAGCACACGAAGCCATCCGGCCGACCGATCCCACGCGCCGGCCGCAAGAGGCCAAAGGCTTCCTCGATGCCGATCAAGCCAAACTCTACGAGCTGATCTGGCTGCGCACCGTCGCGAGCCAGATGGAATCGGCCGAGCTCGAGCGCACCACTGTCGACATCACCGCAAAAGTCGCGGCACGCCTCCTGGAATTGCGGGCGACCGGCAGCGTGGTGAAGTTCGACGGCTTCCTCGCCCTCTATCAGGAAGGCCAGGACGAAGATTCGGACGAGGAAGGCGCGCGCCGGCTGCCGGCAATGAGCGCGGGAGAAAAGCTGGCCAAGCGCGAGATTGCCGCCACCCAGCACTTCACCGAGCCGCCGCCGCGCTATTCCGAAGCCTCGCTGGTCAAACGATTGGAAGAGCTCGGCATTGGCCGCCCTTCAACCTACGCGTCGATTTTGCAGGTTCTAAAGGACCGCAAATACGTGCGGCTCGACAAGAGGCGGCTCTATCCCGAGGACCGCGGCCGCATCGTCGTCGCCTTCCTTGAAAGCTTCTTCGCCAAATACGTCGAGTATGATTTTACCGCGGGCCTCGAGGAACAGCTCGATCTGATTTCCAACAACGAGGCGGCGTGGCGCGATGTCCTGCGCGATTTCTGGCGCGGCTTTATCGGCGCCGTCGATGAAATCAAGGACCTGAAAATCTCGGCGGTGATCGACGCGCTCGATGAATTGCTGGGACCGCATCTGTTCCCGCCGCGCGCCGACGGCACCGATCCGCGCAAATGTCCCACTTGCGAAAACGGCCGGCTGACGCTCAAGCTCTCGCGCTTCGGCGCCTTTATCGGCTGCTCCAACTATCCGGAATGCCGCTACATCCGTTCGCTATCGTCGTCTCCGGATGGCGCCGGCGATATCGGCACCAAGAAGCTTGGCGTAGACCCCAATAGCGGTCTTGAGGTGACGCTGCGCAGCGGCCGTTTCGGCCCTTACGTTCAGCTCGGCGAAGCGAGCGAGGGCAAAAAGCCCAAACGTGCCGGTCTGCCAAAAGGCACCGTCATCGAAGAGGTCAACCTGGAGCGCGCGCTCGCACTGCTCTCGCTGCCGCGCGATGTCGGCGGCCACCCCGAAGATGGCGAAATGATCCGCGCCGGCATTGGCCGCTTCGGACCCTACGTGCAACACGTGAAGACCTACGCCAGTCTTGAAGAAGGCGATGACGTCTTTCATATCGGCCTTAATCGCGCGGTGACGCTGCTCGCCGAAAAACGCGCCAAGCCGTCGCGTTTTCGCCGCTTCGGCGCCGACCCCGGCCGCTCACTTGGCGACCACCCGGACAAAGGCGGGCCGGTGGTGGCAAAGAACGGCCGCTACGGACCCTATGTCAGCCATAACGGCGTGAATGCCACGCTGCCGCGCGACAAGACGCCCGAGACCGTCACGCTCGCCGAAGCGGTCGCCCTCCTCGACGCCAGGTCCTCGAGCGGGCCGGCGCCACACGCTCGCCCGCGCAAGACGCCGCGGCCCTCGCCTGGAACGGCGCGGCACATCAAGGCGTCCTCGAAACGACGCGGCGCGGCGACAGCAAAGAAAAGATCTACCGATACCAAGCCTGCACGAAAGTCCCCGCCCGCTGCCGAGTAACGACGGCTGTGGCCGCGGATACGGCCAATGAGCCGCCTATGAAACGCACCTCTTCCCTCCCCTCGCGGGAGGAGCTCCTCACCTTTATCCGCGAGCATACCGGCAAGGTCGGCACCCGCGAGATCGCGCGCGCATTTGGCGCCAAAAACGCGGACCGCGCGACGCTGAAACGTATGCTGCGGGAACTCGCCGATGGCGGTCATATTGAACGGCAGCGCAAGCGATTGCATCAGAGCGGCACGTTGCCGCCGGTGGTGGTTGCCGACATTGTCGGCCGCGACAGCGACGGCGAACTTTTGGCCCGCCCGACCGAATGGGACGAAGCCGCGCATGGCGCTGCGCCGGTCATCCACGTTGCGGTTTCGCGTCGTGGAGGCCACGCCGCGCCCGGTGTTGGCGACCGGGCGCTCTTAAGCATCCAACGGAGCGGTAACGAAGAGACAACGGCGCGCGTCCTCAAGCTGATCGATCGCGCCAAGCACCGGGCGCTCGGAATCTTTCGTGGAATGCCCGGCGGCGGCGGACGCCTGGTGCCGATCGAGAAAAAGCAACTCGGCCGTGAACTCACAATCGCGGCGAGCGACACTGCGGGCGCCACCGACGGCGATCTCGTCGCTGTCGAGGTCGCACAGCATGGCCGGTTCGGTTTGCCGTCCGCCTCGGTCGTTGAACGGCTCGGATCGCTAAAGAGCGAGCGGGCCGTTAGCCTCATCGCCATTCACGCTCACGGTATTCCGCATACATTTTCGCCCGCGACGCTTGCGGAAGCAGACGCATGCGCTCCGGCGACCCTCGACGGCCGCGAGGATTGGCGGAAGATTCCGTTCGTCACCATCGATCCGCCGGATGCCAAAGACCACGATGATGCGGTCCACGCGTCGGCCGATCCGGATCCGCACAACCGTGGCGGCTTTATCGTCACGGTCGCCATTGCCGATGTCGCCTATTACGTGCGCCCGGGTTCCGCGCTCGACCGCGCCGCCGTCGAACGGGGCAATTCAGTCTATTTTCCCGATCGGGTCGTACCGATGCTACCGGAGCGCATTTCCAACGAGCTGTGCTCGCTGCGCGAGCATGAAGACCGTCCGGCGCTCGCGGTGCGGATGGTGATCGGCACCGATGGCCGCAAACGTTCACACACCTTCCATCGCGTGTTGATGCGCTCCGCGGCGCGCCTTCATTACGAACAAGCGCAGCTTGCCGTCACCGGTCGCTCTGATGAAGTGACGGAGCCTCTCGTTCAACCCATTCTTGAGCCGCTTTATGCCGCTTACCGCGCCGTGAGCCGTGCGCGCGACGAACGCGGCCCGCTCGATCTCGACTTGCCGGAACGCAAGATCCTGCTCAAATCCGACGGCACGGTCGATCGTATTGTCATGCCGGCGCGGCTTGAATCGCATCGGCTGATAGAAGAGTTCATGATCCTTGCCAA
>Ga0302180_10003149_pt1 | contig 12614 bp, 5 predicted proteins | sample I_Palsa_E3_2_FD_200575 | JGI IMG/M metagenome (GOLD analysis project Ga0302180, IMG submission 200575) | Peat permafrost microbial communities from Stordalen Mire near Abisko, Sweden - I_Palsa_E3_2 | ecosystem: Environmental > Terrestrial > Soil > Palsa > Peat permafrost | place: Sweden: Abisko... | reverse complement strand
CGTGGTGGTGGCATGGCTGCTGGCGCTTGGAAACAGCGTCTATCTTGCACCGCGCTCGCTCGCGGCTCTGGGACAACTGCAGGACGACCTCAAAGGCTCGCAGGCGTCGTTCGAGGTGCAGCCGCGCGTGTTCTATGAAGGATTCCCGAAGATCATTCTTTATGTGCAGGACGTCAAGGCCATCTCTGGCGGAGCTTTGTGGAAGGGCGTTTTTCTTGCCGATCTGACGGACCCATCGGCGCCGCGCATCAGCCTGGCACGCGATGGCCAGCTGGTCAGCCAGGGAACGGATACTCTGGATTTGCATCTCATCAATGGATCGACTCACGAGACCGATCCCAAAAACCCCGAGCAGTATCAGATTTCGACTTTTAAGACGACCGACATTCCGTTGCAAGTTCCGACGACGCAAGGCAGTCAGGAGCATGAGCCGACGTCGCTCGGCGAGGTCAAGTTTTCTGAGCTTCTTCGTGCGGGGCAAACTGGCGATCCCAATACGCGCCGGTGGAACCTGATCGAATATCATCGGCGGCTCTCACTGCCGACGGCCTGCATCGTGCTGGCGCTGGTCGGCATTCCGCTTGGGCTGTCGTCGAAAAAGGGCGGAAAGTCCAGCGGGTTTGTTCTGACGATTCTGCTGGTTTTTGTTTACTACTCGCTTTCTTTGGTCGGAGTGTCTTTCGCGCGGCAGGGACGGCTCTCGCCGGCGGCTGGAGTCTGGCTGGCGGATTTCGTGTTTTTGCTGGGAGGAATTTTTCTGCTGTGGCAGTCGGAGCGCCGGCCGATTGAATTGACGGCGCTGAGGTCATGGTTCGGGACTTCGTGGTTTCGAGTTCCAGGGATTAAAGGCCCGTGGTTCAAGAGTTCGGACACGCCCGGGCTGTCGCAGAATGGTGAATCGGTTCGTCCGCTGGGTCGAGAACGGCGCAGTTCTCGGGGGCCGCGGCGGCGATTGTTCAATCTTCAGTTCCCGACCATCCTCGACGATTACGTGCTGCGCGGATTTGTGTTCTATCTGGCCATGATTGTGGCTGCATTTCTGCTGCTACTGCTGGTGTTCACGTTGTTCGAGTTATTGGGCGATATCTTGCGCAATCAGGTTTCGCCGCTTACGGTGGGCGAATATCTGCTCAATGTGGCGCCGTATTTTCTTTATACGACCACTCCTCTTAGCATGCTCTTGGCGGTGCTGGTCACCTTCGGCCTGCTGCAGCGGACGAACGAGATCACAGCCATTAAGGCGACCGGCATCAGTCTTTACCGCGTCGTGATTCCAGTGCTGATGGCTTCCATTCTGGTCGCGGGTGTGCTCTTTTTATCTGACCAGCTTTATCTTCCCTACACCAACAAGCGGCAGGACGCGTTGCGCAACGAAATCAAGGGCAAGCCGGCACAGACCTATCTGCGTCCCGACCGCAAGTGGATTTTTGGCCAGCACTCGGACATTTACTACTATCAATTCTTCGATCCCGACCGCAACGTTTTTGGCGGAGTATCGGTATTTCAGTTCGACCCGCATACGTTCCAGATGACGCATCGCATCGATGCTGACCGCGCGTACTGGTCGGACCTGACGAAGCGATGGGTCTACGAGAAGGGGTGGGAGCGCAGCCTGAACGGATCGGCACACGTGAGCGATCGGAAGTTCGATGTTGCCACGTACTCCGAACTCTCAGAGCCGCCGTCTTATTTCAAGAAAGAGATCAAGCAATCGTCGGAGATGAGCTACGACGAACTGCGCCGCTACATTCACGATCTGGAGGAGAGCGGCTTTGACGTGGTGCGGCTGCGGGTTCAGTTGCAGAAGAAGATTGCCTACCCGTTAATCACGCTGGTGATGGCGGTGCTGGCCGTTCCGTTCGCGCTTTCGGCGGGCAAACGCTCGGCGCTGACGGGAGTCGCGACGGCCATAGGGATTGGCGTTGTCTATTGGACGATCAATGCTTTGTTCGAGGCGATGGGCAATCTGAGTCAGCTTCCGCCGTCGGTCGCAGCCTGGTCTCCCGACCTGGTGTTCGGGTTTATTGGAGGCTACCTTATTCTCCGGATGCCAACCTGAAGAAATGGAATGAGACCATCCGTTCATTGACAAGCTAATGACCCGATTGATTTTCTAATGCACTTTCCCGGTGCACTTTATCTAGTGCACGGCCAACCCACTGGGCGTTGCCGGCGCGATGACGGTGAGCGGACTGCTCATGGCCCCGGTGATGGTGCTGACAGAAAAGACTGACAGGTTGTCGGAGTCGCTGTTCGACACGAAAAGAAACTGGCCCGTGTCATTCACGGTCGGGTGCATCGCCAGAGAAACCGGTTCGCTTCCGGTCGGCAAGTTCGGATTCGGGGAAAGCGCAGCCAGCGTGCCGGTGGTGGTATTGATGCGGAATGCAAAAATCTGGTTCGATAGTTCGGCGATCGAATAGAGGAAACTGTTGGTCGGGTCAACCACCATTTCGATCGGGTTGCTTCCGGCTGAAACGCTGCAAGAGGTTTGCGGAGCGCAGGTAACAGGAACCAGGAGGTTTTCAGTAACATCCTGCTGCGAGCAATTCGAGTTCTGCACGGTGCACAACTGGAAAGGATTCAAGGATCCGGCCGAGGCTGCCTGATTGCCTACAAAAGCAAACACGCCGCCGGAATTTTCCCCAACCTGGTTTGTGTTGACAGCGATCACCGAGATGGGGTCGGGCGCGGCGATGGCGTAAGGCGAATTCGGCTGCTCGCTGAGCGTGCCTGTCGAACTGACTGCATAGATGCTTAGCGCATTGTCAACGGGTTTGGAGGGGACAGCGCAGGAGATCGTACAAAGGTCGTAATTGTCGGTCACGAAGAGAAGTTCCTCGGCGTTCGAAGAACCGGGAGGCGTGAAGGTGATGGCCGAAAGCGCACTTGGAGTCTTGCTGAGGAAGAGCGGACTTTGATAGGTGGTACTCTGGCTGACGAACGTTAAGGTCGTTGAGCTTACGGAAAATACGGAAATCGAGGGACAGCCGATAAAGTTCGTCGCATCGGTAGCGGTTTGAGCAGCGGCCGCCGGCAGGGGGCAGGAGGACGGGAAGGGATATTGGCCCTCGTCAATCACGAACAAGAATTGTCCGGTGGAGTCCAGGGTCATGGCGGTAGCGGTGTCGGGGTAGTAACACCCAACTGAGCACGGGGGAGCGTACGCGGTGCAGGCAGTCCCATTGGGCGCGATGCAGGCCCAATTGACCCCGGTTCCAGGCGAGGAGAAGCTTCCGTCTGAGTTCACGGTATAGGGGTAGATCGACGGCGCTATCGGGGTCGAGGAATCAGGCACGCATTGAGTACCCTGTACCAGACACGGCACACCCTGGTTCAGAACAAACGCGGCTGAATCGGTCGGATTGAGCACAATCTGCAGCGGGGCTCCACAGGGTAAGGGGTTTTGCTCGGTCGCCGCCGTGGGGCAAGTGGACGCATTGGAGTTGATCAAGGACAAAGCGCCGCTATTCAGATTGATGGAAAAGGAACTTACATTGTTTCCTAGACCATTACTGTTGAGGCCCTGGGTCAGTACATATAAGAGTCCTGATGGACGGGACGATGAACTGCCGCAATTGAGCAAAGCCAAACTCAGGGCGCACAGGCCCATGAGTGCCGCGACTCCACAGATTTTCTTCGACATCTATTCTCCTGCGGGATTCCTGATCGGCGCCTTCTGCGCCGATTCGGGTGGTCAGCCGCTTCGGTTTCGAGTTGCGCGGGCGATGCCCCGCGCGTGTCATCACACCCAAAGCTTATGGCTGAAATATATTGGTTTATCAGGAATGAGCGGGAAGAGCAAACCCCTGAACCGGAGGACGACCCTCCGGAATACGGATTTCCACCTGCAACCCACCCTCCTTGCGGTTGGATGCGCGGAGTTGCCCGTTATGCAGCCTGATGGCACGGTCCGCGATCGACAAGCCCAGTCCCGCTCCACCGGTCAGGCGGTTGCGGGCATCGTCAAGACGATAAAAGGGTTCGAAGATCTTCGGTAGCGCCTCATCGGGAACACCCGGGCCGCAATCGAGTACGCGGATGATAATTTCCCCGTCCTGGCCGGCGTCGCCGGAGCTGCCGATCGACTCCTGTTTCGAATGCGATTCCAAATTCCGTTCCAACCGAACCTCCACCGTCGTTCCTTCTGAAGTATAGCGCGTGGCGTTCCTTATGACGTTCTCGACGGCGCTGCGAAGCAACTCGGGGTCGGCTTCGACCAGGAAGTCATCTTCGGGATCGGACGACGCGGGATCGGACGAGGCTGTGACACGGCAGCGACGGCCTGGATTTTCATACTCGGCATCGCGTGCCACTTCTTCCACCAGTTCGCGGAGCGAAATCTGACTTTTGTGCAAGCCGTCAGTCCCCGACTCCAGCCGCGAAATGGTCAGCAGCCGCTGGATCAGCTGATTCAACCGGTCGGCCTCCAGTTCGATTCGATTGAGTGAACTTTCAATTTCAGGCGTCGCCCGCTGGCGCGCCAGCCCAAGCGCCACGCTGAGCCTGGCCAGGGGAGAACGGAGCTCGTGGGAAACATCTTTCAGCAGCCGTGATTGCGACTCCACCAGCCGTTCGATCCGGTCCGCCATACGGTCGAAATCGCGCATCAACTCGGTCAGTTCGTCGTGCCGGCCGCTGGCGGGCGCGCCTGCGCGCGCGCTCAAGTCTCCTGCTGCCAGGCTCTGAGCAGCCCTTCGCAGACGTGTTACCGGACTCGCCATGGACCAGGCCAGCAGGTAGCAGATCAATCCGGAAGAAATAATTGCAATCGAGATTCCGAGCAGCGGGAGGTCATGGCGTCCGAAGAAGACTCCCGGTCCCGGCGGCAACTCCAAAATCAGGGTATAGCGTTTTCCATCCAGTGTCAGCGCTTCCCGCATAATGCGGTCGGGCAGAAGACTATCCATCCAGGTTCGATGGTGGAGAGAGGTATCGCGCGGTGGAACACCCCGTCGGACATCTTCGATCCAGGGTGGAACCATGCGACCTCCGAGTTCGTGGCCGGAGGGATCGAAGACGAACGCGCGCACATGCTGAGTGTGCCCAAGCGCTTCCAGATAGTCGTGAGCGGCATGCTCACCGCCGCTCTGATATGCATTCACAGTTTCAGCCAAGGTTTGCAGACCCTGACTTGCAATGCCGCGGCGCGGCGGCTGCAGGGCGATCGTCACTAAAATCGCGAGCACCAGCGACAGCGCCAAGGCGGCCCAGAACGACAGAAATATCTTGAGAAAAAGACTTTTCATTGCATCGCTATTTCTTCGGCTTCGCCGCGCTACTTTTTGGGCTTGGCCGCCGGGCGGGCGAACATGTAGCCCACGCCGCGAATCGTCTTGATGTGGTCCCCGTCCTCTTCGGAGTCGCCCAGCTTGCGGCGCACCTTGCTGACATGCATATCGATGCTGCGATCGAAGGGCATGAATTTCCGGCTGAGTACGGCGTTCACCAATCTTTCCCGCGTCACCACCCGTCCCGCCTCGCGCAACAGAACCTCCAGCAGATTAAATTCCACAGAAGTCAAGTCGACCGGCTGCCCGGCCCGCTGCACACTTCGTGTCGCCGGATCGAGGTCGACGTCGCCCACGCTCAGCACTTCGGGCACTTCGTCCGCGGCGCGCGTTGGTTTGGCCCGGCGCAAGACGGCGCGGATCCGCGCCACCAGTTCGCGCGGATTAAATGGCTTTGGGAGGTAATCGTCCGCTCCAATTTCGAGTCCCACGATGCGATCCACATCTTCGCCGCGCGCGGTCAACAAGAGCACCGGAATCTTCGAGACGCTGCGAATTCGCCGCAGCACCTCGAAGCCATTGATGCCCGGCAGCATAACGTCGAGCACGACGAGAGCATAGTTATTAGTCAACGCCTGTTGCAGCCCCTGCTCGCCGTCATGGACGGCCTTGAGGCTGAAGCCTTCGGCCGTCAGGTACTCCTGCACCAAAGAGCACAATTCGACATCGTCGTCTATGACCAGTACGTGATCCATTCTCTTAACCATCTAACACCTTCAGTTGGCGCCACGCGGTAAAGATTTGTGATTACCGATCCTAGCTCCTGGCCCCTCGCTGCTGGCTTCCAGGCAAGCGCGATTTGGACAGAAGAGAGCCAGAGCCGGAGGCCTCTTCATTTCTCTCCACATCTCTTCACAAAACGCTCTTTACAAAACTTTACCGCGATTGACCGACTCTTTACCGCATATTTTCGTGGATGGTGTTCTTATCTTCAGTAAATGTTCTTGGTAAATGTTCGGGCGCCCGAACCAGTTGAGATCGAAAACAGTCTTGAACAGGAGAAACGTCATGAAATCAATTCGTATATTTGTCGCCGTGGCCGCCGTTTTGTTGACGGTAGCCGCGATGGCGCAAGGCCCGCGCGGTTTTGGCGGCCCGGATGGTGACTTCCATCACATGCTCCAACAACTGGATCTAACCAGCGACCAGCAAAGCCAGGTCAAGGCGATCTTTGAAAAAGAAAAGCCCACCTTGCAGCCGCTGATGCAGGCAATGCGCGCAAACCACACCGCAATGAGCACTCTTGAGGCTAGCGGCACCTTCGACGAGGCCAAGACGCGCGCCCTGGCTACGCAGAATTCGCAGACCATGGTCGAACTGCAGGTCGAGCACGCTCGCATTAAGTCTGAAATCATGCAGGTTCTTACTGGCGATCAGAAGGCCAAACTCGCGCAGATCCAGGCCGATCATCAAGCGCGCATGAGCCAGCGTGCTCCAGCTCCGCCTGACCAGGATTGACAGCACTGACGACGAATAGCTTTGCCTTGGGGTCTCTCTCCAACCCGGGTGAGGAACGGAACCTGCAATCTCCGGCCCTCACCCGGCTTTTTACCCGGTCTTCAGATTTAGAGAAGCACATATAGAGAAGCCGAACGGAGAAACCGGATGGAACACGCCGACCTGCTGTACTCGGGATTGATGTTCGCTGCCGGCATGTTATCGCTGTGGACGGTTTTGCTGCTCACCGCAGCCATTGTGGTCCTGGCGCCGCGGCTGCGAAAATCCGCAACCGGCGCTGCTACAATCTCATCTACAAGAGGTCTCGCGGAGCGTTTCGCGAATCATCATTTGGAACAGCATGGTGCCGAAGAAGCTACGCCCGCTCGTTCCCTATCTCAAGCGATATCGGGGCGGCCTCATTTGGGGAGCACTGTGCGTCCTGCTGACCAATGCAATTGCAGTCCAGTTTCCGCAGGTTTTGCGACACGCCATCAACGATCTTCATTCCGGCGTGACCAGCCAAAAACTGCTCAAGTTCGCCCTGGCGATCATCGCCGTCTTTGTCGCCAAGGGCATCTTCCAGTTCCTGACGCGGTGGATCGTCATCGGCATTTCCCGCGACATTGAGTTCGACCTGCGCAATGATCTGTTTGCGCATCTTGAACGCCTTTCTCATTCCTATTACCAGCGCAACCGGACCGGCGACATCATGGCCCGCGCCACGAACGACCTGAATGCGGTGCGCAACCTGCTCGGGCCGGCGATCATGTATTCGGCAAACACCATCGTTTTTACCGCACTGGCGGTCGGCTACATGCTCAGGATCAGCCCCAAGCTGACCATTTTCGCTTTCCTGCCGCTACCGGTTGCCAGCATTGTGATCCAGTATTTTGGCCGCCGCATTCACGAGCGCTTCGAGCGAATTCAGGCCATGTTCTCCGACATCTCGGCCCGCGCACAGGAAAATTTCTCGGGCGCGCGCGTGATTCGCGCCTATGTTCAGGAGCAGGCTGAGATCGCCGCGTTCGAAGGGGCTAACCAGGAGTACATCCGCCGTAGCCTGGGCCTGGTGCGTTTGATGGGAATGTTGTGGCCGACGCTGGAGCTGATGCTCGGCATCGCAGTGGTCATCGTTCTGTGGCTGGGCGGGCGGCAGGTGCTGGCTGGGAAGATGAATGTGGGCGATTTTGTGGCCTTCAACACGTATATGGCGCAACTGATGTGGCCGGTCATTGCGCTGGGATGGGTGATCAACCTGTTTCAGCGGGGCACGGCATCGATGACGCGAATCGAGGAGATATTTTCCCAGAAGCCTGAGATTGCGGATGACCCACAGATCGAAACCCGGTTACCCGATGTTATTCGCGAAATCGAGGGCGAAATCGAGTTCCGCAATCTCAACTTTGGCTATGACGGAGTGCCGGTCCTCAAGGACATTAACTTGCGAATTCCTGCTGGCTCGAGTCTGGCCATCGTCGGGCCAACTGGATCGGGCAAGACGACGCTGGTCAGCCTGATTCCGCGGATCTACGATGCCGCGGCAGGATCGGTTCTGATCGATGGGCGTCCCATTCGCGAGTACGCGCTCGACTCTTTGCGCCGCCAGATTGGCTTTGTTCCGCAGGAGACATTTCTGTTCAGTGACACCATCCGCGAAAATATCGCCTACGGACTCTCGCAGGAAGACAGCACAGCATCGCTCGACGAGATCAAAGCCGCGGCCGAAGCCGCCAACATTGCGAACGACATCGAGGGCTTTCCTGACGGCTATAACACGATGGTTGGCGAGCGCGGCATCACGCTTTCCGGAGGGCAGAAGCAGCGCACCGCGATCGCTCGTGCCTTGCTGCGCAGCCCGCGTATTCTCATCCTCGACGATGCCCTGTCGAGCGTCGACACGCACACCGAGGATAAAATCCTCAATCACCTTCGCGAGATCATGCGCGGACGCACGACCATCTTCATTTCCCATCGCGTTTCGACCGTCCGCAATGCCGACCGCATTGCGGTTCTGCACCAGGGACGCATCGTCGAACTGGGCACCCACGATGAACTCATTGCGCGGAGCGGTTATTACACCGATCTATATAACAAGCAGCTTCTGGAAGAAGAACTGGCCGAGGTTTAACCCAGCCCTGGATGGGCAACCTGCTTTGATAGACGCCGATCCAATGTCGGCGATCGAATGTCTGCGATTCAGTGTCAAATTCCCGTCTTAGGAGCAAACTAATTCCCCGGTGATACAACCCGGCGCGGAATTACTTGCTCAGACAAGGAGAAGCATAGATAATGCTTCAAGCCCCGCAATCAATCTGCTGCACCACGGAGTCACCATGCGAAGTCCGCGACCGGCCTTGCAAGTTTCGTCTTTCGTTTCGCCGATCGGTGTTTCGGCGATCGGTGTTTCGGCGATTATTTCTTGCCTCCTGATCTCGTCCAGTCTCGCTTTCGGCGCGACGCCGGACCGCATTACGAGTCCGATCGATACCGGCAAAATGGTCCAACTCCATGGGGGCGTTCCTCTGAAGGCGAAGCCGCAATACGATCAGGGCGGAGTCGATTCGTCGCTGCCACTCAGTTACATGACGCTGCTGACGGTGCCGTCGGCGAGCCAGAAGAAGGCACTGAAGGTACTTCTGGCCGAGCAGCAGGATCGGCACTCACCTCTGTACCACCAGTGGCTCACCCCCGAACAATATGCCGAACGCTTCGGCCTGAGCCCGAGCGATCTGCAAAAGATCACGGCGTGGCTGCAGTCGGAGGGCTTTAGTATTATCAGCATTGCGCGCGGTGGCAACTTTGTCGTTTTCAGCGGGACCGCGGCCCAAGCCGAAGGCGCATTTAAGACGCAGATCCACAACTTTGAGGTTGACGGGAAAAAGAACTTTGGGAACACCAGTTCGCCTTCGGTTCCTGCCGCGCTGTCGGGAATCGTGACTGGCGTCCGTGGGCTGAGCAATTTCAAGCCGAAACCGAATTTCAAGCTCAGGAATTCGCAGTACACGTACACCACATCGGGCGGAAGCAATCGGTATCTAGCGCCGGGCGATATCTCAACGATCTACAGTATTAATCAGCTCTACGCGCTTTCGCCTTCGATCGACGGTAGCGGACAAAAGCTGGCGGTCGTGGGCCAGACTGACATTTACCTGGCCGATGTGGTTGACTTCCGCAGCACTTCTAGTCCCACGGGATTCGCTCTGCCCGCAATCACCGGCTGCAACACGGGCGGTTCCGGGCTCGTGACCAGCTGCGGCACCGCTTCCACCAACTATTTGCAATACATCCTGATTGGCACCGACCCCGACGAGCCATCTCTGGGCGATCTGCCAGAGGCAGATCTCGATCTGGAGTGGTCGGGGGCGGTGGCAAAGAACGCGCAAATTGTTTACGTGAACGCTCCCGACACCGACTTTGGCGTCTGGGATTCGTGGTACTACGCCGTTGACCACGACGTGGCACCGGTCATCACGATGAGTTACACCGCTCCTTGCGAGGAAGCGGAGGCCGACTACGCCGCAAATGGTGGCACCGGCGAGGGAACCTTCGCGTCGGACGAAAGCGAATTGCAGGAGGCCAACTCCGAGGGCATCACGTTCATGAATTCATCGGGCGACTCCGGGGCGGCGTCGTGCGATCCCGACTCGAATCTGTCCGGTTATGGCCTGGCTGTAGCCTATCCCGCCAGCAGCCAGTATGTTACCGGCGTCGGCGGAACCATGATTCCCTATGACATAGCTGGAGACGGCGCCTACTACGGCAGCACCTATTGGAGTGCGACCAACAATAGCAATGGCGGCTCGGCCAAGTCGTACATTCCGGAAAACGCCTGGGATGATTCAGTGGAGTTCGGCGCCTATTGCACTGCCTTTCCAGCGGATACCTTCTGCATGGATTACGGGATCACGGACCAGGAATCGGCGCAATTAGCCCTAGGCATGGGGTCTGGAGGAGGAGGCTACAGCGGCTGCACGACGCTCGACGAGAACTTCGACTGCCTCAGCGGCTTTGCCCAACCGTCATGGCAGGCGGTCACCGTGGCAGGACAGGCAGGAGCACGGCTTGTGCCCGACGTCTCATTGCTGGCGTCGCCGAACTGGCCGGGATACATCTGGTGTACGCCGATAGAGGAGCTATCGAACACTCCTCCGTACGAGACTGAAACCACCAGCAGTTGCGCGGGTGGCGTCGCGGGCGCGGTTGCTGGGGTCAAGAGCGGGGGGAATTACGTGGTCTATCCCTCGATTGTGGGTGGTACCTCGGCATCGTCGCCGGTCTTTGCCGGGATTGTTGCGCTGCTCAATCAGTACGTAGGAGATGGCGGGTTGGGCAACATCAATCCGATTCTTTACCTGATGGGGGCCACTACTCCTTCGGCGTTTAATCAGGTCACAGCCGGAACCGACGCTCCCGGCGCTAACACGGTTTATTGTGATCCTGGCTCTCCGGGATATCCGCCCGTAGCGCTGGAGTGCCCTGCCGCAATTCCTCCAGCCATTTACGGACTTTTCGGTTACTACACAGCTACCGACTACGCTGCCAGCGGTTATAACCTGGCAGACGGCCTGGGCTCGGTCAACGCATACGAGTTGGCCACGAATTGGAGCGCGGCTGCAGCGTACAACGCTACCACTACCGTCGTTACCTCGAACGTGAACCCGGCGGGCGCCGGCGCGACGGTGACGTTTACCGCCACAGTCGGCAGCGGTGGGGCCGCGCCCACCGGTTCGGTAACCTTCAGCGATCTAGGCACGACGATCGGCGCTGGCACGTTGAGCACCACGGGCGGCGGTCAGCAAGCGACGTTCGCCACTTCGAGCCTCGCTGTCGGCGCGCATTCGATCGCGGCGCTCTATACCGGAGACTCGAGCAATGCCGGCAGCATATCGCCGGTGCTGACGGAGACGATCACTTCGGGGGGGCTATCGTCCACCACCACGACCCTCGTCTCCAGCTTGAATCCGGCGAGTGTCGGCGCTAGCGTCACGTTCACTGCTACTGTTTCTACGACCGGATCCAATCCGCCTACCGGCACGGTCACGTTCTATAACGGAGCTACATCTCTCGGCGCCGAGACATTGGGAACTGTGGGTGGGGCTCAGGTGGCGACTCTTACGACATCTTCGCTCCCTGCAGGGTCGGACTCGATTACGGCTGTGTATGGTGGAGACTCCAACAACGCCGGCAGCACGTCGTCGGTTCTGATCCAGGTTATCAACGGCGACGGGACGACGACCGCGCTCACTTCGAGCCTGAACCCGGCTGGCGACGGCGTATCGGTGACCTTCACGGCCAAGGTAACGACTACCGGCACGCACGTTCCCACTGGCACGGTATCGTTTGAGAATGGCGGAGTGATTTTTGGCAGCCCCGTCACTCTGACTGCGCTGAATGGCACGCAGGCGACTGCGGCCATCACCACGAGCACTCTGCCGGTGGGCACGGACTCAATCACCGCCGTGTATTCCGGAGATTCCAACAACGGTGGCAGCACGTCGAACACCGTGAGCCAGGTCATCAATCCACCGACCTTTATCTTCTCGACTGAGCCGAGCGCTCCGGCAGCGGTGTTCTCTGGCGGATTCACGACCTCTACTTTCACCCTGACGCCCGGGGGCGGAACGTTCGCCCAACCCGTGACTTTCGCCTGCACTGGCAGTAGCCTTCCGGCGGCGACCAGCTGCGGCTTCAGTCCGACGCAGATCGCAGCGGGCGCAGGGGCGACGCAGGTGACGCTAACCATTCAGACGACGGGTCCGAACGCCGACGTACAAGGCGGCATTCGACGTCGAGCCGACAATCGCTCTCCGGTGCTGCCATTCGCGTTGCCGCTGGCCGGCATTGTTGCCGCCGGCTTTGCGGGACGCAAATTCTGGAGGCACT
>Ga0302180_10003146_pt1 | contig 12619 bp, 9 predicted proteins | sample I_Palsa_E3_2_FD_200575 | JGI IMG/M metagenome (GOLD analysis project Ga0302180, IMG submission 200575) | Peat permafrost microbial communities from Stordalen Mire near Abisko, Sweden - I_Palsa_E3_2 | ecosystem: Environmental > Terrestrial > Soil > Palsa > Peat permafrost | place: Sweden: Abisko... | reverse complement strand
GTCCGTTGACGAAATGCTTGTGGATTGCGGCATTGGCGAGCTTGGCGTTCAGGCTGCCGCGCCAGGGCTCGCCGCCGCTGCCGGTGGCGTTGACCGTGACGCCGAGCGTGCCGTCGTACTCGGTGCCGCTGGTGAGACCCGCGGTCATCGCGCGCATCGGCAGATCGATGGCGCGCAGCTCGAGGTTGCGCTGTGCCGGATCGATGGCGGCCGAAGCGCACAGCCGCGCCGGTCCATCGTGCAGGCAGGATTGATCCAGGCGCATGCGCTCGGCGGACAGCAGCATCTGTGACGGCGCCTCGAGGTTCATGTGCAGATTCTGGTGATTGCCGAGCTCGGCACTGCTAATGCGTGCCTGCCACTGTCCGGCCGCATAGTGCGCGCCGCCGCGCACCGCCAGGGTCAGGCCCTCCGCACGCGCATCGAGCGCCAGGCGGTGTTCGTCCGTGGTGCCTTCCAGGCGCAGAGTGAGCTGCTCGAGGCTGTGGTTGGCGATCGTCAGTCCCTGCAGCTGCAGCGTCGAATCGACGCGGCCCGAGCCGTGAGGGTCGAAGGCGATGCCGGCGTCGAGCGACGCGAGCTGCAACCCTGACCAGTCGATGTCGCGTCCCTGCGCACTGGCAACCAGCGTTGGATCGTGCAGGTCGCCGCGCACGCTGCCGCGGGCGCTGAGCCGTCCGCGCGCACCCGACCGGAACAGCCCCAGATCCGCGGCATCGAGCGCGAAATTCAGGTCGAGCGCTGCGCCCGCGCGGCCGTCCAGGTCGATGCGGGTGGCGCCCAACTGCAGCCGCACATCGTTGAACAGCCAGTCGCCGCCGCGGTGCGCAACCTGCCCGTGGCCGGAAGCGTGCTGCCCGCGCACGGCCCCGGACAGCTCGCTTAAAGTGGCGTCGAGATCGCTGTGTGTGTTGTAGCCGCGCCCGGCCGCCGTCAAGGCAAAACTGAGGCGTCCGGCAATGCCCGGGCGCAGCTGCGCGACATCGAGCTCGCTGATGTGGCCCCGCAGCTGCCAGGATGGCGATGGGGCCCAGCGCAGCTCGCCGCTCAGCTGCGAGTGTGCGCCCAGCGCCTCGACCTCGGCGCTGTCGGCGGTGAAGGCGCCGGGAGCGAAACGTCCGTGCAGCGCGACTTGCAGCGGTGGCAGCTCGCCGGCGCGCAACTCGCCCTGCGCGCCAATCGCATAGGGGCGCACACCCTGCAACGTATAGTTGCCGCGCGCGCTGTGGAGCGGCGCGTCGGCGGCGGTGAGCGGCCAGCGAAACTGCAGCCACTCGCCGCGCAAATCCAGCAGCGGTCCGCCGGCCACCACGGTGACGCTGCCCTGCGCATCGGCGATCGCGCCGGAGGCGGCATGGCGCAGCCGCAGCCGCGACACCGTCAGCACGCGCGCTTTGTAGCGACCGCTGAAGTCGGCATCCAGTGGACCGGCGTGCAAGCCCGGCGGATCGACGCTGCCCTGGGCGCGAAAACCATCGCGATCGCCTTCGAGCGCAAGGCTGGCGGTGATGATGCCGAGCGCATTGCCCGCATTCCACGCGCCCAGCTCGAAGTGCCGCACCTGCGACTGGCCGCGCCAGCGCCAGTGGCCGGTGAGGTCGCGGATGTCGCCATGAAAGTCGGCGGCGAACGGCTCGGTGACGTCGGCATCGAGCGCAAGCTGCGCCAGGTCGCCGCCGATGCGGGCATTGACGGTCCAGGCCGGCTGGCCGGGCGGCTGCGCATCGAAGTGCAGTGTGCCGCTCAGTCCGATCGGCTGCGCCGCACGCACTTCGCCGATGGTGCGCGCGTGCACGCCGTTGTAGTCGAAGGTGCCCGAGTACAGGTGCACGATGTGCGGATACACCGTGCCGGCAGCGGCGACGGAGGTGCCGTCGTATTCGTCACCATTGATCGTGATGAGCTGCCAGCGCCGCGCATCGGCGTGCTCGGCATCGATGTGCATCAGCGGCGGCAGAAAGTGCGGCTTCCACTCGCTGAGCTCGCCGCCGCGCGGCAGCGCGTGCACCAGCAGCCGCCCCATGTGCAGTACCGGAACGCGCACCGTGCGCCAGGCGAGCGGCAGGATCGCCAGCCGGCCGTCGGCGTCCTCGACTTCGATATGCACGCGGCGGTGGTCGAACACCAGCAGATCCACGTGCACGCCGCGCGCCAATGTGCCGCTTACACCGCGCAGCTGGATCGTCACCGGACCGAGGCGCCGATTGAGGGCAGACGCCACGACCGCCAGTCCACTTTCGGTGTACGCCAGGTAATACACCGCCGCCAGTGGCAGCCCCAGCAGCAGCACGGGCACCCATACCAGGTGAATCAGGTGGCGCAATTTCACTGCAGAGTCGTCCGCGACCCGGATTCGACGGCGATCGCTCCGGGATATATGACTAACTAGCGCGAGTTTGATGGTCCAAATCGCACTATAGCTTGGTATGTCTTAGCGGGTGCGGACCAACACCGGCCGGGCGACACCACAATCAGGCGGGGAGCCTGATTTACATCAAAGTCCCGCGCGCCGTCGCCTCAGACGCTATGGCTGTGCGATCCGGCCCCGGCGTGCAGCGCCCATAGCCTTCCCAGCCGCGCGTAGGCGGTATTGCTCGACATGCTGACCTTATCGAAGTCGCGTTCTGCGTCCGTGGCGCTTTTGGTCCGCAGCTTCGCAATGCCGAGCAGCAGGCGCGCCTCATCAGGGGATTTCAAGCTGCCCTTGTCGATCCCCTTGGTGATCGCGGCCAATGCCTTGTCGTTCTGACCATAGCTCAGGTATGCGGCGCCGACGCGCAGATAGGAGTCGCCGGTCGGCGCGGCGGCCGCGTCCTTTTCGCTCGATCCGAGCTGTGCAAGATCGGCGGTGGCGCGCTGCCTGACGCCGTCGAGCAGGTGCTGATAGCGGTCCTTGTCACGCTGCTCGGTAAAGATTTTCTGCGCGAATGCTTTTTCCAATACCGCCTGTGACTCGGCCGGATAGCCCTGGTCGAGCGCCAGTTCGGCCATCTCGGCATAGTCGGTTGGGCGCTTGAGTACCCCGACATCGTTCATCAAGCGGTAGACGTTGAGCTGCAGATGCGCGTCCTTGATGTCCATGCGCGATAGCGGCGCCAGCGCGTTGAGCCAGTAGTCGGGTTCGGGATAGTAGGCCACCAGCTGTTCGATGACTTTGCCCGCGTCGGCGCTGTCATTCACCTTGACGTAGCAGTTCCACTGATATTCGAGTAATTTCTTGTCGGGCTTGTTCTGATGCTCGACGACTTGCTGAATGGTGCCGGCAGCGCCTTTCCAGTCGCCCAGCTTGCCCTGTGAATCGGCAATAGTGGTATAGGTCTCGGCATCGGTCGCGCCGCGCTTCACCAGCTGTTGGCCAACCTCCACGGTCTTGGCGTAATTCTTCTGGGCAAAATAGCTGCCCATGACCGCCTGCAGCCACTGCTTCTGTTGTTCCGGCGTTGCGTACTGCGACTGGGCGGCAGCCTCCAAGGCCGGTGCCGCGCTAGCGAAGTCCTGCTTCTGGACGTAGACGAATCCGAGCATTTGATTGATGACGAAATTGTCGTAGGCGGTTTTCTCGCCGGCGGTGGTCTGCGCCTCTTTGAGGCTGGCAAGTACCGCGTCCCAATGTTTCGCCTGGAGCGCATCCTGCGCCGCCTTCAGCGGCTTCGCGAGCGCCCGGCTGACCGTCGGCCCAGGGGCCTGATCCGCTGCCGCGGCGAGGCCGGACATCGATGCGCCAAGCCACAACGACGCGCACGAGAATATGACCTTGAGCAGGGTAGCCACGGGGATCTTCGATACTGCTGTGCTGGTCAAGTTGCATCTCCTGCCCGTCATGACGATGCAACAATCTAAGCAAGCGCCGTACCAGACTCTTACAGCGAGCGGCGCCGGTAACTGATCGTAGTTGTTGTGCTTGAATTCACTGCGCTTTTCGCGCTGATGTCGGCGTGCGCCGGACTTCAGCCGCAGCTCACAGTGCACTATCGATGATCAACCGGGGTGTAGCACGCACCGATGACGTCAATGTCGATGAGCTTGCTGACGGGAAACGGGCGGCCTGATTACAAGCTAGGCTATGCGGGCGCGCCCGGCTTGGGAGTACAGACGTCCGGGGGGTCTTCGAGGCGACGCTTCCGATGCGAGGGTGATGGCGCATGGCAATCCAGCAATTGAGCGACGAGCAGATTAAAACCTGGTCGCGGGCCAAGAAAGATGACTGGTGGTTCAAGAATGTGTACCGCGGCAATGTCCCGCAGCTGACCATCCGGTCCGGCGTGACCGGATTTTTCCTCGGCGCCGTGCTGGCCGCCACGGCGCTGTATATCGGTGGCAAGACCGGCATTGGCCTCGGTGTCGGCCTGACATCGGTCATGCTCTCGTTTGCGATCTTTCGCAGCTTGCATGCCGCGGGGCTGTCCCGGGACTTTACCATCCTCGAGAACAACTGCACCCAGTCGATAGCGACCGCGGCGGGCTACATGACCCAGCCCCTGATTGCCAGCCTTACCGCCTACATGCTGGTGACCGGGCGCATCATCCCGTGGTGGCAGATGCTGGCATGGATGGTGACGGTTGCGATACTCGGCGTGCTGGTGGCGTTTCCGCTCAAGCGCCGCTTCATCAATCAGGACCAGCTGCCGTTCCCCGAGGGTCGCGCCTGCGGCGTGGTACTCGATGCGTTGTACACCGGCGGTGCTGCGGCCGGCATGTTCAGGGCGCGGCTGCTCGCTCTCACGGCGTTCGGTGCTGGCCTCTATCAGCTGGTGATCAGCGACGGCTGGATGAAGCTGTTTCAGTTCAAGCTGCTGCGGATGGACTGGTGGGCCGGGCTCAAGCAACCGTGGACGTTCCATGACCGGCTCGACACCTACTATTACGCGGCGGCGGACAAGTTCAATCTATGGATACCCAGGATCCTGGGAACCGACGTGCGTCAGCTCGGCCTGCGTCTGACACTCGACGCCGCGATGCTGGGCGTTGGCGGGCTGATGGGTATCCGGGTGGCGACGAGCTGCCTGCTCGGGACGCTCGTCAACTACACAATCCTTGCCCCGATCATGATCCAGCGCGGCGACATCGTGCAGCGCACCTTGGCAGGCGGTGTCGTTGTCCCAATATCGCGCATCGAGATCGTCAACCAGTGGGCGCTGTGGTGGGCCGTGACGATGATGGTGGTCGGCTCGTTGGTCAGTCTGCTGGGCCGCCCCGAGATCTTCACCACAGCGTTCAAGTCGCTGCGCCGAAGCACCCCGACCAAAGCCGCGGCCACCGGCGTTGCCGATCCGATGCGGTCGATCGAATTGCCGCTCGGGGTGTCGTACGTGGGTGTGCCAATATTCTGCGTACTCGGCGCCAGCGTCACGCACTCGTTTTTCGGCGTGCCATGGCTGCTGTCCTACGTCTCACTGCCGCTGATCCTGGTGCTGACGGTGATCTGTACCAATTCGATGGCGCTCACGTCCTGGACGCCTACCGGCGCGCTATCGAAGATTACGCAGTTCACGATGGGGGCGATCGACCGCAGCAATCCGGCCAGCAACCTGATCCCCGCCGGGATGACCGCGGAGGTCTCTGCCAACGCCGCCAACCTGCTGTCGGACATCAAGCCCGGCTACATGCTTGGCGCCAAGCCGCGACAGCAGGCGATTGGCCACGTGATCGGGATCTTTTCCGGGGCGCTGGTGTGCATTCCGCTGTTCTTCCTTCTGTTTCTGCCGCCGGGCCACGATGGCGTGCGCTCGGCCGCGACCATCGTGTCCGATCAGTTCGCGTTTCCCGGCGCAATGCAGTGGAAGGGAGTGGCAGAGCTGATCGCCAGAGGCGTCGGCAATTTGCCGCACTCGGCTGTCATCTCGATGATCGTCGCCGCGGCTTGCGCCGCTGCGATCGAGATCACCAGGATCATCGCGCCGGAACGTATGCCGCTATCGGCCGTGGCTATCGGCCTCGGCGTAGTGCTGCCGCCGGAATACACGCTGCCGATGTGGGTCGGTGCCATGGTGTTCTGGGTGATGGGCCGCCGCTATTCGAGTCCGGGCAGCCGCGGCCACGACATCTGGAAGGACGGCTGCGAGCCGATCTGCGCCGGCCTGATTTCCGGCTCAGCGCTGGTCGGAATCGGCAACGCGATCGTCAACGTCGTGTTTTTCTGAGCGCGTGTTAAGAGGAGAAAGACAGTGAGGAATAGCCGGTTGAGCATTGTGGGAGCGTTCGCGCTGCTGTTCGTGGTCGCGACCAGTCACGCGCAAACCGATACCAAGCCCAAGGTCCGAGCGATTACCGCATTTGTTCGTCTTGACCCCGCGACCCTCGACCGGCAGATCGCCGACGCCCTGACTGTCTTGCGCGCCGCCGAGGCCGAGTTTGCTCAGCGCGGGTACAAGACTGAGACGATTCGCATCGTGACTCAGCCGCTTGGAGAACTCATCGGCGGCAAATCCGATGACGACGCCCTGCGCCTGTTGAAAACGTTTGATGATCTATCAGCCAAGGAAGGGTTCCTTCCAAGTGTTGGGCCGGCGATGATGCGCGATTCGGACGATCCGCACGTCATGCGTCTGCTCGAAAAAGCCCTGTCAACGCTGCCCAATATTCAGGCGAATAGCATCATTGCAGCCGACGACGGCATTCATTGGAACGTAATCCGTGAAAGCGCGGCGCTGGTGCGTTATTTGACGGACCATGCTCCGCCTAGCCATGGAAATTTCAACTTTACGGCGACCGCGATGGTGAAGCCCTACGGACCCTTCTATCCGGGCACTTATCACACCGGCGCCGGCAAGCAGTTCTCCATCGGTTTCGAAAGCGCAAACGTTGTTCAAGAAGTATTCGCGCGCACGCATGGGAACTTCGATGGATCAGTCGCGGAACTCACCAAGCAATTGACGATTCACGCCAAAGTAGCCGAAGCCGTCGCCGCCAAGGTGGCAGCGTCAACGGGATGGACGTTCATGGGCGTCGATCCCACACCGGCTCCGCTCGGTGAGGTATCCATCGGCGCGGCAATTGAAACGTACACCGGCGCGAAATTCGGATCGAGCGGCACCATGACGGCGGCTCTCATCATCACTACGGCGGTCAAAGCCGTTCCGGTCAAGCAGATTGGATACTCCGGCCTTATGGTTCCGGTTCTGGAGGATAAGGTCCTGGCGCGGCGCTGGGCCGAGGGGACGATCAACACCGATGCATTGCTCGCCTATTCCGCGGTGTGCGGTACCGGTCTCGACACGATTCCGTATCCTGGCGATATCAGCGTCAGTCAACTGGCGCTCATTTTTGGCGATGTGGCGTCGCTTGCGTGGAAGTGGAATAAGCCATTATCAGCACGCTTGCAGCCGGTCGCGGGAAAGAAGGCCGGCGACGTTACCGAGTTTGGCGGCCCTTTCTTATTCAATACCACGCTGCACGAAGTGCCATAACTCGCTCATAACCTAAGAAAATGCGGAGTGCCCATGCTAGTGATTAACCGCTCGCGCCGCGTTGCCATATCCATGATGGTTCTTATTCAGGGGAGCGGTGTATTGGCGGCGCAGGCCGCAGCGCCCAATGCCTGCAGCTTTGTCACACCAGCCGGCTGGGCGGCGGTGGTTTCTCGGCGCGTCATCGGCGGCACGATGTCCGTCGTCAATGATCCCGCTTCAACAGCGTCCTCCTGTCTGCACCAGGCCGGGGCGATGTTAATCACGCTGCAAGTCGACCAACGGGCCACGGCGGCAGCCGCGCAGAAGGAATACGCAGAACAGCTGGACAACAGCCGTAGTCGCGATGAGCGGCAGAGTCAACACACGACAGTGGAGTCGGGTATTGGGGACCGGGCCTTTTCATCCGCCTTCTCCGACGGCTCCGAGGTGGAGTTCACCGCGGTGCAAGAATCGCGAATCGTGACCTTCGGATTGGTGGGCGCGGGCGCCGCGGCGGTGCCGCACGATCGTCTGCGAGGCCTGATGCAATCTGCACTCACCCATTAGCTGACAATCAGGACAGCGTGGGCTCATGGGCGATTGGGCTTGCGACCAGCGCTCGCATGGAACCGTGCTTCTGCGCCAGGAACGGCTTTTCAACCAGCCTCCACGACGCGGAGGCCAGTCCGAGCGACGCCGCGAGTGCCATCGCCACCGACCAGAGGCTGGCCGCAGCTCCATACTGCACCACCAGATTGACCACCGGCATGTGATAGATATAGGTGCCATAGGAAATGTCGTTGCGGCGCAATAGCCTGTTGGACAGCGACCGGGCCGACATTGCGCCGGATAGGACGACGCCTGCCACCAGCACAAAAAACGCCGGGTTGATTTCCAAGCCGCCGGACCCCACCTGCAACCGCGCCGCCACGGCGCGCGCGACAAGGTAGCCGAGCAGCCACCAGTGGAATCGACCTGCTAACCAATGGCGTATGGCTTGCCAGTTTCGTTGCGCCAGAACGCCGAGCAGAAACATCCAAAGATACGGAACCACCGTGGGTAGCACGAGACTGGAAGCTCCCATGCGCGCCAGCGGCGCACCATTCACACAGGCAAGTCGGATCGCAACGCTGACGGTCAACAGGATCAGCAACGGCGCGTTGCGACGATGCTCGCGCAACTTCAGAACCGAGTAGATCCCGGGCAGCAGCAGATAGAATTCCAGTTCAACCGGGATGGTCCACAGGCTGCCGTTGATTTGACCGGTTCCGATTGAGTCGAGGAATGCAGCCCGATAGGACTCCAGGCCGATCATGTTGTCGGCCCACCAGATGAGCCAGTCAGTTGTCGACGCGATTCCTATGGTGAGAACTCCACAGGCCAATATGACGCCGACGGTTACCAGCAGGCAGACCCACAGGGCGGGAAAGATGCGCAGGCAGCGATTGCGGTAATAGGCTTTGAGCGACGCCGACTGCTCGAGTGACCTGGATATCAGGAAACCGCTGATCAGGAAGAACACCGGAACGCCCGGGAACAGGCCAAGCCCGAAGCCGACGATTGCAACGATCGGCTCGGAGGGTTTTAGGTAGCTGATGATGTGGACGATCGCTACCTGCAGCGCGGCGAGGAGCCGGATCAGATCGAAATTGTTGACTCGCCACTCGGCTGGATGCGCAGATCCGAACATTACGCCAGTGTGCAGTTGAACGTGTGGTGTTGCCAACACCGACCGCATTCGTGAAGATGCCGCATTCTATATAGGCGAGGTAGTCACTTGGCCGAAGCTGGCGCAATTGATGGCGTTCTCGGGGGTGAACCGGAGTCAATCGATGGGGAAGCACCGGTACACGGTGCCGATGCAGTGGCGATCGCGCTCGCCCTGCAGGCTGCGCGTAACGACCCGGAACTGAGCCTTCGCGCCAGCGAGTACCTCGCGGAACAGCGCGCCCTGGTCAAGCTCCAGATCAAGCACTTTGACGAGGAGCGACAGCTTGCGATTGCGGCCGCCAAGCGCAGACGGCTCAGCGATCGCTTGCGCATCGGCCTGCAGCTGTGCGTGATCTTGGTGGCACTGGGCGCTGTGCTGGGGCTGGCCGCGATGTTCTGGGACGCGCTGAGGGACCACGGTATAAAAATCGAGGCGTTTGCAGTGCCGGCGGACCTGGCTGACAGGGGACTGACGGGGCAGGTCGTCGCCAAGAAACTTCTCGACCGCATCGCCGAGATCGACCGTGACAGTACCACCGTGCGAGCGGCCAACAGCTTCGCCAACAACTGGGGCAAGGATATCAAGGTAGAGGTACCCGAGACCGGCATCTCCATCGGAGAGATTTCGCATTGGATCCACGACAGGTTCGGCCACTCGACGCGAATCGACGGCGAGGTGTTTCACACCAGCACCGGAATCACCGTCAGCGCTCGAGTCGGTAATGATCCGGCCATCGAGACCTCTGGAACGGAGGCAGAGCTACCAGCCCTGGTGCAGGATGCCGCCACTCGGGTGTACGCCAGAACCCAGCCGTATCGCTACGGCTTCTGGCTCGCCTCGCGCGGCCAGGTCGAGGAAGCTAAGGCCGTCTACCGGCAGCTATACATCGAAGGCAATTCCGTCGACCGCATCTGGGCGCTTCACGGCCTGGCGAACGAGCAGGACTCGCTGGACAAATCGGTTGCGTTCGAACAGCAGGTACTCGCCGCGGATCCGCACTTTTTGTTGGCGGCTATGACTGTGGCAGGCTCGGAGTGGGATCTGGGTCACGAGCAATCGGCGCTGTCGAAGATGCTCGCAGTGATCGCGGACGACCGCGGACGGGCCGATGAGAGCCTATCTCGAACCGGGCGGGACCTGCTGCTCGCTATGGCCACCGAGGATCGTGACCAGCTGCTGTCTGACTACCACGCAGCAGAAGCAACGGCCACTCAATTGGAAGATGTCGCGCTACCTCCCAACTGGCGCGCTCAGATACGGCTGCGTCAGGTCGGTATCCTGATTCAATTGCACGACCCGATGCGCGCCACGGAGATTCTCGATCTCGTGCCAGCAGCCAAATCGCCGTGGGCAGAGATCCGCCTCAGCGAGGGCCGATCTCGACTGGCGGCCGAACACGGAGATTGGGCGGCGGCTTTGCTGGAAATCGAGCGCACCGATGCGACTAACCGTGGCGCGAGCCTCGCAGCGCTGCGGCGCCGCTACCCACTGTACGCAGCCGAGCTGTTTGCGCACGTGGGTCGCAACGCGGAAGCCGACGAGATTATGGCTTCCCTTGCCCCCGACAACTATGACGGCTGGCGGGCGCGCGGGCGGATCGCGACGCTGCGTCAGAACTACGCCGCTGCAGAGCAGGCATTGGCCGAGGCGGTGCGACAGGCGCCCTCATTTGCACCCGCCTACAATGACTGGGGTGATGTGCTGCATGCCAAAGGCGATCTGCCCGGCGCCATTGCCAAATACAGCGCTGCCAACCAGCGCGCCCCGCACTGGGCCGATCCGCTCAAAGGGTGGGGCGACGCCCTGCTCAAACAGGGGCAGGTGCAGCAAGCACTGGTGAAATACGACCAGGCGCTGAAATACGCGCCCAACTGGCAGGCGCTGCACCAAGCGCGCGACGCGGCGGCGAAACAGAAAGCTTGAGCTGGCGGCGCCGCAAACGCGGCGCTTATCACGTAGAGATTGACACCATACCGTCTAGTCGGTATGGTGCAAGACAGGCAGTGCAAAAGGGATTCCCATGACGAGCGGTGCTGCGCACAGTTCCAAAACCAAGCTGCTGGACGCCGCTCTGCAGGTGATCCGGGCCAAGGGCTATGCCGCGACCACGGTGGAGGACATCTGCCAGCGGGCCGACGTCACCAAGGGAAGCTTCTTTCATCACTTCAAGAGCAAGGACGACCTGGCGCTCAGCGCGACCGCGCACTGGGAAGCGATGACGGAAAGCTTTTTTGCCGCAGCGCCCTATCACAAACCCTCAGATCCGCTCGATCGACTGCTTGGCTACGTGGATTTTCGCGGCGCGATCCTCACCGGCGACTTGCCGGATTACACCTGCCTGCTGGGCACCCTGGTGCAAGAGACCTACGCCACGCACCCGGACATCCGTGCGGCCTGCGATCGCGGGATGTCGCGTCACATCGCTGCTCTGACGCGTGACATCGAGGCGGCCAGGAAGCGCTACGCGCCAAAGGCTCGTTGGAGCGCCGAGAGCGTCGGGTACTTCATTCAGGCGGCTCTGCAGGGCTCCTTTATATTCGCGAAGGCAAAGCAGAGCCCGGCAGTGGTTCAGGAAAACCTCGCGCACCTGCGCCGCTACCTGAAAACCCTGTTCACGCGTCCAGAAACAGCGAGCGCAAGGAGTAGCTAGGCATGGCCACAACAAACACGGTTCGCCTGCATCGCGTTCTGACCGCAAAGCCCGACAAGGTTTATCGAGCCTTCCTTGAACCGGATGCGAAGGCGCGTTGGCTGCCACCGAACGGCTTTACAGGCAAGGTACATCACCACGATGCGAAGGTCGGCGGCAGCTACCAGATGTCGTTCACCAACTTCACCACCGGCAAGAGCCACTCGTTCGGCGGCGAGTATCGCGAGCTGGAGCCGCACCAGCGCCTGCGCTACACCGACCACTTTGACGATCCGAATCTGCCCGGAGAGATACAGGTCACGGTCACCTTGAAAGAGGTGTCGGTGGGAACCGAGTTGAGCATCGTGCAGGAAGGCCTGCCGGACGTCATTCCCCTGGAAGCGTGTTATCTGGGTTGGCAGCAATCGCTGCGAAACCTGGCGCGGCTGGTTGAACCTGAGATTGCAGACTAAATGGAGGCACCATGACTACGTCAGCGCTGAAGAAGTTCCTGATTCTCTTTCTTGCGCCGCCCAATGTAGTGGCGGAATGGGCGAAGACGGATCCCGCGGTGAAGAAGGCGGCCGAGGATAAAATGCGCGGTGAATGGCAACGCTGGATGAGCGAGCACGCAAAAATGATCATCAGCACGGAAGGCGCCGGCAAGACCAAGGCCGTCACCTCGGGCGGCATCGGCGACATCAAGAACGACATCATGCTGTGTTCGGTCGTCGAGGCGGAAAATCACGACATCGCCGCGAAAGTGTTTGCGCAGCATCCGCACCTGCAGATCCCGCAATCCTCGATCCAGGTCATGGAAGTCCGCGCGCTCAGCGATCAGAATCGTTGATCATCAAATCGGCCAGCCCCGTATGCCAGGCACAGGAATCT
>Ga0302180_10003144_pt1 | contig 12619 bp, 8 predicted proteins | sample I_Palsa_E3_2_FD_200575 | JGI IMG/M metagenome (GOLD analysis project Ga0302180, IMG submission 200575) | Peat permafrost microbial communities from Stordalen Mire near Abisko, Sweden - I_Palsa_E3_2 | ecosystem: Environmental > Terrestrial > Soil > Palsa > Peat permafrost | place: Sweden: Abisko... | reverse complement strand
CGCGGCCTCACCGATATCGCTCGGCTCAACGTGACCTGACCTGCCCGCCTTGGGCGTGAGCAGCCAGATGTACCCCCCGTCGGCTAGCGGCGTGAGGGCGTCGACCAGGGCGTCGACGAGGTCTCCGTCCCCGTCCCGCCACCACAGCAGGACCACGTCGACCACGTCGTCGTAGTCCTCGTCGACTAGCTCCACGCCGTCTATCTTGGTGATCGCGCCGCGCAGCTGCTCGTCGCAATCATCGTCGTAGCCGATCTCCTGCACCACCTGGCCCGGTTTGATACCGAGCCGCTCGGCCTGGCCGCGCTCGTCCTGCGCCTGGCCCGCGGTCGCGCTCACTGACGTCCTCCTCGAATCCCTCCCCGCGTCACCATACGTCTGCGGGCACCCCGGGCCGAGAGGCATTCTCGGGTCCGGGATTCCCCCGACGACGATGACAGCGTCAGCACTTCTTGTTGGGACAGTTCACACTGGCCTGGCCCGGCGCGCAAGTGGCAATCGCTCCGGGTAAGAAAACCGCCGCCATAAATTGACCTGCACGCCCCTCGGGACCGGTTATCCACGGCAGCGCTCGCAACGTAGAGTAACGAAAGACTCTGCTTACTGCGAAACTGCCCCTGGCTTTGCGTTCGTACCCACGGGCCGATACGACGTACCCCCGCGCGGCGGTTACCTTCGAGTAGAGATGCGCTCAGGGCCAGTTCGTACGACGATTGGTCTGGACAACACATCGAGACGACAATTGAGTCTGCCAGGACGCGGCCGACCGGCCGCCCGACCAACTGCGGAAGGCGAGGCTACCCCGTGGCTTCCGGACGTCAGCAATTCCCTATCATCAGCGACGGGTCGCCGACCCAGTTGCCCGACATCGATCCGGACGAAACCCGCGAATGGGTGGAGTCGTTCGACTCGGTGGTCCGGACCAGAGGGCGGACCCGGGCCAGGTACGTGATGCTCCGCCTGCTCGAGCGGGCGCGCGAGCAGCAGGTCGGCGTGCCCGGCCTGCGCAGCACCGACTACATCAACACGATCCCGCCCGAGCGCGAGCCCTGGTTCCCTGGCGACGAGCACGTCGAGCGCCGGATCCGTGCTTACATCCGGTGGAACGCCGCCGTGATGGTGTCCCGGGCGAACCGCCCCGGCATGAGCGTGGGCGGGCATATCGCCACCTACGCCAGCGCGGCCAGCCTGTACGAGGTCGGCTTCAACCACTTTTTCCGCGGCAAGGACCACGGCGAGTCCGGCGACCAGGTGTTCTTCCAGGGACACGCGGCGCCAGGAATTTACGCGCGGGCCTATCTGGAGGGCAGGCTGTCCGAGGACCAGCTCAACGGGTTCCGGCAGGAGCTGTCACATCCCGGCGGCGGGCTGCCGTCCTACCCCCACCCGCGGCTGATGCCGGACTTCTGGGAGTTCCCCACGGTGTCGATGGGGCTGGGCGCGCTGAACTCGATCTACCAGGCCAGGTTCAACCGGTACCTGCTGGCCCGGGAGATCCACGACACCTCGCGCTCGCATGTGTGGGCGTTCCTCGGCGACGGCGAGATGGACGAGCCCGAGGCGCTCGGCGCGATCGGCCTGGCCGCGCGCGAGGAACTGGACAACCTCACCTTCGTCATCAACTGCAACCTGCAGCGCCTGGACGGCCCCGTGCGCGGCAACGGCAAGATCATCCAGGAACTCGAGGCGTACTTCCGCGGCGCGGGCTGGAACGTGATCAAGGTCATCTGGGGCCGCGACTGGGACACGCTGCTGGCCCAGGACACCGACGGCGTCCTGGTCAACAAGATGAACACCACGCCGGACGGCCAGTTCCAGACCTACAGCGTCGAGTCTGGCGCCTACATCAGGGAGAACTTCTTCGGCGGCGACCCGCGGCTACGCGCGATGGTGGCGCACCTATCCGACGACGAGCTGCGCAACCTGTCCCGCGGCGGGCACGACTACCGCAAGGTGTACGCGGCGTTCAAGGCAGCGTCCGAGCACACCGGGCAGCCCACCGTCATCCTCGCGCACACGATCAAGGGCTGGACGCTGGGCAAGGACTTCGAGGCGCGTAACGCCACGCACCAGATGAAGAAGCTCACCGTCGCCGAGCTGAAGGAGTTCCGGGACCGGCTCTACCTGCCGATCCCCGATTCGGCCCTGGAAGCCGAACTCCCGCCGTACTACCACCCCGGCGAGGACTCCGACGAGATCCAGTACATGCGCGAGCGGCGGGCCGCGCTCGGCGGGGTGCTCCCCCGTCGGGTCGTCCGGGCCAAGCCGCTAACCTTGCCCGGCGATTCGGTATACGACGAGCTGCGCAAGGGCTCGGGCAAGCAGGCGGTCGCCACCACGATGGCGTTCGTCCGGCTGCTCAAGGAGCTGATGAAGGACCCGGTCATCGGCGAGCGGTTCGCGCCGGTCATCCCCGACGAGGCCAGGACGTTCGGGATGGACTCGCTGTTCCCGACAGCGAAGATCTACTCCCCGCACGGGCAGACCTACGAGGCGGTGGACCGCAACCTGATTCTGTCCTACAAGGAGTCCGAGAAGGGTCAGATCCTGCACGAGGGGATCAGCGAATCCGGCGCGATGGGCTCGGTGATCGCGGCCGGCACCTCATACGCCACCCACGGCACGCACATGATCCCGGTGTACGTGTTCTACTCGATGTTCGGCTGGCAGCGGACCGGCGATGAGATGTGGCTGCTCGGCGACCAGCTCGGGCGGGGTTTCCTGCTGGGGGCGACGGCCGGACGGACCACCTTGACCGGCGAGGGCCTGCAGCACAACGACGGGCACTCCCTGCTGCTGGCCTCGGTCAGCGAGGCGTGCGTGTCCTACGACTGCGGGTGGGCGTTCGAGCTGGCCTACATCATGCGAGACGCGCTGCGCCGGATGTACGAGGCCACCGGTGAGCATCCGGACGGCGAAAACATCTTCTACTACCTCACCGTCTACAACGAGCCGTATCCGCAGCCCGGGGAGCCCGTAGATTTCCCCGGCGGGACCGCGGCGCTCGAGGACGGCATCCTGCGCGGCCTGTACCTGTACGCGCCCGCGGCAAACCTGGGGACTGCGGATGCTTCGGATGCTTCGGATGCTTCGGATGCTTCGGATGCTTCGGATGCTTCGGATGCTTCGGATGCTTCGGATGCTTCGGATGCTTCGGATGCTTCGGATGCTTCGGCTGCTTCGGATGCTGGGGGTGAGGCTGCTTCGGATGCTGGGGGTGAGGCTGAATCCGAACGGTCAGTGGCTTCGGCGCCGTGGGCCCAGATCCTGGCCTCCGGGGTGGCGTTGCGGCAGGCTCTGACGGCCCAGGACATGCTAGCCACCGACTGGGGCGTGTCCGCCGACGTGTGGTCGGCCACGTCCTGGACTGAGCTGCGCCGGGACGCGCTGGCCTGCGAGTCGTGGAACATGCTGCACCCCAGCGAGCCGTCGCGGGTGCCGTACCTGAGCTCGGCACTGGCCGACACGGTCGGTCCGACGATCGCGGTGTCCGACTGGATCAAGGCGGTACCCGACCAGATCGCCCGCTGGGTGCCTGGCACATTCACCTCGCTCGGCACCGACGGGTTCGGGTTCTCCGACACGCGCCCGGCAGCCCGGCGGTTCTTCCACGTAGACGCCGAGTCGATCACGGTCGCGGTGCTCTGGGAGCTAGCTCGTAGTGGCGCCGTGGACCCGGGCCTGCCCGCCCAGGCCATAACCCGGTACCGCCTCGACCTCGCAGTCAGCGAGGCCCTTTCGTAGCGCTGGTTCCGGTACGGGCGCCGACTGCGGTCGCGATCTGGAGTCGGCGCCAATTCCCCCCGGCCCCGCCAGCCCCGCCAGCAACCACACAGGCTCCACCCCGCCCGGCCCAGCCACCGCGGGCCGCGCCGCCACCGCACCTATGGAACATAGGACCGCATAGAACCGGCCCGATGGTCCACCGGTGCGGCCCGGTCATACGGCGGCAGCACCTTGTCGTGACCTTTTTATGGGTATTAGGGTGGGTTTGGTGGTTTCCCGGATGGATACCCCGACCGACGGACCCGGCGGGCCCGCCAGCTAGAGGCCGGCGGGGTGCCGTCGGCCCGGGGCGTTTGGCAGTACTCGGCTGAGGCGGAACGTGGCAGGGTGGAGGGATGGCGGCGAAGGAGCAGGTAAGGGGGTCCAAGGGGTCCAAGCCGCGGGTACACCCGGAAACCGTGCGGCGGATGGAGCGCGCGACGGGAACGCTCGGCACTGCCGCCATTGCTGCCATGGACGAGCGGCTGCCCTGGTATCGCAAGATGTCCGCGGAGAACCGGTCCTGGCTGGGCCTGGTCGCCCAGGCGGGAATCGCCGCCTTCCTGGACTGGATCAGGCACCCGGAGCGTAATCGGCCCGCAGTGACCGAGGTGTTCGGCACGGCGCCGCGCGAGCTGGCCCGCGCGGTCAGCCTCCAGCACGCGGTCGAGATGGTGCGGGTCATCATCGACGCGGTGGAAGCCCAGGTCGACGAGCTCGCCGTACCCGGCGGCGAAGCGGAACTGCGCGAGGCTGTGCTGACCTACGCCAGGGAGATCGCGTTCAGCGCGGCCCAGGTATACGCCCGGACGGCCGAGGCACGCGGCGCCTGGGACGCCCGGCTGGAAGCCCTGGTGGTGGATTCCCTGGTGCGCGGGGAAACCGAGGACTCGATGCACTCGTGGGCTTCCGCGCTGAACTGGTCATCCTCGCCCGTCGTAGTTGTTGTCGGCACCATCGGCGAAGAGGAAGGCTCGGCTGGCCGAGGAGGCAACGGAAGCAACGGGGACGTCGGGCCTGAGCCGCTCATCGAGGACCTCAGGGCCCAGGCCAGACGGGCCCGGCTGGACCTGCTGGCGGGCGTTCAGGGGAACCGGCTGATCCTGGTCCTGGGGGGCACCGACGACCCGATCGCCGCAGCCGAGCGATTCGCCGGGCGGTTCGGGCCCGGACCGGTCATCGCCGGCCCGCTGGTCCGCGACCTGCGCGCCGCCTCGGTCTCCGCCCGGGCCGCGTTGGCCGCGCTGCACGCCGCCTCCGCCTGGCCGGACGCGCCGCGGCCTACCGGCGCGGACGAACTGCTGCCCGAACGTGCTCTGGACGGCGACGATGACGCCCGGGCGGCCCTGATCAGCGACGTGTATGAGCCGCTGCTTGGCGGCGGACCCGCGCTGCTCGACACCCTGACGACCTACCTGGAGCAGGGCTCCTCCCTCGAGGCCACCGCGCGGCTGCTGTTCGTCCACCCGAACACGGTCCGCTACCGGTTGCGCCGCGTCGCCGAGCTCACCGAGTACACGCCTTCAGTCGGCCGGGATGGCTTTACCCTGTGGGTCGCCATCGCCTTGGGCCGCCTGGCCGCCAGGCGAGCCGAAGGGGCGGGCGCCCGGGAGGCGAGAGACGACAGAGCGTGAGCGGTAACGCGATGATGACATCTGGGCTAACGTTACTTGGAGGGAAGCTACAAATTTAGGACGGAGAACTTCGTACCGTTCGACATTCATGTGGCGGACTTCTACAGGGCAGGGTAAGAGGATGTTGATCATCACTGCACCAGGGCAGGGTGCGCAGACGCCTGGATTTCTCGCGCCCTGGCTCGAACTGCCCGGTGTCGCCGAACGTCTCGGGGTCGCTTCCGAGCTGGCGGGCTGCGACCTCATCAGGTACGGCACCACCGCGAACGCCGATGAGATCAGGGATACCGCGGTCGCGCAGCCGCTACTAGTGGCGGCCGCGCTGGCTGCCGCCGGAGCGCTGGCGCGCGGCGATGCCAGCGATATTTCCGCCGACGCGGCAGCGGGGCATAGCGTCGGGGAGCTCGCGGCCGGGGTGATCGCCGGCGTCCTCAGCACGGACGACGCCATTCGCCTGGTCACGGTGCGCGCCACCGCGATGGCGGCGGCATCAGCGGCCGAACCGACCGGGATGACGGCCGTGCTCGGCGGCGACCAGGGCGAGGTACTCGCGGCCATCGCCAAGAACGGTCTCACGCCAGCGAACGTCAATGCCGCGGGACAGATCGTGGCCGCCGGGAAGATATCCGACCTTGACGCCTTCGCGGCCGCTCCGCCAGCTGGCGCGCGGCTGCGCCCGCTGCAGGTCGCGGGAGCCTTCCACTCCCAGTACATGGCGTCGGCCATCGGCGCCCTCCGGGACGCGGCCGCCAGCGTCACCGTCGAGGATCCGGCCATCACGCTGCTGTCCGACGCCGACGGGGCGGCGGTCACCACGGGCAAGGAGTGGCTCGAGCGCATCATCACTCAGGTCGCCGCGCCGGTGCGCTGGGACCTGTGCATGCGGACCATGGCCGATCTGGGCGTGACCGCTTTCATCGAGCTGCCGCCGGCCGGCACGCTAGCGGGCCTGGCCAAGCGGGCGCTGCCGGGCGTGGCCCAGCTGGCGATCAAGACGCCGGATCAGCTCGACGCGGCGCGCGACCTGATCGAGGAACACCTGTCCGACTCCATCTCCCACCACAGCCCCGGCCACACGCCGGAATGGCGGCTGATCGTCTCGCCGACATCTGGCCGGTTCCGTTCGGTACCGGAAAACGGGGGCGCGACCCGGGCGGGCGCTACAGTCGGTCATACCGCGGAGCTTGGCACTGTCGTCGCCCGCGGCGGCGAGCGAGCGGTCACGGCGCCCTGGCCTGCCGAGATCATCGAATGGCTGGTGGAAGACGGAGATCCGGTCAGCGAAGGCCAGCCGCTTGTCCGCGTCCAGCCCCAGGGGGGTCCGGGGGGACGGGTCCCCCCGGGAGGAAAGGAAGGCGCATGACATCCCCCCAATCCGTCACCCCCCTCACGGCCCTCAAGCCCGCTGACCCTTTCAAGCCCGCCGCGGGCGCGCGCATCTTGTCGTTCGGCGATTACCAGCCGGGCAACGAGGTCACCAACGATGACCTCGCGGCCAAGGTCGACACCACAGATGAATGGATCCGCAGCCGGGTCGGCATCGTCAGCCGCCGGATCGCCGGACCCGACGAGAGCGTGACGGACATGGCGTTCGTCGCCGGCGGCAAGGCGCTGGCCAGCAGCGGCCTGTCCCCGGCCGACATAGACCTGGTCATCGTGGCCACCTGCAGCACCGAGTCGCCGATACCGAACGTATCCGCGGTGGTCGCCTACCGCCTGGGCATCGCGGCACCTGGCGCCTACGACATCAACGCGGCGTGCGCCGGCTTCTGCTACGCACTGGCGAACGCATCGGACTCGATCCGGGCCGGCACGGCCCGGCACGTGCTGGTGATCGGGGCCGAGAAGATGACGGCGTGGATCGACTTCACCGACCGCTCCACCTGCATCATCTTCGCGGACGGCGCCGGAGCCGCGGTGGTCGGCCCGGTGGCGGACGGCGAGCCAACCGGGATCGGTCCGGTGGTGTGGGGCAGTGCCGGAGGGCTGTCCCAGAACATCACGATCGCGGACCGTAACTCCTCGCTGCATCAGGAGGGCCAGGCGGTGTTCCGCTGGGCCACGACCACCATGCACCCGATCGCCGCGCAGGCGTGCGAGCGGGCGGGCGTCGCGGTGAGCGAGCTGTCGGCCTTCGTTCCGCACCAGGCTAACCTGCGGATCATCGAGTCCATCGCGCGCAAGCTCGGCGTCCCGCGCGAGCGCCTAGCGGACGACATCGTACACGCAGGGAACACGTCCTCGGCGTCGATCCCGATGGCGCTGTCACGGATGATCGAGCGCGGAGACCTGAAACCGGGTTCCCCGGCACTTCTCCTCGGATTCGGCGCGGGGCTGTGTTACGCGGCGCAGGTGATCACGGTACCCTAGCCGCGCCCTGCGGTACCGGCTCACCGCCGGTCCGGGAGGGCGAAGACCCCCGCCCCCGCCAAAGGGCAAAGACCTCACGGATACGTAACGACAAGGAGCAACAGCCATGACCGACCAGGAGATTCTCGCCGGGCTTGGGGAAATCGTCGAAGAGATCGCCGGCGTACCCGCGGACGAGGTAACCCCGAGCAAGAGCTTCGTGGACGACCTTGACATCGACTCGCTGTCGATGGTCGAGATCGCCGTCGCCGCGCAGGACAAGTTCGGCGTCGAGATCCCCGACGACCAGCTGAAGGACCTCACGACCGTCCAGGACGTGGTGACGTTTGTCGGAAAGAACGCCGGAGGTACAGCGTGACAGTAGAGCGCGAAACCGTCGTCGTCACCGGGCTCGGCGCGACCACCCCGCTCGGCGGGGATGTCGCGTCGACCTGGGCGGCGATGCTGGCCGGGCGCAGCGGCGTCCGACGGCTCACCGAGCCGTGGGCGAAGGACCTGCCGGTGCGCATCGCGGCGCAGGCGGCCGCCGACCCGGTGGAGGTCGTGGGCCGGGTGCAGGCGCGCCGGATGGACCGGTGCGAGCAGCTGGCCATGGTCGCCGCGCGCGAGGCCTGGGCCCATGCGGGAGCGCCTGAATTGGATCCTGAGCGGCTCGGAGTGGCGGTCACCAGCGGGATCGGCGGTATCGGATCGACGCTGACCGCCTACGACACGCTCAAGGAGAAGGGGTGGCAGCGCATCTCGCCGTACACGGTGCCGATGTTGATGCCGAACGGCTCGGCCGGCTGGATCAGCATGGAGATCGGGGCCAGGGCGGGCGCTCACGCGCTGGTCAGCGCCTGCGCCTCCGGCGCGGAAGCGATCGGGTACGGAATCGACATGATCCGTTCCGGGCGGGCCGACGTAGTGCTGGCCGGCGGCACGGAGGCCGCGATCATGCCGCTGAACATCGGCGCGTTCGCGGTCATGCGCGCCATGTCCACCCGCAACGACGACCCGGAACGGGCATCGCGCCCGTTCGATAAGGCCAGGGACGGATTCGTGCTCGGCGAGGGCGCCGGCATGCTGGTGCTGGAGTCGCTGTCACACGCGCGGCAGCGCGGCGCCGTGGCGTACGCCATCGCGGCGGGGGCGGGCTACTCATCGGATGCGTATCACATCGCGCATCCGGCGCCTGACGGCGCCGGCGTTACCTCGGCGATCTGCCGTGCAATGGCCGACGCGCGAATCGACCCGACCCAGATCGTGCACGTGAACGCGCACGCCACCTCGACCCCGGAAGGCGACGCGCTTGAGGCGCAGGCCCTGGTCAAGGCGCTCGGCTCCGCCGCGGAAGGCGTGATCGTCACCTCCACCAAGTCAATGACCGGGCACCTGCTCGGCGGCGCGGGCGCCATCGAGTCGGTGGCCGCCATCCTCGCGTTGCGGGAGCACGTGGCCCCGCCCACCATCAACCTCGATGATCTCGACGACGACGTGCCCGTGGATGTCGCCACCGAGCCGCGGCCGCTCAGCAAGCGCGGCTCCGAGCCGATGGCGGTGCTGAACAACGCGTTCGGGTTCGGCGGCCACAACGTGTCGCTGGTCTTCACCGCGGCCTGAGCGGGCGCCCGAAGGAGACATGAGATGACGAGACTGGACCCTAGCCCCGTCGGCGCGACCATTCCGCCGCAGGCATCGCCCGCGGGGGCTGCCCCAACGGCTCCCGCTGTTCCGGCGGCGCCTGTTCCCGCGGCGCCGCCGGAACAGCCTGCCATGCTGCCACGGGACCCGAGGACGCGGCTGGCGGCCCTGTTTGATCCAGGCACGCTGGAATTCCTGCCTGCCGAAAGCGGGGAACGCAGCGGGGCCGTCGCGGGCGTCGGGCTGATCCAGGGCGCCGGGGCGGTCGCCTTCGCCTCCGACCCTCGGGTACAGGGGGGTGCGATGGGCACCGCGGGCTGCGCCGCGATCGTCGGGGCGTACACGGAGGCCTTGTCGCGCGGCGTCCCGATCGTAGGGCTGTGGCACTCCGGAGGAGCCCGGCTGGCGGAGGGCGTGGCCAGCCTGCACGCGGTGGGAACGGTGTTCGCCGCGATGACGGCGGCATCCGGACGAGTACCGCAGATCTCGGTGGTGCTCGGTCCCGCAGCCGGCGGCGCCGCCTATGGCCCGGCCCTGACCGACATCGTGATCCTTTCGGGACAGGGACGCATATTCGTCACAGGCCCGGATGTGGTGCGGTCGGTCACCGGCGAGGATGTGGACGCCGAGCGACTCGGCGGTCCCGAGCCGCACAGCCGCCGCTCCGGCGTGGTGCATGTGGTGACGGAAACCGACGCCGAGGCGCTCGACCGGGCCCGTCAGCTCGCGGCGATGCTCAGCGACCAGGGCAAGATCGCCGAGGACGCGGAGGAGCACGACCTTTCCGGCCTGCTGCCCGAACAGGCGCGCCGCGCCTACGACGTGCATCTGCTGACCGCCAGGCTGCTCGACTCGCCGGGCATCGAACTGCACCCGCGGTGGGCCCCGAACATCGTGACCATCCTCGGCCGCCTGGCCGGCCGCACGGTCGGCGTGGTCGCGAGCAACCCGATGCGGCTCGGGGGCTGCCTGGACGCCGCGTCGGCGGAGAAAGCGGCGCGTTTCGTCCGGATGTGTGACGCGTTCGGCGTGCCGCTCGTGGTGCTCGTGGACGTGCCCGGTTACCTGCCCGGCGTCGGTCAGGAATGGGATGGCGTGGTTCGCCGCGGTGCGAAGCTGCTGCACGCCTTCGCCGAGGCTACGGTCCCCCGCGTCACCCTGATCACGCGCAAGGCCTACGGTGGCGCCTATATCGCCATGAACTCCCGTTCGCTCGGCGCAACCCGCGTTTTCGCCTGGCCTGACGCCGAGGTGGCCGTCATGGGTGGCGTGGCCGCCGTCCGTATCCTGCACCGTCGCACCCTCGCCTCGGTGCCGCCCGAGCAACTCCATGAGGCTGAGACGCAGCTCGCCGCCGAGCACGAGGCCAACGCCGGAGGCCTGCAGCGTGCTCTCGACCTCAAGGTCATCGACGCCATCATCGAGCCCAGCCAGACACGCCAGGAACTGGCGCGCGCTATCGCCGAGGCCCCTCCGCTGAAGGGCAACCACGCCAATATCCCCCTGTGATCCGCGCGTGCGGGCCGAGTGAGCCGGCCAGGTTAGCCCTCGCGGGCCCGCGCCCACCATTTGCCGACCGGACCGATGGAACATGGAGGCCGGTTTTAGGGACGACCGTGCTCCACCGGGATGTTTTAGGCTGAAGCCTGTTATGATCATTATGTTCGGACGCCTATGTCCAGAACCAGCGATAGCCGATATCACATTCTTTTTACCACTATGGGGTAATTGGGGACACCGAATTGGCGTACATGGCCGGCCGTGCTTTCCTGGCTCCCCAGCCGGATGCCAGATGGCCAGGCAAGGACGGCCTGGACATGCTGCTCGAGGCTACGGCCCGAAGGGAACATGGCGCTTTCAATCTGGTCTACGAGCAGTTGTCCGCTCCGGTCTACGCCGTCATCCGCGCGGTACTCCGCGATCCGGCGCAGGCCGAGGAGGTCGCCCAAGAGGTTCTCCTGGAGATCTGGCAGGTAGCGTTCCGCTACGACTCCACCAAGGGCCACGCGAAAGCCTGGGTGCTGACGATCGCCCGCCGCCGCGCTATCGACCGGGTCCGATCGGCTGCTGCCGCCGAAGCCCGGGAGCGGCGGACCGCGACGGTGCCGTACCTGGACCAGGTCAGCGACATCGTCGAAGACATCTTGGAGCGCGAGCAGTTGCGCCGATGCCTGGGCAGCCTGAGCAACTTGCAGCGCGAAGCCATCATGCTCGCCTTCTACGAAGGGTATACCAATCTCCAGGTCGCCAGCATGCTGCGGGTACCCGTCGGCACGGCCAAAGCCCGGATCCGGGACGGGCTGATCAAGCTCCGCAACGTTATGCAGGATGGCGCGGCCGCTCCGTCACGCTGGTCATATGCAAGGCCTACGGTAGCGCCTATATCGCGATGAAATCCCGGTCGAGCGGCCCGCGCCGAGGATGACCACTGTCAGCACGGCGGCGGTGACGTCGCGCCGGAAGGTCGGGCTGCGCACCCTGTTCGCGGTTCCGGCAGCCTAGGCAGGGTTGGGCGGGGTGCCGTCGCCAAGTCCGCTGCCGCGGTCGGAGTTTGACGGCCCGGGGCCGGTAGGTGGCCCGGAGTCGGCAGGCGCGTTAGAGCCGGAGGGGGCGGTGCCGGCGGGGGCGGTGCCGGCGGGGGCGGTGCCGGCGGGGGCGGTGAGCGCGCGGCTTTCGCCGATGAGCTCGTCGAGTCGGGCGGTACGGATGCGGCGGAAAGTCCGGTGGTCGCGGGCGCGATCCAGGATGGCCACTTCCAGCTGGGAGGCCACGACCTCTTTACTGTCGCCGTTGCCCGGCACGGACAGCGCGCTCAGCGCGGCGCCGAACGCCTCGGCCAGGGACATGCCGTCGGAATAGCGTTCCTTCAGCTGCGCGGACACCTGGTCCGCCTGACCGCCGAAGGCCACGAAGCCTGGCTCGTCGGTGACCGACCCGTCGAACGTGATCCGGTAGATCTGGTCGCCGCTGGGCTGCTCGCCCACCTCGGCGACGACTATCTCGACTTCGAACGGCTTGTTGCTCTCGGTGAAGATGGTCCCCAGAGTCTGCGCGTACCAGTTGGCGATGCCGCGCGCGGTCACGTCGTGCCGGGCAAACTGGTATCCGGTGATATCCGCGTAGGTGACGCCGGCCTTACGCAGGTTCTCGTATTCGTTGTACCTGCCGACGGCGGCGAAGGCGATCCTGTCGTAGATCTCGCTGATCTTGTGCAGCGCGCTCGAGGG
>Ga0302180_10003143_pt1 | contig 12620 bp, 10 predicted proteins | sample I_Palsa_E3_2_FD_200575 | JGI IMG/M metagenome (GOLD analysis project Ga0302180, IMG submission 200575) | Peat permafrost microbial communities from Stordalen Mire near Abisko, Sweden - I_Palsa_E3_2 | ecosystem: Environmental > Terrestrial > Soil > Palsa > Peat permafrost | place: Sweden... | reverse complement strand
CCTATGACGCGCTGGTTAGGTGGGCGGGCCGCTTGGTGGAATCAAACGCGGAAGACTACGCCTTCCCGGCATGTGAAGCGGCGGGCATCGAGCGAAAGCACCCCGACCGCGAGCGCATTGACCCATCGCGGCCGATCAAGTCGTGGCGCTCCGCGTGGCGTGCGGCTCTCAAGCGTGCGAGTTTGCAGTTGCGCTTTCACGATCTGCGACATACCTGCATTACGAAACTCGCTGAGTCACAGGCCAGCGAACAAACCTTAATGGCTATCGCAGGCCATGTCAGCCGAAGCATGATCGAGCACTACTCTCACATTCGCATCGAGGCGAAACGCAGAGCCACGGATGCAATTGTTGAGGGATGTGTGAACCAAAACGTGAACCAACTGCCGCAAGCCGAAATGGGGAGACGTTCTAACTCGCTGAATTAATTGGTGGGCCTGGGTGGACTTGAACCACCGACCTCGCCCTTATCAGGGGCGCGCTCTAGCCACCTGAGCTACAGGCCCTTCGAACAACGCTTCGAAATTCTAACACGCTGCGCCGCGCCCAACGCAATGCCTTGTTGCCGTCACGGATTGCTGCTTTAACCAATCGCTATGACGACGCCGGTTACAATCGTTCGGCGGTTACTGTACGAAACCCACATTTGGTGTGGGCCCGCCGTCCGGCGCCTCTTTGATCGGCCCGAACTGCACTTCATACCGAGCGATATTCTCCCCCAGCGCCCGGAAAATTCGCTTGGCGTGCCCGGGGCTGACGATCATGCTCTTCAGTAACTTTCCCTGGGCTCCATTCGGGAAAATGTAGATAAAATTCAACGTGAACTCTTCCAGATTGTGGTGAATCATCACCAGGTTGCTGTATTCACCCTGCAATTCCTTTTCGTCTGCTTTAATTTGGACTTGCCCTTGCCCGGACTGCTGCTGTTCTTCCATCGATTCGCTCCCCGTCCGCACTGCCTGGTGACGGACTGTTTCAAGGTATCACAAGCGTCGCAGCGCCCATCGACTTCGGAGCTCGATTGGCTGGAGTGGGCACGCGACAGACCATACCCTGCCGCTCCATCCAAGTAAATATTACCCGCAGCCTATTGACAGAATGGCCGTATTAAATGTAGTTTAGATAGCATATTTACTGCAGTTAACTCCCATGAAGCCGGGTCCTCCTCAACTCGAACCGCAAGCCGAAACTGAACTCCTGACTGTGGAGCTTCCCGAATTGGCAGTCCCTTACGTCAGGCCAAACGCTTCGCCGTCCCTTCCCGAAGCGCACCGTTCCATCCCGATTTTGTCGTCGGCGTCCTGGATCCGCAAAGTCTTCGCATTTGCCGGGCCCGGCTATCTCGTTGCCGTTGGCTACATGGACCCGGGCAACTGGGCAACCGACATCGGCGGCGGCTCCAGGTTTGGCTATACCCTGCTCAGCGTTATCGTTCTCAGCAACGTGATGGCCATGATTCTGCAGGCGCTATCTGCGAAGCTCGGCATCGTAACTGGCCGGGACCTCGCTCAGGCCTGCCGCGAACACTATTCGCGCCGCACCTCATTGGTGCTTTGGGTGCTGTGCGAAATTGCTATTGCCGCATGCGACCTCGCCGAAGTCCTAGGCTCCGCCGTGGCTCTCAAGCTTCTCTTTGGCCTGCCGCTGCTCGCCGGGGTTCTGATCACCGCCCTGGATGTCTTGATCGTCCTGGCGTTGCAGGGACGTGGCTTCCGTCTGATCGAAGCGTTTGTGGTCACGCTGATCGCCAGCATCGCCGCTTGCTTCGCCTACGAAATCTTTTTCGCCCAGCCCCTCTGGCGCGAAGCGGCCCAGGGTCTCATCCCGCGGGCGGAAATTTTGCGTAATCGCGAGATGCTATACATCGCCATCGGCATTCTTGGCGCGACAGTCATGCCCCACAATCTGTATCTGCACTCCAGCATTGTGCAGACTCGCGCGTTTGGCCCTTCGGTGCGCAATCGCCGCGAAGCGTTGCGCTATGCGGTTCTCGACTCCACCATCGCTCTTGGTTTTGCCCTGTTTGTCAACGCTGCCATTCTGATTCTCGGCGCAGCGGCCTTTCACACGCGAGGTTTGCACAACGTCGCGGAAATTGCCGACGCCTACAAGCTTCTCAGTCCTGTGCTCGGTGCCAGCCTTGCCAGCACCCTGTTTGCCTGCGCGCTGCTCGCCTCTGGACAGAACTCCACGCTCACTGGCACGCTAGCGGGTCAGATTGTCATGGAAGGTTTTCTCGATATCCGCCTCAAGCCCTGGGTGCGCCGCCTGATCACTCGGGCCATCGCCATCATCCCGGCGGTGCTGGTGATTGGCATCGCTGGGGAAGGCAAGGTCACGTCGCTACTGATCCTCAGCCAAGTGGTCCTGAGTTTCCAGTTGCCCTTCGCGGTGATTCCGCTGGTGCAGTTCACCGGCAATCGAGCGCGCATGGGTGAATTCGCAAATTCGCGGGTCACCTCCGCGATCGCCTGGACCATCGCCGCCGTCATTCTCTTCTTCAATGGCGAACTGCTCTGGCTGACTCTTCGCGCCTAGGCGAAGGAGCGCACCAGCGCTCCGCGGAACTCCGAGCACAAGGCTTATCGCCTTTTATGAACATCATCCGTTGTGCGAAACTCGCTTGGTGTCCGACAGTCGCCGTGCTGACCGCAGCCTTGCTACCCGCAAAGCGCTGTTCGTCCTCCTGCTAGCGGTCATTGCGAGTGCAGTGGCGTACACGGTGGTTCATAACCGAAAATGGAACGTCCCGGAGAGCGCCAAACAGGTGCAAAATCCGATTCCACCCTCCGACTCGGCGCTCCTCTCGATCCATTCGATCTATCTCGACAAATGTTCCTCCTGCCACGGGAACTTCGGCAAAGGCGACGGCCACGACGCCGCACTCTACGACCCGCGCCCGACGAATTTCACGCTCCCCCTTGCCAACGCAACCGACGGTGAGCTCTTTTACAAAATCAGTGAAGGCCGCAAGCCCATGCCAGCCTACAAAAATAAGCTCACGGAAAAACAGCGGTGGCAGCTAGTCCTGCAGGTCCGGGCGTTCGCGTCCCGTGTCGCGCAGCGAACGCGCCCGACGCCCAGCAACCGTTGACCGGGTGATTGTAACTTTCTTCGTCGTTTCCAAAACCTCGGCAATCAAGCTATGCTCCCTTGCCTTGATCATTTTCATCGACTCGAAGGAGCCGCATGCCTCGCTTGCTTTTCGTAACTTGTTGTTTACTTTTTCTTTCCCTGCTAACACCTCGCACGCATGCCGCACCCGGCGCGGTGCGCTGTGGCAAGCTCCTGGACGTGCGCTCGGGCAAGCTACTCACCAACCAGGTGATCGTATTTGACGGTGGCGGCAACATCACCGCGGTGGGTCCCGCAGATTCCCCATTGGCTCCGGGAGGAGTCACCGCCGTCGATCTACCCAGCGCCACCTGCCTGCCTGGCCTGATTGACGTACACACGCACCTGACCGGGGATCCGATTAGCAGCGGCTACCAGGGACTGGGCATTTCCATCCCGTCCGAGGCCATTACCGGCGTGAAAAATGCGCGGCTCACGCTGCTTGCGGGATTTACCGCAGTGCGCAACGTAGGCGCCGGCAATTACACCGATGTGGCTCTTCGCGACGCGATCAACGCCGGCGAAGTCGACGGCCCGCGCATGCTCGTGTCCGGCCCCCCGCTGGGCATCACCGGCGGCCACTGTGACAATAATCTTCTGCCTTTCGAATTTCACTACAAGGAGAGTGGAGTCGCCGATGGTCCTTGGCCCGCGCGCGCCAAAGTCCGCGAAACCGTAAAATACGGTGCAGACCTGATCAAAGTTTGCGCATCCGGCGGAGTACTTAGCAAAGGCGACCAGCCCGGCACGCCCCAGTACACATTCGAAGAGTTGCAAGCCATCGTGGAAGAAGCTCACAAGCTGGGGCGTAAGGTCGCCGCCCATGCTCACGGCACGCAATCCATCAAGGACGCCATTCGCGCGGGTATCGATTCGGTCGAGCACAGCAGCCTGATCGATGACGAAGGCATAGCGTTGGCCAAGCAGCATGGTACTTATCTAGTCTTCGACATTTACAACGACGACTTCATTCTCAGCCAGGGTGCAAAGGTTGGAATGCTTGACGAGTCCATCGAAAAGGAAAAGAAAATCGGTCGTTTGCAGCGCGAAAATTTCCGGCGCGCATGGCAAGCCGGGGCAAAAATAGCCTTCGGCACCGATGCTGGCGTCTACCCTCATGGTGACAATGCCAGACAGTTCGGCAAGATGGTGGAGTGGGGCATGAAACCGATCGACGCCATTCAAGCCGCCACCATCAAGGCCGCGGATCTAATGGGCTGGCCGGAAAAGGTAGGCGCGCTAGAGCCCGGTCATTTCGCCGATATCATCGCCGTTGCCGGTGATCCCACCTCCGATGTTCGGCTGCTTGAGTCCGTGAAGTTCGTCATGAAGGGCGGTGTTGTGGAGCGAAACGATTTCGCCGCAAAATGAGCAATGCTCAGCGTGAATTCCGTTTTGGCCGCCCCAGCAGGTCCGAGCTCTGATCGCATCTTGCAAATTTCTTGCCGGGCGCCGATGCCATCGTGCACGCTGTGAGTTGGATGGATCATCGAACGGCATTGGTCGTCTTAGCGGCGCTTAACGTGGCGGCGGCCGGTCCGCTCAGCCTAGCGTGGATTCGCCTCTTACCGGAGGAACCGGCTGCTTTCGGCAGTTCGCCTAGTGCTCCTGATGATGCCCGCAGCAGCTTTGGCGTAGCCCGCCACTGGAGCAGCTTGTTTCTGGCGGCGCTGGTAACCGCCGCCTACGTAATCCGTTTCCCGGGCTTCCCCGTAGCTATTCTGCGACGCTGGCTGCATTCCTCTTTTCCCGATTCCGACGCCAGTTGGGTTGCCTTCGCCGTCTACACATTTTTTGTTGTCGCCCTAGGTCTGTCGGCCTGCTATGCCTCTGTTCACCACGCTCGCACGCGAGTCCCACTCGGCTTGGCGGCCACCTTCACCCTCGCGCTTTGGCTGCTGACGCCGATGCTTCGCATGGCCCTTCTCACCGGCTAGGGCGCTGCCCAGAAGCAAAAAGGGCGCCAGCTGTTGCGCTCACGCCCATCGATCCTACCCACGCGATTCTCGAAAGCGGTCTAGGCCGCTGCGGCCTTGACCTTTCCCAACGCCGCCGCCACTTCCTGTACATCTGGAACAACGGGAATATCATAGTTTTTGAACCACGCGATTTTTCCTTCTTTCCCAACGATCGCGATGGCCCGCCCGGTGATGCCCTTATCCGGCAGGTACACGCCGTACTTTTCGCTCATCGCTCCCTTGGGGTGAAAATCCGCTAGCAGCGAGTATTTGATTCCCATTTTCTCGGCGTAGGCTTTATGGGACCAAATGCTGTCCACGCTCACGCCCAAAATCTCCGCGTCCAGGGTCTCGAACGATTTCATCTCATTCACCAAGCACACATGCTCGTTCGTGCAGGTCGGGCTCCAGTCCAGCGGATACCAGACCAGCACCACGTTCCGTTTTCCCGCAAAGTCCGATAACTTCACTTCTTTTTTATCTTGGTTCTGCAAAGTGAAATCGGGCGCCGTTTCTCCAACCGCGATGCTCATTCGGTTTTCTCCAGTGTGGCACGTCTCGGCAGCAGTTTACCCAATCCGGGCGGTACCGGCAAACGTTCGGGCCGGGCTGCCCGGCAAAGCAAAACGTGGGATGTGGCCTCTGCTTAGCTCTTTTCTTAGCACATAAGCGGCGGTAAACTCACCCAGGAGGTGCCGATGTCAGCTGAGCCGCGCCGCGCCCCCATGATGCCTTTGCACGAACTGGTCAGCCGTTACCGGAGCCTGGCCGTCGATTTTGGCCAGCCCGTGGCCCTTTCCGCATTTGGGCTTACCCGGCTGGAAACCGAACGTCTTTTCTCCGGGTATAACGAGGACTACCACATCAGCCGCTTCTTCGATTTCTCCGAGCTGGAGGGGGAATCTTTCGCCGTCAATGGTTTCTCGGCCACGCACGTCGCGCTCGATTCCCAAATCCAGACCATTCTCTAGCCCGATCGTTCCAGAGCAGCGGGTTTCGCTTCGCGGAACAACGCGACTGCAGTGTCAACTTCATTGCTTGGGTTTGCCTGTTTCTGGGCGTCGTTATTGCACGGTCAGCGTGTAAGTCGCGGTATGTGTCAGCGTGCCGAAGGTTGCCGTGACCGTAATCGTGTAGGTACCTGGTGGGGTGGTGTCGGCCACCGGCGCGGGGGAAGTGGTGGTGCTACTCGCGCCGTTGACGCCTCCGATGCTTGCGCAGCCACTGGCCGTAAGCATCACCATCGCCAATCCGCTAAACGCCAGCTTGAGCCGTTGTTGCGGCTTCGCGATGCTCCACAACGCCAGCGCAAAGATTGCCAGTCCGCACAAGATTTGCAACGGGAACCGGTTTGGCAGCGAAGGCAGCGTTGGCCAGAGCAGCGATTTACCAGCGGTAGCGATGGTGATTGTCGCCGGAGACTCAGGAGTTAGTGTCGGGCTCGACATAGTGCATGTCGCGTTGGTTGGCGCACCAGTGCAGGTCAGCGACGCCGCTTGATTGAAACCGCCCAGCGCATTCATGTTCACGTTAAACTTCGCCGATTGTCCCGCTGTGAATGTTCCCCCATTGGGGGTGGTCCCCAGCGTGAAGTCCATTCCGGTCCCGGTCAAATTGACCTGGCTCGTTCCGGTAGACTCAAGAATGGTCACCGCGCCGCTCCGGGCGCCGCCTTGGGTAGGTTTGAAGGTCACACTGATGGTGCAGGAAGCTCCTGCCTTCACGGTGCTCCCGCAAGTGTTGGTCTCGCTAAAGTCACCCGCCGCAGTGATCGCGGAGATCTGCACGGCAGCAGTGCCGCTATTGGCGAGCTTAATCGTTTGCGCGGAAGAGGAGGTACCGACCGGCTCGCTGCCAAACTGCAGTCCGGTGGGCACCAGCGAAACCGAAGGCGATGGCGACCCGCCTATTCCCGACAACGGGGCCATTTGCGGGCTGCCAGCCGCGTCATCCGCCACCGAAAGTGTTCCCGCGCGGCTCCCGCTTTGCGTCGGCGTGAAGACCACGCTGATCGCGCAGCTTGCTCCAGCAGCCAGGCTGGTACCGCAGGAGTTTGTTTCGCTGAAGTCGCCGGTGGCCGCCAGTCCGGAAATATTGAGGGTGGAAGTGCCGCTATTGGTGAGCATCACGCTCTGCGCCGAAGAGGAGGATGCGACCAGCGTCGACCCGAAGGTCAGACTCGACGGGTTCAGCGTCGCCAACGGAGCCGCTCCATTTCCTGTCAGGCCCACCGTCTGCGGGCTTCCGCCAGCATCGTCGGTCACGGACAACATGCCCGAGCGAGTTCCTGCTTGCGTCGGTGCAAACGTGACCGAAACAGTGCAGTTTGCCCCGGTCGCAAGCGTCGCGCCGCAGGTATTGGTCTGCGCGAAATCTCCCGACGCGGTAATTCCAGAAATATTCATCGTGGAGGTGCCGGTGTTGCTCAACTGCACCTGATGGGCGGCGCTAGCCGATCCCACCACCTGATTTCCAAAGCTGATGCTGGATGCCGACCACTGCGCGCTTGGTGCGATTCCAGTACCGGAGAGGCCCACCGTCTGCGGGCTTCCGCTGGCATCGTCGGCAACCGAGAGCGTTCCGGTGCGAGTTCCCCCCTGTTTCGGACCGAAGGTAACGGAAACCGAGCAGCTGGCCCCAGTCGTGAGTGTTGCGCCGCAGGTATTGGTCTGCGCGAAATCTCCCGACGCGGTAATTCCAGAAATATTCATCGTGGAAGTGCCGCTGTTAGTCAGTTGCACTTGATGAGCCGAGCTGGTCGTCCCCACCACTTGATTCCCGAAGTTGAGGCTGGGTGCCGACCACTGCGCACTTGGTGCGATTCCAGTGCCGGTAAGAGCTACCGTCTGTGGGCTTCCGCTCGCATCGTCGGCTACCGAGAGCGTTCCACTGCGTGCTCCGCTTTGCGTGGGAGTGAACGTTACCGAGACGGTGCAAGTCGCGCCGGCTGCAAGTGTCGCGCCGCAGGTATTGGTTTCACTGAAATCTCCCGACGCAGCAATGGCCGAAATGTTCATCGTGGCGGTGCCGTTGTTGCTGAGTTGTACCTGATGAGCGGAGCTAGCCGATCCCACCACTTGATTTCCAAAACCTACGTTGGACGGCGTCCACTGCGCAGTCGGCGCGGAAAGAACGGTGATGTTACGTGTCGGCGGATGCGGATCGGTTTGACCGTTGCTGTCGGTCACCGTCAGCGTAGTCGTGTAAGTTCCCGGGGTGGAATAAGTCACGCTGCCGGGATTTGCAAGATTGCTGGTACTCGGATTGCCGCCAGGAAAGGTCCAGGCGTATCCGGTGATGGTCCCATCCGGGCTGGTGCCCGAACCTGAATAGGAGACCGACTGGCCGGCATTGATGGTCACGTCAGCAGCCGGACTCGTAATGGTTCCGGTCGGCGTCTGGACGCTTCCCGACGAAGTGATTTGCACCATTGCGGCGACCGAAGGCACGCCGGCGGTGTTCAGAACGAACATCATGTAGTAGCCCGGCGGGGCTATGTTGCTATTAGGAGGTCCGGTTACCGTGAGACTTCCAGATCCGGCGGTGAAGGACAGCCCGACATATCGCTGATCCATGTCAAATGCGTGCGTCGACGAACCGTTACGCATTAAAACGACCGTCGAAATATTTGCCGCATCCGGCGTTTGCACCTGAAATACACTGCCGTAACCGAACGATCCGGGCGCGCCGGTGATCGAAGGGCGAGTTGCCAAGCTGCCATCGGGATTGAAAAGATATGGAGGCGAGTAAATCTCCATATGCTCCTCGTAGGTGCCACGCACCGGGTTGCCGCCAGCGACCCAAACGGTGGCATCCGGCATCAGCAACGTCACAGAGTGGTAGAGACGATCGTAGGCATCTGTGCCAGCCGGGCTGAAAGTATTGGTGGCCGGATCGTACATATCCGCGTTGCGGCTCGCGGTATTGGTATCCTCATCATTCAGCGATCCGCCACTCGCCAGGATCTTGCCGTTGGGCAACATCGTAGCGTCCATCTCGATGCGGGGCTGCGACATATTGGGCCCATAGACCCACTGGGGATTGGCCACGGAAAGGTCGATAATTTCCGTCGTCTTCGTCGAAGGATTTCCCCCGCCAAAGATCATCACCTTGGGCTTATAGCCATTTGTGGGAGTCAGCGGCAGCAATATAGATGAACCGTAAGTCCGGGTCCCGCCGTAATTGGTGGTGGCCACGTTGGTGGTCCAGGTGTTGTTCGAAGGGTTGAAAATGCTTGAGGTCGGTGTCGATCCTGAATAAAACACGGTGCCGTTGGGCAGCAGGTGCAGTCGCGGATACAGGGGCGGAGTAAAGGGGGCATCCATTGCTGGACCAAATCCCGAACCCACGGTGTAGATCTCGACAGAGATATTAGTGTTGCCATTTTCGTCGGTGCCAGAAAAGACCATGACGCGGCCATCGCTCAGCACCGTGGTGGTGGGATACCAGCGTCCGTGCGCCATGTTCTGCTGATCGGTGAAGGTATTGTTTGCCGGATCGTAGATGGAGGTTCTTGGCTGGCCGAAAAACGGATCGTACTGAATTGTGCCGCCGGCGATAAATACCCGGCCGTCGGGCAGTACCGCATGGCCCTCGCAAAACATGTCCCAACCGACGGGCTGCGTGGTGATGATGCCGGTTTGCGGATTCCACAAGGCGGCCTCAAAATCTTTGTCTGGTGGATAGTTGCCTGAGCCGGCAACAATCAGTACATTACCAGTGTGCAGCAGCGCCACGTGGATGGGGTTAATGGGCATGGTGTACGTAAGCGTTTGCCACTGCCCTTGAACGTTCGCCTGGGAAAGCGCAATCGGCGCAAACTGGGTCATCAGGCCCAACAAAAGACAAAAAGAGACGCTCGAGAACAGGCGTTGCTTTTTCCAGCTTGTTACTTCAGGGGTGTCAACGAAGCCCGCATAGCGAACGGGTACGCTTAGACCGGACAACCAGCGACATAGTAGGGCCGCACGGCGTTTCAAGAGAGGGACTCCTAGGGTGCGTGGAGTAGCCGGTACGTGCGGTCGGACCGACTCTCGGTAGTCCTAGGAGCAGGCAGGGTGCCAGTGCGGCGCTTCCAACTATATGATTCCGCTGCTCTTGTTGAAGGGATGTTGGTGAGTATACCGGCGTTTTACCACTTTTTGCCGTTTTAGTAGCGCATTTGAGCAGCCGATTCGTGTCCAAAGATCTGCCAGCCCGGGTCCGCGAAGCGGGACGCGGTTTTATTGTAGAATTTAGACACCGGCATTGGCACGTACCTAAAGGCAGACTTGGCGACACCACTACAACAATGGGTTGAGGACGCGGCGCGGCTAACCAAGCCCGATCGGGTGGTGTTTTGCGACGGCTCGGAAACCGAAAATTCCGCGATTTTAGAGCAAATGCTGAACGCCGGCGATTCGGAGCGCCTGAACGAGCTTACCTACCCGAACTGTTACCTGCATCGCAGCAGTCCCAACGACGTAGCAAGGACCGAGCACTTGACCTTCATCTGCTCGCGCAATAAGGCGGACGCCGGCCCTACGAACAACTGGATGGATCCGGAGGCAGCCAAATACAAGGTGGGCGGGCTGCTCGAGGGCGCCATGCGGGGACGCACCATGTACGTGATCCCGTACATCATGGGCCCGGTCGATTCTCCGATCAGCAAGGCCGGGGTGGAGGTCACCGACAGTCCCTATGTGGTTGCGAATATGCGAATCATGGCGAGGATGGGGAAAATCGCCTTCGATCGAATTGGGTCGTCGCCGAACTTCGTCCCGGGATTGCATTCGCTCGGCGATCTGGACCCGATGCGACGGTACATCGTGCATTTTCCGGAAGAAAAATTAATTTGGAGCGTCGGATCCGGATATGGCGGCAATGCCCTGTTGGGCAAGAAGTGTTTCGCACTACGAATTGCCAGCGTGATGGCCCGGGAACAAGGTTGGATGGCGGAGCACATGCTGGTTCTGGGGCTGGAATCGCCGAACGGAAGAGTGACCTACATGGGTGCGGCTTTTCCGAGCGCCTGCGGGAAGACGAACTTAGCCATGATGGTTTCTGCTTTGGAAACCCAGGGCTACCGGGTCTGGACCGTCGGGGATGACATCGCGTGGATGAAGATCGGGGACGACGGCTATCTGCACGCGATCAATCCCGAAGCCGGCTTCTTTGGAGTGGCGCCGGGGACGGGCATGAAGACCAACCGGAATGTCATGGGAGCGCTTCGCAGTAATACGATCTTTACGAATGTGGCGAGGACAGTGGAGCGCGAGCCCTGGTGGGAAGGAATCAACGGGCCGCCGCCAAGCGGACTGATCAACTGGAAAGGTGAGATTTGGGATTCGTCGAAAGGCCCGGCTGCGCATCCCAATTCGCGGTATACCGTGCCCGCTCATCAGTCGCCTAGCATTTCGCCCCAATGGGAAGCGCCTGAAGGCGTGCCGATTTCGGCGTTTGTTTTTGGCGGACGGCGAGCGCGGGTCGCGCCGCTGGTGTTTGAATCCTTCGATTGGCAACACGGCGTTTTTGTGGGCGCGACGATGGCCAGCGAGACCACCGCGGCCGCGACCGGCAACGTCGGGATTGTGCGACGCGATCCTATGGCTATGCTGCCGTTCTGCGGATACAACATGGCGGATTACTTTCGGCATTGGCTCGATATGGGCAAACGCATCCCCCATCCGCCCAAGATTTTTCACGTAAACTGGTTCCGGCGCGGAGCGGAGGGCAGATTTCTGTGGCCCGGATTTGGCGAAAACGTGCGAGTGCTAAAGTGGATTCTGGAACGAGTGGAAGGTGGTGGTGCGGCACGGGAGACCCCGGTAGGTTACGTGCCGGCGCGCGGTGCTTTGACGATGGATGGGCTTACGCTCCCGGCAGAGACCACGGATGAACTGATGCAAGTGAATCCACAGGATTGGGATCAGGAACTGGAGGACACGAAAGAATTTTTCCAGAAGTTTGGCGACCGGATGCCACGCGAGATTCTCGAAGAACACGAAAAACTTGCAGGACGTCTGGGTCGCGTAGCGCACAGCGCCCGATAGCGCCGCGATTTCTTCGCCACCTGCCGCGGACACGTGAGCGAAACCGTTCGCCGGGAGCTAGCCGTGGAGCATTTATGCGGGGCTTTCCGAGAGCGTTTCGGGCGAGGATTGTAAAGTTACTGATCTTACCGGTTGGAGGCACGTCGGCCGTCGCCTTGACACCCGCACATACGTCACCCTATCCTCCCACCAGTCCACCAAGACGGCTGTTTGCCTTGAATTCCAGGTCTGTAGGTACCTATGGCTATTGCACTACCTCCCAGCGAACAACTTAAGGGCATTCGCACCAAGCTCGGCATCACGACTCGGGATGTCGCCGAATTTAGCCAGAAAATCGCGGTGGCCGAAGATAACCCGGAATATCACATTTCGAACGCCTGGCTGACTCAAATTGAAAATTCGGACTCCGTCCCTAGCATCTTCAAGCTTTACAGCCTGAGCTCGATTTACCGCATTAAATTCACTGATATCCTGCTGCTGTACGGCGTAGATCTGCAAAGACTGAATCAATATCAGC
>Ga0302180_10003140_pt1 | contig 12621 bp, 12 predicted proteins | sample I_Palsa_E3_2_FD_200575 | JGI IMG/M metagenome (GOLD analysis project Ga0302180, IMG submission 200575) | Peat permafrost microbial communities from Stordalen Mire near Abisko, Sweden - I_Palsa_E3_2 | ecosystem: Environmental > Terrestrial > Soil > Palsa > Peat permafrost | place: Sweden... | reverse complement strand
ACTCCGACAGGTTGACGAGCGTCAGCTCGCCGCCGCCCTGGGATATGACACCCAGGCTTGACGAAATCGGAGTCAGACCGAAGTCATTGCCCGTACCACCCCTTAATTGCAGCTTGGCGATTACTGCGCCCGCGGAATCGTAGTGGACGAAATAACTGTCGTCGCCGGCGGCGAGCGAGCCGTCCGAAAATACGAGCGGGACTTGGCCGCCGTGCGAGGCGCGCAGAGGAGCGGGGTTGTAGGAGTTAGGGGCGGCAGCGCTGCCCCATTGCGGCTGCAGGGTCGTTGCATCGAGCACCTTCAGCGTGCCTGCCACGTCGGCGGGTGCGGTGTCCGTCTCGTACAGGCAAGCCAGTATGGTGCCGTTTCCGGAACACCCCTGCGGACCGAGGGTGCCGAGTGCGTCATTCTCGTTGGTTACGAGGACCGCCGGAATCACCGGGCTCGAGATCAGAGACGTCGCTTCGGGAGTGCAGTGATAAATAGGACAACCGGACGGGGCGAGCGTTTGCGCGTACACGGTGCAGCTCGCGCCGATCAGCAGCGCGGCACCCATTAAGCGCTCAACCCTGGATCGCGCGTGCTCGTGTGGCCACGCTCGCCGAGTTTCGGTGACGGCCTCTCGGTGCGCGCTCATTGCGTGCATGACTGCTCCATCATTTGCCCGCCAAAAGCTCCATTTTGGGGGTCCGAGCGCCGACGCTCTTGCAAAAGATACTAGCGTCGATGCGGCACGTCTGCAATAGGAGCGGGCGCGGCAACCGTGCCTCAGCAGCCGGGCATCATGCCGCCTTCGGCGGACGATCCCACACACGGGCCAGATGGTGCACCGAGCAGCATGTCAATGTACCAATGGCCTTGGTGACGGTCCGATTTATCGCCTCCCAGGGCGTCGTCCTCCACGGCGCTGCGGTCGTAGTAAAGGATCGGACCGAAACTGGTGATGAAGTACTCCGGATCCGCGCGATGGCTCAGCGGCGTCGAGTTCGCTGTCACCAGAACCTCGAACAGGGGCGCGGCAGGGTTGATGTTCATGACACCCAGACCGTTTCCGCTAGGCCCGGTCGGCGACGCCGGCGCCAAAGCCGTGAAGATGTAAGTCTGGCACTGCGGCGTGCAGTTGATGAACGGTTCCGGGGTAGTCATGACGGTCTCTTCGGGATCCGGAGAGGATATCGAGTTGATCAGCTCGAAGGTCGGCGCGCCGTTGGCAGCGGTTCCGTTCTGCAGATAGATCTGATAGGTGAGATCGTTGGCGAGGGTGAAGAAAACGTACTGATCGCCGAATTCCGGCGCCTGAAACATGAAGCTCGCCTTATGCGCGGCGGGATCCTTGGTCAACTGCTGTACGACATTGGAATCGGTGTCGTACCAGAAGACCTGATCGTACTCGTGGCCGTCCGTGGCGAGTCCGTAGCCAATGAACACAAGCTGATGCGTGCACGGCACCCAGCGCTCCGAGATGCCGTTTGCGTATGCGCCGAAGGGGGTGAGATTGGGAGCTGTCCCCGCGGCGCTGGAGGTCTGTTCCCAATATAGCGCTTTGTTCTTTGAATCGACTCGTTCGTACAACGTCAGCGCGCCCGGGTCGCGGTTGCACTGGCTGGCTTCGGGAAGGGCGCTGTTCATCGGTGCGTCCACGGTGCCGAGCGCACCGGGAAAGAACGCAGCGGTCCAGCCTCCCTGTACCGGTGTCGCGAAGGCAGCGCCGGCATTATCCTTTGTAGCGGGCTGGCCCGGCGGATAGCGCGTGTATACCAACTGCGAGATCACCTGGCCGTTCTGTGTCGAGAATGCCCACTCCGGTCCGTTGCCGAACACATCCCACCAGAACGCGCTGGTATCCGCCAATTCAGCCTTGCCCGACTCCGGCGTAAACGCTGCGGTGGTGGGATCGATATGGCCGATCCACAGGTGGCCCTGATGATCAGTCCAGTTGAATCGCGCGTTGCCCTCGCCAAAGTTGCAGCTCTGGCAATATATTCCGTCACGCGCCCAGTCGTATTCGGTATCGCCGAAGTTATCCTTCGAGACCTGCACTTCGGTGTACTGCGCGGACGCCGCAGAGGTAAGCAAGAGAGCAGCGATTGCGGCCAGGGCGGAACTCGTCAGTCGGGTGGAGCGCATCCGTGTATCTCCCAGCGGCAACCTGATGTAGCGCCTCGCCAGTGTGCCTGTGAAAAATGGGCGGGTGCAAGGTTTCGCTCCCACGAGCCGTCGGCGCCACCCCTTCAGTGGCGGCGACATGGCATTGCAGCATGATGGGCGGAGACGCCTGCCAGACTCGACTGTTCTCAACACCGCGCCGCGAACGCCGAGGCAATTGTCATTATGCATTCTCAGGGCTATATTCCGTGCAAGGGATGGCTACCCCGGTGACGTGCTTACAGATCGGGTTTGTAGACAACAATCTGACGCTAGGAGGGAATCTATGCGCTTGTTCCGTTTGCTGGCCTCGGCGTTCGCCATGGCCGCTCTTCTTTCGGTCACTGCCCCGGCGTCCGCGCAGTACACCGAGGTCCAGGCCTCGAGCGTGGTGATCGGCGATGTCGAGTTCGACTGGGCCCGCGACGGCATCTTCTGCGCCTCGTGCAACTATGGGATCGGCAACGCACAGTTCAACTGGACCGATCGCCTCAACTGGCTCTGGGTCGGCACGGTGAACGCGCAGACGGGCGAGTTCAACACGACGAAGACCAAGGAAATGACCAAGGTCGACACGAACGCGTTTTTCTGGGAAACCTGGGGCAATGGCCCGGAGTGGGGTTTCTCGACACCCCCCGAAGCGCCGGGCGGCAATCCCATCTCGCAGCTCGTCTATACCCGCTTCGCGGATGACGATCCGGCTAAGCCGGCGTACGCGGGCGCCGCATACGCGACCATAACCCCCACGGGCTGGCAGGTCGGATTTCTGCCGGGCGCGATCGGCGCTTACAACGGCACGGGCGTGAACAACATGGTGCTGCCGGAAGCGAGCCAGTGCCCGTCCAGCACGGTCTCCATGGTGCTCTTTAAAGACATAGCGACCCCGCAGGAAATGTTCACCGAGCCGCTGTCGACGGCGGCCGGCACGTCGCCGTACGAGACTAGTTTCGGCTCCTATGCGAACGGCATCGGTGAGCGCTGGGTGCCTTGCACGACCGCGCTCACTTTCCAGGGCGATGCGACCTACACCAGCGGTTCGGGCGTCCAGACCGTGCTGCAGCAGGTCTACTGGTACGACACCGCGACCGGGGTCGTTCAGCAGCTGACGTTCGACCCGACCGGAAAGCAGCGCGCGACCATGTTCGTCGCACCGGACTTCAACCACACCATGATCCTGATGGCTGCGGCCAGCACCTCCTCGACCAGCACCATCCAGGTGTACCAGCAGACGGGCACTGCCGCGAACGGCTCGCCGCAGCTGACGCTCGTCAACACCATTGAGTCGCCCGAACCGGCAGAGCCCTTCATCTTCGACCCGAAAGCATTCATCCATTGCAACCCCACCTGCGAGACGTACGTCGCGTACGGCATCACCAGCGTGCCGGGGTCGCAGAAGACGCTTAGCGTTCCGAACGGGTTGGCAGTTGCGAAGCTGAACCCGGCAACGCCAATGAACAATCTGCTCGTTAGCGGGATCACATCGTTCTACCAGCGCCTCGACCCGAAGTACTTCATCACGCAGCTGTACGGGCCGTTCATCTATTACGCCCGCATCGTGCCGGGCACGCCGACTACGACCTACGAAGCGCTGGGCTACTGGTATATCAATATGGGGCTCGGCGCACCGTCGGGCCCGTGCGTCGGTTCAAGCGCGGAGGGTGGCCTGGCGGACGGCTGCTGACCCGGCTAGAGAATGAATCCGTGGTAGTTGCCGGTGCTGTCGACGTAGAATCCGGTCACGGAACCAGTGTCATTGATGCTCATAGCGACCGTGGTCGTGGCGCCGGCTATGTTCAGATTGGTGAAGTTACCTTTTGAGTCCAGCTGAAAGGCTTGCAACGGGCCGCTGCCGACGTAGTAATAACCGACGATGGTGCCCGCACTGTTCACAAAGGACGGTGCGGTGCCCGTGGCGCCGGGAAAGTCGAAGGTAGTGATCGAGAGTTGCTTCTTGACGTCAGTGATAATAAATCCGTGGTTGTTTGCACCATCGTAGTAGTGTCCGACGATCTCGCCCCTACTGTTGATGCCGGTCACCACCATATTGGTGACGGTCGCTGGAATGTCATAACTCGTGATTTGCCTGGTCACGCTGCGCTTGAACACGTGATAGGCGTTGCTGGAATCAAGGTAGCTGCCGGCAATGACCCCGGCCGAATTGATCACCGTCGGCTGGGTGATCAGGGTGGTCACGGTGGCGGAGGGGTTGGGGGCCTGGAACTTGGTAATCACTCCGGCCGCGGAGCGAACATAGCCATAAGCGCGCGACGGGGAGTGTTCAGCGCTCGTTGCGCCGGTGACCACGCCGTTGTCATTGATGGCGGGGGCGCTCACGACGCCGCTATTGGCGGGGTCGATCTCGGTGACAGTGGTGCACGGGGCGGCACACACGAATGCCTTCGCCGAGTCGGACCCGGCGGGGAAGTAGCCATCCCCGACGATCATTGCGGAACTGTTGATTGACCACACATCCAAGCTCGAGGCGCAGCCATCGCAGGCGTAAAGGCTGAAAGGCGTTACCGAGGAGGCGCTGGCGTAGAGCACGAAGCCATGACTTCCGTCGCTGTCAAAGTAATATCCCGCGACATCGCCGCCGGCGTTGATTGAGGTGGGGAAAATTGCCGTTGTGCCCGCAGGCCCATTGAACGTGGTTTGAGATAGCGCCGCGGCGGACAGCGCCATCGTAGCCAACCCGAAAACCAGCGGCAAAAAAAGCTTTCGGCTTCCCGTTGTACGCACGTAAATCCCCTTAGAGTTATTGGTGGCCGTCGGCGGCCGCGTTCGGTTTGCCGCAGTATAAACCGGGATCGCGACATGCGTTGTGATGTCTATTCAACATAATGCGCGCTCGCGCACCATCGTGCTAGCGCCACCGTCAGTGGCTGGAAGGAAATGCCGCCGGCGGTCCTAGTTCGACCAGAAAGCCAAGCGCCGCCAGCACACCCACATAATATGCCGTGACTCCGGGACTTGGCTCGGTGGGCAGGTCTTTGCTGAATACACGATAGGCGGCGCCTGCGGCGACGAGCAAAAATACCGGTTGCGAGAACAATGCCGCGAACAGCACCGCCATGGCCGACAGGGTGATGCGCTCCGCCTTGTTAAGTGCAGCGATTGCCTGTCCGCCATCGAGCACCCAGACGGGGATCAGGTTCAGAACGTTGAGTAATGCCGACAGAGTCGCAAGACCGAGCCAGAATTTCTCGCCGGTCTGCATCCACAGCAAGGCGCAGACCCCTGCGCCAATGCAACCCGCGAGCGGGCCTGCGAGGCTGACAAAGGAGCGGGTGCGGATGGACACGCCGAGAGCGCGCCAACGCACATATGCACCCAGGCCGGGGAGAAACACCGGCATGTCGGCGGGCAGACCCCGGCGCTTGATGTCGATGAAATGTCCCATCTCGTGTACCAGGATCAGCAGCGCAAAGCCCACACCGAACTTCGCGCCATACAGCGCCCAGTAGAGCGCCACGAATGAGCCGAGGCTGAGCAGAAAATTAAGCTTGAGCAAGCCCAGGAGAAATTTGCCTTTCGCCAGCAGAATGACCAGCGGCGCGAAAGGACCTAGCCTGCGGGCCCAGGCATGCTCGTCAGCGGGCGGGCCGCTCGTTACCAGTGCAGCCAGGCGTGTGATGTTTGCGCTAACCCACGCAGCCTGCGCGGACTCTGGCGGCAGCAATTCGAGCGCCCGTAGCCAATCATTTTGTGCCGCCTTGAATTCCTTGGCCTCCTCGAGGTGGTGCGCGCTGGCAGCCAGTTGCTCCAGTTCTGCGCCGTGGACTAGGGCATGGCACGTGTTGCAAGCCAAGGAACCCGGTGTCAGAGCAGCCTTGCAGCGTGCACACTCCTGGCTCAGTTCAGAAGCGCTGACAGACATGGGCTAGTGCGCAGGATCGGGATCACTTAAGGGACCCACTATGTTCACGGGCTTGGCGGCGGTGATTCTCCAGGCAATGCGCAGACCGACGAACAAAATGATCAGGCCGATGAGTCCTTGGGCTGGGTGCGCGAGTCCCAGAAAAGGCGACGTTAATCCTAGAATCGTGAGAGTGCCCAAGGCCCTGCCGAAGCCCATCCTGGGCTGCGGAGCTTGAACGGCAGCAGGGTCTGATACTTGCACCTGCTGCTGTGCGCTGTGTTGCTTCTTATACTGCGACACTGCGATCGGAACGGCGGCGAGGGATACGGCCATGTAGGTCAGTACGACGGCCGCCACTTGATAGCGGATCCCTCCTACGCCCCCAGAGCCTTTGACGATCGCCTTGCCGACCAGAAAGCCGACGGCAAGCGAAACGATACCGGCTACCAAGCCCGTCATGAGCGCGAACGCCGTGTAAATGATGAAACCAAGAATGGCACCACCCACCCCGAACAGGATCCCCCGGCCAAAGGCGCTATGCGAGTCCGCCGTTATTTTCGCTTTGATGCGCTGGGCGCAGGTCGCGCAGACGGCTACACCGTTCACCTTGTAGTAGGGCCCAGTGATTGCCTGAACGCAGGACTTGCAGGGTGTCCCGCCGGGTTTGGCGGCATATTCCGCGGTTGAAAATTGTGGCGTCCCGCCGCTGACATTCTCTCCCATGGTCAGCACGATAGCATGGCTTGTCAGCAGGTCTGAACATTGACAGTCCGAACTGGTCTTTTCGCCCGCGACAACTGCCAAACGATTTGTGGCACAGTGGTTGCTCTTCAAGCGAGCATAAGTTCAGTGGCGCAGTATGTTTCGAATCGTCTGCTATGGCCCGGATTTATAGGCGCGCTGCTGCTATCAAGCTTCTCGCGTACCTCATTGTCGGATGAGCCGGTAGATCCGGATAAAGGCGTTTACAGCCTGTTCGATCCGACGCCCGACGATCAACTGCGCGCCTTTAGTACCGATCGGCCGCTCAAGGCAAACTCTCCCTACACAGTCGATGCCGGGCACTTCCAATATGAGACCGATTTTGCCGTCTTTGGCTACGGAAATACCAACGGGACGACGACTCGCGAATGGACCGTGCTCGACCCGACATTCAAAGTCGGGTTGACCAATACCATCGACGCGGAGCTGCAGATCACGCCGTCCGAATCGGTGACGACCAAGACCGCGGGCAGGCATGTGAGCATCTCCGGAATTGGGGATACCTTCGGACGCTTGAAAATCAATGTGCTCGGCGACGATCAAGGCGCTGTGAGTATCGCCGTGTTGCCCTATATTAAGTTTCCGACCGCACTCGCCGGGCTCGGCAACGGCAAAGTGGAAGGGGGCATCATCCTACCCATAAGCGTGAATGTGCCCGGCGGGTTTACTGTCATCGTCATGCCGGAGGGGCAGTATCTGAAGAATGACGCGGGGAGTGCATACCATGCGGCCTTTAGTTTTCTTGTCAACGTGAGCCACCCGCTCGACAAGCGCTGGACCATTTACAGCGAAATTTTCACATCCCAGTACTTCGAATCGCAAGACTCGCCGGTCTACAGCCTGGATGAGGCGTTGACATATGCGTTAACCCCGAACTTGCAGCTGGATTTCGGCGGTAACTTTGGTTTGAACAAGGTGACGCCGCGCACGCAACTCTTTGTGGGCCTTTCGCAGCGGTTCTAAATGACAAATATTCCCAAGAGTCGGCGACTCGGGCTGGGCTTTGTATTCCTGTGGTTCTTCATTGGCGGCATCGCGCACTTTGCCGCGACCTCAACCGAGATGCGCATCGTGCCACCGTACATCCCATGGCCACGCCTCGTGGTCTTGGTCAGCGGAGTGTTCGAACTGCTGGGTGCGGCGGGTTTGCTGTACCCGCCAACTCGGCGCGCAGCGGGCATCGGTCTATTCCTGCTGACAATTGCAGTCACTCCGGCGCACATTTTCATGCTGCAACGCCCGGAACTGTTTGGCGTGCCGTATTGGGCACTGATATTGCGGTTGCCGTTGCAAGCGGCTCTGCTCGTGCTTATCGCCTGGTCTGCGATATGGCCCGCACCATCCCGGCTAGCGCATTGAGGCGCTAACGCGGTCAGCAATCTGCGTCAGTACCAGGCCGACGATGACGATTGCGAGGCCAAATAGCCGCGTAACTGTCAGCGGCCGCAGCGACGCTCCCGCCAATGCGTAGTGGTCGATCGCCGCCGAAGACAGGAGCTGCGCCGTGACAGCAAATAGAATCGCATTGCCGACGCCAAATCGTGGCGCAAGAAACGTGATGCTGAGCACGTAGAAGGCGACGATGATGCCTCCAGCGAATTGGGCGAAGGGGATACGAGCCAGGGTTGGCAGCTCCGGAATGCGCGCCGTTGCCGTTGCGGCAACCAGGAGTGAACTCACCAATCCAATGGCGAACAAGATAACGGCGGCTTGAACCGGCCCGCCTACCGCGCGCGCCAGCCCGGCATTGAGGATCGCCATCAGAGGAATCAGCGCGCCTGCGGCAAATGCCCAAATCGCGTAAGAAACTGTCGACATGACTACCCCCTCGTTCTGTTGACGATTCTTTTACCCTGTAATCTGTCTCAAGGAAAATCTAAAGGCTGGAACCGCGTCGCCGAACGGCGATGAGCATTTTATGCGGCAGCAAGCTTGGGGCTCCTGATTGGAGCCCCTCGCGTCGGCTTATCAGTGTCGGGGTTCGGTCGCGTGGCCGCGTCCATCCCGCTCTTCATTTCCTTGGAAGTGGGCGGCGTCGACACGCTTCGCCGGTTCTGCTCTTTCGCCGCGGTTTGGCACCGCACCGTGATAGCCATGGTCTGGGTGGTAGCTGTTATTGACCTGACCGCGAAAGCCGCCCGGACCGTGGAACCATGGTCCGGCGCCAATGAAGATGCCTCCAGTGAACCATTCTGGGCCGTAGTAACCGGAAGGAGCGCAACCATAGGGGGCTGCGTCGTAGTAGCCGTAAGGGCATGCAGGGGCGAGGCCGATATTGACACTGACTTGTGCTGTTGCCGGGGAGAGTGCCGCGAAGCAGCTTCCCGCAGCAGCCACCAACATTAGAGACTTAACAATGCGCATAGATTCACCTCAGGTGGGTCGACAGTTGTGAACCTCCATCAATGACACGCGCACGCCGTAAAGTCTGTTCGCCAGCCAACGGATAGGGCATTAGAATCGAGCCGCTGAGTTATGCTGGAAGCCGCGTCACACGCAGTCCCGCTTCACTCCTAGATTCGCTGCCAATCGATCGGCTGATGGATGTCGATGAGCGGCAGCACTTCGTCGACCGCTTCGGGATACTTCTGCGCGGCGCCGGTATTGAAGATCACGATCCGTTCGTCGGGCCGCACCGCGCCGCTGGCGAGCACGGACTCGAGCGCTCCGAGGCATACGGCAGTCTCGGGGCAGATCGACAGGCCCTCGAGGCTGATCGCCTTTTTCATCCAAGGCGCGATTCTCTGCTCAGGGACCGCGACCGCCAACCCGCCACTCTCGCGCACCGCATCGAGAATCATGAAGTCGCCGACCGCGACCGGAACGCGCACGCCGCTTGCGATGGTCGCGGCATTGTCGAACTTGGCCGCGAATCGCTCGCCGCGCTCGAATGCGCGTGCGATTGGTGCACAACCGTCGCTCTGGCAGGAGATCATGCGCGGCTTGCGCGGAGATTTGAGCCAGCCGAGCGCCGCCAGCTCGGCAAATGCTTTCCACATCCCGATCAGGCCGGTGCCCCCACCGGTTGGATAGAGAATGACATCGGGCAGCTCCCAGTCGAGTTGTTCGGCCAGCTCCAATCCCATCGTCTTCTTGCCTTCGATCCGATAAGGCTCCTTGAGCGTCGACAGATCGAACCACTGCTTGTGGGCCTTGCCTTCACCGACGATGCGCCCGCAGTCATTGATGAGCCCGTTGACGTAAAAGGTCTTGGCACCCGCCAACCAGCACTCCTTTGCGTTGATTGCCGATGTGTCCTGCGGCATGAATACGTAGGCCTCCATGCCGGCACGCGCGGCGTATGCGGCCATGGCGCCGCCGGCGTTGCCTGCAGTGGGCGCCGCGACCCGTCGAATGCCGAGTTCGTTCGCTCGCGAGATCGCCATCGCCATGCCGCGCGCCTTGAAGCTGCCCGTGGGCAGCCGGCTTTCGTCCTTGACGAGCAGTTCACGCAGGCCAAGCGCGGCCGCGAGCCGCGGAGCCGTCAGCAGCGGCGTGACCGTCTCGCCGAGCGTGATCACACCGGCTGCGTCACGGACCGGCAGCAGTTCGCGATAGCGCCACATTGTATTGTCGCGGTCCGCCAGCTGCAGCTTGGTGAATTGGCGCCCAACCGCAGCCAGGTCATAGCGCACCCACAATGGCCGCTGGCACTTGGTGCATAGCCCATGCACGAGATCGGCGTCGTACCTTTCGAAGCAGTTGGCGCATTCCAGATGCGTCACGAAGTTGGTCATTCACACTCCAGCCCGGTGGTCAGGCTACGCTTTGCCGCTGATGCCTTCGCCCAATAGCGTAGAGCAACGCGCCGATCACGGTCAAAATCACCACATCGCGAGTCGCCGCGAACGAGGAACTCGCGAGCAACCAGGCGATTAGCGCGACTGCCGCGGCGGGGATCGCAAGGCCGCCGGGAAGCACGAAGCGCGCCGCCGCCAGATTGGAGTTGCGCCGCAGGATCGGCAGCGCGACGCACGTGACGCCGAACACCAGCAAGCGCGCAATCGTGCTCACCTTCAACAGATAGACAAATTGTCCGCTCAGCGTAAGGCCGAGCATGATCAGGCCGGAAAAGATCAGCGCCACGTAAGGCGTGCGGAAGCGCGGGTGGATCGAGGCGAATGCGCGCGGCAGCTGCCCGGCGGATGCCATGGCGTAGGGCAGACGCGAGATCGTGAGCATCGCGGCGTTCAGGTTGCCGAGCATGGATACGGCCGCGCCCAGCGTGATCAGCAGCGCGCCGGCAGGTCCGAGAAAATGGCCGGCGGCATCCACCAGCGGCCGTTCCGAGGTGGCGAGTCCAAGCAAGGTGCCGATGCACACCAACTGAATCAAGCCGTACAGCACGGCGACGATGCCTAAGCCGGCTATCAAGGCGCGCGGCAGATCATGCTGCGGATCGCGCATCTCGCCCGCGGCGACCACGGTGTTTTCCCATCCCATGAAGGCGAAGGCGAGCAGTAAAACCGCTTCGGCGAAATTCGTGTTGAGTGGGGCAGGGGAGTGCTGAAGGCGCGACCAGTCGATGTGCAGCAGGCCGATTCCCACAAACAGGAACAGTGGGGCGAGTTTGGCGATTGTGACCAGGTTGCCGAAGGATGCGGCGCGCCGTATTCCCTGCACGTGAATCACGGTCAAGCCGCCGAAAATCGCCGTGACGGTCAAGAGGCGCCCAGCGCCTTGGTTCATGGGCGGACTGATATACGCCAGATACTGCAGCAATAGAGCGCAGATCGCGCAGCAGCCGGTGACACGCGCGATCCACATCACCCACCCGGTCAGGAATCCGAGCAGCGGCCCGAAGGCCGCGCCCGCGTAGACAAAGGGTCCGCCGGTCTGCGTGAATCGGCTGGACACTTCCGCGAAACATAGAACCACCAGAGCGATGATTGCAGCACAGACCACGATCGCGGCCAAGCCATAGACGCCGAGCAACGCGTGCACTTTGCCGGGAAGCCCGAAAATGCCGGCACCGACAATCCCGTTGATGACCAAGGCCAGCAAGTCCCAGCGGCCGAGGGCGCGCAACAGGCTCGGTCCATCCGTTGGGCGCGTCGCAACAGGTTGCGGGTCGGGGTCGGGCACAGCGGCTCTGAGCATATCGGCCGTGTCGGCCGCCAGCGGATAGTACTGGATCCCGGCGATGGCGGGATTGTCCTACACGCATCAAGCCGGTTCACTGACAACGCAGGGTGAACTTGCTGTCAGTATCAAGTAGCGGCATCGCGCGCTAAAGCACAGCGCTAATACAAGGATTTCCATGGATACCATACTGATCATCATTCTTCTCTTGATCTTGCTGGGAGGCGGCGGCGGGATTTACTGGGGCATGGGCGCTGGATGGGGAATCGGCCCAATCGGGCTGATCCTCGCCGTTATTGTGGTTGCCTTTATCTTGAACGGTCGGCGCGGCCGACTCTAGAGTTGTGACCTGATCGGAATCAGCGCGACTTCGGCTGCTTTTTCCAGCCAGGGCCGCCGCTGCCAGCGTGCAAAATCGTAGGGTGTGGAGGCCTTTAAGTCCTCCTCAAATACCTGTGTCATGCGATCGGCGAAGCCTGCGTCATAGACGTTGAGGCTGGCTTCATCGTTCAGTTCGAACGAGCGCATATCGAAATTGGTGGACCCGACCGATACCATGTAGTGATCGAAAATCAGCATCTTGCAGTGGAGCATGGTGGGGTCGTACTCATGAATCTCCACGCCACTGTCGAGCAGCGGACCCCATGCTCGTTTGGTTGCGATGCGCACCGTTTCAGAGTCAATGTGCTTGTCCGGCACCAGCAGCCGAACGCGGACGCCGCGCTGGCGAGCCTTGATGAGTTCGCGGCTCATCAGCGTATCGGGAATAAAGT
>Ga0302180_10003134_pt1 | contig 12629 bp, 7 predicted proteins | sample I_Palsa_E3_2_FD_200575 | JGI IMG/M metagenome (GOLD analysis project Ga0302180, IMG submission 200575) | Peat permafrost microbial communities from Stordalen Mire near Abisko, Sweden - I_Palsa_E3_2 | ecosystem: Environmental > Terrestrial > Soil > Palsa > Peat permafrost | place: Sweden: Abisko... | reverse complement strand
TCCGCGACTCCGTATGTCTTCGCACGAGACTTCCACAAGCGCCTCGTGGAGCGCGCCGAGCGCGACGGCGTACGTCTCGTATCGGCGGACGAGCTGTTCGCTGAGCCCGAAAGCTGAAGTAACCCCGAGGGGCAGGGGATGAAGCCCCTAAACCTATGGTCGAGACGAGCGCGAAAGCGCCTGCGCATGACGCGTTAGCTCTCCAGCGTGGGCTCGGCGCGCGGGCAGGCGCAGGTTGTGAGCAAACTCTTCCAAACTAGACTCTAGTCAGCTAGAGTTTCTATATGGAACCTTTCGTGGGCAGGGCGACCGAGCTGGCCGAGTTGCAGTCGGAGCTGGATCTGGTCAGACGCAGTGGCCGCGCACGCTTCGTGTGGATGCGAGGCCGTCGCCGAGTCGGTAAGTCGGAAGGGTCGATAGGGGCCCTGGCCAAGATCGGCCATCGCGGAGAGATAAGCGAGCTCGATTTGGCTAGCCCGGCCGATGCGAACTTGGAAGAAGCTCTCATCGAGCGCCAGGATTTTGTCGGTCGCCTGAGGCTGAAAGCTGACACCGGCCGCTCGCGCCGGTAGCTCCAGTGCCTCGCGGGCCGCGAAGTCGGGAAGGCGATCGATCGCGGGGAAGCGAAACAGCCGCTCGGAATATGACTTTGCAGCCCCTGTCAGAGCCGTCTTCGTCACGGCGCGACACCGACGGGACAACCTTGTCCCCCAGCACAAGGTGAGGTTGGTGGACGGATACGCGAAAGCAAAATAGGATGCCTCCCCAGCAGCATCAAAGGAGACATCACCGAGGGAGCCATCGAGAGCGTCGACCTGGGTCCAGATCTCGTGTCCTTCCTGTGGAAGATCGACGGACCTGTGTGCATGTCCGGGATCGACGGCAGCGCGTCCCCTCGTACCCATCCGTCGAAGGAGGACGCGTGTGGTACACGCAGCTGGTGTCGGAATGCTACGTCAACACCATTTCAGTGGAGCGTTTCGACTCCACGACCGGCCGCCTTTCCTCCTCCGCATCTGCTCGTCGTGTGACTTACTCGTCCTCGTCGAGGCGCTGGTGGCGGCGGCGCATGAAGTCGCCGAACATTGGTGCGGTGTAGGCGTAGACGCCGTGGTCGTCGCGGTAGATGAGGTTGTCGGCGATCAGTCGTATAAGGCTCTGGGCGAGTGCGCCAGTCGAGCGGCTGGTCGCGGTGTCGAGGTCTGCCTTTGTGAAGCGCTCGCCACCGAGCGAGGCGGCGACCCGCAGGGTGCCCTGATCCGCATGCCGGGCGTCGCGGTAGCGTGGCTCGAAGAACTCCTCGTCGAGGCTCCGCTGAATAGCGCTGTGCTCACGCTCGTAGAGCTTCGCTGTGATCGTGGTGGTGTCCTGCAGGTCGGCTGCATCCCAGAGGGCCTCGCCGAACCACTGGATGAAGTACGGGTAGCCGTCGACGTCGCGTGCGATCCGCTCGGCCATCCCGAGCGCATAGGTGATGTCGGTGGCGGGGCGTACGAGCGCCTGCGCAGCCGCGCTGAGCTCCTCAGGCGGCCGCGGCTCAAGCCGGAGATTGCCGATCTCCTCGGCGCGGAACAGGCGCTCGGCATTGCTGCGAGCCGCGTGGATGTTGCCCGTCAAAGGCGGCAGACCACAGAGAACAAGCATCACCGGGGACGGACGCTCATCGTCGTCCTGGACTGCCACGAGCGCGGAGAGCAGCGCCCCGAGAGGGAACTGACGCTTCGCATCCCGGTCATAAACGCTGTGCGCCTCGTCGAAGAGCAGCGCTACTCCGCGGCCCTGGGACTGAGCAATCTCACCGACATGCGCCAGAGCAACCCGTAGCCGATCCTCCAACACAGAGGAGACGGGCCAGCCTCGTCGCAAAGCCTGGTACTCCAGTCGCGACGGACCACGACCCATTCGTGGCGCTTGGCGATCCGCTCGTACTCCTTCAGCAGCACGGTCTTCCCGACACCGCGTAGCCCGGTGATCCGCAGGTTGCGCCGCTTCTCCGGATAGTCCTCCAAAAGCCGCTGGAACCTATGGATCTGCTGCTCACGACCCGCCAGATAAGGCGGTCGCGTGCCGACGCCGGGACGATAAGGATTCTTCGCCATCACAGAAAGTTACCGCACATCACAGATTCCTGTGAGGTCCTATAACTTTCGGTACGCCTTAGTGGCCTCAAGTCGCCCACCCCCGTCGGAGCGCGAGGCGCCGTCGGCGACGCGCCGACCCGGACGGGTCGCGAACACGACGCTCTAGAGAGCAGCCGCCCCCCTAGCCCCACACCCCCGGGCGAGGGACAACTCCCAAAAGCCAGATGACGAGCCAGGTGGTCCGGTGTGGAACACCACGCCGCGGGCGAACCTGTCTCCCAGCCGCTCCCGCAGCCACGTGAGGTGTCGCGCTGCGTGGAGGTCGGCCACTCCCGCCTTCACCCGTGCACAGTCGGGGATCGTCGTATTTCCTGGTCTCGGTGCCGCTCGGTGAAGTCAGGGCATCGCGATCGAGGCGACACCTTGCGGTGGGCGGAGACACAACACAGCCTGTCGCAGTTAGGATGCCTGACTTTCATGGCGCAGATGGAACCGCGTAGAGCAAGACGCCCCCGACCTGCTGGTCGTGAAAGCCCATGCTCGCCAGCAGACTTGGCCACGGACCCGCCGCGTGTGGATCGACGACGATGTGGCTGACCTTATGTGCGCGGAGAAATGCCTCAAAAACTGCAGGAGAGGGCGGCGTATTCTGGAACATTTCGATGACCCCCGGCTCCGCTTCAAACGGGGGCGGGATTTCGCCCGATACATATCCCTCGGGCATATAGAAGTAGAAGCCGGACTCCGCCTGCCACAGAGTTGAAACATCATTGTGCCCAAATGGCAGCATCAGGACTGTCTCGTTACGTTTCAGATACTGACGATAGAGGGTCGTCGAGAAGAACTTTGGGTTCTCGATCGGCGCGCCGAAGAGCGGTGGGGCCAGGTTTGGGAAGATCAGCACGGCGCCTGCCAAGACGAGCAGCCAGCGGGCGATCCGATGTCCTTGCGTCTGCGCCAGCCACGCCGCCAGGCCAATCGAGATCGCCAGTGCGGTAAACAGGGCAAACCGAGAGGGGATGACCGCGTCGAAGATCGGCGTTTCCCTGACCCAGATGTAGGGCAAGTCGATCGTCGACTGCCCACCCACATGCAGATGCGAACCGAACGCCAGCAGCAAGGTCACAACCACGACGATCAGCAGGAGCGCGCGAAGCGCTCTCCTGCCTCGAGGGTTACAACACCAGAGGAAGAAAGCAAGCAGGATGGCGATCCCGAAATAGCCGGCCGTCTCGGACCCATCGCCACCCTCGAACACGCTCCATAGAGGGGCGAAACTGATGTGGCCCAGCCACGTAACGTCGGTTGGAGAAAAAAGGTTTGCAAAGTCCAGCGCGTACACATCCGAGAGCCCCGGGTTACCTTTGGGGACGCCCTTGAAGATCGCGTAATAGAAAAACGGCGAGAGTACGACAGCCGCGAGCAGGCCGGCGCCCACCGTCTCGAGCACCAGACCGTTGATCCGGGCTCGCTGGGGTTGGGGCGCGAGAATCCGCGCAGCCAATAACGTCACCGCGCCAAACAGAACGCTGTCGGCGAGAATCTCTGTCGAGAGTCCTACCTGCAGAATCAACACGAGAGCCATGCAGAGCAAATAGGTGCGGCGCGATATCTCGCGATCGACTCTTCGCAGGGAGAGGTGCACCATCACCGGAATCAGGAAGATCAATGTCAGATTCAGGTGACCGAGAAGCTCGGAGAACTCATAGGAGCTGAATCCAAATAGGTACCCGCCGGCTATCGCCGGCAGCTCGCGTCCAACGATGCGGCGGCATAGTAGATAGGCAGTGAACGCGGCCAATGCCGGACTCGCAATTGAGAGCATGTTGTAGGAGAAAACTGGCCCAAACAGCTCCGTGAACGGAAACAGCACGATCGCCGCTGTCGGAATCGCGGTGGTTTGCGCAATGTTGACGCCGGTGGAAGACCACTCGTAATAGGTGACGAACGGGTTGAGCCCATGAGCCAAGGCATGCGGCCACCAGGACAGCGCCCACATGAACAGCGCCGGATCGCCCCCACCGCTGCACGCACACACGGTTTTGGGATGGAAGATGGCGTGCCAGCCGATCGTAAGGATGGCCGCAAGCCCGTAGAACACCAACGCGCGAAGCCAGGTCGGGATCCGTGCAGCTACGGACACCGTGCGCCTCGCTTTCTTGCGATCGTTTCGCTCAATTCCATGATCAACCTGGGGCTCCGGGCACTTCGTAGAGGAGCACGCCTGCAACCGCCCGGCCATGAAGCCCAAGCCCAGCCAGCAGGGCAGGCCAGGGACCCGCCATCCTCGGATCGACCACCACGTGGCTCACGACGTGTGCGCGGATGAACGATCCCAGGATCGACGCGGAAGGCGCCATATTATTGAACATTTCCGTCACTCCAGGCTGGGTTACAAACGCGGGTGGAATTTCGCCCAAGACATATCCCTCGGGCATATAAAAATAAAATCCGGTCTCGGCCTGCCACAGCGTCGATATGTCGTTATGGCCAAACGGCAGCACCAGCACGGTCTCATTGCGAGTCAGGTAATGACGGTAGGTACCCGTGGCGAAGAAGCTCGGATTATAAGGCGGCACGCCATACAGAGACGAGCTGAGATTCGGGAACAACATGACCACACCCACCATGACCAGCAACCACCGTCCAAAAGCGTGACCGTCGGTCTGGGCCAACCATGCGGCCACGCCGATCGAGATCGCCAACACAGCATACAACACGATCCTCGAGGGTATGATGTTGTCGAAGATCGGCACATTGTTCACCCAGTCAAACGGGAGCGACAAGGTTTCTCTGCCGGCGATGTGCAGATGGGATCCCAACGCCATCACGATGCTCACGACGATCGCGATCGCCAGCAGCTTGCCGAGCACGCGGCGCCGACCCTGCGTGAAGAACCACACGGTGAAGGCGATAATGATCGCGGCGCTCAGGTAGCCGTCTGACTCAGAGAGAGAGCCCTGCTCAAAGAGCGACCACAATGAATGAAAGTCGTGATGTCCGAGCCATGTCGTCTGCGTGGGGAAGAGCAGGTTCGCCAGATCCAGTCCATAGACGTTTGAGAGCGCCGGGTTGCCCGGTGTCAGGGGCCCGCTGAAGAGTGCGTAGTACAGAAACGGGGAGCACACCGCGATCGCCAGCAGGCCGGCGACACCCGTCTCCACGATCAAGCTGTTCATCCGTGCGCGTTGCGGCTGCACCGCGAGAAAGCGCGCGGCCACGAGCATGACCGCTCCCAGGATCACGCACTCGAAAAGCAGCTCCGTCGATAGCCCCACCTGCAGAGCGAGCACGACCGCCATCGCGAGCACGTAGACTCGCCGGGAGATCTCGCGGTCGACGCGCCGCAGCGTCAGGTGCACCATCACCGGGATCAGAAATATCATCACCAGGTGCAGGTGGCCCCGGAGCTGCGCAAACTCGTAGGAGCTGAACCCGAACAGCAACCCTCCGACCACCGCGGGCAGCTCTTGCTTGACCACACGACGACAGAGCAGGTAAGCGGTGAAGGCGGACAGCGCCGGGCTGGCGATCGACAGGGCGTTGTAGGAGAAGATCGAGCCGAACAGCTCAGTGAACGGAGCCATCGCGAGCGCGGCGGTCGGCACCATCGTCGTCTGCGCCAGGTTCACCCCCGTCGGGGCCCACTGGTAGTGGGTGACGAACGGGTTCAGGCCGTGGGCGATCGCGTGCGGCCACCAGCTCAGTCCCCACATGAACAGCGCGGGGTCGCTGGAGCCGACACACGCACAGACAGTGCGCGGATGCAGGATCGCGTGCCAGCCGATCGTGAGAATCGCGAGCACGAGATAAAAGGCGAGCGCGCGAGCCCAAGCGGGGATGCGTGAGGCTATTGACAATGTGCGCCTTGCATTTTGTTTGCGCAGTCTACGATGAGCCTGGAGCACCTGGCACCGTGTAGAGAAGCACCCCTCCAACAGATTTCCCGTGGAGCCCGAGTTGAGCCAGCGCGGCTGGCCAGGGACCCGCCACAGTTGGATCGACGACCACGTGGCTGACGACATGTGCCCGGATGAACGATGCCAAGATCGATGGCGCGGGCGCTACATTGTGGACCATTTCTATCACTCCCGGCTGCGCTTCAAATGTGGGTGGCGTATTGCCCACGACATACCCCTCGGGCATGTAGAAATAAAACCCGGTCTCGGCTTGCCACAACGTCGATATGTCGTTGTAACTATACGGCAGCACCAGCACGGTCTCATTGCGAGTCAGGTAATGGCGATAGATGTCCGTTGAGAAGAAGCTCGGATTGTGAGGCCGCTCGCCATACAGCGCCGGGCCTACCCTTGGGAACAGCATGACCATACCCACCAGCACCAAGAGCCATCGCCTATAAGCGTGGCCGCCGGACTTGGCGAGCCATGCAGCCACACCAATCGAGATTGCAAGCGTGGTAAACATCACGACCCGCGAGGGAAGTACGTTGTCGAAGATCCTCACATTGTTCAACCAGTCAAATGGAAGCGCCACGGTTTCCGTGCCGGCCACGTGCAGTTGTGAACCCAGCGTCGTCACGAGACTCACAACGACCCCGGCCGCCAGCAGCCTGCCGAGCACACGGCGGTAGCCTTCGGTGAAAAACCACGTGGCGAAGGCGATCAGGATCGCGATACTCAGATAACCGTCGGACTCAGAGGAATTGTCATGCTCGAAGGTTGCCCACAACGCGTGGAACTCGTGATGTCCAAGCCACGTCACCTGCGCCGGAAAGACGAGGTTTGCCAAGTCGAGCCCGTAGACATCCGAGAGCACCGGATTGCCCGGAATCAGGGGTCCGCTGAAGAGTGCGTAGTACAGAAACGGGGAGCACACCGCGATCGCGAGCAGGCCGGCGAGGCCGGTCTCGACGATCAGGCCGTTGATCCGTCCACGCTGCGGCTGCGCCGCCAGAAAGCGCGCGGCAACGAGCATGATCCCCCCCAACAGCACGCAGTCGAAGAGCAGTTCGGTCGATAGCCCCAGCTGTAGCGCGAGCAGCAGCGCCATCGCAGCTATGTAGACGCGACGGGAGATCTCGCGATCGACGCGACGCAGCGTGATGTGCACCATCACCGGAACCAGGAAGATCGTCACCAGGTTCAGATGGTCCATCAGCTGCGTGAACTCGTATGCGCCGAACCCAAACAGGAGCCCCCCTGCGACCGCCGGCAGCTCGCGCTTAACCAGACGGCGGCAGAGGAGGTAGGCGGTGAACGCGGACAGCGCCGGACTGACGATCGACATGGCGTTGTAGGAGAAGATCGGACCGAACAACTCGGTGAAGGGAGTCATCGCGAGCGCTGCGGTCGGAACCATCGTGGTCTGCGCCAGGTTCACCCCCGTCGGGGCCCACTGGTAGTGGGTGACGAAAGGATTCAGACCGTGTGCGATCGCGTGCGGCCACCAGGACAGGCCCCACATGAACAGCGCGGGGTCGGCCGTGCCGACACACGCACAGACAGTGCGCGGATGCAGGATCGCGTACAGGCCGATCGTGAGGATCGCGAGCACAAGGTAAAAGGCGAGCGCGCGGGCCCACGTGGGCACCCGGGTCATGCTCAGCTCCGCACTCGCGCAGCTACGGCATAAGCCGCTTGACTGTTGCGATCATCCTCAAATTCGCCGCCGCCAGTCGGGTGAAACCAGAACGCCTCACCAAACCCAGACACCCGGCACAACTCCAGCGCCACCTCGGGGAAGATCGGGTGCTGATGGGTGGGGTCGACCCAGAAAGCCTTCATCGCGTGGACCGCATGTGGGTTGACCGTCTCGAACAGCAGCAAGCCGTCCTCACGTAAGCGGGAGTGGGCCAGTTTTAAAAATTCCATCAAAGACTCATAGGGAAGGTGCTCGACCACCTCCAGAGCGACGATCGCCCCCAGCGCGCCGGGCTCGCACTCGCGTAGGTACTCGTTTGCGTCGCCGAGCGCCACCTCGTGACCCTTGGCGCGCACGTGCTCGACCATGCCGGCGTCCATGTCCACGCCGCGGGCCTCGATCCCGGCGTCGCGCAGCAGGTCCAGCAGCTCGCCCCGGCCGAAGCCGACGTCGAGCATGGGGGCGTGCCCCTCGAGCAGGGGTAGATAGGCGCGCTGGAGATCGCTGATCCGAGTCTCAGGACCGCGGAAGGTGGCCTCGAAGTCGAAATACTCGCGCTCAGCCACCGGCTGCTCGCCGGAGGATCTATATCCGACGACCGACCCAGCGACCGGGTCGGTCCACTCCGCAAAGCTGCGCTCCTCGCTCACGTAGGGGACCGTCCGATGCTCGGCCAGATGCTGCTCGAGCTGGCGGCCGAGATCCTCGAGCGCTTCGATGCGCGGCCCCGGCTCGAGCACCTCCAGCGTCTGCACCGCCGCCTCGCTCTTTGCCAAGGCCGAGCGGACCTCGCCGAGCTCGCCGCGCAACTTCCGGGCCATCGCCAGAGCCTCGGCAAAGCGCGCCTCCTGCTGGTGTTCGAGCGTTTGCGCGACCTCCTGCATGCGGTTATCGGCACGGGTGATGCTCTCGATCAGATGCTCGTTGATCGCACGCTGACGCGCGAGGAACGGGTGCATCAGCCGATCCACAGGGCGTCGCAGGAACCGCTTGATCCGAGCCTTGATGCCGGAGCCCTGCACCGCCGGCTCCCCCGCGATCAGCTCGGGTAGATCCTCGAAGGAGAGTACAAGCATGTGAGGCACGCTCAGCGCCCGCGCGCCGGCGCGCACCTGTCGCTCGTGGATCAGCCGCAGGCGGTCGCGCAGCGATGCGCCGGCGACGGCGGGTGCATGCTCCTCGATCACGCTGCGCCGCCCCGCCTCACCACGCTCTCGTGCTCGCTCGGGATTGGCGAGCACCTCCCGCATCAGCTCCGCCGCCTGATCGAGGTCCGGATCGGCCCACACGCCGCTCGCCGGATAGGGATGGGCGCCCTCGCCGACTTCGGTGGGAGTCCAGTCGACGAGATAGGCGTTGTCCTCGGTCGTGAACTCCATTGTGCCCCCGTAGCGCGTCGCGATCACGGGCTTTGCGAGCAGCATCGCCTCGGCGACCGTCAGGCCGAAGCCCTCGGAGCGGTGCAACGAGACGTAGCAGTCACAGGCCTCGATCATCGCGTTCTTCTCGGCCGCCGAGACGTAGGCGTCGATCAGCGTGATGTCGGGATGCTCGCCCGCCGCCAGCAGCACGCGGTCGTGCTCGTGGGGGAGCTTGTCGGCGTTGATCGACTTCACCACCAGCTTCGCGCCACTGCCCGGCTCAAAGGCGCGCTTGAAGGCCTCGATCAGCCCCACCGGGTTCTTGCGGGCCGCGGTGGAGTGGTAGTCGTGGACGAACAGGAACAGGAAGCCGTCCTCGGGTAATCCCAGCTGCTCGCGCGAGCGACGCGCCACTTTGGGCATCACGACGGGCAGGGTCACCTGCACGACCGGCACCGGCGAAGCCGGGGAGATCGCGTCGTAGATGTGCCGCGAGGCCACCCACACCTCGTCGATGTGCTCGAAGGCGCTCTCCCAGCCGGCGGGGAATTCGCCCACCTCCCACCACCACAGCGCGATCGTGTGACGGTCCTCGAAAAACGACGTCCCGACCTCGCGGGCAAACGGCGCGATCGAGTCGCCGTTCATGCAGACGATGTTGATCGGATACGCCGCCGCGTCAGGATCGGCGTAGGTGAACTCGGCGTCCTGACGACACGGCGGAACGAGCTGTGCCTGGACAGGCAGGGCGGGCACCCCGCTGGCGTCCAGACCGGCGATCAGCAACCGCGCGGCCTCGCCGAGCCCCAGCTCAGAGGTGAAGAAGCCCGCGACGTTCACGCCCCACAGCGGCTCGCGCTCGTGCAGGTTGGGCTCCGCATCGTGGTGGATGTGGGTGGGAGCCGCAGGCAGGAGCGCGTCGATCAATCCTTCCTCCGCGCGGCCATGCACGAACAACCAGCCCGCGTAACCGGGTCCGTCGGGGCCGTCCAGGTGGGGGTAGGCAGCCCGCAGATCCTCGCGGTCATCCCAGATCGCGAGGTGCAGACGTGTCAGACCGACTCCCCGACCGCGTTCTGAGGCCTGATTGAAGTACTCGTAGAGCGCCTGCCGACCCGGTTCGGTGAAAGGAGATTGCGAAAGCTCGCCCCGCCGCACGGCATCGATCAACAACTTGCGCATCACCCGCGTTGAGCGGAAACCGTCGTCGAGCTGTCCCAAGCGCTCCGGACGCTCGGTGTCGGCCACATAGCCCGCGTCGAGCAGCTCCTGTGCGTGCAGCTCGCTGAGCTTCGCGAGCGCCGGAACGGCACTGAGGGCGGGAGTGCTCTCGGAGTCGCACAATCTGCCGGGCGCGAGCGGATCGAGCTCACTGAAGTCGAACAGCCGCGCGGGATGTCCGGAAACCTCCAACAGATCCGCGCCGTCGCTCGGCTCCCACGACGCCAGCGTCCACGGATCGAGTCCGTAGCCGGGGACTCTCAACACGGAGACATCCTCAGCGATCGCGGGCAGGCCATCGAACCACGAGTAGATCGCGGGACCGCCGTCCACGAACCACCGTGGCCAGGCCTCGAGCACGCGCTCCGTGTTCTCCGTAGCTCGGATCCCCAGCACCCGCGGGCTCAGCGCCCCACCCCCTTTCGTCCCCGCAAACGCCGGCCGCTGCGACGATTGCCGCCCCGTGCCGATGCGAGTCACCAGCACGAGCTCGTGCTGCTCCGCCGTGTCCTTGAGCTCGACCAGCGGGCCAAGCGCCCGCAGCCCGGGATCGAGGTAGATCACCGGTCCACCGTCGCCCTGCTCGAGTAGCGATTTCAGCAGTCGTGGGAGCACCGCCGTGGCGACCGCCCCGGGTGGATTGCCGACGATCGTCAGTCCGCCATCGGGCCCGAGCAGCTCCTCGACGTGCAGCATCCGCGCGCCCGTGACCGTATCGGCGCCCGGCACGCCGTCGAGCACGAGCACGGTGAACGAGACATCCGGGTGGTGCTCGTGAAACGTCGAAACGAGGATCCGCGCGCGCGCCAACTCCCGCCGGCTCACGATCGTGCACGCGTTCACGGCGGGCATTCTATTGGCGGCGAGGACCGAGCCTACGCGGGTCAGCACCGGCAAGCGCCTGCTAGCTTCCCGGCGATGACGGCACTGTTCGACCGGCAGAGGCTCGCGCGCTTGATCGAAGGCGCCGGGGAACGCTCGCCCGAGACGAGCGAGACCCCGCTCGAGCAGGCGCCCCCTCCAATCGAGGAGGCCTCGCCCGAGTCCGAGGCGCCCGCCGCATCCGAGCGGGCACCGATCCCGCCCGGGGCGCCGGGGCGCTTCGTGCGCGATCTGGGTCCAGTCAATCTTGCCGTGCACCTCACGGGCGCCAGCCGCATGCTCTACGAGCGCCTCGACGCCGGCGACGTGGCCGAGGTCGAGCGGCTGATCGCCGGCTCGCCCGAGTTGCAGCAGCTCTACGCGGCGAACACCGACGCGGGCACCCGCCGTCACATGATCCTGTCGTTTGGGATCTGGTTGGGCGTGCCATGCGTGCTGGAGAAGAGCGGCCTCACCAACGAGCAGCCGCCGGAGGAGATCCACGTGATGGCCCGCGGGCCGATCGCGGCGGCGGGTGGTCTATACGAGGCCGATCTGGTCTTCGACGCACTGGCGAGCATCGGCGTCGAGATCGCCGAGATCGGCTGCGCCCTGGACTTCGGCTGCTCCTCGGGTCGCGTCGTGCGGGTGCTGCAAGCCGCCTATCCCGACACGCGCTGGCACGGCTGCGATCCCAACGCGCCGGCTGTGGCATGGGCGAGTGAGAACCTGCCCGCGGTGGAGCTCTTCGTCAACGGCGACGCGCCGCCGCTGCCGCTGGCCGACGGCTCGCTCGACATGGCCTACGCAATCTCGATCTGGTCGCACTTCGCGCCCGAGCTCGGCCTGCGCTGGTTCGATGAGATGCACCGCCTGATCCGCCCCGGCGGCCACCTCGTCTGCACGACGCACGGCTTCACCTCGGTCGCGCTCTACGCCCAGCTCAGCCTGCGCACACCGCAACAATCGGATGAGATCATCGGCGCGCTCTACCGCCAGGGCTCGTGGTACGCCCCCGAGTTCGGCGAGGAGGGCGACTGGGGCGTCGTCAACCCCGACTGGGGCACCGCGTTCCTCTCGCCCGAGTGGATGCTCACGCAACTCTGTCCGCGCTGGCGTGTCCTGGAGTTCGCACCCGGTCGCAACCAGGACAATCAGGACGTCTACGTGCTCGAGCGCGTCTGAGCGACCGTCTTCCCAGATACCGTCTGCACTGGAAGCTGCAGCACCACGAGCCGGACAGAAGCCTGGCCGGCGATTGCTAGCGTTCACAGACCTTGTCGACCATCACCACACGACCGGCAGCCATGCCAGAGGCCACGGCGCCCATGGGTCCGGCAGCGATCTCGGTCGAGAACGTCAGCAAGACCTTCCGACTGCCCCATCAGCAGTACTCGACGCTGAAGGAGCGGGCACTGCATCCGTTTCGCTCGACCGAATACGACGAGCTGCATGCCGTCACCGACATCTCCCTGGAGATCGCCCAGGGGGAGTTCTTCGGAAT
>Ga0302180_10003129_pt1 | contig 12632 bp, 10 predicted proteins | sample I_Palsa_E3_2_FD_200575 | JGI IMG/M metagenome (GOLD analysis project Ga0302180, IMG submission 200575) | Peat permafrost microbial communities from Stordalen Mire near Abisko, Sweden - I_Palsa_E3_2 | ecosystem: Environmental > Terrestrial > Soil > Palsa > Peat permafrost | place: Sweden... | reverse complement strand
CCCAGCGGCTGGTGGTGGCGTTCGGGGATTCGCTCGTCGACGGAGACAAGTCCACCGTGGATGCAGACCGCAATTGGCCGAGCGACCTCATCCGTCGTCTGCGCCTGGTGCAGGGGGGATTCGAAGGGGCGGTCGTGAATGAGGGCATCGTCGGAAATCGCCTGCTAAGCGACGGCTTCGGCACAAGCGGGTTGGCCCGCTTCGACTGGGACGCCCTGGCGATCCCCGGCGTAACCCATATTGTGCTGCTCGAAGGAATCAATGACATCAGTTTTCCTGGAGCCAAACTGGGCGGTGAGTATCTCGCCGATCCAGCAGATATGCGCAGCGCGGAGGACGTGATTCAGGCGTATCGGCAGCTCATCTCTCGCGCGCACGCACGCGGCATCAAGCTGATTGGCGCAACCATGACTCCCTGCGAGGGTATGCCGCTTCCCGGCTACTATTCAGAATCGAAGGAAGCGTTGCGCCAGACGGTCAACAAATGGATCAGAACCAGTGCATCGTTCGATGGTGTGATCGACTTCGATGTGGTTTTGCGCGATCCGGATCATCCCAGCAGGGTCTTGCCGCGCTTTGCTTCATCAGACCACCTCCATCCTAATGACGCGGGATATCAGGCTATGGCAGACGCGATCGATCTCAGTCTTTTTTGATAGCCTGACGCTTTTTCGGGTCTGAGGGCAGCAGCAGTTGTTGGCTGCTTCTCGATCGCACAGTCCGCTGCACTTTCGCGAGACCTCCCTGCATTTTTTGCTTGTTTTGCTGCATGCCACTGGCCAAGTCTCTCCCGGCGCCTGAAGCTCGAACCGAGAGTCGACCATGGCCCCCTTCACGCTGGAGATTAACGACCGCCAACAAATCGTAGATGCCGATCCGGAGATGCCCTTGCTATGGGTGCTGCGCGACCTGCTCAACATGACCGGCACGAAATACGGTTGCGGCATCGGGCTTTGCGGAGCCTGCACCGTCCACATGGACGGCGCCGCAATCCGCTCCTGCCAGACATCCCTCGCAAGTGCGGCAGGCAGGCGAATCGTGACCATCGAAGGACTTGCTTCCAACGGTCTCCATCCAGTACAAGAGGCATGGATCGCTGAACAGGTGCCGCAGTGCGGCTACTGCCAACCGGGACAGATCATGTCCGCCGCCGCGTTGCTCGCTCGGAATCCTCACCCGGCCGATGCGGATGTCGACCAGGCGATGGCCGGCAATCTGTGCCGCTGCGCCACCTACTTTCGCATTCGCAACGCCATTCGCCGTGCGGCAGCGGAAACCCACGCATGAGCACCAAACCCAGCCCGCCGCATGCAAAGAGCAGAGCCGCCATCTCGCGCCGCACCTTCCTCACCACCTCCGCGGCCGCGGGCGGAGCCCTGGTCGTAGGTCTCACGCTGCGCGGCCGACTTCACCTTCCCTCTTCCGACCAATCCCAAGACCCGTTTAGCGCCTGGATTCGCATCCATCCCGACGGAGAAACCCAGCTCGTTCTGAACAAGTCTGAGATGGGCCAGGGAGTCTTCACCGCATTGCCCATGATCCTCGCTGAAGAGGCGGAGATCGATTTCGCGCGCATCACCGTCGTTCAGGCCGACAACGCCGATGGCACTGGTGGGAGCGGATCCGTGTGGGAGGGTTACAAACCTCTGCGCCAGGCTGGAGCACAGGTCCGCGAGGTCCTTATTGCTGCGGGGGCTCGTCGGTGGAGAGTGCCCCCCAACGAATGCCGCGCCCGCAACAGCCAGGTCGTCCACACACCTTCTGGCCGCAGCCTTTCCTACGCCGAACTGGTCGAAAACGCGCGCCGGCTTCCCCTACCCGACCCCAACACCGTGCGCCTCAAGGACGCCAAAGACTTCACCCTGCTCGGCCGCTCGATCCCTCACCTCGACATCCCCGACAAAGTGAAGGGAGCAGCCCGGTTCGGCCTCGACGTTCGTCTCCCCGGCATGGTCTACGCCGTCGTAGCCCAATGCCCCTACTTTCGCGGCGACTTGCTCCGCTTCGACGCCACCAGAGCCAAGGCAATCACCGGCGTTCTCGATATTTTCGAGATCCCCACCGATCCCGGCTCGGCGAACAAAAACACGCGCGAAGTTGCCGTGGTCGCTGCCAATACCTGGGCCGCCATGCAGGGCCGTAAAGCACTGGAGCTCGAATGGAAGCCTGGGCAGTACCACGATGAGTCTACCGAGTCCCTCACCGCACAGCTACGAGCGGGCCTCGATGCCCAGGAGTACTGGAACTCCACCAACACTACCCTTAACCCTGATACGGTCCCCGCAGCGAAACGTATCGAAAGCGATTACGAATTTCCCTTCCTCGCCCATGCCACCATGGAGCCCATGAACATTACGGTCAGGCTCAGCGATGGCCGCTGCGAGATATGGTCTCCGACCCAGACCGGCGGAGGAACCCAGCAGCATGCCGCCAAAATCCTCGGCATCGATAAGCGCGACGTAACCGTCCACGTCACCTTCATGGGGGGAGGCTTAGGGCGCCGCTTCGGCTCACCTTACGATCACCAGGCACTGCAGATCGCGCGGCGTATCCAGCGGCCTGTCCAACTCGTTTGGACCCGCGAAGATGACTTCACTCATGACCGCTACCGCCCCGCCTGCATGCACCGCCTTCGCGGCGGCATCGATGAGGAAGGAAACCTGGTTGCGTGGACCGACCGCATGGCTGACACCACCATTATCGGCCAAAGGGATCCCAAGCAAGCGCAGGCGTACGAGCTCGGGGGAGCCCTCGATCAACCGTACCTGGCACAGCATTTCCGAATGTCGTATGTGCCGGTCGAGAGCGGCGCTACGCGGGGAGCGTGGCGCGGGGTTGAGATCGCCTTCAACGTTTTTTCTGTCGAGTGCTTTGTCGACGAACTGGCTCATCTGGCCGGACAAGATCCCTACCTCTTCCGCCGACGCCTGCTGACGAGGGCGGCCGTCCACTCGACCGCACGCAGATCAAACTTCGACGGAACACTGGCCGATCCCACGCGTGTGATCGACATGCTGGACCTGGTCACTGAAAAGGCCGGCTGGGATAAGCCGCTCGGGCCCAACCGTGGCCGCGGTATCTCTTGCTTCTTCTCCAAGACCAGCTACCTTGCCCAAGTCGCCGAGGTCACGGTCAAGGATGGCAAGCTCGGCGTCGACCGCGTCATCACGGTGGTCGACCCTGGCCGGGTTATCAACATGAACGGCATCCGTGCGCAGATTGAGGGTGCTGTGCTGATGGGGCTGAGCGCCGCCCTTAAAGAGCGCGTTACGGTCAAGAACGGGATGATTCAACAACAGAACTTCAATAGCTATGAAGTGCTGCGGATGCCCGATGCCCCGCAGCTCGAGACCCATCTCGTGGAAAGCGGCCGTCCTCCCGGCGGTATGGGCGAGCCGCCGCTCGCGCTCATCGGCCCCAGCGTTGGCAACGCTATCTTCGCCGCTACAGGAAAGCGCCTGCGCAAACTTCCCTTTCAACTTGATGAGGTGTCATCTTGAAAGCCGTCAGCTAATTAGTTTCTTCGTGCCGTTGCCACCAGGTACCACGCCGGCCAGCTTAACGCCCAATTAGGAATCCACGCACCGCTGCTGCTCCACAGGGGAACCGTCAGTGCCGTTACTCCCATGGCGAGAGCGACAGCTGCGCCCGGTTTGATCCGGACTATCTGTAAGCCTCGGCGCGCTCCCCAAAGCGCAGCCGGCAAAAACAGCAGCAGGCAAAGCCGGGATAGGCTTTCCACCCGGAATCTTTCCAGGCAGAACAAGCAAGGAGCGAACGACAAAGCCGCACTGACCCAAACGGTGCGCCGGGAGATCGACCCAACCACGAAACCACCCGTCCAGGACCAGGCCATCAAAAGCAGGACGTTGCAAAGGAACAAAGCCAATCCAGGGCCCACGCTAAGGCCGGTCGCGTGGCGGATGGTCACGTCTCCAAATTGTTGGTAGGTGCGACTTACGGAGAGGGAAAATCCCATCAGGAGAAAGCTTCCAGGCAATGCGAGCCCAAAGGCTGCCAACCAGGGGCGCCAGTTGGTCCACAAAGCCGCCTCCCGCCGTATAACGAGGCCGACAACAGCAAGCAGCGATTGCCATGGGCTTTCGCCGCTTTCCAGCAAATCTCCCTGCACCGCGTCGCGTTCGTCGCGCTCCAATAGATGGGAGACGAGATCGAATAAGCCGGTCGTTATATAGGGCTCGTTGGTCATGACGGCACCCGCGCTTTGTTCGTGGCCCACGATACTCCGCGGCTGGCGCTGGTGATGGCGTCGTAGAAGTCTTTTGCGGCCTGCATCCCTTTCGCAGTCACACGAACCATGCGTTTGGCGCGGCCACCCCGTTGTGCTGTGGCCTCGCCCATCCAGGTCTTCAGAAAGCCCTTGGTTTCCAGGCGATCGATCGTGGTGTAGAGCGCACCGATGGAACACTTGCGCCCGGTCACTGTGGTCAGTTCTTCGCGAATCACGGCGCCATAGGCCTCGTTGCCGAGCCGCGCGGCAGTCGTAATTAGCAGGTATTCAAATTCACCCAGCATGGTTAGAGCTACATTGTGATACTAATCGACGGCCACGTCAAGGGCGGATCAGACTTTGAATGGGTGGCCCAGGTCTCGCTTTTGAGACCTGGGTTTCTCTTAGCAAATGGATCCTGGCCGGAATACCCAGGTCTCAAAAGCGAGACCTGGGCCACCCACTCAATATTCGCCCGCGTAATTTTCATCTTCTTAGGTGGGCCTCAGACCGGTCAAAACACCGGCCTGGCACTTTCCACAATAAGTACATTATTTCCACGCTCAAAAATTCATGGACGCCCAGGAAACTCGCGTGCAATTGAGTATTATCAAAAACAACGGGAGAGAAATCTTCCAGCAGGAGAGAGTAGACGAAGGCCACCACGAGACCGGTAACGAGCTCGCGGAGGGCGCGAGGAAGCTCTCAACGGCGTCTTGATGTTGGAATGGCGAGGAAACGCAGACGAAAGTCCGTGGGTCCGAATCGTTCCGGATGATAGACAATGTGACCTGGAAACCGAACCAGGTCTTCGAAAAATCGGAAAGCAGAGGGCGACATCTCCAAAGGATGTTGCCCTTTTGCTTTTTGCATGCGGTCTCTATTCAGCGCGCAAGGTCTCTGCGGGATTGATCGCTGCAACTCGCAGGGTGGGCACAATAGCAGCGACGAAGGTGACAGCCAATAGGATCAGAACCACAGCAAAAATGGTGCGGAGATCATACACACCGACCCCGTAAAGCACGCTGTGCATCGCCCGCAATGCTCCCGTACACAGAACCAGGCCCACGATAAGTCCCAACGTAGACGCCCGTAGCCCGGGCGCTCCCACATGCACCATCGCCTGACGTATGGTGGAACCCAGAGCGACGCGGATGCCGATTTCCCGCGTCTTCTGGGCCACGATATTGGCCACGAGCGAAAAGATCCCGACACCGCTCAACAGCAGAGCAAGAGCCGCCATCACTCCCAGCAGCGCAACTTCCACACGCTGTATCGCCAGGGTCTTCGCCAGCAGATCACGCATACTGTAGAAGCCTGAGAAGGGGAGATTCGGATCGACGCTCGCCATGGCGCGCTCCATCTGCGCGGGCAATCCCTCGACTGGGCCCGCGGTGCGAACGATCCAGCTTGGTTGAAACCAGCCATGGACGAGCGAAAGGTGTTGCGCATCCACCTGCGTGGCAGGAACGTACATTGTCTCTTCATCGGACAGCGGCGCAGCAGGATCGATGCCGGGCGGAACGGCCACATCTTCCACTACCCCGACAATGAGAATGTCTTTGTTCAGATGGAAGCCAACCGGACTGGCGCCATGAAAATATTTGCGCGCAAAGGTCCGGTTGACCATGGCCACTTGCTGCGTATCGGGGCCATCCGCGTCGGAAAAGGAGCGCCCCATCAGAATAGGAATCTGCAGGGCCGCGAAATAACCAGGTGTGGTATAAACCTCATCGACCGTGACTGCCTGCCCTGCCTGCTTTCCATCACTGATGGTCAACCCGTTAATCAAAGTGCGCTCATACGGCAAACTCAGGCCAACGGCGGCCTGTTGCACGCCAGGAATCTGGCGCATGGCAGCGGTACTCTCATTGAGCAGCTTTTGGAAAGCAGACGGGTCGTGATAACGCACATCATCGAGCGATGCTTTTGCCGTCATCACTCCCGACGGATTGAATCCCGCCGGCAAGGTCTGCAGATGGATGAGCGTGCGAATCAAAAGTCCCGAAGCAGCCAGCAATACTACGGTCAACGCCGTCTCGCTGACAATCAAAGCCTGTCGCAGACGCAAATGCTCGCCGGCGGTCGTGGTGCGACTGCCAATGGCAGATCGCAGATCGAATGTTCGCGTCGTGAGTGCCGGCAGCATGCCAAAAAGAACGCTGGTCAACAAAGAGAGAAAAACTGTAAACGCCAGCACCCGGCCATCGAGCGGTACGCCGGCGACAGGAAGGAAATGTTCGGGTAGAAGCAGGAGCAGTCCGCGTATTGCAGCGAAACCCACCGCTACCCCTGCCGCTCCGCCTGCCAATGCCAACAATAGGTTTTCAATCCAAAGTTGCTTTTCAATTTGCCAGCGCGAAGCGCCCAACGCCAGCCGGGTAGCAAATTCCGGTGTTCGTCGCAGCATGCGCACCAAGGTCAGACCGGCGAGATTGGCACATGCAATCAGCAGGATGAATCCTGCTGCCAGCATCAACGTCAACACTTGTGGGCGCACCTTGGCCGTCTGCCCTTCTTGCAGGGGAACGGTATGGAAACTGACCGTCGCGCCGGGGTTGTTGGCTTGTTCATAGCGATTGGTGCGGAGAGCCCAGGCATGGTTAATCTCTGCATCTGCCTGCTGCCAGGTCGCACCATCGCGCAGCCGGATGATGGCATCAAAGTTCGTTCCCGCTCCTTCGCCCTCACGGCTGGGCTGAAGCGGCGTATAGACGTCGGCATTCAAGGGAGTGATTGTGTTCTCAGCGAGCACACCGATGACGGTGTATGGTTCGCCTCGTAACAGAATTTTGGCGCCCAGAATCTTTGGATTGGAAGCGAATGTGCTTCGCCATAAACCGTAGCTCAAGATGGCGGCTTGTGGTCCGTTTGGACGGTCCTCCCCTTCCGAAAAGTTCCGGCCTAAAAAAGGATGAATCCCGAGTACGTCGAGGTAGTGGGCGGAAATGCGTCCCGCACGCAAATACCGGATCTGGGAATCCGCCTGCAGATTCATGCCCGACGCTCGCGGAAATGAGACGGCCGCCACAAGCGAAGGGACATTGTCGCGCAGCAACTCGAATTGCTCGCCGTTTACATGGTGTCTCTCATAGGAGGCAATGGGACCGGTGATTCGGGTAAAAATTGTGCCCATCCGTTCGGGATGCGGATAAGGGAGGCTCTTCAGCATGAGCACATTGACGATGGAAAAAATCGCGGTGTTGACGCCGATGGAAAGCGCTAGTGTAACAATCACCGTTATCGTGAAACCCGGGTTGCGCCAAAACTGCCGCACTCCGTAGCGTACGTCGTACCAGATACGCTCCGCACTGGACCCGGCACGGCGTTCCCTTACTGCCTGTTTTACCTGCTCGATGCCGCCAAAGTCGGCCATAGCCGTGCGGTGGGCTTCGGACGCAGACATACCGCCGGCGATTCGTTCATCGGCCATCATGGTTACGCAGGCCCGGACTTCTTCGTCCAGTTGGATCTCAACCTGCTCCTTGCGAAAGAGATTTCGCAGCATGCTGTGGATGCGGGACCAGAGTTTCATCATCCCCTCCCCTAGGTTGCCTTCAAGGCATTTGCCATGGCGACGGCCACCCTTGCCCATTCTTCCTTTTCAACTTCCAGCTGGCCTTTGCCTGCCCTGGTGATGCGATAGAACTTCGCGCGCCGGTTATTTTCCGATTCCCCCCAGAAAGAACTCAGCCAACCAGCCTCTTCCATGCGGTGAAGAGCCGGAAACAAAGAACCAGGCTTGACCAGAAATGTCCCGTGAGTAATTTGCTCAATGCGACGTGAAACGCCCAGTCCGTGGAGTTCTCCCGTGCCCAGCGCCTTGAGAATCAGCAGATCGAGTGTGCCTTGCAGGAGATTTGTTTGCTTTGAGCTCATCCGGCTTTCCTATCGAAACTCTATACGAGAGTGTACTTTTTCATACAGGATGTCAATAGGAGCCCTTAGCCCCACGTTATCTGGTCGAAGATCGCTCGCAGGCGTTTTCCTTTTTCCAGATTGATACTTTCAATGAAGGCTATCCGGCCCTGCAGATGTTCATGGAAGTGGGGATGCGCTTCAAGGTTCTGGGTTTCTGGAGAGTGGCGCACGCAATTGGTAAGTATTGCCTTCAACAGGTCGAACTGGGGCCGCCTGACGTTGAGTCTCTGATTGGTCACCAGGCCGGCAAGGTGCTGGCGCGTTGATTGGCGCATGATGCGCGTCTTGCGGTGCTGGACAGTAAAGCCTTCCTCCCCAAGGATGGCTGCCACATAAATAGCGAAACGTTCCACACAGCGCGCGAAGCCCTCACCGCCTGAGAAAGCAAGGTCGTCTGCATAACGCGTGTACGTAGCACCGGCGGATTGGGCGAGCCCGCTTAGCCGGCAATCGAGACGGTAGCTGCACAGATTCGCAAGCGAGGGTGAAGTAGGCGCGCCCTGCGGCAAATGCGGCCTCGCGTACATGCCCTGCACCCCCCACAGCTCCCCTGGGCCCAGCACGCGATCCGGTTGCCTGATCACGTCGCGCCAGATGCTGCGCGGCACGGCGTTGGTCACGAGACCGCCGAGCAGGTCGGCAACCGTCTCCGGGTAACCAATCGTCCGAAAGAAACTCTGCACCCGAACTCCGGCAAAGCTGGGAAAGAAATTTTCCAGATCCATGCGCAGAACGACCCTCTGGCCTACGTGCGGAGCAGCAAAGGTCTGAATGGAGCGGCCCTTCACAAAGCCATGTACCGCGGAGTGCGACGGAATGCGGTCAAGGATGGCGAACAGAATGCGCCGCTGCAAGTCTTTCAGGCGAGGCTTGGGAATCTCAATGAGCCGGATGCTGCCGCTGGCTTTGGCCAGCACGCGGTAGTGATAATGTTCGAGCCGAGCCTGAGGGCGCTTGTAGCCTAGCCCCTTCAGATCGGCGAACCAGCCGAGTTCCGAAGGAGTCACCTCAAGCCATTCCGCCAAACCGCCGACGGTTTCGATGCTCGGGATGGCCCAGTTTTGCGCCGCGGGCATCGGCTGCATCGGCTGCGGCCCGGTGATCCAGTGCAGTATTTTGATCTGATGCCCGTACTTGTACGCGGCCTCCACCAGACCCGGATCGACGCGAAGAAAGCCGATCAAGTCACGCCGGCGCGGACGAATGCTTCCAGCAAAGGTTTGGACGTACCGCCCCACAAGAGGCCGCACCCAGCGCCAGTTACGGCCCAGAACGTGGACGAGGCGGGCAGCGACGGCATCCCTTTCCTGTTCGCCGCTGAGGATCGCGTTGGCTAGTACCTTGAGGATCGCCGTTGAGAGCATTTGATTTGGCGGCGGACGACTCCAACGAGTCTCGCTCTGCGTCAGCATAACTGCGCACGCGCGCAGTGTCGCTTATGCGATGAATTGCCAGTCTTCCACGATGCCCCAGGGTATCCCTGGAGAGGCCCGTCAGGGCCCGCTTGGAGCATCCGCCGTCCAGGCCAAGGATAGCGCATAGGATCTTATTTCTGGAGAGCCTTAAACCTCATTCACTCAGAAAGAATGGGTTCCTTGACCTCCTCCGTTCTCGGCCCCAGGGCTTTGTGGCGTTCAAGGAAGCGAACGCAGGCGTTCCAGCGCAAAATAGGATCGTCGTTGCCGGCCGGCCGTAGGCGCTCCGCTTCCGCGAATAGCCCCAGCGCATTCACAACCCAGTCGTAAACATTTCCGCTGGACCCCAATCTCCCGGAATCATGGGACGCTTTTGCGCGCCGTTCCCAGGCAATTCCGGAATAATAAGCGCGATCGTAGGCTGATTCCAGGACGGCGATCTCTGCCATCGCGGCGGCAAAGGCCTTGCCGTCTCTCGCCAACTCATCGGTGAGCGCCAGAACCAGGCTGATGCGCGCCTCCCGGTTTGCCGGGGCGACTTCGAGGATATCGCGGCAAATGCTTTCAGCTTCGGTGGGCTCGTTCAACAAGCGGTAACGCTCGGCCTTGGCCAGAGCGCCGTCAAGGCTGTTACGGGAAATGGGCTTGAGTGCGTACATAAGAACCCCTGTTTCTTAGAGGATGTTAAACAACTGCTTCAACGGATCAAAGAACCGGTCCACCACCCGTTCCTTGAGAGGAATAATCGCGTTTTCGGTAATAGTGATTGACTCCGGACATACTTTGCGGCAGCACGTGGTGATGTTACAGTAACCGATGTTGTGTCTTTTCCTCAGGTCGTCGACACGGTCTTCGCTATCGAGAGGATGCATTTCGAGCGCGGCGGCGTAAACCAGGAGGCGGGGCCCGATGAACTCGTCTTCTTTATGGTGTTCGCGCAGGACGTGACATACATCCTGGCATAGGAAACACTCGATGCACTTGCGGAACTCCTGCACCCGTTCGACATCGGCCTGCTGCATGCGCCAGGTTCCATCGGGCAAGTCAGGAGAACGGGGCCTGAATGGCTTGATGGTCTTCTTGGCCCGGAAGTTCCATGAGACGTCTGTGACCAGATCGCGTATCACCGGAAAAGTGTGCATCGGCTCCAGGATGATGGGCATGTTCAGGTCGAGATTGCTCAGCCGCGTCATACACATGAGCTTGGGCATTCCGTTGATTTCCGCCGAGCATGAGCCGCATTTGCCTGCTTTGCAATTCCATCGCAGCGCAAGGTCCGGCGCCTGGTGAGCCTGGATGCGGTGCACGGCGTCCAAAACCACCATACCCTCCTCGACCGGCGTGACGTAGTCCTCAAAGCGGCCACCGGCTGCATCTCCGCGCCAGATGCGGAACATCGCTTGCGTTGCCATTCGACCTCCCTTAAGTCATTTCCTGGTGCTTCCTCTATTTCATTTCTTGAATCACAGCTTGCAACTTATCGGGCATGGGCGGGAGCGCGCGCTTCTCCACCAGCATTTCGCCATCCGCCCCGCGCTTGACGACGATGTTGTGCTTGCCCCATTCAGGATCTTTGTCGGGATAATCCTCGCGGAACTGGGCGCCCCGGCTCTCTTTGCGGAGCAACGCGGCACGGGTAATTGCCTCCGAGACCAACACCAGATTGGCGAGATCGATCGCCGTGTGCCACCCGTTGTTGTACTGGCGGTGGCCGGCGATGCCCACATTCTCCGCCCGCCCATCGAGCGCTGCGATGACACTCAGTGCCTGTTGCATTTCACTTTCGGTGCGAACGATGCCTACCAGGTCCTGCATGCTTTCCTGCAGGTCATATTGAATCTGGTATGGATTCTCACCGGAGGCGCCGCGGTCGAAGGGCTTGAGAGCATCATTGGCCGTTTGCTGGAGCTGCTCCTCGTCGACCACACCGTTGGTCCCATTCGCCCTGGCAAATTCTGCGGCATAGCGGCCGGCGCGGCGCCCGAAGACCACCAGGTCTGAAAGCGAATTGCCGCCCAGCCGATTCGCGCCGTGCAGCCCCGCTGCTGCTTCTCCCGCAGCAAACAGCCCCGGCACGTTGGACATTTGCGAATCACCATCCACACGGATACCGCCCATCATGTAATGCGTGGTGGGGCCGACTTCCATAGGCTCTTTGGTGATATCAAGATCTGCCAGCTGTTTGAACTGGTGATACATGCTGGGCAGCTTGCGTTTGATATGTTCCTCCGCCTTTGGCAGATGCTTCTTGATCCAGGCAATATCGAGAAAAACCCCGCCATGCGGTGTGCCCCGGCCTGCTTTCACTTCGCGATTGATGCAGCGGGCAACGTGGTCGCGGGTGAGCAGTTCGGGCGGCCGGCGGGCGTTCCGGTCGCCCTGGGTGTAGCGCCATCCTTCGTCTTCGTTGTCTGCCGTCTGCTCTTTGTAGAGGTCAGGAATCTCGTCGAACATGAACCTCTTGCCTTCGCTGTTACGCAACACGCCGCCTTCGCCGCGCACGCCTTCGGTAACCAGGATGCCGCGCACGCTGATCGGCCAGACCATGCCTGTGGGATGAAACTGCACAAACTCCATCTCCTGAAGTTCGGCCCCCACGCGGTAGGCGAGCGCCAGTCCATCGCCGGTGTATTCCCAGCTATTACTGGTGACCTTGTAGGCGCGGCCGATGCCGCCCGTGGCCACCACCACCGCTTTCGCCTGCCATAACTGGAAGAGGCCCTTTTCGCGGTCGTATCCGCAGGCTCCTGCGACGCGCCCCGAGTCCAGCAGGAGGCTGAGCACGGTGCACTCCATGTGGACCTCCATGCCGCAGTGAATGCCGTGGTCCTGCAGAGTGCGGATCATCTCCAGGCCGGTGCGGTCGCCCACGTGCGCCAGCCGCGGATATTTGTGCCCACCGAAATTTCGTTGCAGGATCCGCCCGTCCTTCGTTCGGTCGAACAGTGCGCCCCAGGCTTCCAGTTCGCGCACGCATTCCGGGGCTTCCTGGGCGTGCAGCTCTGCCATGCGCCAGTTGTTGAGGTACTGCCCACCGCGCATGGTATCTGCGAAATGGACTCGCC
>Ga0302180_10003126_pt1 | contig 12641 bp, 11 predicted proteins | sample I_Palsa_E3_2_FD_200575 | JGI IMG/M metagenome (GOLD analysis project Ga0302180, IMG submission 200575) | Peat permafrost microbial communities from Stordalen Mire near Abisko, Sweden - I_Palsa_E3_2 | ecosystem: Environmental > Terrestrial > Soil > Palsa > Peat permafrost | place: Sweden... | reverse complement strand
CTCAATTGTTATTGGATGCATTGTAATCCACGGCACTTGTGATTCACGACGCAGCGCATATCGGTCCTCCCAATCCAGAAAGCGGGCCTCAGATCATCCCCTCCAACTGAACGACAATTCTGATCGCGGCGCAGGAGGCCGCCGGTATGCCAAATTCTGGCTGTCCTGACCGCTGGCTTAGTTTGCAGGAAGGCTTTCGCCGTTTCCGTGGGTGCACACCTTCACAAAGATCGGGTCGATCTTGTGAAACGGCCGCCCGAACCGCTGGCCATCGCCGGAAAAAACGCCGTAGAACGTGTTACCCAAACTCTTTAGTTGCTGATAATCGCCGAGCGGCCGTGGACCGGCGTTTCCCGACGGGGCATTTTCTGGAAACAGAAACTATTGCAGTACGACCGTCTGAAAATTCGTACGATGATCTTTTCGGTCTACATGGCTGTCAGCGGCTGGCTCCACTGACCTTGGGGTTTCGCCGAGGTCGGCTTCGCTGACCGCATCTGGGACGGCACACATCGCGGGGTAGGCAATCTTCGTCAGGAACTCACCCTATTTTCTCCCTGATTTTTGATCGGGCACTCCGTCAGCGTTCGCACTGCGCCGTCTGAGGGGGGATTTTCGGCGAGATTATGCCGATATTCCAATTCCAAGCGATGTCCCTGCCCGCGCGACGCCTGCAAACGACCTGCTCATTGAGTTCATACATCCCTGGCATAAGATTTTCCAACCGATGCGGAGCCTCCGTGAATGCCATGTAGGAGCCCTTAAATCCGAACGCTGGCCAATCAGGTTCATTTGCCGCCTGTGGCCGGCCAGTACGAGCAAAGGAGGCCCAATAGCCGCTCATCGCATCGGAAAGTTTCGCCTCTTTCGGGCGCTGCTGGAATTTTCGGCCAAAGCGGCGGTGTGCTCTTTAACGTGCCGAATACGGTAGGGCAAACTCGCTTGCATGAAAGGCATGGAGTCCAGCGGCTTCTTCTGCAGGGTATCCGTGATCTAAAAATTAGAGGAATGACGGCTGCCCGAGTGAAGGGGCGTAGGCCTGTTTCGAAGTTTGCGTAAATCGATCAATGAGCCTTCCTGAGACGAACATGGCCCCGGCCACACCGATCAGAAAGACCAGTGCGTAGTAGACGGCGATTTGTTTGAGCAACATCCCTTTCTCGCGTATGAGAAAGAGGGCTAGGAAGTTGCCCAGACCGTAGGTGATGAACTGCTTGGCTCCAGCCGCGAGTCCGGCGAGTCGAAGTGACGGTCTGGAAATGAACATCGTTGGTTTCCAAAAAACCCGTCTTGCGCGCAGATGCTAAGTTCGAGATCCAAACTGCTGCGCCGGGGTTCATGAACGAGGATGAGAACTCCGATCGCGGCAAACAGGCCTATGCTACCCAGGAAAAGAAACGCATAACGCCAACTGAACGCGGCGGCGATCGAACGCCCAAAGCGATTCCCAATCGCTGAGCCGAACGCCGAACCAAGATTGAAAAGACCGAGTGCGGTTCCTCGACGGCCGGTCGGGAAGCAATCGGAAATAATCGAATAGGAGGGTGGAACGCTGCCCGCCTCGCCGAAGCCCACCGTCATGTACGCGAAGACAAACTGAGGATAAGTCGCTGCCAGGCCGCAACACATCGTTGCTACACTCCAAATCGCACACGCGGCTGCCAACACTCTCGACCTGTTCGTCTTGTCGGCTATCCAGCCGACCGGAATCGAGATACAGCAGTAAAAGAGCGCAAAGTAAGGGCCGCTAACCAGGCCAAGCCTACCGTCTGAGACGTGCAGACTATCCTGAATCGGCTTTGCAAGGATCGCCGGAAGCTGCCGAGACAGGAAATTCAGAACGTACACAAACCACAGCATGCCCAGAGCGACTCAGGCGCGTCATCCGATAGTCGCAGCCTCAGGTTTTCGACGGTGGATCAAGCTGCGCAGCCTGCCTCGTGGTGCCGGTGGTCGCTCACGCTAGCGTTCCGCCGAGGGATCGCTGGCTTTGCCGTCTGCGTTATAGGCGATCACGCGGTATTTGGTCGCGAACAAATTCGCGAGCGAACTCTTCGCTGGGCGGGTTCGGCGACATGGGACCGAAAACCTTGTAGCCTACTGGTTTTCATGTCATGGATACCGACTCCCACGCCCGCTGCAAGCTGAGGTTGTGAATCGGCAATTCCTGACGACAGCAGCAACAGTGAGCATGGGGGATCCAGCGATGGGGCACGCGATGCGGAAGTCAGGTCGGTTTCTCCTGATCATCGGTTTGTGATCGCATTGCGTTCGCCTGACGGAGTGGTTGAACGGACTGCCAATAGGCCCTCTGGAGAAAAGTGCGACAGAGATTGCCAGTTCCATAAAGTGGGACACGTTCTCCGGTCCGGGTCGAGAGAAAAATTCGCTAAGTTACGGCCATTTCTAACGCTTTTGCGGAGATCACAGGCAGGTTTCTATGCATCCCAGACTGCGTGGCGGAGGGAGAGGGATTCGAACCCCCGGTACCCTTTCAGGCACAGCGGTTTTCAAGACCGCCTGTTTCAACCACTCACACATCCCTCCGTCGGCTTACCCACAGAAACATCCCTCGAAATAGTTTACAACAACATTTTTCGGGCCGATCTTCTGCATTGTTTGCACAAGGCAGCCGGCTGTTCGCTCGCAATTCAGGAATGATGCCATCCGTCTCTAGCGTTGCGTAAGCCCGAACGCACGCGAGTGAAATTGCATTACCTCGGCGAAGTGAGCCAAGAAATAGGATACGCTGTGGTCGCCCGGGTACGGGCGATAGTCATGCTTCACGCCGAGTTTCGCCAGTTCCTCATGCAAAGCTGCGGCGCCTTTTTCGAAACCGTAATTGTCGTCATGGCCGCAGTTGAAATAGAGCGCCATTTTGCGTAGTGCCACCACATTTTTTTTGGCTAGAAGGAAAGGACTGTTGGCGTTCCAGTGCGCGTAGTCTATCGGATCGCCGAACACAGACGCCAACACTTTTCCCAGCGGGGAGCCTGCGCGGGATGCCGCGTCGAGTTCGCCGGGCGACTCGGTAATTAAAGCGGCGCTTTGCGCACTCACTGCGGAAAACAAATCGGGTCGTGCGAAAGCAAGGCGCAGGGCTCCATAGCCTCCCATGGAAATGCCACTGATCGCGCGTTTCTTGCGCGAGGCGCCGGCACGATACTTGCTCTCGATGTGAGGGATAAGCTCGCGCAGAAAAAAATCACTGTAGCGCACCGATCCGTCAGCAGAATTGATATAGAAACTTCTCCTGCCTTCGGGCGCGACGATCAAGAAATTGCCGAGTTCGTGCTTGTTCCGCATTTCATCGAGCAGGGTCCATCCGCCGCTGTTGAACAATGTCTGTTCGTTGTCGCCAAGCCCGTGAAGAAAGTAAAGCACGGGATAACGAACTGCGCCGGGGGCCTTTATCGCCGCGTCGTATCCTTGAGGCAGGTAAACACAATAGTGAACTGCCTGTTTGAGAATCTGGCTGTTGAGTGCATTGCAGTCGATGCGGCTCTGGGCATCAGACGAAGTCAACAACCCTAGAAAAACCAGGGAACAAACAAACAAGCGCGATCGCATGAAGGGCGGCATCACCGGGATTTATTCGTAGCGCAAGGCCTGCACGGGGTCGAGACGAGCCGCGCGCCCGGCGGGATAAAGGCCAGAAACCAGGCTCACTAAGAATGCGAATAAGACGGCGAACACCACCAGCCACCAGGGCACGGCCCAAAAATGTTCTGGCGGCAGCGCTTGCCGCTTCAAATAAATATTTGTGGCGAAATTGATGACCTGGCCGATGGCCCAACCCAGCGCCACGCCCACGATGCCGCCAAGAATCCCCATGGCACCGGCCTCGGCGAAGAAAAGTTTTTTCACGTCTCCGTCGCTGGCCCCAATCGCCTTCATGATGCCGATTTCTCGACGGCGCTCCAGAATTGCCATCACCAACGTGTTGACGATTCCGATGGAAGCAACCGCCAATGCGAGGCTGCCGAAGATTCCCAGGAACAAATCTAGAACCGCGAAGAACTGACGCAGGCTACGCGTGGCATCGAGGATGGAGAAAGTGTTGAAGCCCATTTTCTTGACAGCGTCTTCGATGGTTTGCACCTGGCTGGGATTCTTGACGCGCACGCTGAGCGAAGAATAAACCGGCTGTCCGCCGGCGGCGCTCGAGATCTCGCGCAGGTCCGTGGGTTGCATCACATGCAAACTTTCTGCCAGTTTGAGCGGAAGAAAGACCTTTGCCCGCGTGGGCCCGCGCATGCTTTCAGGATCGAGATCAGCAATGCCGACGATCTTCAACTTCTGATCGCGCGAGACCACGGAGTATGCGGCTCCCATCGATCCGAAGGCATTGGCGCTGGCATCGAAAGGCTTCGGCACTGGCTGTGGGCTCAAGCTCTCTTCTCGCTGCGCGTAGCGCATTGTCAACTCTTTGCCCAGCAATGGCGGGGCAAGTTGAGCAACGTTCACTTCGTCAGTTCCCGGCCTTGGAGTCTTCCCCAGTAACTCCTCGGCGAAGGATTTTTGCAAGATTGCTTCGGCCGCGGTGTCGGACGAGAAAAAAGTTCCTTGCATGCCTTCAAACGCGTCGTTGGACTTTGCGGAGGCCGGAAGCGCCGAAACCATCGTCAGGTGTGGTTTGTCTTCGAAGCGCATCTCGGTGGCAAAGCGAATGTCGGGATAGGCCTCAAGCACGCCGGGCAGGCGTTCGATCTCCTGCCGTGACGCCTCGCTCAACATGCGGCTTTCGGCAGGTGCGGGAGCGCCATTGCGTTCGTCGTCGCGATTGAAGTTGCGCAGGTCGCGGCGCGAGGTGACGACCACCGTATCGAATAATCCGGACTTGACCAACCGGCGCGAGGCTAGTTGCTGTAAGCCGATCCCAAGAGATAGCATGGCCACCAGCGATGCCACGCCCACGGAAATTCCCACGGTGGTGAGCGAGTTGCGCAGCAACGACTCTCGCAGGTTGCGCAACGCCAGTTCTGTAAGATCGGGGAGTTTCACGGCAGCCCTCCCTGCAGAGCAGGAGTTGGAACCGCGGCGGGAATATTGCTGCGATCCTCTACCAGTTCTCCATCCGCGAGAAAAATCATCCGTTGCGCATAGCGCTCGGCGAGCGTGCGCTCATGCGTCACCATGATCACGGTCATTCCTAATTGCCGATTGAACTCGCGAATCAAGTCCATGATTTCCGTGCCGGTACGACTGTCAAGATTTCCGGTGGGTTCATCGGCCAACAACAGTTGCGGACGATTGATGAGGGCTCGAGCCAGAGCGGTGCGCTGCTGTTCGCCGCCGGAAAGCTGGCTGGGACGGTGATTCATCCGCGGGCCCAGTCCCACACGCTCCAAAGCTTCACGCGATTGTTGGGCGCGTTGTGGGCGTTCCACCTCGGCAAAACGCAAAGGGAGTTCAACGTTCTCGAGAATAGTCATAGTGGCGATCAAATTGAACGACTGGAACACCATGCCCACCGAGTGACGGCGGTACCTCGCCAACTCTTCGCGTGAAAGTTGCGCGAGATTCTTGCCGTGAACGGTGACGCTCCCCGATGTGGGACGGTCAAGACCCGCAATCAGATTTAGAACCGAAGATTTTCCGGAGCCCGAGGTGCCGAGCAATGCTACGAACTCGCTGGATCGTATTTCAATCGACAGGCCGTTGACGGCGCGAATCAGGCTGTCACCCATGGCGTAATGCCGCTGCAGGTTTTCCGTGCGCACGGCGACTGAACCATTGGGTTGTGAAATAAGGGATGAGGCGGCCATGGGATTAGCGGATTTCGCCTCGCAACACGCGCAGGGCATCGGCTGCCTTCACGTCTCCGTTTTTGCCACCCGCACGGTCATTGGCGGCGTCGGCCGCATCTCCTTCGCCCGGCGCCAGAAACAAATTCTCTTCCACGCCATGCTGCTTGGTATAAAGATCGTAGTAGCGGCCGCGCACGGCAAAGAGTTGGTGGTGGGTACCATGCTCCACAATCTGTCCCTGCTCCATGACCATGATTTGGTCGGCCCTGCGAATGGTCGAAAGGCGGTGGGCAATCACAAAGGTGGTTCGCCCTTGCATGAGATAAGAAAGACCGTGCTGAATCATCTCTTCCGACTCGGAGTCGAGACTCGAGGTGGCCTCGTCCAATATTAAGATGCGCGGTTCGGCAAGGATGGCACGGGCTATCGAAATTCTCTGCCGCTGGCCACCGGAAAGCTTCACGCCACGTTCGCCCACGATGGTGTCGTATTTTTCCGCGAATGATTCGGCAAATTCGTCCACGCGCGCGATTTTGCACGCTCGCATAATTTCTTCTTCACTGGCTTCGGGGCGGGAGAATGCAACGTTCTCGCGAATCGTTCCGTCGAACAGGAAAGATTCCTGCAACACCACTCCCAGCCGCGTGCGGAAGGAATCCAGGCGCACAGTGCTGAGGTCGACATCATCGACAAGAATCCGGCCTTTTGTAGGTACGTAGAAAGCGGAAATCAGCCCGATCGTCGTAGATTTTCCGGATCCGGAAGAGCCGACCAGCGCGGTGACCGTTCCCGGTGCAGCGACGAAAGAAATATCGCGCAGCACATCCCGTATTCCGTCGTAGCTGAAACTCACGTGCTCGAATTCGACCCGTCCTACGATGTCATTCAGAGCTACAACGCGCTTCGGGTCTTGATCCTCCGGACGCTCGCGCAGAATCTCCTGCGTACGCTCCAGGCCAGCCAATGCTTCGGTAAGCTGCGTTCCTATAGCGACGATTTGCATGATCGGCGCGACTAAGAATCCCAGCATCAGTGTGTAAGAAAAAAATCCGCCCACGGTGAGCGTGCCCGAAACAATCTGGTGAGCGCCCACGTACATGGTGACGGCGCCCACGCATCCCAGCAAAACGCTGGCCGAAAGGCTCATCACGGAAGTCGCGGTCAGAGTCCGCATCACGTTATCGAGCAATCGCAGAACCCCCGCGGCGAAAATCGACTCCTCGCGTTTCTCCGCGTGATATCCCTTGATGACGCGAACGCCTCCCAACGACTCCGTCAGCCGTCCTGTAACCTCGGCATTGATTTTGCCACGCTCACGGAAAATTGGGCGGATGGTTGCGAATGCTTTATTGAGCGCCACGGAAAAACACAGTAGTGAGCCGACCGCAATCAGGGTCATCTGCGCACTGGTGCGGAATAGCAAAACCAACGCGATGCCGGCTGTTACAACTCCTCCGGCAAAATCCACTAGCCCCGTGCCCAGTAGATTGCGCACACCTTCGACGTCGCTCATGATGCGCGAAACCAGATTGCCCGTTTTGTTGGCGTCATAGAAAGCGACCGGAAGGCGCGAGATGTGGACCTGCACCTGCTGCCGCAGATCGGCGATGAGGCGCTGCGCAGCTTTCGACAAGAGTTGCGTAAGGGAAAAGGACGTCGCACCCTGTATGAGCGTCGCCGCCAGGACTACCAAAACCAGCGGCCGAAGCTGCTCGATGTGATGCTTGTTGATTACGGTGTCGATCAGAAACTTAGTCGAATAGGGCAGCACGAGCCCCGCGACCCGATTAATGATCATCAGCACGAAGCCCAGCGCCAGCAAGTTACGGCGTGGGCGCATCAGCTTCCAGACTTCCGGCAGCACTGCGCGGAGTCTTTGCGCCTTAGGAACTTTTTGAGCTGCTTTGGGTGGTGAACTCAATCTACTGTTTGACTCCGGAAGCGCTCGATACGCTTCTTTAATTGCTTGGCCCTAAATTCTCGCACCCGCAGGATGCTCGCTCTGGGCCGCCGGGTCCGGCCTTTCGGTGGCACGTTCAAGTCGCGGCGGTGTATGCTCGGGGCGTGTCCGATCCGTCTGCGTCCAAGCGCTCGCCGACCCTGGGTCTCCTGTTGGGACTTATTATCACCCTTTCGGCAGTGTTGGTGTACTCAGCTTATATTTCCTGGCAAGTAATCGGATTGCGTCGGCTGCAAACCGAGCAGGTCGATCGCAATCGCAAAGATTCTTTGCAGTTGCTGCGCATTCAAAACGATCTGAATTTGCTGGCCGTGGCGATGCGTGACATGGTTAGCAATGACGAGCCTTATCCGCTCACCGCATGGTCGGCGCAGTTTCAACGCATCCGCGCCGATCTCGACGATGCCATGCGCCTGGAGTCTGGCTTGGCCGTGGCTGGCCGTACTCCCGAGCAGAGCGCGTTCCTTGCCAGCCAACTCACCCAGTTCTGGGAAGCGGTCGATCGCGTCTTCGCCCTGGCGCTCTCTGGAAGACAAGCGGAAGCAAGACAGCAGATTCAGCTTTCGTTGCAGGCGCGGCAGGCCGCATTGAGCACAGCGGTGGCCCGCCTCCTCGTGCAAAATAGCGAGAACGAAGAGCAGGCAGGTCAGCGCATTGTGCAAATTTACGATCGTGTACAGCGTCAAGTCTACGTGTTCCTGGGCGCAACGCTGCTGGCAATCCTGCTGACGAGTCTTTCGCTGATCCGCTGGAACCGGCTCCTGTTCGCCCGCATGAGCGAACTGTCGGAGCGCCGGGGCGAGCTGGCACAGAAGTTAATCTCCGCGCAGGAATCGACTTTGCGTTATGTCTCCCGCGAACTTCACGATGAATTCGGACAAATTCTAACTGCGATCGGATTGATGCTGGGCCGCGCCGGAAACCGCATCCCTGAAGAGTCCAGCTTGCGTGCCGATCTGCGCGAAGCTCGCGAGGTGACCCAGTCCACGCTGGATCGCGTGCGCAGCTTGTCCCAAGCGCTGCATCCGGTAATGCTCGACGAAGTCGGGCTGGAGAAGACTCTCGATTGGTACATTCCTACGATAGAACGGCAAACAGGCATTACCATATGCTATGAAAAGCACGGCGAGCCATTCCGGGTAGATGCAGGCGCGAGCGTACACATTTATCGGGTGCTTCAGGAAGCGATAAATAATGTTGCGCGGCATTCAGGTGCGAAGCAGGCCTGGGTCCGATTGCGATATTCACTTTCCACGATTGAATTGGAGGTTGAAGACCACGGTGCGGGATTGACGGAGCGCCGTTCCGGACGGGGCATAGGCCTGGTCGCGATGCGCGAACGTTCCGAGTTGATGAACGGGCAGATCCAATTCTTGCGTCCCGCTCAGGGTGGAACACTGGTGCACTTGGAGGTTCCCAGAGACAGCGCTGAGGCTCAGGCGCAATCCGAGAACGGTCCGGACGATCTGAGAAAAGATGGTCCGGTAAAAGAAGATGGCCAACAAGACCATCACAGACAGGATCATGACAAACAAAATCACAGTATTGCTGGTGGATGATCACAGCCTGGTGCGCCGTGGCTTCCGGCGGCTGTTGGAAGACGAAACCGATATTGAAGTTGTGGGCGAGGCGAGCGACGGCGAAGAAGCCGTAAATTTGGCTCGGCAGTTGCATCCTCGCGTCATCGTGATGGACTGCGCACTGCCGCGACTCAACGGTTTGGATGCCACGCGGAAAATTATTGGGGAATCGCATGATACTGCCGTGCTCATGCTCAGCATGCACAGCGAAAATACCTGGGTGCGCCAGGCCATCGACGCTGGGGCAAAAGGTTACATGCTGAAGAGCGCGCTGGATCTGGACCTCGCGCCTGCCATTCGCAATATCGCCGCGGGAAAAACGGTATTCGATCCGCAAGTTGAGCAGCCGGCCGTGTTAAAAGGCGAACGCAGCAGCGGACTCACGCAGCGCGAACTGGAAGTGCTGCAAATGATCGTCGACGGCAAATCGAACAAGGAGATTGCTGCCGTTCTTGATCTGAGCGCGAACACCGTTGCCGTGCATCGCGCCAACATCATGAATGCGTTGGGAATTCACAAGACAGCAGAATTGGTGGTCTATGCGATTCGCTCCGGGCTGGTGAACATTCCGTGAATCGGCGCTCTTTTCTGCAGGCCGGCGCGTTGTCGGGAGCGGCAGCCTTGGCGTCGATAGCGCAACCGCAGTTGCTTCGTGCCTGGGCCCAGAGCGGGCAAAATTCTTCCCTCGGCTTTCGCTTTGCCGAGGTCACCGCCCAAGCGGGTATTCATTTCCAGCACAACAGCGGAGCCTATGGCGGAAAATTTCTGCCCGAGACTCTGGGCTCTGGCTGTGCCTTCCTCGATTACGATCGTGACGGCTGGCAGGACATCCTCCTCATCAACGGCATGGACTGGCCCGGCCACAAGAAGCGGCGCACCACCTTGCATCTTTACCGCAACAATGGCAACGGAACCTTTACCGATGTGACCGCGCGTGCGGGATTGGATGTCGAGCTTTACGGTATGGGTGTCGCGGTGGGCGACTACAACAACGACGGATTCCCCGACATCTTCATTACTTGTGTCGGGCAGAATCGTCTCTTCCGCAATACTGGTAAGGGCACGTTCGTCGATGTGACGCAAACCAGCGGCCTGGGCAAGCACTCGAGTTTCAGCACTTCGGCGCTCTGGTTCGATTATGATCGCGACGGTCTGCTCGATCTGTTCGTGTGCAACTACGTGAAGTGGTCACCAGAACATGATGTGTTTTGCAGTCTCGACGGCAAACACAAATCGTATTGCACGCCCGAAGCCTATCGCGGCGAAACTTGCTGGTTGTTCCGCAATCGTGGTAACGGAACTTTTGAAGACGTCACCGCGGCCAGCGGAATTTTCGACAGCAGTTCTAAATCGCTCGGGGTAGCATTGCTTGACGATGACCGCGACGGCTGGCCCGATCTTTTGGTGGCCAATGACACGCAGCCCAACAAACTCTATCGCAATCAGCGTAACGGCACGTTCAAAGAGGCAGGCATCGAGGCTGGCATCGCCCTCAGCGATGAAGGCAAAGCGCGCGCTGGCATGGGAGTCGATGCGGCCGATTTTGAGAATTCCGGTTATCCCGGCTTGGCGATCACCAACTTCGACAACGAGATGATTGGCCTCTATCGCCATACCGACAAGGGATTCGAAGACATTGCCGCGCAGACGGGCGTGGGCGCGGCTTCGCGCAACAGTCTCGGGTTTGGATGTGTTTTTCTCGACGCCAATCTCGATGGCTGGCTGGACTTCGCCGTTGCCAACGGACACATCGACGAAACCGTGCGCAACATTCGCGGCAACGTCGGATATGCGCAACCGCCTCAGCTTTTTCTAAGTAACGGCGCCGCCAATCCAACCAAGCCCAATTTTCACGACGTGGCTTCCGAGCTTGGCGGAGGCTTCGATCAGCCTAAAGTCGGGCGGGGCCTTGCCTATGCGGATTTCGACCGCGACGGCGATCTTGATCTGCTGCTCACTACCAATAACGGGCCAGCCTATCTATATCGCAACGACCAGCTCGGGGGGAACCACAGCATACGGTTTCGTCTGGTGGGCACGAAGTCGAACCGAGACGCGATCGGAGCAATTGTTTCGGTGGTCGCCGGCGACCTCAAGCAATCGCGAATGGTGAAAGGTGGATCAAGCTATTTATCGCAATCCGAATTGCCGTTGACTTTCGGCTTAGGCAAGCACGACCATATCGAGCGCATGGTCATCGATTGGCCCAGCGGGCGCAACGAAGAATATAGAAACCTGGCGGCAGGGCGCTGCTACGAATGCACCGAAGGAAAAGGAATAGCGCCGCAGAACGGCTATTGAGTTATCCTCACCGCACCACGCTTCCGACGACCGCCAAATCGATCTCCACCGAATCGCTGACCTTAAGGAATAGCGTGCTCGGATTCTTCATGCCCCACTTTTCGTAAGGGACAGTGAAGTGTACGTTCGCGCTCCAGTGATCCGCTTCGATGTCCACTTCGGCGGGAACCGTGATTTCGCGATCCACTCCATGAATGCTGAACACACCGTGAATCTTGGCGGAAAACTTTCCCGATGCTGCTGCTCCTTCCACGGCTGTGGGTCGAAAGGAAATTTCCGGATAGCGATCACTCTCTAGAATTTCTTTGTGCATTTTCCGGTCCCGCATTCCGTTTCCGCTCTCGCCGCTCTCGGCATTGACGACGATCTCTCCCGAGACCTTCCCCATCCCTGGATCGAAGCGCAGCATGCCGCGCTTAGCTGTGAATGTTCCACGAACCGTGTGGAGCACATCGCCCAATGTAAATTTGACGCTGCTCTTGGAAGGATCAACCTGAAGCGTGACTTCTTGCGCCGTCGCACTTGCGCCAATGCCGATGGCAACCAGCGATAGCGCAACGAAGGCTCGAATGTGGAACCGGAAATTCTCGGCCCGAGAGCGGATGAGGTTCATGTTGTGTGGTTGGCTTTATGTGGTTAACAATCCCCATCCTAAAGTGAGACCATCCAACGCCAGGAGCGGCGAAACTTCTCCCACATGCAGCGCCACCAGACGCGGAAAAATCTCGGGCCGTTTTTTGAAGACCTTCATGGCGCGCGCTTGCAGCCATGGCCGTCCATCCATTAACAGCATGAACTGGGCCATCAGCGAGGGCCGCAGCGAAAGCCGCCGATGTTCCCGCTGGTAACGGCTCAACTGGCCTGATCGCAAACAATCTGCCAAGACAATTGCCTGACTGAACGCAAGGCCCAGTCCCTCGCCGGTGATCACATCCACGGTGCCGGAAGCGTCCCCCACTAGGGTGATGTTGCCCCGGTATACTCTTCGCAACCTCCGCGTGAGAGAAAGAGCGCCACGCTCTTTGGAAACAATCTCCGCGCCACGCAAAC
>Ga0302180_10003120_pt1 | contig 12646 bp, 17 predicted proteins | sample I_Palsa_E3_2_FD_200575 | JGI IMG/M metagenome (GOLD analysis project Ga0302180, IMG submission 200575) | Peat permafrost microbial communities from Stordalen Mire near Abisko, Sweden - I_Palsa_E3_2 | ecosystem: Environmental > Terrestrial > Soil > Palsa > Peat permafrost | place: Sweden... | reverse complement strand
CTGCTGCCCGGCAACTATTCAGCAAAGGGGGAAACCATGTCACGCAAGAAAAACCAAACCACCGTGGAGCCGGCGGGAGCCGCTGCAACTGCTGTTGAACCAGAAGCATCAGTCGCACCAGCAGGGGAGCCGCGAGCAACTGCGGAGGATGCAGGCCAGGAGAAAAGCTGGGGACCGCCGTACAAGGCCATTTTCGTCAGCAAAGACAAAGGCTTTGAGATGGGAGAGGACCGTCGGTTCAAGCAGCGGGTATTCATTTTTAAGGAAAAGCCTGAAGTAGAGATTTTGGCCACGCTCAAGGACGCAGGCTTTATCTATCGTCCGGCGGAAAAATCCTGGACGATTCAGGCCACTGCCGCCACCCGCGAACTGTCCGACCGGCTCGCTCAGCAATTCGCCGGCGAAGTTCAGCAGCTCAGCAGGTAGCCGGCCCAATGGCTCGCTCCTCTGGTCGTCGCCCCTCCGGGGGCGATGATTCCAACCAGTTGCACATCAACTGGGCCGGTGGCGACGCGGATTCTCCGACAGTTGCCACCGTCACGCCGGTTAACACCGAGCCAGCGGCACCCGCTCTGGCCGAGTCGCGCACGCTGGTGCAGCGATTGAAGTGGGATTTCAAGACCAGCTTCCCGCAGCCCACCGATCAGGCCGTCGATGAAGGCGTCATTGACGCGGCCGACCTGACACCGGATGCCATCCGCTCTATCCACGAGGAACACGCTCGCCAGGCGCTCGGCGCGTTGCATGACCTTGACGTGGTGATGGATGCAAAACGCCGTGGTGTGGACCCCAGGAACAACAGGAAACCCATGCTTGCAGAGACCAAGCAACGGCTACAGACATTCTTGGAAACAGAGCCGGCCAGGCTTGATCGCTGGTATCAGACGCTCATGGACACGTATGCCGACACGTTCGGCGCCGACGCTGCCGACCAGTTCAGCAAAGCGATTCGGGCTTGGCATGCGGGCATTCAGGTTGTCGGGGACGGCCAGCCCAATCGACCCGTGAGGGTCACCGAACCAAGCGGCCATGCTCCGGGGATGGACGAACCTGTTGAAAAACCGATCAAACACAGAGTTACCCGCCGCCCGCCGGAGCAGCGCCGAATTATCGCCGTCCTTCCTGTGCCTAAGCCCTTGCCCGCCGCCGTTGCCGCCGGCAACTTTGGCCAGGAGGAGAATGGAAAACTGATATGCCCCGGTGCCCACGAGGTCCGCGAGATTACCAAACGCCACGTCGAGAAGCTCATTGACCTTCTCGACACCATCCAACTGGCAGGCGGCTCTTGTATGCCCACCGAGGCAATTCGCCTGCAGGGCCTCTTTGACACGGCCCTCACTGCCTACGCCAAGGATTTCGGGCAGCACGCAGCCAACCAGCTTGAAGCCTACGTCACATGCCAGGCAGCGCTCGATCCATCCAGGCGACACGAACGCTGAAATCCCTCTTCCGTAACGCGATCGATACTGGTACGACTCATATCCCTTCCCCTTCGTTCTCCATTAATAGCCCATGGATGCCGTATGGACAATATCGAAACGTTATGAACCTGGCCGGCTTCTTCGCCATCGCCCCCGCGTCCGACAGGTTTGCTCTGGTCGGCTTCCAGGCGGCGCCTGTCCGGGTCTTGCGGCCCGCAAGAGGCAATGTCTAGTGCCATAGTGATTTTTCGCGGTGCACCTGTCACCTAACTGTGGAAGAATCTTTCGGATGCAGGTTGCCTAAACGCAACGGATTTATGGAATGTGCCGTCAAAATGACCTTGACCTACAAGCCGCGGATTTGATCGCACGGGACTGTAGTGTTTTGATCTTTCATTTCAAACGATGAGGCGCGTGGTTCACAATCAACTGGTAACTTGGAATGTACCAAACCTTCTCGCCAACCTGCCACCGCGCCCCCGACACCTGAAATGATGGTTCCAAGATGAACTGATAAATCTGTTTGTTTTCGGCCGATGAACTTTAGCTTTTCAAGTGTATGAGCGACGCCACCGACGAGCGCCCAACCAAATAACGAGAAACCGGCTCCGCATACGATAGCGCCGGTAATTTTACGCAGCAATACATGACTTTCGCTTTGACTGGAATCGTTGGCTTCTTTCTCATCCATTGTGCAACAGTAGCATTGTTAATACTGTGCCGTCAATCAAATTTTAATGCGTTAATGCTTTCGATGGAGCGAAAAGAAGTCATTGGGATAACCAAATATTCGACCGAGTATTCCCGTTACCGATATCGACAAACTTGGTGCGTGGCATTCCAAGACCACCGTTTCATCTTTATCGAAGTTGACGCTCATCTCACGGCTACTACACCAATCCATTTTGACATATATTATGCGGTTGCCGGGGTGCACCGCAAAATCCGCCGAGCTATTCCACGAAACTGTCCCGACCAGGCTGCCGTCAACAAAGACTTGAAGCTGTCTGGCAATTCCGACGAAACTGCCCATGCTGGTTAGATTGCGCACGATTCGTAAGATGGTAGCCATGGTGTCCAAATGACGTGTGTAGAATGGGTCATGATGCCCTGATGTCGCTTATTCGAATTGGAGATTTAAAGTTGCCCGAAGGGTCACCCGTCTCCAGTTCGTAGTAACCTTGGACCTTAGTCTCATGCGGATGCCAGTTGTTCCACAAATCGTGCATTCCCTTGAGAAAAATACCGGTGGCGCCAGCCGCTGCTCCGGCTGGCCCGGCAATGACCAAGCCACCCCCAACAATTACCAGCGAAGCAACACCGAACTTGAATTTTGGCAAGGCATCGACGGCCTTGCTGAGATTTGTTTGCCAAGTTGCGACCTTTTGATCTGATGGATTCAGCACAAAGTGGCTGACTGTTCCGTCAGGCCAAGAGGTGGAAAAAGCGTGCAGATATCCATCTTTGATGATGTAATCAGAATCTGAAATGCGAAATCGCCCGTTCACGTTCTTGAATTCGACCGAAAGCCAACCCATATAACACCTCCTCTTATACTAGTCACTTTGCCGTAATTCGATTTAGGATCGTAATTATTATAGCCCCTTGAGTCAAAGAAGCCGCTCGTTTTCGACAATACTTATCTCACCCATAAGCATGTTCCGCAAACAAGCGAATGTAGGACATCGACAAGTTCCCGCTATCTCCCACGCCGCAGGTGGCGGATTAGCGAGTCGTTTTCAGTCCAGTCGCGCGCCGGCGAATACGCCGGAAAGTGTATTAATGGAAATTAACCAATTCTCAGCCAGTGTCTACCACAAGGGAAAGATCGCCGGGGGCACCTTCAGTGGGTTTACCACCTATCTCATCTTTTACCGCGCCGATTGCGGCGTCGTCGAAATCATCCGCGTCCTGCATGGCGCACGCGACATTCCCGCAGCATTGTTATTGCCATCGCGCCGGCTGGTCTTCTGCTCTTGCCGGTGTGTCGCCAGTGACGATTATTCCCACGCCGTCCGTTCCGCCGGATTTACACTGCACCATGCCGCGTCAACTTCCTCAGACCGTCCTAAGCTTGGCCTGTTCCTTTGCCATCGGCCCCGTGTCCGGCTGGTTTGTTCTGGTCGGCTTCCAGGCTGCGCCTGTCCGGGCCTTGCGGCCCGCGAGAGGCAATGTCTAGCGCCGTCGTGATTATTCGCTGCGCCCCTCAAGGGTTGAGTACCTCAAGAAAAATCACTTTCGTCACGTCGCCTTTGCTCACCCGCGCCCGCTTCGCTCTCCTGCCACAACCCATCCAGCCGCGGTCTAGCGCTCCTGTCGGTTTTGAGTTGTCCGTCAGCAATGGTGAACGGACAAACATCAAACCCAACGAAAGGAGCGTCCGTCATGGCAAAGAAACAGTCCAACAAAGTTCGCCCGGTCGAGGAGGTCAGAATCGGCAGCATCAAAGCCGCAATCTGGCGCAACGAAAGCCAGAATGGCACGTGGTTCAACGTCACCTTGCAGCGGCTCTACCGCGATGAGCAAGGTCGGTGGACCAGCACCGCCGCCTTCGGCCGCGATCATTTGCTACTTCTGGCCAAGGTGGCCAACGCCACGCACAGCCGCGTGCTGGAATTGCTCGCCAAGGAGCGAGCCGGCATGCTGCCGGTGAAGCCCGCCGCGTAGTCGGCGATCTCAGTGAATCCGCAAAGGCCCGACCGGACACCGGTCGGGTCTTTTTTTGTCTGCGTCGCGGAGTGTGGCCAGCGCCGCCTATATGCCATGCGGCGGATTCTTCGCCGGGATAGTTCACATTCCGCTTCTCCCATTCGATATGCCGGACCCGCCCACGCGGCCTATTTGACGGGCACGCTAAGCCGACGCCGGTCCGTTCAAGCTGCCAAGGCCGCTTTCCGCTGTGCGGAAGCCTTCAGCCTTTCGCTTGATCGGTGCGCTGCGCCCCGGCTTGCTCGGCTTTGATCACACGTGCCGTCAGGCCGCGATGGGCGCGGTCCGCAAAACAAAAACGAAGGAGAACGAATATGACCAACAACTCAAAGAATGAATCCCCCGCGAGCAAAACACCCGGCTACGTCGCCTATCACGTGCGAGGCCGCGAAGGACAGAAGGGCTACTTCACAAGAATCGGTGCCGCTTGGCCGCACAAGGACGGCAACGGATTCAACATCCAGATCGAAACCGTGCCGCTCGACGGACGCATCACGCTTCGCGTCGCTTCCGAGAAAAAGGAGTAATTGCGCAACCACCGGGCGGGCTGCGATGCCCGCCCGCCATCCGCAGGAGTTTTCTATGCGAGCCATCAATCCATTTTATGCGGCAAGGATCGCCGGTCGGCGATACGTCCAGCAACCGCCCGTCACGTACAACGTACTCGACTTGTTCTCGGGCATCGGCGGGTTCTCCCTGGGCCTCGAAAACGCCGGGATGCGCACCGCCGCATTCTGCGAAATCGACGGCTTCTGCCAGAGCGTGCTTAAGCGCCACTGGCCCGATACGCCCATCTACGACGACATCACCCAACTCACAGCACGGAGGTTACACCATGACAAGATTGCACGAATCGATATTATCTGCGGCGGCTATCCCTGCCAGCCGTTCAGCGTTGCCGGCAGACAGCGGGGCGACAACGACCCGCGTCATCTCTGGCCGGAAATGTATCGCCTCATACGAGAGCTCCGGCCACGATGGGTCATTTGCGAGAATGTTGCTGGACATGTTCAACTCGGCCTCGACGCCGTACTCGCTGACCTGGACGCTGCCGGCTACTCCGCAACGCCGTTCGTTATTCCAGCTTGTGCCGTCGGGGCGCCTCATCGGCGGGACCGCCTATGGATTGTTGCCCACGCCGCTGGCCTCAGACTGCCGCGGACAGTGGGGCCGCAAGGAAGACAATCTGCTCAAGAACTACCTGCCCCGCAGGTTTGGCGGGACTTACCTTCACCCTTCACTCTTGGAAGCGATGATGGGCTTCCCCATCGGATGGAGCGAACCCAGGCCCTCGGCAACGCCGTCGTGCCACAGATTCCCGAACTCATCGGAAGGGCCATCATGGCCCATGAACAACTAAACCCGCTGACCGCATGAAAGTCACCAGCCATCACCTTGTCATCCGGCAGGGCGTAAGCCGTGATCGCGGATCAGCACTTCGGCCGGGATGCCAAGCCCGCTATGCAGCTTGCGGATCATCGTCAGCGTCAGGGAGCGCTTGTGATTCAGCACTTCCGCCACGCGGGCGCGGCTGCCGATATACGGCTCCAAATCGCGCCGGGTCAAGCCGCGCTGCTCCATCGCAAACTGAATCGCCTCAATGGGATCGGGCGCGTCGATGGGATGATGCTTTTCTTCCCACGCTTCGGCCAGCGTCGCCAGCACGTCGAGCCGGTCGCCTTCAACGCTGTTCGCCTTGGCATCCATCAGCGCGTCGATTTCTTGCAGGACACGGCGATAGTCCCGCTCATTTTTAATTGGCTTGATCTCCATCTCATACCTCCGTTACGTCAATCTCGTCATATTGCCGGTGCGTCCCGACGAATCGGATGTAAATGACCCGGTACGGGTAATTCACCTTAATTACTAGCCGATACTTGTTGCCGGCAATGTTGAATACCACGCGATTCTTGCCGACCAGGCTGGCGCTGCGATACATCGCCTTGATCGCCGACGGGCTTCCCCAATCGGCTTTCGATGCCTCGCGGAACCATGCCTTAAGCGGCTGCTCTGCGTCGGCGTATTCCCGCCTCTCCCAGAACTGCCGCAGTCGCTTACGTGAAATAATCCTCATGCCCTACCTACCTAGTATGCCACGATCCCAAGGTGGGAGCAAGTAAATTCGAGCAGCCCACGTAAGGGAATTGACCGTTTTCATTCGTCCGGCCTGAGATGCGCAAACGTTACCCGCGTTACGATCGTCTCGCCGTTTCTGGCAAAATCCCTGGCAGCAATGATCTGTTGCTTCTGGCTAGAATTGCCAATGCAACACATAACCGCGATCTGGAACAGCTCGCCCAGAAGCGATTAAGTTACCGGCGAAGGCCGTCGGATGATCCGCAGCGACAATTCGAATTCTGATGATCGGCCGGTGATCTCTACGACCGATGGCGGTTTTGCCCGCTAAAATCGCAAAACCCAAAGAGTAAAACTGGCCAGAATTCCTAAAATGATGCCAAGGCGAACTGCTGAGAATGTCATACAGCACCCGTTTGGACCCTGCCGCTCACCACGCAAGGGGGTCTCGTGCCATGCGGAGTGCGGAGTCCAGGGAGCAAGGAAGGCGGGCAACGGGAAATCTGTTACAATCGCGGTTGTCGCCCGCGCCAACTGTGTTTATTGGCCGTACCGTTCGCCTGCAAAACGTTTCGGTATGGTCAACTGATCCCTGGCGCGCCGATGTGGCCACGGCAACCGCCGTGGCCTCTTTATTTTTACTTTTTTATTGCGAACAAACTCCTTACATCTCGTGATGAAAATGCTCGACTAACGTTACCTAGAATACGAACTCGGCGATGGCTTTGCAATCGATAAAATGATATAACACTATTTATATCCTATGGTTATGACTTGATGTCCGCCTGCATTCGGTTCGTGCTTTCTGTCTGAGGCTGTGACTGCCTTTGTAATTTAATGAACCCCACGCTAATATCCTGCATTACTGACCCACTGACTGACTTATGAGGATATTGCGCAGACCGTCATCTATAGAATCATGTCAAATCTTCCACCAAAATCTCAGGAGTTCGAAGGTCATTTTGAGCCTGATATTTTAATTCCAATTGGGCTGTTCAGAGCAATGGAACGCGTGCGACAATCCGGGAGACGCAAACCACAACCGAGAAACCAGTTTGTTCAGGATGCGATCGTCAGATTTTTGCCAACAGCAGACGAAAAGTTCGCATACCGTCCCAGAGGTCACGGCCTCAAAAAATTCCGGGCAAGTTTGCTCGCTTCAGTTGTCGACAAAGTCGTTGTCCTCTCTGCACAGCGGAAAGCGCGCGAGCACGATATTGAGTTTCACAATAAGAACAGCATTTTTGAAGAATGTATTGCCCGAAAAGTATTCGCCGAAGGCATAGGTGCCGGGTTGAGTGACGATGACATGCGGTCAGCGACGGGGATGCCAACTGATGCAGATAGTCACCGGGGTAATGACCCGCATGACATTTCATCCTCCGAACCCGATGGCCAGTCTCAGTCCGGTGAAACATTGCATCAAGACGGTCCTACTCCCCCAGCAGTGCCGCCTCCTGCGAATTCGGGAGCTCCAGCCGTTCCGGCTTCTCCAAAGCAGCCGCGATCGAAGCCGCGAAAGCGCCGTCGGAATTAGCGGCGACGCGCGCCCAAATCTAACTGCATATTACCTTGCACGAATAATCGCACATACTCGTCCAGCTCGTTGTCGAGTTCACCACTTGCCGCCGCAAGTTCCATCTTTCCTTTGATATACGCTTTGGCAAACGGTGGAAACCCGTCGAAGTAGCTTTTAACATCGTTTCTCCAAAGCCATCGCTGTGCTTCGACCGGCCAAGTAGACGTATAGCGCCTAGTCAGGTCTGTCGGTCCATGCACAGCTTCATATTTTATTCGATAACTCTCTAATTCCCGACGTTGTTTTGGATCGTCGAGATAAAAAAGCAACTCGGCCAATGTCTCTGGTCGGCGTTGGGAGCTTACTCCCGTGTTGCGAAATGGTGGCATCCTTGCCGTTGACTCCATGATGACGCTTTCACGATAAACCGATACAAACACTTGTCAAGTTGAAGGCACCATTTTCGCATTAGAATAGCCAATTCCATCCTCATTCATCCGGCCTGAGATGCGCGAACGTTACCCGCGTCACGATTGTCTCGCCGTTTCCTGCAAAATCCCTGGCCGCGACCATGACCCACGGCATCCGGTGTTGTCGAATTAGGTCGTACAAGGGCCAGAGATCGCGCCCCTCGACGGTCACTTCCACCGCTCGCATCCCCAGAAACCCCAGCGTGAAGCGCGTACTTTGAAAATCCTCGTCGTTGCCGCAGCGCGACCGCAGGTCGGTATACTCGAATGTCCGGCACCGCCCATCCTGCGTAAAAAAGTGTATCGAGCGCACCGGCTTGACCCAGGGCCGCGCATAGGATTTGTAATCCGCCGCATTGGTAGGGGGGAACTCCACACGATCCGGATCATCATCCGGTTGGACTCTGGATGCCCTATCGGCAGGCGGCATCAGCAAACTGGCTAAATGGGGATTATCTCTATCGCTCATATCCTAACTCCGATTGGCGTGTTCGTTTCAGCTCCCGCGCCGCTTCCGCCGCCGCGAGAACCGCTTCCCGCCGCGTTATGTCTCTGACATGCCGCCATACATTCGGTTTGGGCATTTGCACCAGCTCCGTCGCCGACATGCGCGGATCGCTTCGCTCGACGGCTTGCTGCAATTCCTGTTTGTCATCCGTGTAAATCGTCGCCGAACGCCTGCCACGAGACACGGCCACATAGAAACTTTCGCGGCCGCCGGCCGGATAGGACTCGGCCGTTTGCGAAACCAGCACATGCTGGACGGTGCGACCCTGCGCCGCCTGAGCGGTTGACACATAGCCGTGGCTAATGTGGCCATAATCCTTTCCGACGATCCACCCATTGGAAAGCCGGATATCGCCGCCGGCGGTAAAGCCTTTCACGCCGTAAATCGCCCCGTTATTGAGTTTGTGCTCACCATCCAGCGTTTTGCCATTGGCGGTGATTCGGATGACATCACCTGTCGCCAGGTGAATCGACCCGGCCTCGAAGGCTGCAAAGTTTTTGGCCTTCGGTGGCCGCGCCGCCGCGAAGGCGACGGCCGCCGCCACGCGCTCACCGGCTTTGAAGTCGCCGCTGTTACGGTGAAACTGAAGAATCTCGTCGCCCGCATAACCTTCAACGTCGCGCCGCTGGGCTTCCGTCCATTGCAGCGGGACCAGGCGTAATAACTCCCGTTCGTCGCGGCCAATCAAGCCGGTTGCCTTGAGTTGCTTGCGTACTGCTTCGGTGATCTTGGCACCTTCCGCGTGTGTCGGGCTGACGATCAGCACGTCCTTTTCCCGATTCTCGCAGGCGCTGACCTTCTGAACATAATCGGCGGCAAGCGGGCCATAGCTGTCTTTGGCAGGCATTACCTTGACCCATCCCATTGCATCGAGCCGCTCAAGTCCCTGCGATGCTTTGCCTTCTGATAGCAGCCTGACCGCCTCCTTGTAACGGCCAGACTGCCGGCGAATGTCGGTCAGCTGCGCCAGCGGCAAGCCGGCAATATCTTCAAGCACCCGCAATGCCGCGCCGCGTTCAACACTGGCCATCTGCCGCTTGTCGCCGGCCAATACCACGCGGGCATCGAGCCGCTCCGCCAAATCGAACAGCGACACCATGGTCTTTGATCCGACAAGCCCGGCTTCGTCCAACCAGATAACGCCGCCTAGAGCCGCTGCCTGCATCTTTTCATCAATGAGGAACCGCGACAACGTATCCGCGCCTTGGAATCCTTCAGCGCGCAACACACCACGCGACGCTTCGGCGGATGGTGCCAGCATTACCACCGGCTTGCCGCTCGCCTCCATTTGCTTGACGGCTTCTCTGGTAAGCGTTGTCTTACCCGCCCCGGCTACGCCGCGCAGAATCATCACGCGATCGGGCGACATGAGCAGATGTGTTACAGCCGCCCGCTGCTCGGCGCTTAAGCTCGACTCCCGCAATTCATCCTGCCAACCATCGCGACCACCGACCAGAGGTTTACACGAGCCCTTACCGGCCACCGCATAGCCCACCATCCGTTGCTCTTCGGCCAGCACCTCCCGGGTTGTCACCATCACCTGGCCGGACATCTCGCGCTTGAGCAACCCGAGTTTTTCTGTTTCTGCGCGAACGCCTTCGGGAGTGACTTCACCGATGCCGTGGCGTAAGGCCAGCGTCATCAGACGCCGTTCATCAATCACGCTGCTCCGCTCGAACGCATGATCGACCGCGAACTGAACGTGCGATGGATTGTCATACACCGTGGCTATCGGCTTGCTGACAGCGCCGTGGATCGCTTTACGCTCTTGCGGCTCAAGCTGCTGGTCCCACCGTTCCACGAGCTGCGCATAGGGAATATCGCCGAGCTTTGCTTCCCGGGTGGTTGCCGCCAGCGTCGCCTTCACCTTTGGATCGGTGATGCCGAGCTTCTCGGCCACCCGATCGATCAACCGGGTACGCAGAGAGAACTTCTGGATCACGCTGGCCGGAACGCCGCTAATCTCGAAGGCATTCTTTGTTTTGGCGATGGAGTAGCCCAGCCCCTTCAGTCGATCGGCAAAGCGGGCCTGCTGCACCGCCTGCCAGTAATAACCGTCGCCTTTGATCTTCCCGAACTGACCCGCTTTCCATCGGTCTTCCACCCCGTCAAACGTCGCATTGAAGGCGAAGCAATGGGCATGAAGCTGCGGACATGGCATTCCGTTGACCGGTCGGCTAGTCAGATGCACGAACTCTGCCCACACCATGTTGCCGGTCGTCCGGTCATTTTGTGACCGTCCTTTGCGGACCCGCGTCTGCATGTCCGCTTCCATTTCGCACATCGTGTCGCGGATGGACTGACGGAAGGCATCGGCGATGCGCTCATCACCCGTCAGGGCATGGACGACCGACACCGACTTCGGGGCCGACCAGGTAAAGTCGTAACCGGCGCGCCGGTTACTCCGGTTGATCGGCGTGAGCGGACGACCCGTTTGCGGATGCAAATTATCGCACAAACGATCGAAGGCTTTCTTTTCGACTGTGCCGGACAGGCCCAGAAGCGCCGCGCCTTTGCCGCCCCAGTTTCCGACGAGCTCCTGCCCTTCGGATAGATAGTCGGATTTGGCAAAGTACGATTTTGCTGCTTCAGGTGACCGTTGCGGCGTCACGTTTAGCATAATAGTATTTTATACCACTATGCGTCGGAGCGCCAGAAAATTCGCGGCTTACAGCGATATTCACACACTTGTTTGCGAATAGTTTTTTCTGTCCCATTGCAGGACAATTAAGCTTACAGACTTCTCCCCTCTGCTGCGCAGAGGATTTTATTCGCAGTGAATATCGGTAGATGCCGAGGAAAAGGCCGGCCGCGTCGTCCTCGTGATGATCGATGCCATCGCGGTTGACCATAGCCGATGTCCCACGTTGGCACACGCACTTTTTGAATAGCCGGCAAGTCTTTTTTTGAATCGAGCAGCGAAGGTCGATGAACGCTTTATAGGCACTTTTTGCCGTGATTCCCAGGCGGCATTCCGGCGTCCAATGAGCAGGACGCGACATTATTTGAATGCTGGCGATATTTACACAGTATCTTACACATACGCATTTCTCTTGCCTGATTGTGGTTATATTTCAATTTGTTAGTTCTGCACTCAAGGGACTTAAAATCATCTCGATATATTTAACGACAACTCAAATAATTCATCAAATTCCATGGATTAACTTATTCATTGACGTCCAAACCAGCCTGTAATAGGCTTACACAACTGTTACACATTTCTGCGCTCATACGCACAAAACGGACTCGATGGCAGATCATACGTTGATGGGAGGAAGACTCCACGTCTACAAGCGCGAGAATAGCCGCTACTGGCAGTGCTCGACTTATCTAGCGGGGAAGAACCGCCGGACCAGCACGAAGGAAGAAAGCCTCGCGCGGGCAAAGGACTTCGCCGATGACTGGTATCTCGAATTGAAAGGAAAACATCGGGCCGGCGGGATCAAAGACGGCAAAACATTTCGCGTTGCCGCCGCACAGTTCGAGCGCGAGTACAAAGCGCTAACCCAGGGCCAACGCCATCCCGATCATGTTAAAGGGCAATTCGCCCGAATCCACAACCACCTGCTTCCCTACTTCGGAGACATGGTTCTGTCCGAAATCACTCCGGGGGAAGTGCAAGAGTACCGGGTCTTCCGGGCGCAGCCCGTCGAGAAAAGAAAGGTGCCGAGTCGAAGCTCTATGCACAAGGAAATTGTCGCGCTTCGCCAAGTGCTGAAAACGGCGCATCGGCACGGCTGGCTGCCGTTCGTTCCCGACCTTTCGCCGCCATACAAGACATCCGGCAAGATTACCCATCGCGCATGGTTTTCTCCGACCGAATACCGTCAGCTTTACGAAGCCACCCGCCGACGAGCAAAGAATCCGACCAAGAAGAATTGGCGATGGGCTTCCGAGCAGTTGCACGATTACGTTCTCTTCATGGCTAACACCGGCCTTCGAC
>Ga0302180_10003117_pt1 | contig 12650 bp, 9 predicted proteins | sample I_Palsa_E3_2_FD_200575 | JGI IMG/M metagenome (GOLD analysis project Ga0302180, IMG submission 200575) | Peat permafrost microbial communities from Stordalen Mire near Abisko, Sweden - I_Palsa_E3_2 | ecosystem: Environmental > Terrestrial > Soil > Palsa > Peat permafrost | place: Sweden: Abisko... | reverse complement strand
CGCGACATCAGAAAATTCTTCAGGATGCCATTTTCCACGGCGACCACACGCTGTGCCGGAACGCCTTCGTCATCGTAATCGTAGGCGCCCATCAGCTCGACTCCGTTCAATTCCTTCAGCGTCGGGTCGTCCACTACGGTGAGAAACGCGGGCAGCACCTGCTGATTCACTTTTTTCGTGAACGTCTGGCCTTCTTTTTCGTCGCGCTGGCGGTGGCCTTCGAGCCTGTGCCCGAGGACTTCATGGAAGAACACGGCGGCGGCTCTGCCAGAAAGCATCGCCGGGCCCGCGTACGGCTCCGCGGCGGGCGCGGCGCGCAGCGCCTTCAAATCGGCGGCGATCTTGTCCACCTTTGCCAGTAGTTCGGATTCGGACGGGAGCTGGTCGGGTGACGCGGCCTGAAATGTTTCGACGCGCAGCAACTCCATTCCGTCATCGGCGCGCGTTTCGCCCTGGATCACCAGGCGAGCGGTTGCCGATGATTGTTCGAGCGCCGCGCCTTCACTGGTCGCGAGGTAAGAACGGCTGGTGGCATCCTGCAGAAGCGACACCGATGAATACACCTCCGGATACTTCAAGAACCCAGCCGAAACCCGGCGGATGCGATCTTCCCAAGCTTTCAGGTCGCGCGAGGTTTTCGGCAACGAAGGTCCCATAAAGGTCTGCGGCATTTCCTGAGAAAAATCCGGGGACTTGTCTTCCTCCGCTGATTGGACGGCCTGATTCGTCTTTACGCGCAGAAAGGCGGCCGAGGCTTGCTCGTATTCGCGGTCGGTGAGCAGCCAGAGAACGCGCGCAATCGCGTCGGGATCGTCGCGCAGCGGAAGCCCGCCAGAAATAATTCCGGAGGGGCGGCTTTGCGAGTGCGTGTTGTCGAGCGCCGAGGAACCGACGCGCATCATGACGTCCGCCACGCGCCGGTGAACGCTGTTCGAGACGATGAGGCCTCCCTGGGTACCGGCGATGGTCGTGCCGGCCCCATCCGACACTGCATAACTCAGGTAATAAGGAGCGGGATCGGATTTCGCGAGCGAGGTGGTGGCCCGCTGCAATTCGCGCTGCATCGCCTGGAGCAATACATCGGGCCGCGGAGGCGAAGAGAGCGCCGCCAAAGGAATGCCGCAGAGAAGCAGAAGAGAGCAGACGGCGGCGCGGAAATGAAATCGTGTCATCTTAATTTTATAATCTCTAGGAAATGTCAATTTAACATACATGCTCAGCAGCCGGGCAGCAAAACGGGCCAGGTGTGCGTCAGCGTAACTCAGTGCGTGGAGGAAGGTCCTTCGAGCTTGACTTGCCGCTCGTACGGCGCGCTTTCGAGAAGCAGGATGGCGATCAGCCCGGCAACCAGCAGAACTCCGGCGAGCGCGTACGCCAGTCCAGGCGAGAGAAATGGGGCAATAACCCCCAGGGCGCCGAACAATATCGCCTGACAATAGAGCACCAGCACGGCTCCACGATGGCCCAGACCGATATTGGAGAGACGATGCGCAGTGTGGTCCTTGCCCGGTGAAGTGAAGGGCAGGAGTCCGCGGCGGGCGCGAGAAATCGAAACAAGAGTGGTATCGAAAATCGGCACGCCGAGAATCAGCACGGGGACGAGCCACGTGGCGGGAAAGTGCGAACCCTCCGGGCGAATCTTCAACCCAAGGGTGGCCATCAGAAATCCAAGGAACATCGCTCCGCCATCGCCCATGAAAATTTTCGCCGGGTTGAAATTCCAGCGCAGAAAGCCGAGAGCGGCCCCCAGAGCGGCGGCGCCGAGCGTGCGGACCATGGTCTGCCCATTGAGCGTGGCTGAAAGAGTGAAAAAGCCCGCAGCCACTGCGGCAATTCCCGCGCACAGGCCGTCCATGTGGTCGAGAATACTGAAGGAGGCGGTGATACCCACCACCCAAACAAACGTGAGGCAACCGTCGAGCACGACGCCCGTAATTCCGGGAACGAACTCCGTAAAAAATTGCGCGCGAATTCCGGAAGCGTACAAGAACAGCGCCGCGAGAGGCATCCCTATAAAGAGCTTTACCTGGTGATGCAGCAAGCCGCCGTCGTCAAGCAAACCGACGATGGCGAGAAGCGTGGCGCCGGCGAGAATGGCGACCATCTGCTGATGCGGAACGCCGTGCATCGTGAACAGAATTGCGAGCACGAATCCGAGATAAATGGCGATGCCGCCGAGGAGCGGGATGGGACTGAGGTGAACTTTGCGCGGGCCGGGAAGGTCCACCATGCCATAGTGCAGCGCGAGGCGGCGAACCGGGACCGTCAGTAGAAGCGATCCCACGAGGGCAACCGCGAAGGCGATCAGATCGGAGGGAAGAGTCATCGCGAGACTTCACTTCTGGTCATCGGGGCGTTTACGGCCAACGCGCGGCCATCACCGCGCCGTGAGCATTTTCTCGAGCACGCCACGAACTTTTTCCTGCTGGTGCGTGGCCGCGTACCAGTCCATCGTCTTCCGCAAGCCGTCGCGGAAAGCCATCTTCGGCTCCCAGCCGAGGAGTTTTTTCGCGAGCTTGTTGTCCGCCACGCGATTCACTGGACCGGTCGGCATGTCAGGCCGGAGGCGGATCTCAGCTTTGTGCCCGGAAAACTCGAGCACCATCCGGGCGGCGTCAATCACGCGGACGCGTTCCATGGTGCCCAAATTGACGGCCGTGCCGTCGTTTATTTTTTCCGCGGCGAGGATCGTTCCGCTGACGATGTCGTCCACATAGGTCCAGTTGCGGATCTGCATGCCATTGCCCCAGACGTCGAATGGATTCTGGCCGATAAACGCCCGGGCAATCATGGCAATCACGGCGTGGTTTTCCACCCCGCGAGGGCCGTACACGGTGAAGTAGCGAAGCGAGGCCGCGCCGAGCTTGTGCTCGCGGTGATAGGCCTGCAGCGTCAATTCCGCCATCAATTTCGCCCAGCCGTACATGTTGTCGGCGTCGTGCGGAGGTTTGACGTCGTCTTCGACGAGATAAATTTCCTTCTGCGGATCCGTCTGCATGTAGTTCGGGTAAACGCAACCCGAGGAGGCGTAAACGACTTTTTCGACGCCCGCTTTGACGGCTTCCCAGAAAACGAGGCCGTCGAGAAAAAGATTCGAGGCCGGTCCCGCCTGATGCAAATCCACGTATCCGCGGCCGCCGTGGTCCGCGGCGAGATGAAATACGACTTGGATCCCCTTCATTGCGGCGCGCGTCACTCCCGGCTCGCGCAAATCCGCTTCCACGAAAGTGATGCGGCGATTCTTGAGGTGAGCCTCGATGTTCTCGAGCCTGCCACTGGTGAGATCGTCAACAACATGCACGTGCGCGCCGCGCGCAAGCAAAGCATCCACGAGGTGGGACCCGATAAAAGACGCACCGCCGGTCACAAGTACTTGCTTACGATCCCAGATGACGCCCCCCAGTCCTCTCGCCTGCCGCCTGTTCCATAATTCCGACGAAGCGTTCGAGCTCATTTACTGTAGCATATTTTTTTGCGGTTTCTCGCGCGCGGCGGCCCATTTCAGCGAGCCTGGAAGGATCGCCGCGCAGCTCGCGAATTGCAGCGGCCACGGCGGCTGGATCGTCCGGATCGGCTGCCAAGCCGCTTCCGGATTCAACGACGATGCGCGCCGCATCGCTGTTCGTGGCCGCAACAGCGAGCACCGGACGTCCCGCCGCGAGAATCGAATAAAGCTTGCTCGGAACCACGACGCCCTCGAGACCCCGGCGCACCGTGACGACGTGCAGATCGCCGGCCATCATTACGTGGGGCACCTGCTCGACGGGCCGGAACGGCAAAAGGCGAACATTCGGCGAATTCGCGGCGGATGCCTCCAGCGCCGCGCGGTTTGCGCCTCCACCTATGAACACGAGCCCCGTGTTTTCGTTGCTCAGAATCTGCGCCGCTTTAAGCAGCGTGCCCCAGGCACCGTAAAAGCCCAGATTTCCAGCGTGCAAGACGACAAACTCGAAGCCGCATCGGAGTTTCTGGACGATGGGATCATTTCGTTCGGGCGTCGAGGGCGGAAACGAAGCGCCGTCGCGCACCACAACTACACGTTCCGGCGCGACGCCCTTGGCAAGGATGCGTTCGCGCATGTCGTCACCCAGAACAATCACCCGCGCCGCCTGCTTCAGCGCGCGGCGGTGCATCTTCTCCCAGCGATTGACCCACGCGCCCGGACGGACGATATCCCCGCCGACGGCCATATCCGGATACATGTCGCGAATGTTGTAAACGAACGGCCTGCCGAGCCTGCGCGCGACGAAGGCTCCAGCGATGCCCGCGACAGGAGGGTCCGTCATCGCGAGAACGATGTCGGGACGGAGCGCGATGGCGCGAGGAACCGCGAGGGCGAGGTACGTCAAATAGTTCGAGACGCGGCGGCGCATCTGGTGGCGCGGATAGGCGGTGGAACCGACACGCTCGACGACGACGCCATTTCGCGTGTCACGGCGGAGAAAGGCAAATGGGTAGAACTCGTCCGGATCGTACGAGGGACGCCCCGCGACGACCGTGACTCTATGACGCTGGGCCAGGGTTTCGGCCACACGCGCCGCCATCTTCGCCGTGGCAGATGTGTCGGGCGGATAGTATTCGTTGAAAAGCAGAATGTGCATGCGCTGTTGTTATGCGGGCTTGGCGAACCGCGCGCCAGGTTCTTCACGGGCGATGGCGGAAGATCTTTTCTGCAGAATGAAATTACCCATCACGAGGACGTCCATCTGCGTTCGGTGGAAACAATCGAGCGCCTCTTCGGGACGGCAGACGATCGGCTCGTTGTCGTTGAACGAGGTATTTAACACGACCGGCACTCCCGTCAGATCGCCGACCGCGCGAAGTAACTTCCAATAAAGAGGATTGGACGAGCGGCTGACCGTTTGCAAGCGCGCGGTTCCGTCCACATGAGTGGGCGCCGGGATTACCGCGCGTTTCTCCGCGCGCACCGGATAGGCGAAGGTCATAAAGGGCGAAGGATGCGTTTTCTCGAAAAATTCGCCGACGGCCTCTTCAATAATCGATGGGGCGAAGGGGCGAAAAATCTCGCGATGCTTGATGCGGCGATTCAGGATTTCCTTCATCTCGGGGCGGCGCGGGTCGGCCAGAATGCTGCGATTGCCCAGCGCGCGGGGGCCCCATTCCGCCGCGCCCTGAAACCAGCCCACAATTTTCCCGGCGGCGATGTGGCGCGCGGTCGCTTCGACAAGCGCAGCCTCATCGAGCGCCGCGATTTCCGCGCCGTCCGAAGCCGCGGCACCATCAACCACTTTGCGGATTTCCGCCGGCGAATATTGGGGGCCCCAATACGCGTGGTCCATGGTGAACTCGCGCGGGCGGCCCAGAACCTGGTGGTTCACGGCAAACGCGGCGCCGACGGAAAGGCCCGCGTCCCCCGCGGCGGGTTGCACGTAAACGCGCTCGAAGGGTGACGCATCGAAGATCTTTCCGTTGGCGACGCAATTGAAAGCAACGCCACCGGCCAGACACAGCGATTTTTGCCCGGTCTCCTTCGCAAGCCCATTCCAGCATGACCCGAGAACTTCCTCGAGGGCCGCTTGCATGCTGGCGGCGATATTGTGATGCCTTGCGGCGAGTGGACCCGAGGCGCTTTTCAAGGTGGGGCGAAAAAATCCGGCCGAGCACCGGCGTGCTGCTTGCATCGCGCCAGGTCATTTCGGAGCCTTGCGTCTGATGCGTGAAATATTCGAGCCCCAATCGGAACGAAAGCGTGCCGTGGGCGCGCACGATACGGCGAAACTCGTCCAGGAATTCCGGCTGGCCGTAAGCCGCCAGGCCCATCACTTTGTACTCGTCGCCGAATTTCCAGAAACCGAGATATTGCGTGAGCGCGGTGTAGTACATGCCGAGCGAATGGGGAAACGCCACCTCGCCGAGGGCGCGCATGTTCGGCCCTTCGCCCGCGGCGCACATAAAGCTCGCGAAATCGCCAAGGCCATCGGCCGAAAGCACCGCGGCGCTTTCGAACGGGGAAACAAAAAACGCGCTCGCGAGATGCGCCCTATGGTGCTCGATGCGATGGAATTGGGCGCGAATCGCATCGGGCGCGAGGTCGAACGCGGCGGCGAGATCCTCGCGAACGCCCGCAAAGCGCCGCATGACGCGCACACGATCGAGCGCGAATCGGGGCATGCGCACGGCGAAGCGAAGCTTTGTTCCCAGGCGCGCCCAGGGATCGCGGGGAATGGCGATGTGATCCACATCCGTCAATTTCGCGCCAGCTCGATCGAGGCAAAATTGAATCGCGCGAGCGGGCAATCCGGCGGCGTACTTCACGCGATTGAGGCGCTCTTCCTCCACGGCGGCGACCAGGCGGCCGTCCACGATGATGGCCGCGGCAGCGTTGGCGTGATAGGCGTTGATTCCCAGGATTATCATCGTTGATTGGATGCCGCGCTCGTACGCGGCGCGACATTTTCTACTCTCAAGATATAGCCACGGCCGCGGATTTATCGGAATCAGCGGCGCTCGTATTGTTGGCGCCGACGTTTCGCTTTACCCATTCATTGAGGACGTAAAGGCTCCACGGGCGCGACCACGTGGTGCGGCTCGCGACAAAGTCTTTCCACACGGCTTGCGCAAAATCCCCGGTGAGATGCGGCTCAAGCGCAGGCGACCATTCCGCCAGCCCCGCCGCGACGCGCTTGCCCAGCGCCCCGCGAAGCCAGTGTTCCCACGGAAAAGTAAACGTGCGCTTTTGCTGCGCGACGATCTCCTGTGGCAAGAGATCGCCAAGGGCCTCGATCAACAGCGCCTTGGGACGCGCGCCGCGCTTGGCGCTCTCGGGAAGCGAGAGAAGATATTCGACGAGCGCTGCGTCGAGGAACGGCACGCGCACCTCGAGCGAATGGCACATGCTCATGCCATCCGTATCGCGCAAAAGCGTGTTCAGCATATAGGAGCGCAGCTCGAGCCAGGAAATTCCTGTGAATGCGTCCATCGAGGCCGCCCGGCGCGAGGAATTAGCAAGCCATCGCCACCAGAGCGAGTCGCTCCACGAAGAGCGCTCTCCGCGCAATGCGGAAGCGACTGCTTGCGGCGCGAAGAGCAGGCGCGTGAAGAAATATGGGTGCGGCAGCGCGTCCGGATCGAGAAACGCGGCCGATGCTTTGCGCGATGAGTCAGGCGAGGAGCCAAAGGCGTTCGTGCGTGCGAGGCCGCCGGCAAAAAACGCGCGAAGCGGCTGGGGCAACAAGCGCGCCGCCGCGGCCGAGCGCGCAACTTTGGAGGTGGAGCGAAACGGGCTATAGCCGCCGAAGATTTCATCGCTGCCGAGCCCCGAGAGCGCCACTTTCAATCCTGCCTGCCGGGCCGCCCAGGAAACAAAGTATGTATTGATGCCGTCCATGCTGGGCTGGTCGAAGGCTGTGATGGCTTCGTCGAGCCGCGCGATCATTTCATGGTCGGAGAGCGTCAATTCGCTGTGATCGGTTCCGAGGCGGCTGGCGGTGCGGCGGGCAATTTCGGCTTCGCTGAATTCGGCGTCGGCAAACGCGACCGTGAACGTGTGGATTCCCGCGCGGGCGTGACTGGCGAGCGCGGCGATGGCAGTGGAGTCAATCCCGCTGCTGAGGAAGACGCCGACGGGAACATCGGCTACAAGATGGGAGGCGACGGCGCTCTCGAGCAGCGCGCGAACGTGCCGCGCGGGTGCATCTGCTGATTCCGGCGCCGATTCCGGCGCCGATTCCGGCGCTGTTTTAAGCGTAGCGTCCGGAGCATCCCAATAGCGCGTCGGCTCAGGAGCGCTCGCCGGCACGGCAGCGGTCACGCTCATCGAATGGCCCGGCAGTAGAGATGCCACGCCTTCGATAAGGGTGAGCGGCTCGCAAACGGAGCCGAAAAGCAAATAAGCCGGAATTGCCGCGGAGGAAATTCGCGCGGGAACGCAGCCGCTCGCAAGCAGCGCGCGCACTTCCGAGGCGAAAAGCAGCTGGCCATCCACCAGCGCGTAGTAGAGAGGCTTGATGCCCATCCGGTCGCGTGCCAGGAAGACGCGCGCCGCGGGCCCGCCGCGGCCCTGAGGCATCTCGACGATCGCGAAGGCGAACATTCCGTGCAGACGCTCGACGCAGCGCTCGCCCCAGGATTCGTATGCGTGGACGACAACTTCCGTATCGGAGCGCGTACGAAAGCGGTGTCCAAGCGCCTCGAGCTCCGCGCGAAGTTCGCGGAAATTGTAGATTTCTCCATTGTAAACAACCGCGACGGTTTCGTTTTCGTTCCAGACGGGCTGGCTGCCACCGGGCAGATCCACGATGCTCAGCCGGCGCATGCCGGCGGCAACGGGCGAGGCGAGCAGGATGCCTTCTTCATCTGGGCCGCGATGGATCATGGCGGCCATCATGCGGCGGACGATGGCTTCGCCGGTTTGGCTCGACTCAATTCCGACAACGCCGCAAATTCCGCACATTAGAGCCCCGCCTCCCGAAACGAAATGCGGGCAATCGCCGACCAATCCGCATCGGCCATCCCCTGCGCCGTGGCGGCCAACATACGGTCGCGAATAAGACTGGCCATCGGCATAGGGACAGCGGCTTCTTCCGCAGCGGCAAGAACCAGGCGATTGTCCTTCATTCCCAACGCCATGCGGAAACCGACCGGCTCGAAATTGTCGGAGGCGATCATGGCGCCGTAGGTTCGATAGATGGGCGCAGCGAATAACGACCCGGTAAGTACATCGAGAAACTTTTGCGGATCGACTCCCGATTTCCGGATGAGCGCAAAGGCCTCCGCCAGGCTTTCAATAGTGGTTGTAATCAGGAAATTCCCGGCGACCTTAACCAGGTTTGCCGCGGGCGCTTCGTTGCCGACGACAAATGTCTTCTGACCCATGGCGTCGAACAGCGTTTGGCAGCGTGCAATCTGTTCCGCGGGCCCGGCGACCGTGATAAAGATTTTCGCCGCGACAGCAGCGTCCGGCCGGCCGAAAACAGGCGCGGCGAGGTAATGCTGGTTTCTCTCGCGATGGGCCGTCACCAACCGATGGGAAAGCGCCACACCCATCGTACTCATGGAAATGTGAACCGCGCCAGCGGGGAGCGACTCGATGACGTTGCCTGGACCGAAAATTACGTCTTCTACTGCGGCGTCGTTCGCGACCATGGTGATGAGCGCCTCTGCTCCAGACGCGGCTTCGCCCGGAGTTCTGGCTACCTTTGCGCCCAGCGGCTGCAATTCCTCCGCGTGGCTTCGCGTTCGGTTGTAAACGGTGAGCGTGTGACCCGCTTTGATCAGGTTGCGAGCCATCACCGAGCCCATGTTTCCCAGGCCAACGAAACCAACTTTCATCCCGGTTGCTCCTATTCTTTCTTCAATCCGTGGCGATTCGCGCGCCGCTCCTTGCTTGCTGCGACTCCGGCTGCCATCCAAGTTCCGCGAGAATCCTGCTGCCGGAACGAGAGAGCTCGGCCTTCACGCGATCGAGATCGCGGAACAGCAGCTTGCCATCCCGCTTGCGCCACTCGCCCGCGACCATCACCGAGTCAATATTTGCCAGGTTGGCTTGCATGACTACCGTGGCCACGGGATCATGAACGGGCCAAAGATTCAGCGCGTCCGCGCGGATGAACACGAGGTCCGCCTGCTTGCCCGGGCTGATCGTGCCAAGGCGATCCTGCATACCGAGCATTCGCGCGCCCTCGACGGTGATCCAGGAGAGCGCCTCGCGCACCGGGATCGTTGAGGTTTCGGGAATGGCTCCGGTTGCGGCGCGGTATGCGGCGTTGTCCAGGGCGCGCTGATGCGCCAATGCGATTCGCGAAACGGTAAGCATGTCTCCGGAGATCACGCTCTCAAGATCCACTCCCAGCGACGGGGCCGCGCCCAGCTTCCGCAAGCGGCCTGTGATCGGATGCCCGTGCCCCTGGGCCATTTCGTTTTCAGGCGCGACCGAAAACGTGACGCCGAGATCAACAAAGCGCGCCAGGCGATCGTCGGGCAAGTCATTGCCATGGACGATGTTCACGAAGTCGCCGACCAGGCCTTCCTGCTCGAGCGTGTCCCAACCGTTCGGAGTCTTCGCCGGGCCCCCGCCCTGGTGCATCGAAGCGACGAGGCCAAGCTCGCGCGCGAGCCGAAAATCGTGGAGCGCGACCTCGAGCGTGGAATAGTGCGGACCTAGGATTGCGAGGCCGAGCGTGAGCAGCTGGTCCCGCGAAGCGAATGGGCCGCGCAATAGCCGTTCGACTTCGCTTCTTGGATGCGGAATCTCAGAGAAGTGCGGCTCGCCGGGCTTGGGATCGGGCTTCGGCGAACCGTGGAAAAAAGCGGCGCGAATCCCGGATTCGCGCAGTCCCTCGATTGCGGCGTCGGTGTGCGCGGGGGTTGGATTGTTGTGGCACCAATCAACGAGAGTGGTTGTGCCGCAGTTCAGCTGATTCAAAGCGCCGACAAGCGTGGCGATGCGGATATCTTCGGGATTGAATCGCGTCGCGAGGCCGGCGTGGACCCAGCGAAAATATTCGAGCAGCGTCCAGTCCGATGAGATCGCTCGCAGCCCTGTCTGCCAGGCGTGCATGTGAGCGTTCACTAGGCCCGGGATGACGATGAACGAGCGGCCATCGAGAATTTCCGCATCAGGCGGGGTGATGCGCGCGCCGACGGCCGCGATCCGATCGCCTTCAATCAGAATATCGCCGGGCCGCAAATCTCCCGATTGCGGATCCATCGTGATCACGGTGGCATTCTGAATCAGCAGTTTTCGCACGGTTGTCAGATCTGGGCCGGCGCTCGATTCAATAGCGCGTGCAATGGGCGGCGCCAACCCGTGAAATTTCGCACATGGACCCACTCGCCGGACGAGAGCGCGTGATGGCGCTGAACTTCAAAGTTTAACCTGTCGTGTCCACAAAGGCGTGAAACGCGCGCCGGATTTGCTGGCGAACGCGCACCGGCCGGACTCCAAGACGCCTTTCTCCGTACCAGCGCAATCCCACGCGGAGCAAGCCAAGAAGAAATACCAAGATGAGCGCAGCGACCATGGTGGCCAGCGATTCGCGCTCCAGCAGCAAACTGATCGCGGTGGAATCCTCCCAGCCGGGGAGAAGGCGATTGAGAACGCTTCTCAGAGGAAGGCCGGCAAAACCAAGACGAGATATGCGGACATGAGCGGTGCTTTCATATGTGTCAGTAGGATCGTAACCTTTAATCCCGCGAGTCGCGGCGGACAAGACGGCGGGATCGCTGAGTTGCTCACTCGTCAGCAGGCCACCATCGCTGCCGCGCATCACCGTTCGAAATGCGGGGTCGACGACGATCCAGCGCCCGTCAATCAAGATTTCTGCGACCACGTGCTTGGTCAATCGCCGGGAATCGAGGAGCAGGAGGCGGCGGACCACGAGTCCGGCGCTATCTGCCAGATTGATGAAGGCATTTGTGGCCGAACCGCAAACTCGCAATAGCGACGCGTAATTGAGCGTATCGGCCGGATCGCGGTCGGGCGAAGAAGCGTCCGGTCCCGCGACTTGCCGCGAAGGGCCGTTCGACATCCAGCGCAGAATCGCCTCCGCCTTTTCTTCGGCCGACGAAGACAACGGAACGACTGCATCCGAAAATCCCTTGAGGTATTTGCGGGTCGAATACTCCCAAACCGCCGAATATCCGGCCAACAGAATCGCAAGGATCAGCAGGATATTCCCCGTGTACCAGACTGCGCGGAAAAGGGTGTGGTTCGGCCTGGGTAATTCCATCTCGGATAGCTCGCCCTTGGCACTTGCCGGGCCCGGCGAGCTTCGCCGGACGATTCGTTCGTCCGCACGGGCGCCGGGAAGCATGCCATGCTTACTCATGCCGTTTGCCTCTGCTCCGCCATCGTCACTTCGGCTGCGAGGGACTTGTGCGGATCAGGCGCCGCCGACGAGCGATCTTCCTTAGCGAGGCAAAAGGAATGGACGTTGCCTCCCCGATTCTCATCGTATAGCACAACGCGGACTCCGTGCTTCCTGCACCATTCCTCGACCACCGTCCGCGGCAAAAACGCGACGCGCGGCGTGACAAAATAATCGAAAAATAGATTGCGAGCACCGGCCCAGGTTCGCCGACCCTTCGCCCGGACAAAATGAAAGAGGAAGTAGGGCACCTGCGCAAAAAAGGCTACGAAAGGCCCGGCCCATTGGTGGCGCAGCCCGATCCGGATCACCGCCCCGGGATATTTGTAGAGCCACGGGTAGCGCCCGTACGGCTTATAAACCGCCAGGTACATTCGGCCCGCCGGTTTCAAAATGCGGCAGTTTTCGGCGAACGCAGCCGCGGGATCGTCGGTGTGATGGATCACGCCGTCGGAAATCACCACGTCTGCCGTTCCATCGGCGAACGGTAAGTGCAAGTTGTCGCCCACCACTCCCGGCCTATGATAACGCTCAACGATCATTCCCACCGACACGCGGCTGCGGTCGAGACCGATGCAGCGAATCGCTCGCCGCGCCAATACGCCGAGCACGCGACCCGCGCCGCACCCAATATCGAGAACCAGCAAACTCGGATCCAGGCTCTGAATCAATTCCGCCAAAGGCCGCGAAACGACGGCATCAATCTCCTCCGAACCGCCGGGAGGAACCCAATCGAATGGATGCCGATCGTAAAAGGTGACGGGCTCAGTGGACTGCATGGGTCTTCGCCAATACGTCGTCGTAGTAGCCTTCCATTTGTTC
>Ga0302180_10003115_pt1 | contig 12654 bp, 9 predicted proteins | sample I_Palsa_E3_2_FD_200575 | JGI IMG/M metagenome (GOLD analysis project Ga0302180, IMG submission 200575) | Peat permafrost microbial communities from Stordalen Mire near Abisko, Sweden - I_Palsa_E3_2 | ecosystem: Environmental > Terrestrial > Soil > Palsa > Peat permafrost | place: Sweden: Abisko... | reverse complement strand
CGGGATGCCGGCGTTGGCAAAACACAGCGCGATGCCGCGGCCCATGACGCCCGCCCCCACGACCGCGGCGGTGCGGATCTCGCGCACCGGCAGGTCAGATTTGAGGCCCGGGATGCGCGCGATCTCGCGCTCGGCCGCGAAGGCGTGGCGCTGCGCGCGTGACTGCGCGCCGTTCATGAGCGCCATGCACATCTGCAGCTCGCGCTGAAGTCCCTGCGCGAAGGGCAGCTCGTACGCCACGCGCACCGCCTTCACCGCCTCAAGCGGCGCAAGGAAGCCGCGCTGCCGGCGGCTGACATTACGCGTGAATTCCTCGAACACCTGCGGCTCATCGAGCACCGGCACGATGGCACCGGTACGGCGCAGCGGCGTGCCCTCGCGCACCACGCGTCGCGCGAATGCGAGCGCCGCGGCCTCAAGGTCAACCGCGACGCAAAGATCCACGAGCCCGAGGCGCTGCGCCTCGGCCGCCTCGAGATCCTTGGCCTCGGCGATCACCGTCAGGGCCGCGCGCGCGCCGATGAGTCGCGGCAGGCGCTGCGTGCCGCCGCCGCCTGGGATGATGCCGAGCTTCACCTCCGGCAACCCGAGGCGGGTACCTTCGAGGGCCACGCGGAAATGGCACGCGAGCGCGAGCTCAAGTCCGCCACCGAGGGCACTGCCGTGCAGTGCCGCGATCACGGGCTTGGCGAGGGATTCGGTGAGCTCGATGACCTCACCCAGCTGCGGCGGCTCAAAGGGCCGGCCGAACTCGCGCACGTCGGCGCCGGCGGAGAAGTTCCTGCCGCCACCGAGGATCACGAGGGCGAGAAGCTTAGGATCACTGGCGGTGCGTTCGAGTGCGGCCTTGAGGCCGGCGCGCACGCCGTGCGCGAGCGCATTCACCGGCGGGTGCTCGATAGTGGCGAGGGCGATCTCGCCCTGGGTCGTAAAGGAAACCGTCGCCTCGGACATGGGCCCCCGCGCCAGCGTCAGCCGACGAGCAGCGCCACTTTGCCGCGCGCCCGGCGATTCATGACCACGTCCAGCGCCTCGCGGTAACGTGCCAGCGGAAAGGTCTCCGACACGTGCGGCTTGAGGAGCCCCCGCGCGTACCAGCCAAAGAGCTCGGCGAAGTTACGCGCGTTGTCGGCGGGCCGCGCCTTGGCGTAGGCCCCCCAGAAGACGCCCACCACGGAGGCCTGCTTCAGGAGCAGCAGGTTCAGCGGGATCTTCGGAATCTCCCCGCTCGCAAAACCGATGACGAGGTAGCGCCCGAGGAAGGCCAGGCTGCGTACCGCAGGCTCTGCGTAGGCGCCGCCGACCGGATCGTAGACCACGTCAACGCCCTTGCCTGCCGTGAGCTGCTTGAGGTTCGCGTAGTTAATCAGGGCATCCGCGCCGCGCGCCTTGCACAGCGCGAGCTTCTCATCGCTCGAGGCAGCGGCGATGACGCGCGCGCCCAGGATCTTGCCGATCTCCACCGCAGTCAGTCCCACACCGCCGGCAGCCCCGAGCACCAGCAGCGTCTCCCCGCTGCGCAGCTGCCCGCGGTCCTTCAGCGCGTGGATCGAGGTGGCATACACCACCGGGAAGCAGGCCGCGGTCGCGAAATCCATGGCCTCAGGTAGCGGCATGATGTTGCCGGCATCCGTCACGAGCTCCTCGGCATAACCGCCGAAGCCTGCAAGCGCCAGCACCCGCATGCCAGGCTCAAGCCCGGTCACGCCCGCGCCCACCTCCTTGATGACCCCGGCGACTTCCGCGCCCGGGGAGAACGGCAGCGCGGGCTTGGTCTGATACTTGCCCTGCACGATCAGGCCGTCGAGGAAGTTCACGCCCGCCGCCTTCACGCTCACCACCACCTGTCCGGCGCCGGCCGGACGCGGCGGCACCTCCTCCAGGGTGAGCTCGTCGAGCGGCGCGAACGCCTTCGCCAGCACCGCCTTCATCCGACGCTCCGCTGCCGTACGGCCTCATAGAGGAGCATGCCGGCGGCGACCGAGACGTTGAGGCTCTCGACCGCCCCGAGCTGCGGCAGCCGCACCAGAAAATCGCAGTTCTGCTGCGTCAGGTGACGCAGGCCCGTCCCTTCGCTTCCGAGTACCAGCACGACTCCCCCTTTCAGATCCACCTGGCAGGCGTCCTTGGCGGCGGCGGCATCCGCGCCCACCACCCACAGACCCGCCTCCTTCAGAAGCTTCAGTGTACGCACGAGATTGGTGACCGCCACCACCGGGGTACTCTCGGCGGCGCCGGCGGCGACCTTGCGTACCGCCGGACTGAGCTGCGCGGCCCGGTCGCGCGGCACGACGACCGCCAGCGCACCGCAGGCATCGGCACTGCGAAGACAGGCCCCGAGGTTGTGCGGGTCCTGCACGCCATCGAGCGCAAGCAAGAGCGGGGCCGCAGCGTCGGTGAGTGCGGCCAGCAGCTGATCCTCGTCCCAGGGGGCGAGCGGCACCACGTCGGCGGCAACGCCCTGGTGTGCGACCTCGCCGAGCTGTTGCGTGAGGGCGTGGCTGTCCACGCGCTGCACCGCGATCTGGTTGCGCTGCGCGAGTTCCTCGATCACACGGGCGCGCGCGTCCGCGCGATGCTCGGCGAGTCGCACGCCGAGCACGCGCTGCGGGTGGCGCTCGAGCATGGCACGCACCGCGTGCAGGCCGTAGATCGTCTGCGTGCCCCGGGCGGCACCGACCGCGGGCCGCACCTCAGGTGTCCTCCGCGAGCGCCAGATCGATCAGGCCTTCGATCGGATTTACCGAGGTGACCATGACGCGCACGTGTGCGCCGGTGTGCAGGCGGCGTCCGGTGCGCTTGCCGCGCCAGGCGTGGCCGCTGTCCTCCATGACGTAGTCATCGTCACGCAGGTTATCGATGTGCAGCAGGCCATCGACGGCCACGTCCAGGATCTGCACAAAGCAGCCGAACTCGACCACGGTGGTGATGAGTCCCTGGAAAGTCTGGCCGATGCGCTCCTTCAGGTAGGTGCACTTGAGGAAGTTCGAGACGTAGCGGTCGGCCTCGTCGGCCCGCTTCTCCAGGCGCGAGGTGCTCTCGCCCAGAGCCGTGAGCGGGAGCGTGTCATAGCGCACTGCCGCGCCGCCTGCGGCGCCAATCAGGGCCTTGAGAGTGCGGTGTACGACGAGATCCGGGTAGCGGCGGATCGGGGAGGTGAAATGCGCATAGTGCGTGAGCGAGAGTCCGAAGTGCCCGATGTTGGCCGGCTGGTAGAGCGCCTGCGGCAGGGCGCGCACCACGAGCGTCTCGACGAAGGCACGCTCGGCGGCGCTCGCGACACGGTGCGCAATCGCCTGCAGGTCGCGCGTGGTCACGGTCTCCGGGATGCGCGCATCCATGCCGAGCGAGCGCAGCGTCGCCGCCAGGCGCTCGAGCTTCTCGTCATCCGGCGTCGCATGCACACGGTAGAGCGTCGGCGCCTGCCCTTTCTCGAGCGCCTCGGCTACCGCCACATTGGCGAGGATCATGCACTCCTCCACCAGGCGGTGCGCCTCGTTGCGCGCGCGCATCTCGATGCCCCGTACCCGCTCCGCCTCGTCGATGACGAACTCCGCCTCCGGAGCATCGAAATCGAGCGCGCCGCGCCGGGCACGGGCCTTGTGCAGCGCGCGGTAGACGTCCACCAGTATCGTGAGCTTCGGGAACAGCGCGCCGAGCTGCTCGCGCGCGGCGGGACGGCCCTCGAAGAGCGCCTGGTAAGCCACGCCATAGGTCAGGCGCGCGGCCGAGCGCATCACCGCCGGGTAGAAGCGTGCGCTCTTCAAGGCCCCGGCCCTGGTGATGATCATGTCGGCCGCGAAGCACAGCCGGTCGACGTGCGGGGCGAGCGAGCACAGATGGTCGGAGAGTGCCGTCGGCAGCATGGGCAGCACACGCGTCGGGAAATACACCGAGGTGGCGCGCTCCTGGGCGCCGGCATCGAGCGCGCTCCCCGGGCGCACGTAGTGGCTGACGTCGGCGATCGCCACGATCAGGCGGAAGCCGGCCGGATGGGCCTCCGCATATACGGCATCGTCGAAGTCGCGCGCATCCTCACCGTCGATGGTGACGAGCGGCAGGCCGCGCAGGTCCTCGCGCGTGTCGGCCTCGCGCGGGTCCACGTGCGCGCCATAGGCCTGCGCTTCACGCAGGGCGGCGGGTGTGAATTCATGGGGCAGGTCGAAACGCGCGATGGCGGACTCGGTGGCGAGCTCCACGGGACGGTCCGGGTCTAAGCGCTTCACCACCACTGCCTGGGCGGCGGAAGCGGAACCGGCGTGGCGGGTGACCCGGGCGATAACCCAGTCGCCGCCGCGCGCACCCTGCAGGTCCGCCGGCGCCACGGCGCAGCGCAGTTGCAGGCGCCGGTCGGCCGCGTTGACCCAGGCGTTGCGACCCTGCATCTCCACGGTGCCGAGGTAGGCGCTCACGCCGCGCTCGAGCACTGCGTCCACCGTGCCCGACCAGCGGTCATCGGCAGCACGCGTGACTTTCACGCGCAGTTTGTCGCCGTGCATCACGCCGCGCATCTCGGGTGGTGGCAGGAAGATGCTGTCCTTGAAGCCTTCGACGCGCAGGAAGCCGTAACCGGCACGGTTGGCACTCACCGTGCCCTCGACGAGTCCGCCGGAGCGCACCCCGCCGGCCGTGTGCGCCTCAGCGCCGCGGCTCGCGCCCTTGGCGCGTGAGGGGGCCCGCGGTGCCGCCTTGTGGCTGCCTGACTTGGCCTGCGGCGCGCGCTTGCCTGCGCCGCGGCCGCCGCGCCCGTACTTGCCTCTACCGGCCGTCAATTGACAGCCTCTGACACCGTGCGTACATTGCGCGGCCTTCCTCGCCTGCCCGGGTGGCGGAATTGGTAGACGCACTAGTTTCAGGTACTAGCGGGTAACACCGTGGAGGTTCGAGTCCTCTCCCGGGCACCAAGTCCTTATTTTTCAATGTTATATAGCTCTTAGTTCGAGTGATTTCGAGTCCCAGCAGGACTCGAACTTTGAAGGCGAACTATAGAGGATTCGCGCGCAGGTAAGCAGAGAACTCGCGTTGGGCGACGCGAATGCGCACTTCACTTCGAACTCAAGTTCCGCCCGGTGACAAACATCCGGCCCTCAGTTGCTGCTCCTCGCAGGAAACAAATCGACGACTCAAATGCGCGTGAGCTGGCTGCACTGCGTCAGGGTGGGTTGGTAGGAGCTTGGCTTAAAACTGAACCGGTCATGTAAGCATTTCGGTTGTGGCGGATGTCGCTCAGCGGGCCGTTGTCGAAGTTAGGACACGATTTCTTTCATCCAGATCCCAGCCTCGGCAATGGCTCGAGTTCCCTGGGGCAGCACGGCGTGAAAAAGCGGCCAGTCATGGAACATCTCGGCCCAGACGTGAAGCCGCACGTCCACACCGTGAATCGCGGCCTTCTCCGCGAACGCCAATGACTCGCTCAGCAGAATCTCATCGGTGCCCACTTGGATCATGACCGCGGGCAGGCTCGACAGATCCCCGTTTAAGGGAGAAGCCCACGGATGCTGAGCATCGAATGTACCGACGTAGATCTGCGCCACTTCGCACATCGTCTTATGCGTTAGCATGATGTCGTGCGTTGACTGCGCCTTATAGGAGGCGCCGGACTGCGTTAGATCGAGCCACGCACTCATGAGATGAAGGCCCGCCGGCCTTGGCAATCCTGCGGCTATCGCTCTGAGGGCTGTCCCGGCTGCCAGGTTTCCACCGGCGGAATCTCCAGACAGCACGATACGGCTCGCCGGAAGGCCCTGCTCGAGTAGCCAGCGATAGGCCACCAGTGCCTCGTCGATTGCGGCCGGAATGGGATTTTCTGGGGCCAGGGAATAGTCGATGCTGAACGCGGTCAAACCGGAAGCTACCGCCAGGCGGGAGACCAGATGTCGGTGGCTGTTTAAACTGCCAAAGAAGAACCCGCCGCCATGAAAATATAGCAGCGCGCACTGCTGCACCGCGCCGCTTGGCACAATTCGCTCACCCCGTAGGCCTGGAGCCTCAATCGGTGCCACCACGCAGCCCTCGGCGATCGGCACGGCTGCAAAGAACTCCTCGAATGACCGGCGTTGGTCTAGGATCGAGACCGGCATCCCTCGGCGATTCGTCTCGGCTGCGCGCCACTGCTCCTTAAACGCGGCGATCGCAGCAATGTCTTGCGCACTCGTAGCCGAACTCATAGCTGAAGGCAACTAAAAGCGTGCTTTCACGGCGATGCCAAACTGCGCGGGTGCTCCCAGTGTGTACTGACGTGCCGCCAGATTCTCATTGGCAAACATCGTCGTCATGTAGTGGGTGTCAGTCGCGTTGTTGGCAAACACACGGGCCGAGTAGCGGCCGCTCGGGCTGTCCCATAGAAGATTCACATTCAGGATGCTGTAGCCGTCCTGAGTGTCTCCGGATGTGTTGAATTCCCGGAAGTAGTACTTGCTGGTTACGTAGAGATCGGCTCTCGCGGTAAGGTGACCGACGGCAAGCGCGCCACTGCGATATTGCAGACCGAGATTCCCGGAGGTTTTGGGCGCCCGATTGAGATCGTGTCCCTCAAGGTTCTGCGAGCCGGCCGGGCGATTCAGTACATCAATGTTGGCAAACCCTGAGCCATAGCGCGCATTGAGTCCCGAGATACTCGCATTGACTGCCCAGTGTGGATCGGGAGCCCAGACACCTTCGAGTTCGATTCCCTTGACGGTCGCCGATGGCGCATTGATGACGTCCGAGGAGAAACCCACGATCTGCTGAACCTGGAAGTCCGTGTAGTCGTAGTAGAAGCCTGTGGCGTTGAAAGTGACCCGGTTGTCGAACCACTGATTGCGAAACCCCAGTTCGTAATCGGTAATGTGTTCGGGAAGGTAGGTGTTATCCGTGCATGCCGATTCGTTCACGCCACCCGCCTTAAAGCCCCTTGAAACGGTGAAAAAAGCGTTCTGGCTTGCATTGAAATCGTACTGAAGGCCGCCGCGCGGCGTGAAAGCGTCGAAATCGAGCTTTGTGTTGAGATCCGTGCACTCGGCGAAGAGCGGGATAGTGGTGGAGCCCGCCTGCAGGCCGAACGCGTTGGTTTCGGTCACATCCTGAATCTCTTTGGAGTACCGCGCTCCGGCCAGGACCTTCAGATGTTCCGTCACGTGATAATCCCCGTCGATAAAACCTGCATACGATTTGGTCTCGTACGGGGATGCGGAGATGGCGAGGAAGGCGTTCGGCGGCAAAGTGGCAAATCCGGTCGGGAACAGGAATTGCTGCCCCAGGTCTAGGCTGTCATGGAGGTAGTACAGGCCGAGCAGCCAGTCAAATCCTCCGCCCTCCCCCGAGAGATCAAATTCCTGAGTAAAGGTGTCCGATTTGTTTTGGTCGGTCACGGCAAAGATGCTGAGATTGGTACCATCACCGTCGTAACCGTTGTCGTACTTGTAGGAGGCGTAGCTAGTTACGGATTTGAACTTGACCGGCCCTGGATTCCAATTGAACGTCGCCGCTCCCGTCCAGGCGTTCAGGTCGCTGGTGCTCGGGAGATTCGCGCTGGTCTGCCGCGAGCCATACGGCACCGCCCCGGCCAGGTTCTGCGTGAGAAGGTAGTCCCTGGCCCCGCTGCCATTGGCGCCCGAGAAGCTCAGATTCAGCGTTGCCGTTTGAGACAGATCGGCATCCAGCTTAAAACGCGCCAGGAGGGTCTTGTGGTCATCGACGTCCGGGCTTCCGGGAATGACGTTCTTGATGAAGCCGTCCTCCTGGTTGTCCTCATCAACGATCAGTCGCACGCGCAGACTGTCGCTGACCGGAACATTCAGAAGACCCTGCGCGTGATACTCGCCGTAATTTTCGTAGCCCGCGAGAATCTGCCCCTCGAACTGCCCCGATGGCGCTGCAGTGACGAAGTTGACGGCGCCACCGGTCGCGTTTCGCCCATAAAGTGTGCCTTGTGGACCGCGAAGCACTTCGATTCGCTCGAGATCAATCTGATCGAGCCCCGTGGCTTGGGTGCGCGCCTCGTAAACTCCATCCACATACACCGCAACGCCGGGTTGGGTGGTCGGATCGAGCAGGTTCATCCCCACGCCACGGATGGCGATTTGGGTGACGCCCACCGTATTGCCCGAAAAGAAGTTCGGGGTCTGAAACTGCAGAGCCGCAACGTCGCGCATCCCGGTGGTTTGCAGCAGCTCTTTCCCCAGTGCGGATACAGCGGCCGGCACCTGCTGGATGTTCTCTTCGCGTTTTTCAGCCGTGACGATGATCTCCTGCAGGCTCGACGCTCCATCGTTCGGCTGCGCCGCTGGTCCTGGGCTTGTGGTCTCGCCCAGCGCCGGGGCCGCCCCCAGCCAGACGGCAGCGATAGCTACACAGCAAACGACCGAAACCGGTGTCCCAATCTTCATAGTCCCCCTCCGAAACGTGCCCGGCCGCGACCTGCATGGGCCTGTGCGTGCCTTTTTGACGTTTCGGTGCTGATCGTCACTCACATGAAAGTGGCGTGTCAATTGATTTTTACGTTCTGGTGTTGAATTAGCCTCAGACATAAACTGGCAGGCACAATGGATCAGCCGCGTCGGCACCGAACTCGCCCCACCCGTGTCTCCGCGTCATCGCGCCTGGACCAGATCCTGGACGAGTCCGCTAAGTCCTTAAATTCAAAGGGCGTCTCTCTGACGACATTGGGAGAGATAGCTGACCGACGGGGTGTATCGCGGCCCGCGCTCTACTACTACGTGAAGGACCTGGAAGATCTGGTCTTTCAGACGTACCGACGCTCGTGCGAGGTCATCCTGCGATACCTCGACGCGGCGATCGAAACCGGGGGAACGGCCCCCGCCATCCTCGAGCGGCTCTTCGACCTGGCGCTGGCGGAAGATGCGTCCGAGATCGCGGCGCTGGGCGAAATCGGCATTCTCCCGGACGTTCCGCGCCGCACCATCCTCAGCCTCTACGAAGGCGCCGTTGCCCGCCTGGCAAACGTCCTCGAAGCGGGAATTCGGCGCGGCGAGCTCAGGCGATGCGATGCAGAGGTCGTCGCCCGCACTCTGATCAGCATTGTGTTCTGGCTGCCCATCGCTCCGCGCTCGACGTCAGCACTTCGGCCCGTGGCGCGGGCGCACCTATTGGAGGTCGCGAAGGATCTGCTGCTGCAGGGCTGGTCGGTGGAACGGCGCGAAGCGCCCGAGGCCGAGCCGATCGATCTCACACCCTTGTCGATCGGGACGTTCAGTGTCTTTGACCGCGAATCGATCCTGGAAGAGAAGCGACGGCGGATCCTCGCGGCGGCATCGCGTCTCTTCAATCGTAAGGGTGTGGATGCCACATCGCTCGATGAGATCGCCGCAGACGTTGGGGCTACCAAGCGTGCGCTCTACAACCATGTGGGCGACAAGGACGCCCTGATCGCCGCGTGTTATCAGCGCAGCTATCAGATCTTCCTCTATCTCCTCGAGAAGGCGAACGAGCTCGACGCCTCGTGCTTGCATCGACTCACTGCCTATGCTGAAGCGGCCTCTGTTGTTCAGCTGCGCGAGGACATCCAGCCCCTCAGACCTCTCGTCGGCCACGAGTCCCTGTCGCCTGAGGCGCGGGCGGGAATTGATGACCTGTCGAGGAGACTCATCAATGGATTCACGGCAGTGTTCGCCGGAGGAATTCGGGAAGGATCTCTGAGAGATGTGGATCTGGAGGCGACGATGCTGATCCTTCCGGGTGCCTCTTCCTGGTTGGTGAAGGGTATTGTCTCCTTGGATGCAGCCGGCCGGCGGCACGTCGCGCGGGAGATCTCAAATTTATTCACGATCGGACTGGCGAGCGGCACGGCCAGTGATGGCCGGACCGACGAGCTGTGATCGACCGACGGTCGTTGTTCGCGACGGCACACTCTCGGGGAACAGCACCGACGCCGTCACGCCACGATATTCAATCCCAACCACTCCGCGATGAGCGCCGGCTTTTCGCTGTTCTCGATCTCGACGCGCGCATCGAGCGCCAAGAGCCATTCCCCGGCTCGGCGCTCCCGAACTTCCTTCACCGCGAAGCGGCCACGGACCCGCGCTCCGGCGGGCACAGGGGCCAGGAACCGCAGCTTCTCGAAACCGTAATTGAGCGACATCACAACGCCCGCAAGCGGTGGCACGACCTGGTAAGCAAAGTTACTCAGGAGCGAGAGTGTCAGAAAACCGTGAGCGACGGTGCCTCCAAGGGCAGTAGCACTGGCACGTTCTGGGTCCACGTGGATGAATTGGTGATCGATCGTCAGATTCGCAAACGCATCGATCGTGACCTGCGTAATCTCATGCCAATCAGAAACGCCAAGCTCCCGGCCAATCAAGGCCTGATAGGCCACGGGACCGAGCGCCGCCGGCCTCATGCGGAGGCTCGCGATTCGTAGCGGCGTAACTCCAGCCTCCCGATCTGGTTGCGATGGACTTCGTCCGGCCCATCGGCCAGCCGCAGGGTGCGGGCGTGCGCGTAAGCGAGCGCGAGTACAAAGTCACCCGAAACTCCGCCGCCGCCATGTGCCTGGATCGCCCAGTCGATCACCTGACATGCCATATTGGGCGCGGCCACCTTGATCATGGCGATTTCCTTAGCCGCCACTTTGTTCCCGACGGTGTCCATCTTGTGGGCGGCGTTCAATGTTAGCAGTCGAGCCTGATCGATCAGAATGCGCGCCTCGGCGATGCGCTCGAGCGTCACGGCCTGAGCCGCGACCGGCTTGCCGAAAGCCACGCGCTCAAGCGTCCTGCGGCACATGCTCTCGAGCGAGCGCTCGGCAAGCCCGACCAGACGCATGCAATGGTGAATACGCCCCGGTCCCAGCCGCCCCTGCGCGATCTCGAAGCCCCGGCCCTCACCGAGCAGAATGTTGGCCGCCGGCACGCGAACATTCTCGAATAGGACCTCAGCGTGACCGTGCGGCGCATCGTCGTAACCGAAGACGGTAAGGTGCCTGAGCACCGTTACCCCTTCTGCCTCCCGCGGCACGATGATCATTGACTGCTGGCGATGCCGTTCGGCGTTATCCGGATCGGTTTTGCCCATAAGGATGAAGACCTTGCAGCGCGGGTCGTTGGCGCCGGAAGACCACCACTTGCGGGCGTTGATGACGTATGTATCGCCGTCCCGGCGAATCGAGGCCTCGATATTGGTCGCGTCTGAGGAGGCGACTGCAGGCTCCGTCATCGCGAAGCATGAGCGTATGCGGCCATCGAGAAGCGGCCGCAACCACTGCTCTTTCTGCGCTTCACTCCCGTAGCGCACCAGCACCTCCATGTTGCCGGTATCGGGTGCCGAGCAATTGAATACCTCCGGCGCCCACCACACTCGACCCATGATCTCGCACAGTGGCGCGTATTCGAGATTGGTAAGTCCTGCGCCGTATTCCGACTCGGGCAGGAACAGGTTCCACAGGCCCTCACTTCGGGCCCTGCTCTTCAGCTCTTCCATCATTTGTGTCGGCTGCCAACGATCACCCGCCGCGATTTCCGCGGCTAACCCTGCCTCGTTCGGATAGACGTGGGCCTGCATGAATTCGGTCAGCCGCTCAATCAGCGCTGCGGTTTTTTTTGAGGGATCGAAGCTCAAGCGGATACTCCTGTGACTTGAAGACGGGTTGGACCACCCTCGGTGCGTTGCGGATTGTCTCGAACTCGCGCGAACTATAGACGATCTCGCCGCTGCCTAAGGTGGCAGCAGACGTGAATTGAAGCCGGCCTGGGTCGGCGTAATGGCACGACGATAACCCCCGGTGGCGCGTCCGGATGATTGACCAGCATAGTAACGCTAGACATTACTAACGCGGTGGGTTAGTATTTTGACGTTATCAAATCCTTTCGAGGTCGAGAGACCCAGAGGGTCTGGAGTCGCGAGCACTCCACACGTCTTCCGCGCGACATTCAAGAGCGGGCGCTGATGAAGCTCCAGCAGTTGAATGCGGCTGGAAACCTGAGGGATCTTTCGATTCCGAGCTCGAATCAGCTGGAGGCTCTGAAAGGCGACCGGAAAGGCGAGTACAGCATTCGGATCAACAAGCAGTGGCGGATCTGTTTCAGATGGCGTGACGGTCATGCCTTTGATGTCGAGATCGTCGATTATCACTAGGTTGGAGTAACGAATATGGCGGCAAGAAAGATTAAGCTCACTCACCCCGGGAAGATTCTCCGGGAGGAGTTCATGGAGCCTGTGGGCCTCAGTGCGTATGCACTGGCTAAGGCGCTGGACGTTCCGCTGCCTCGAGTGAACGACATTGTGCGCGAGAAGCGTTCGATCTCACCGGAAATGGCGGTGCTGCTCTCAACCTATTTCGGTACATCTGATAGCTATTGGATTAACTTGCAAGCGCACTTCGATCTGGAAATGGCTAAAGACAAGGTCGGCAAGCACGCAGCTCGGATTAGCCCTCACCCTCATGGTGCGGACGGTTCGTTGCAGCCCGTCTGAGCGCTACTTTCGTCTCCCCACGGGACTACGTTGGCATCTAACTGCTGGGAGCGCACGCCAGCGAACCGCAGCGGAACGCCTTGCAGTCTTACCCGCTACAATGGGCGACGAAGATTAAGCAGGTAACGGTTAGGGGGCAATTCAGCGGGTAATTTTCGGCCTCGCTGCGAGAAGGCATTGAATTCTTTGCAGAATTGGAGCGAGTTAGGTTCCTCTCCCGGGCACCAAGTCCTTATTTTTCAATGT
>Ga0302180_10003109_pt1 | contig 12665 bp, 10 predicted proteins | sample I_Palsa_E3_2_FD_200575 | JGI IMG/M metagenome (GOLD analysis project Ga0302180, IMG submission 200575) | Peat permafrost microbial communities from Stordalen Mire near Abisko, Sweden - I_Palsa_E3_2 | ecosystem: Environmental > Terrestrial > Soil > Palsa > Peat permafrost | place: Sweden... | reverse complement strand
CAGAGCTGGAGCTTTGGTTTCGAGCAGCAACTCCCTTCCAATATGAAGTTCAGCCTTTCCTACATTGGCAAGAAGGGAGTGCATCTCTACTTCTCGGGCGCCAACTACATCGACCATCTCGGGGCACAGGTTGAGGGCTATTCCGCGGACCAGGTCAGCGACCTCTTCAACTACGTCAACAACCCCTACTCCGGCGCCATAACAAATCCCAACAGCTGTCTTTCTTCTCCGGCCGTACCGCTGTTTCAATTGCAGGAGCCCTATCCGCAGTTCTCCTGCGGCGGCGTCTCCACCGAGGCATGGCCAATTGCGTGGTCGATCTACCACGCTATGCAAGTGGTCTTCGAAAAGAGCTACTCCAACGGGATGCAGATCCTTGCCACCTATACCTGGTCGAAATCGATGGACGACTCTTCGGTTCCGGACGATAACACGACCTGGCTGGGCAGCTTCACCAGCCTCCAGGATCCGAACAAGCCGTGGCTCGAAAAGAGCCTCTCCACTTTCGATATTCCACAGGTTTTTCAGGTGAGCTATACCTATGAGCTGCCAGTCGGACGTAAGAGGCTTGTAGGAGGAAATATGCCTCGATGGGCAGATGCGCTGGTCGGCGGCTGGAAGACGAATGGAATCTGGCGCGCCAGCGATGGGCGTCCGCTCAACTTCGGCACCTACGACGGCACATCGCTCCCAACCTACGGAGGGCAGCGGCCAAACCGTGTGGCCAGGCCACTGCGTACGCCGGGCAAGGACTCTGTATGGATCAACCAATATATCGAGAATCCAGGTTCGATGGTGTTGCCGGCACCGTACACTCTCGGCGATGTTCCGCGGGCCGATGGAGAGATCCGCACGCCGGGCGCCTTCAATGTCTCCGCGAGCGTGAACAAGGTCTTCTCCCTCTCCAAGACCCGCGAAGGTCTGACGATGGAGCTGCGTCTCGAAGCGCAGAATGCGTTTAATCATCCAGTCTTCGGAACGCCGGACCAATCGATCGATGATCCGAACTTCGGCGTCATCTCTTACACTCAAAACTCGCCGCGGCAGATGCAGTTAGCGGCAAAGATCAACTTCTAACAGGGCTGCGCAATTGCGAAAACGCCAGAGGCCCGGAGCGATCCGCGCCTGCTGGCGTTGTGGTGATCGCGATTTGTGCCATATCGTGCTGGATGTGCGCGAGGATTTTCAAATACAACAATCTCGAGTGATTTCGTTCTTACAGGTAGCTGGGCTCCAACGTCTGTTTCAATTGAGCGACGGTCGACACGAACACACCTCCGAGCGACCGGAGGAAAGACAGTATCTCCTGGTATTCGTGCGGGGTCGATGAACACCAGTGCCCCCGTTGTGACCAACCACAATCGGTTGCCGCTATCCTTCACTGCTGTCGAAAAAGCATCAATCATGCCGGCGTCTCCCGGTATTCCGATCGAGTCGAGTCTAGATAGGTCGCTGCAGTAAGCTGGCGCGGCTTGCTGCTGGTTAGATTCTAAGATCACGTTACCGTCCAGCTCTGACGCACGAATCCTTCAGTTCATCGCATTTCCAAATCGTCCAGCAGATGAGCTTAGGCTTGGCATTCTGCGTCGATCTATGCTCTGGAAGACGGTCCATATACGTTGATATCAACCCATGTGGATGCGCTGCGAATGGCAAGCCATTCGCCGGGGGTAGACTTTGCCGATCACAGCGGACATGCACAGATCGCCATTGATGAAACGAGTGCGACACCCGATGCTTTCCAGGAGATCCCGATGAGCGGAAATACGTCGGCTGCAGCCGCTGTTCTGATGCTCGCCTTCGGTTCTTTCTCTGAAGCTCCGCGACGTTGTCGAAGGACGAATAATTTTGCTGGTGCGTCGGACAGCGGTGCCCGCACTTTGTTTTCAATGTTCCCAAGGCAGACGAAACGAGTTGGAGGGCAGGTTTCAAAAACTCACTGGTGCCTTTTGATGACGAGGATCACGATATCCCAGTGACCTGCCCCGTTTTCTCATCCATTCATAACTAGAGATTCTGTTTTTGGTGTTGGCTTTGAGATTGACTCGCGGCCGCCGTTTTTTGCTGTGGAAATGTGGGAAGCGTTCTTTGCTTGCACATTTCCAAAGCCTGCGACGCGTCCGAACTCCGCTGGTGTTCGATAGGCCAGCGAACTGTACGGGCGTTCCCAGTTATACTCCTGCCGCCAGGTTTCGAGTGTGTTCCGCACGTCGTTGAGCTTGCGGACCGCTGGGCACGAGGCAGTCAAACTGCGAATCGGAGGCCGGTTCCACACGTGGAACTCCGACAAGTTCGACGAGGAAACTGCTGAGCGCGCGGACCAATTACTGAAGTTTCTCTCGTCTAGCGGTTCTGGCAGCGCTCGGCGGTGGGTCAAGAAGTCTGGGCCGGGAAGTGTTCTCTTCCGGTAAGCGATCCTGGAGAAACACGTTGAGTAGTAATTTGTTCACGCGAATTCGACCCTTGTATTCGATATAGCCGAGTTTGCGAAAGCGATTCATGAAGTAGCTCACCCTGGACCGTGTCGTTCCGATCATCGCCGCAAGAGTCTCCTGAGTGATCTTTGGGATCTGTTGCTCCGGCATTCCGGCCTTGTCAAAATCAGCCATCAACAGAAGTGTGCGAGCCAAACGCCTCTCACTGGAATTGAATAACTGGTCGATCAAATCAGCTTGAGTGCGCATCGCCCTGACTAACATGAATTTCAGGAAGAAATCAGAGAAAGTACGCTCATCGTGGAGGGCGCGGATCATTTCCTGCCTATCAATCCTCACGGCGATGCAGGACGTGCTTGCGGAAGCCGTGGCTTTGCGAATCTCGTCTGCTCCGACAAGCGACTCCTCGCCCACAAAGTCCCCGGGCGCCAAGAGAGTCACTGTGGCTTCCTTGCCTCCCTTAGACACGACAGTGAGTCTGGCGCGGCCCGACTTGATATAAAACACCGAATCAGCCGCACTGCCCTGCGTGTAGAAAGCCTGCTTTGGCTTACAAAGAACGATTTGTCGTCCCGAGCCTGGTGTTGAAAGATAAGTTACGGGATTGAACTCGATGTTTGTTATGGGGCCCATTTGGACGTCCTCTTCCTCGAGGTAAAACCGGTGAGGATGATTCGCTGGACTGTCGCAAACAGTAGAAATGCGTCACCGTTGTGCTCCAGAGCGTGCGGATATTCGCACACAACTAGATCAGCTTTACATTACTCCTTTAGATGGAATCGATCTGAGTCGTTTTGCTCGTCTAATACCGGCAGAGTTCGGTGCCGGAAGCAGTTACTAACCCCTCCGAATCTATGTAGTGATCTGTCGGAAACTTTCCACGGGAGCGCGCAGCTAATCCCGTTTTGTACAGATGTGTGCAAAATGTTACAGATTCAAGCGGCGCGCCTATCGATATTGGACACATCATGCTCTAAGGACTCGTCCTCACTGGATTCCGGTGGGGACATTTTTTGCTCGGAACAGGCTGCGGGAACAGCAGTGACGATGTCCGTCTCTCCAGGTGTTTTCAGCAAGAATGATCAATACCGCACATACACGCAATTCGCCAGACTAATAACGTCGAATTCAGGCAGCCCTCCCCCACAGGTTTCAGGTCGCTCAAGGCTGAAAAATACGCAGGGGTGACAACATGACGAGCTTCATCTCCTTCGCGCAGAGACGAAACAACGATTCGACCGTGGATTCCATTTGCACGAGATGTTATCAGATGATAGCGAGCGGCCACGACGATCGCACTCTAACTGGCGCAGAAACCAGTCATCTATGCGATCCGAAGGCGGAATTGGATAGGCAGGAGTCGCTCTCACGCGTCCACCCTTGGAACGGGGGTACCTTGTGAATCGTTTGGGAATTGCATGGCGCCGGGTTTCTAAGACCAGCAAGCAGCCATTTGCCGAATACCGCATACTTAACCGAGAGCGGACTTACGATTCACTGTGCCTCAGGTGCTTTTGGACCGTAACAAGCGGGATGAAGGAATCCGAGCTTGCTGAACCTCAGGGGAAGCACGTCTGCGGACAAGTCCCAGCCCTGCTTGGTTTGCCTCGGCAAAGCAGCCCTATCTCCACGTGGGTCTGAGACCACTTCCAGTCGGGAATATGAGAGCTCGGAAGGTTGGTCCCAACGCCGTCGACGGGAACGGGCGGGAACCTACATTTGTAACCGGCACATTTTTGTAATCTCTTGATATTTCGACATAGATCGCCACGGACATTTCGTTGGAAATGAACTTAGTTACCACCCTGCAATGCCCGAATCTCCTATAAATGAAAGGAAATGGTTTCGGTCTATGTGATACTCTTTGCTCAAATTCAAAATACTAATCGGCAGTACCCAGGCGGGAATATCGACACAGTTGCATGGGAATGACGATACAAAGAAGCTGCGAACTATCCTATGAGTGGGCCGTCTTCATCTGAAATCACTCAACTCCTGCTCGCTTGGCGAGGAGGAGACCAACTCGCTTTGGAGAAGCTCACAGCCGTCGTTTACCACGAACTTCATCGCATGGCCCAGCACTACATGGCTCGCGAGAGAGATGGCCATACTCTTCAGACGACGGCGCTCATCGGTGAAGTGTATCTTCGCCTCGTAAGAGCGAGCGAAGTGGAGTGGCAGGACAGAGCCCATTTTTTCGCAGTGTGCGCGCAGTTGATGCGACGAATACTCACCGATTTTGCCCGTTCGCATGGCTATCAGAAACGAGGCTCCGGGGCTCCGCATATTCCTCTGAACGAAGCGATGGTCATATCTCCTGAGCCGACCATCGATCTGGTTGCTCTCGAACAAGCGCTCACCCGCCTCGGTGAAAATGATCTGCGAAAAAGCAAGGTTGTCGAATTGCGATTCTTTGGTGGGCTGACCATCGAGCAAACCGCCGAGGTGCTGCAAATCTCCCCGGAAACGGTGATGCGCGACTGGAGCGTGGCGCGGGCGTGGCTGTTGCGCGAACTCGATGGGGGGACGCATGGAGGTGCGGTCCATGGAGCCTGAGCGATGGCAGCTTGTTGAACGAATCTATCACGAGGCGATGGAATGCGAGCCGGGCCAGCGCAGCTTTGTGCTTGAACATGCCTGTGCTCAGGATCAATCTCTGCGCGAAGAAGTTGAGTCGCTGCTTCAATACGGCGAACTCCCTGTAGACTTCCTGGAAAAGCCGGCGATCGAAGTGATGGCCCAGGTATTGGCCGAAGACCTTCGCGAGGTTGAGGCGAGAAACTCCACTAGAATGATCGGCGCCAGAATCTCGCAGTACCGCATCGTCGACAAACTGGGATCTGGCGGCATGGGAGATGTATATCGCGCTATTCGCGCCGATGACCAATTCGAAAAACAAGTTGCTATCAAGCTGGTACGTCGCGGATTGGATACGGAGTCGGTCGAAGCCCGTTTTCGCAGAGAACGCCAGATACTCGCTGGCTTCGATCATGAAAACATCGCGCGTTTGCTTGATGGTGGCACAACGGACGAAGGCCATCCTTACTTTGTGATGGAACTCGTCGAAGGCATGCCTATTGATGAGTATTGCGATGAGAACAGACTTGGAATTGTCGAGCGCATCGATCTCTTTCGCAGCGTGTGTTCCGCAGTGCAATACGCACATCAGAGACTGGTAGTGCACCGCGATATCAAGCCAAGCAATATTCTGGTCACTTCAGACAATATTCCGAAGTTGCTCGATTTTGGCATTGCCACCATTCTCAGCCCGGACACATTCTCTCCAGAGATGGAGCAGACCGAAACCGCACTGCGCATCATGACTCCGCTGTTTGCCAGCCCTGAGCAACTCCACGGACAGGTAATTACGACTGCGGCCGACGTGTATTCCCTGGGAGTCGTTCTGTATAAGCTGCTTGCCGGACAGATGCCGTATCGCGTTGATGGAAGCTCACCCTATGATCTGGCCCACGCTATTTGCGAGACAGAGCCGGACAAGCCCAGCAGTACCGTCCTCCGCCCACTTTTGATCACACGGATTCAGAGCCGAACACTGAACCGCGCCTCCCTCGCAGCGGGGCCGAACCCGCTCGATCAGGTCTCAGGCAAGAGCGACGAGACCTCTATTCAAGGAGCCTCTGGACACGATGAGATCCGCGGCGCGTCAGAATTCATAGGCGACCGCCGAGACACGACGCCTGAGAAGCTGCGTCGTAGCTTAGCCGGCGATCTGGATCAAATCATCTTGAAGGCGCTTCGTAAGGAGCCGGAGCGCCGTTACGCGTCAGCAAGGGACTTTTCTGAGGATTTGCGCTCTTACCTGCGCGGTCTGCCTGTTTCTGCCCGCCGAGACACCTTTATCTACCGTGCAGGCAAGTTCACCAAGCGCAACAAGTACATTCTCGCGGCAACCGTGATGTTCGTAATCGTCGGGCTGATCGGCGTTGCTGTGATTGTTCGTGAAGCCCAAGTTGCGCGAATGCAGGAGGCACGTGCGGAGCGGCGTTTCAATGAAGTGCGCAGTCTGGCCAATTCTCTTCTGTTCGAGATTCACGATAGCATTCGCGACCTGCCGGGCTCCACAGCTTCGCGCAAACTCCTGGTCGATCGCGCGTTGCATTACCTCGACAGTCTCTCTCAGGAATCAGCCGATGCGCCGGGCCTGCAGCGCGAGCTGGCGACGGCCTACGAGCGAGTTGGAGATGTTCAGGGTAACCCTTACTATGCGAATCTCGGCGACACCGCTGGCGCCATCGTGAGCTATCGCAAGGCTCTCGCGATCGAGCTTGCACTCGCGGACAACAATCGGGGTTCTTATGACGATCGCGCGGCGCTCGTCGATACTTACATGAATCTCGGCCTAGGCCTCGAAGCAGCTGGTGATTTTACAGCCACTTTGGATGCTCTACAGCACGCATACCCGATTGCTCAAGATCTCGCTGCAGAACAACCCGGGAATCCACAGGCTAAAGAAAGACTGGCAGGGGTTTGCTTTATCCTTGCCAACGGAATGGCGGACATTGGGAATATTGCCCGCTCGCTGGATTTCTATCGCCAGTCAGCCGCCATTCGAGAATCCATCAAGGGCGGCTCGACGGAATTTCAGGAGCAGGTTCAAACAAGACTTGCGGGAGTCTATGGTTACATGGCCGGTGACCTGAGTCTACAAGGAGACATGAGTTCGGCGATCGCACTGCAAGACAAGGCGCATGCCATCCTAGACCGGCTTGCTGCGGCCGATCCGCAAAATGCTCGCCTCCAACAATTTCAATTCGAGAACGAGTACTGGGGCGCTTACTACATGGCGCAAAATGGAATGTTGGCGCAAGCATTGCCTCGCTATCGCTCGGCGCTCACTGGATATAGCCGACTCGTCAAGGCGGATGCCCATGATGTCTTGGCATTGCGTTACGTCGGCAAGTGCTACGTCGGGATCGGCGGTGCTCTGGCTGCACTTGGCAAACCAATCGAGGGAATTCAGACGACACGCAAAGCAATCCAGATATTTGATTCTCTCGCCGGCGCCGACCATGCCGACGCGTTCTTCAAGCCAGTCGACCTGGCTTATGCTCGAGCAACTGTTGCAGACGCTTACAAACAACTCGCGCTCACCCCCGGCATCTCCCAAGTTTCGCGGCTTGCAGATTGGCGGGCGGCACGATCCTGGTATCAGCAAAGCATGGATACGTGGCTGCCGTTGAAGCGCAAAGGTCAGTTGGGACTATTCGATGCTGCCCAGCCGGACAAGGTCGCTCGGCAGTTGGCTGACTGTGATGCTCAACTCGCAAAGATACGGGTCGGCAGGTAAGAGCACGCATATTTCTGCACCAGGCTTCACGCCAACCGAGAGGGTCGGCCGGCGCAACTTTGCTGCCGTAAATCTCGTCCAATAGCCTTGGGTTCCAAAGATTTGATTTAGCTGACAACAATATTGCGTGGAGGGTTTCTTTTGGACTATGTGAATCTCGGTACGACCGGTGTGAAAGTATCACGACTTTGCCTGGGTATGATGACCTACGGGTCGAGTCAATGGCGGCAGTGGGTGCTGGAGGAGGAAGCCTCGAAGCCTCTGATTCGCCGCGCCGTCGAAGCCGGGATCAACTTTTTCGACACCGCCGATATGTATTCCGTTGGTGTAAGCGAAGAGATCACGGGACGAGCCCTCAAAGAATTCGCAGGTTCTCGCGATAACGTAGTCATCGCCACCAAGGTTTTCAATCCTATGTCCGATGCTCCCAACGATCGCGGGCTCTCGCGCAAACACATCATGGCCGCAATCGACCGAAGCCTCACGCGTCTGGGCGTTGACTATGTCGACCTCTACCAAATCCATCGTTTTGATCCGCAAACTCCGATGGAAGAAACTGTCGATGCGCTTAACGACGTGGTTCGCGCTGGCAAGGCGTTGTATCTTGGTGCGTCGTCGATGTACGCGTGGCAGTTCCTCAAGATGCTGCAAATTCAACGCGAGAACGGCCTGGCCCGTTTCGTGACCATGCAGAACCACTACAATCTGGTCTATCGCGAAGAAGAACGAGAGATGATCCCTCTGTGTCTCTCTGAGGGAATCGGGCTCATTCCCTGGAGTCCGCTGGCTCGCGGGTTCCTCGCGGGCAACCGTAAGCCAGAAGATGACAAGAAGCTGGGCGAAACCACACGCGCCAAAACCGATGAATACGCTCACGGGCTGTACTACCGGCCTTCGGATTTCACGGTTGTCGACCGTGCGACAGAGATTGCTCGGGCTCGCGGCGTCAAGAGTGCACAGGTTGCGTTGGCGTGGATCTTGTCACGCCCTGGAGTGTCCGCACCCATCGTCGGCGCAAGCAAGGCTTACCAGCTTGAGGACGCTCTCGCTGCCTTAACCATTCAACTAACCGCTGAGGAAATTACCCGGCTAGAGGAGCCATACGAGCCGCATCCGGTACTCGGACATAGCTACAACTAGGGAAGATCGGAGTTTCCGTTAGCGTCCTCAGGACGCTAACGCTGTCTCGATCGCTCCGACCATCGAGTCGTAATCCATAGGGGCGTCGTAGCGCTGGCAATTTATATAGAAGGTGGGAGTTCCGTTCACGCCACTGCGCACACCGCCGCTGAAATCCGCGCTCACGCGGCTGGAGAAAGTTTTTTCGGCGAGCGCTTTTTGCAATTCGGCCGTGTCGAATTTCAGCGTTGCAGCGAGTTTTGCATAGAGGGCTTCACCCAGTTGATGCTGGTTTTCGTAGAGCAGATCATGCATCTTCCAGAACTGACCCTTTATTGCCGCGAACTCCGCAACCTCGGCGGCGGTCTGTGCGTTGGGATGCATTCTGGTCATGGGAAAATTTCGGAAAACGAATTGAATCCGTGGTCCAAAATGCTGCTGGATCTGCTTGACCAGCGGATAGGCTGCTCCGCAGTTCGGGCACTCGTAGTCGCCATACTCTACAAGTGTGCACGCGGCCTTGACATTCCCCTGAATGTGATCCTGATCGCTAATAGGAATCTTCAGTGTGGCCATGCAGACTCCCTATTTCTTCAACGCTTCCAGAGCCTCAAGAATTCCGTCCGCACCCGGGTTGACTGCAAGAGGAGACAGATAGCTCCATCGAATGACGCCATCTTTGTCGATGACAAACAGGGCCCGCTCGGTAATGCCCGCCTGATCAAAGTAAGCGCCATAGGCACGTGCTACTGCGCCTTTGGGTTCAAAGTCCGCAAGCAGCGGGAAGTGCAGATTGCGGTCCTTGGCAAAGGCCGTGTGGCACCACACCCCGTCCACCGATATTCCCAGTAGCTCCGCTTCATGCTTTTGGAACTCAGGCAGGATCTCGTTATAGAGAGCCATTTGATCGCCGCAAACTGGACTCCAATCGGCTGGATAGAAGGCCAGGATTACGGGCTTCCCGCGTAGTTCGTGTAAGGATAGCTTTTGGTCGGGGGTTACGGGCAGTGAAAAATCGGGCGCCGGTGTACCAGGGCTCAAGAGTTCAGACATTTCGTGTTCCCCTTTTGCAGGACAGTTGAATGCAAGCTATTAGATGCTGCCGGAGGTCGTCTCCGCAAGCTCGATCCAGTCTATTTCGACCCAGTCTATTTTGTAGCGGGGAGCAACCTGGAGCGACACACAACGCGAACTCTCTCGTAAAACCACAATGCGAGGGTAAGATCGCTGAGGTGCCAGACACCTTACAATCTTCAAGTCAGCCGCTCAAGGGAATCGATCTGCCCAGATGAACAAGCATATGCCTCCGAGTCTTCTATCTCCTGTGGTCGTTTACCTCGGTTTCGCGGCTACCGGAGTAGGGATGGCTTTGCCGGGATCGGTGTTGCCTGCGCTGCTCTCCCAATGGTCTCTCGCGGATCGACAAGCCGGTTTGCTCTTTTTTCTCGGCTGGTCCGGCTCATCGCTCGGCGCACTCCTGGTGCAAGCCTCAAGGGTGCGATCTCTTGCGCTGGGGAACATGCTTGCAGCTCTCGGTGCATTTGGGATGTCCTACAGCTCCCGCTGGTCCTGCTTCTTCTCCATGGCTGTCTACGGGATTGGGCTTGGCATGACGATGACCTCGACAAGCCTATTGCAGTCTGCTCGCAACGCAGATCGGCGTGGCGCAGAGCTGAATCGCCTAAATCTTGTCTGGGCACTCGGAGCCTGTGTGTGCCCTTCGCTGGCAGCGCATTCGCTACGTGTTGCCAGCGCTCGAGTCATTTTCTGCGGCCTCGGACTGTTTTTCTTTCTGATGTCTCTTTGGATGCTGGTCTTTGAGCGCGAGACCAAGACTCGCTTCGGGCCTGACCAGCGGGTCAACGACCTCGCTTCTGGTCGGCAGAAATGGAGTCTCGCGCTCTGGCCGATTTCACTGGTCATCGTCATCTTGCTGCCAACAGGTATCGAGAGCTCAATGGGCGGCTGGATCGCTGCTTATGTTCAGCGGACTCATGAGACGATCGCCACGACGGTGACTGCGGGCTCGTGCTTTTGGGTGGGACTGATGCTGAGCAGGACCATCGCTTCTACACTCCTGCTAGTGCGGCGATCAGAGCGGCTAGTGCTGAGCCAGAGCTTATGCACCGTAGTCGGAGGAGCGCTGTTGCTCATTGCAAGCAAGGCCAGCATAGGAATTCTGGTTGGAGTTTTTCTTGTGGGCTTCGGTCTTGGACCGGTCTATCCCTTGTTGTTGGCGATCGCGCTGCAATACTCAGAAAACACTGCGATCTTTTTCGTCGCAGGAGTTGGCTCGGCCTTTTTTCCATGGCTGACGGGCGTTGTCTCCAGTTCTACCTCCTCACTGCGAACCGGCTTGCTGGTGCCACTTGGGGCGTCAGTGCTCATGCTAATCCTGGGATTGCGTTTGAGCATGCGGAATGCAAGGCCTGAACTCGTCAGTGGCAGATCTGGCCCGGCATCGCGCTAGGCCGGGAATTCGACAAGGAATGCTGTCTCAACAATTCCTCTTCAAAAATGTGCAATCGAGACCATGGCGGAGGCATCTTAGTGCGTAGAGTTGTACGTTCCGATGCGTTACGAGTTGGCTAACTCGCACATCGGGTGCGCTTGACTATCGTTGATGCCGGGTGGTATCACTTATAGCCGTTGCGCAATCGCTTGCGCAATAAGATCGTCGCAAACCCGCAGCGAGGATGTCCGGCGGCTGAATGCGAACGCGACTGACAGTAAAACGAGAAATTGCCTGAGCAATTCCTGTACTCACTTCATGGAGGATCGATGCTACACCAAAATACAACGACACAAATCTCAAGCAGAAGGGCCGCAAACGCTCAATGGGTTTCAAGTCGCAGGTTCGGAGCTGCAAACTGGGCCGGATGCCTTATTGCTGTCCTCTTACTCGTGTTGGCAACGACCGCGCGGGCACAATATCGAGCGTCGATCCAAGGCGTTGTCAGTGATAGCTCCGGGGCTGTGATTCCTGGAGCCACGCTTACACTCACTGACCTCGGAACCAATGAGAAGCAGGTGCGCACGAGCGATTCCAGTGGGATCTTCAATTTCAACGCATTGCCGGCAGATACGTTCAGCCTGGTTGTCACAATGCAGGGCTTTCAGACCAAGGTTCTCGACAAGTTGCAACTGATCCCCGAGCAGGCAAATGCGGTCAACGTGATATTGGAGGTGGGCGCCGCGGCGCAGACCGTGACCGTAAACGCCTCAACTGAACCCGCTCTCGATACCGAAACCGCAGATAACGGAACGACAATTTCAGAGAATGAAGTCCAGCACATGCCCACCTATGAGCGCGACGTGACGAGCCTGATTCAGTTGGCCCCTGGCGTGCTCGCTGATGGGTCGCAGTCAGCTGGCGGCGGCGGCTTCCAGTCTCCTGGCACGCAAACTGGCGCGTCCTCTGGAGGCGGCGGTAATTTAGGCCATTCAAGCAGCATCTTTGCGACGGAAAATGGCGCTTCTGCGAATGCCAATGGCGGCCAGTTCGAAACGAATGGCTACACGGTCGACGGTATCAGCACGGTAAGCGCTGTCTGGGGCGGGTCGACGGTTATTACCCCTAGTGAAGATTCGGTCAGCAACGTCAAGGTCGTTACCAACGCCTACGACGCAGAGAACGGTCGCTTCTCCGGAGCGCTGACCGAAATCACCTCCAAAAGCGGAACCAATGAAATTCACGGAAGCTTTTTCATCCAGATCAATCGTCCGGGATTGAACGCATATCAGCGTTGGAACGGAGCTGGCTCGGTAGAGGCCTTCAATCCGGACGGAACGAAGAAAACGCC
>Ga0302180_10003108_pt1 | contig 12665 bp, 7 predicted proteins | sample I_Palsa_E3_2_FD_200575 | JGI IMG/M metagenome (GOLD analysis project Ga0302180, IMG submission 200575) | Peat permafrost microbial communities from Stordalen Mire near Abisko, Sweden - I_Palsa_E3_2 | ecosystem: Environmental > Terrestrial > Soil > Palsa > Peat permafrost | place: Sweden: Abisko... | reverse complement strand
TCCACGCTGCTCGCGACCGTTTTCATCTGACACGAGCATAAAAGAGGCCGAAGGCAAACGCAAGTCTTAGGTTAACGCTTATGGGACGGTAGTCCTGGGTAGTGATGATAACCAGGAACAGTCCCGAAGGGACGGCTGAGAGTGTCCCAGGACGTCAGTCCTGGGATTGCTAACGAGTTGACGAGTCCACGCGAGGACGCACAATCCGCAAGTGTACCCAGGACTGGAGTCCTGGGACACTCTCAGCCGTCCCTGCGGGACTGTTCCTGGCTCTAACCTAACCCAGGACTGGCGTCCAGGGCTACTCTCAGCCGTCCCTTCGGGACTGGACTAGCTCCCAACTCACCCGGCCTGGCTGGGCTTCCCTCGAGTGTCCCTGCGGGGCTTAGTTTCTGATTGGAGTTCTCACGCAGACTCTCTCGCCCCCAAGAGGATCCCGGGTGCCCACATCCCCGATTTCCTGTTGAGTTTCGTGGGTTCCCTGAACTTCATGCGGCTCTCCTTAAAGAGAGCCGCACACGCGGTCCGGTCCAGAGCTGCGTACAGGAAATTCGGGGCATCTCGCTCGTTTTTTTTCGAGATGTGGGATACCACGGTTCTTCGCCCCTGACGTTTTCGCAACAACGACTCTTTCCCCAGGGTGCAAATCCCGAGGGCTGGAGCCGTGCCCTCCCAGGAGACCGGCTCTACTACCGAGACAACTGCAGATCCCTTGCGCTTCGCTCCGGTCGGGATGACAAGGGAAGCGCGGTGACGTTCCTTGGCAGCTGCTAGTGGGATCGGGAAGATCCCTCAACGGCTAAAGCCGTCTCGCTGCGCGGCTCTTATTACGCAACCCTTTAGGGCATGGGGCGTTCGTGGATCAAGCTCCAAAGGGTGCCGAACTGATCGCGCAACTGACTGAAGCGGGATGCGAAAAACGTCTCCTGCAATGGCATATAAGCTTCGCCGCCCTTCATGAGCAGAGCATAAACACCCTCAGCTTCCTGCGCAGAATCCACACTCAGGTAGAGATACACACTGCGCATCGGCTGATGACGATCCGGGGGGACATCGTTGCCGATGAGCACGGCGTCGCCAATTTGTATGCGCGCGTGTAGGACCGGATCCTCCTCTCCCGGACCGGCGCCGGGTGCCTGGCTTTGTTTCATAAGCATGAGTATTTTGCCCCCAAGGTTCTGCTCGTAATACTGAAATGCCTGCGCGCAGTTCCCGGGAAAATTCAGATGCGTGGAAAGTCTCATGTCAGCTCCGTTCAAGTTCATTTTGGTTATGTCCGTTGTTGCATCGCGGCGGTGTGCTCATTCAGTCGCGTCAAAGTCTGAATGGCGCCTTCCTGCATCCCTGCCTGGAGATGACCGTCGCGAACTTCGCGTGACTTGTGCAGGATGGTATGGGTCACTACCGTCTCCGCTTCATGCTCGTCAAACGTAACTGTGGTGAGCCACTCGGGACTTCCGTACTGTGGCATCTCGTAACACTCGGTGTACACCAGCCGGTGAGGCCGCAGAATCTTGCGATAGGCGCCATGAAAGGGATGGTCGGATCCGTCCGCCATCCGCATGACAAGGCTCCAGGTCCCACCCACACAGAGGTCGATGGCGCAATGCGTAATGGTTGATCCTTCGCATCCCCACCATTGCCTGAGGTGCTCCGGCCTGGTCCATGCCTCAAATAACAACTGGGCAGTTCGGTGGAAACGGCAGGTGAACGCGATCTCCCGGTCTGTGGGAAGACTGACTGTGACCTCAATTTTTTTTCCTACGAGCATGCTTACCTTCTCCTCCTGCTTCTAACTTTCCCAGATAGTCGTCGAGCCGGTTCATGCTGTGTTCCCATGAGCGGCGATATCGATCAAGCCACTTATCCACTTCGCGCAAAGGAGCAGTCTCAAGACGGCATGGTCTCTTCTGAGCATCGCGGCTTCGGGTGATCAGACCTGCGCGTTCCAAAACCTTGAGGTGTTTGGTGATCGAAGGCGCAGTGATCTGAAACGGCTCGGACAGTTCCTTGACCGATAGTTCCCCTTGCGAGAGCCGTGCCAGGATGGCCCGGCGGGTAGGATCAGAGAGCGCAGCAAATGTTCCACTGAGATGGTCCGGCATGTATTTCACCAAATGGCTAATTAGCCAACTGGAAAACTATCCCACTCTCACACTGCGCTTGTCAAGGGGGCCGTCAGTCCTCGTTAGGGGGTGAATCGAGAGCGCCGATCGAAAAGTGATCGAAGGTGACTTCTAAAGGCTCTTTGCCTGGAGCAGCGGCGACCATGCCAATTTTGACCGGTACCTGCGGGGGAAAAAACGCAAGACGGATCATCGACCATTGCTCGCCGTCTGTTGAATAGGAAAGCTGAACTGTATCGTGATAGCGCTGCAGCCGCAGCCAGATGAAAGCGGGATTGTCGGAACGAGCAAGTACAGACCAATCTGAAAACTCCCGGGTGACCACGACACTCACGTTTTGCTTGCCGTTTACAAACTCAATTCCCGCCTTGATCCAGTGGGTCTCATCGACGCGTATCATCAGGCCGGCCTGATGATATAGCTCGTGGTATTTTCCTGAGATCCGAACCTTGGCCTCGAAGTTCCCAGTTTTTTCCTGATATCGAAACGGACCGTTGTCGCGAATGAAGCCATAATGCGTCACCCGCCAGTAATCTGAGCCGGGCGGCACCGTTTCCGTCAGTGTGTCCCCTGTCTCGTTCCAGTGCGAAGGCTCATTTAGCCACGCGCGGGAACTAGTCTGATCTGTCATCTTAGCCTGCTAACTGCTGAAGGCAACCCCCAGCGACGAGCCAACCGCGCATACGCCGGTGCGGGTAGTTGTACCAGAAGTGGCTTACGCGTTGGTTCGAGCCACGTGAGCAGCGTCTCCAATTGGTTTTGCGACATAGCCGTGCATCCGGCCGTGCCCCGCGTGGGACTCCCCCAAATGTGGAGAAAGACGCACGATCCGCCTCCCGGCACAGGCGGATTAGCATGGTCCATCATGTCACCGCCATTGTGACCGACGACGATCCCCCAACGGTACGCTTCGCCGACACTGCGCATGTGCTCTGAGCTCTTCCAGTCAGGAACAACAGTGGAACGATCTACCACGCGGTTGTAATACTTCGAGCTACTGTCATCCACGCATTCAATCGACGGGGTCAGGTGCAGGTAAGGTGTCCTTAATCCCGGCAAGGGCTGAGACGCGTCCCCGAAGGCGGTGCCCAGGGTGAAGATGCCGGCAGGGGACTTGTCATCTCCTTCTTTTTTAATCGGGTCGGAAGCGAGGCGAACTTTGGAGTCATCGGTGGCAATGACGCCGATGCCCCATCCCATGCCCTTCTGGCCTACGACGATGGCGATCGGCTCGCCTATGGGACGCCAAGCCTCCTGGGAAGTGCCGCGCTCGTATCGCTGCAGTGTTCCTTCGACCGCGTTCCAGTCCGGTGTGGTGACCACGATCATCTGCGTTGACTGCATGAACGCGTCGGGTTCGACCGCCTGAGCCGAAGCAGCCAGAATTCCGGCTGCACCCAGGAGCAGGCCCATGAAGAAGTACATCGGTTTCATCGAATGCAGTGTAAGCCAAAATGGGAAGCTAAAAGTCATAGCGCAAGGAGAACTGCTGCTTACGCGATTGCACCAACTGATGGCTGTAAACCCCAAACCCTTCACCGCTGGTGACTGTGTGATTCAGACCACCCAGGGAACTGATGGGGCTGGTGTCGAAGCGGGCAGAGTTGGACACGTTAAAGACCTCCCAGGAAAAGCGCAACGCCTGTCCTTCATGCGTCTTCAAGATCTTCGCCAGGCTTCCATCCTGTTCAAAGTAGCCATCACCGCGGAAGTTGTTGCGCTGACCGTTTTCGCCAGGATAGGCATACCGCAACGGGAAGCCGTTGCCTATGCCATTGTTGAGAGCGTCGGGATCTGCGAAGACTTCGGGCAATCCTTGCGCGTTGATGTGCCGGTTTATCTTGATAGGTCCCGTGACCACAGCGGAACTCAGGTTCTGGTAATTCGTGGAATACGCGTAAGGGGGCACCACGCTAAACGGCAATCCACTCGACCACCGCGTGATGCCAGACAGCGTCCAGCCGCCGATGAACGCATCCGTAAGGCGGTTGGCATTGGCAGCAAATCGCTTACCCCGGCCGAACGGGAGCTGGTCGACAAAGTCGCCGGTTAGTAAATGGCGAGTATCAAAATCCGAAACTGCGCGGCTCAGGCTGGGATTAAAGCTGTTGGTGATAAAACTGAAACTGTTGGTTGTAAATTCGCTGGCGCGCTCTGTGTCGGAACCCATGTCAATGGAATTGCCATAGGTATAGCTGAAGTTCAGGGCGAGACCCACATTCGTAACCCGCCGCAGGATAAGCTGGAGCGCGTTGTAGCTGCTCATGCCGATCGACGACCAGGCATACAATGACGAGAATTGGCGTTGGTAAAACCTAGTCGTGACGTTTCCATTGGCGTCGACATTGGGGCCGCAACCCAGGCCGCCTTCACTGGGTAGACAAAATGCATCCAGCACCGCAAGGGCGAAGGAGTCGTTACCCGACAGCGCCTGTTGCTGGTAAACATTGGTGTAAATATTTTGCGTCGCGCTCATACCAGGGGAGGCAAGGTAGGGGAACATATCCTCCCAGTAGGGAATGGCCGGTACGGTTGTCTGACCGGCGTAAGTTGCTTTTGCAAGCAGTGTGCCGGCAGCGAAGTAGTCCATTCCGGATTTTGGATCGACCAGATCGAGCGGCTCGGCAAGATCTAGCTGTTGTAGCAGGTGCCGCCCAAAGGTCCCGACGTAGTCGGCCTCAACAGAGAAGCCGTGTGAAAGTTCGCGCTGCACAGAGAAGTCGGCAGCAATGGTATAGGGCGTCTTCAGGTGATTATCGATGCCCCAGGTGATGGCGAGTCCGGTATCCACGCTATTGGGTGGCGTATAAGGATATTGGATGACTGATGGGATATTCACCCCTTGTAGCGGCGGAAGATTAGTGAGGCCGGTAAAGCGAGGAGAATTATCCACGGAATATTGCCCCGCCGGATTGTCGATCTGCGTGTTAATGCCGAAGGAGCCGTATTGTGAAAAAGTATCTACGATGCCTTCACCAAAGTGGTCAAAGAACAACCCAAAACCGCCCCGTACCGTCGTTTTAGTGTCAGGTGAGAACACTACAGCAACACGCGGGGCGATGTTGTTCTTCTGCATGTTCCAATACGGACGTAGACCGCGCGCCTGGCCAGATGGCGAAAACGCGAGATCCGGCTGGTCGGTCACGCCCGAAGCGGCCGCCGTGTACCGGTTCACAAACCATTGGTGAGTATCGATGGTTGGCTGCAGCTGCTGTCCGTTGGTCTCATACGGAGCTTGCAACAATACATGCCGTATGCCAAAGGTGAGCGTCAAATTGGGAAGGGCCTTCCAGGAATCCTGAATGTAGTACTCAAATTCGTGCGAGAGATAGTTGCGGGCTATCGGCACCCCTGCAGCCAGTGCGGTCCCTGTCTGCCCATTCGCGCTTACTTGAAAGTTGAACTGCCCCTGGGTAAAGGGCACCAGGCCGGCGACGATACCGGCAGCGACGTCGTAGCTGGTTTGGTTGCCGCTGTCTACCGTGGGATAGCCAAAAGCATCAGGATCCAGACTGCCCCCGGTACCGGAAATGGAACCGCCGGTATTCAGCCATTCGTTGTTCGTGCTGGCGAAGCCGTAGGACGTTGCATTCGAATTCTGGTAGTTCGTGATAATGCGCAAATTGACGCCGTAAGCCAGGGTATGGTTTTTATGCGACCAGGTCATGTTGTCAATGAAGTTATTGACCGGCACGTGGACGATGGTGGAGCAAGTCTCCGAGGTAGGTTGGTCCACATATTGCAGCAGCACGTAGGCGCCGCAATCCTGCCCCGCGTTGCTATAGCCCTGGCGAATGTAGCCATAGCGAAAGTCGTTGATGAGATTGTTGGTGATGGTCCATGTATCGCCTGCTGTGATGCCCTTGGTGTTGTCTTTCGTTAGAAGCGACGGGGTTTGACCAGGAAACTGGAGGACAGCGGCAGTGGTGTCGTCCTGCAGGTTGCCGCGCACGAAAAGCCGATGCTTCGACGTTGCGTACCAATCCAGGCGAACGATGGTGGTATTCAGGTTGATAGGCGCGGCTGAGGAGAAGGAGAACGAGCCAAAGTTCAAACCATCGCCCAAAGCCGAGCCATTGGCGGTGGGATACTCATTCAACACCGTCAACATGTACGGGTCGTCCCCCGGTCCCCAGGGGCAGGTTCCGTTGGCGAAGCAGTTGGGATCCATGACCGCAATTTGTGCCGGCGAGAGCGTGACCACATTGCCGTTGCTCAAATATTTAAGTTGTCCCGCCTTGAGCGAGGCAAACGGCGTGGTCCGTTCCACCTGCTCGTTCTCACGGATGTGCGAGCCTTCGTAGTTGCCAAAGAAAAAGAGTTTATCTTGCTTGATCGGACCGCCGACGTCGCCGCCAAACGTGTTGCGAATGTATTTTCCTGGGATATTCGGCAGACCCGAGGCTAACTCCGATTGCTTATTAAACCAGTCGTTGGCAGCAGTCTGGGTGTTGCGGTTGTATTCATATAAGCCGCCATGAAATTTGTTGGTCCCGCTTTTGGTCACCAGGTTGACCTGGGCGCCGGCGGAGCGCCCCTGATCGGAATTCGCCAGGCCGGTGGTGACACGAAACTCTTCCACGGAATCCAAGGTCTCGCGCAGTACGCCTGTAAATGCATACCCATTTATCTGATCGTTGTCGTCCATGCCATCCATGGTCACGTTGCCCTGGTCGGAACGAACCCCATTGACGCTGCCGGTGCGGCTATCGCTATCAGCGTCGACGTTATGACCTAAATAGAGCACGCCGGGCTGCAGACTGAGCAGGTCGGGAACGTTGCGGTCTTCCATTGGCAAGGCCTGGATGGTCGCGTTGTTTACGGCGCTGCCAAGGGTCGCGTCGGAGGTATTGAGCGCGGCCGTCTGCGCGGTGACGTCCACCGTTTGCGACACGGATTGGAGCGTCATCCTGAAGTCAACCGTAGCCGGATTACTGACCAGGAGTTCCGCCACCTTCGTCTGGTCGCCAAAGCCGGTTGCGTTGACCATGATCGTCCATGTGCCGGGATCAAGTTGTTGGAAGCGGTACAGGCCATGCGCACTGGCTGTGGTCTTCATGACTTCGCCGGTTGAGCCACGAGTGATGGTCACGGTAGCGCCGGGTACCAGGGCTCCGCTTGCATCGGATATGGTTCCGCTCAGAGAGGTTGTTGCCTGCTGGCCCGGAAGCCGGGCGGGAGAGAACAAAATGACCAGTGCGGGTACAGCCATGATGGCTGCGAAGACATGTCGCCTCATTGGGCCTCCAAAAATGTAGTGGAGATCGCTTTGTGCTAGCGAATACTATCTACTGATCTGACCCAAGTCCTGAGCCCGTAGCTGTGCCTAATCGTCGCCCTGGTGTGACGGGTTGCCTTATCCGCCAAGCGGTCAGTTCCCATCCGGGCGAGGTGCTGAATATCCGTGGAGTGGATATTCGGGGGTATGTTTGGAAACCTTTGAACCTAGCTTCCGTTTAGACTTTTCGGAAGTATACTCCAGGCGGCCTGGAGGGAAGCCCTTTTGTTCTCAAATTGACTGGGAAGGAGTGGGACTTGGGCATGCTGTCTCTGCAACATCCGAATCGAAACGATCTGTACTTCGTGATCGGACTGCTGGCGATGGTAGCGGTGAATGTCTTCTTCCTGATGCGGCGCAAGTGACTGCTGCTGCTCTGATGGCATCCCGACCGGACCCGGATTTCCTGCCTCGCGCTGCTGGCAAGGACCACGTGTGCGGTTTTCCTTTAAAGAAAACCGCATGCAGTTCATCGGTGCCACGGGTCTCCACAGGAAATCCGGGGAAGCTCCGGAGGAGCGCAGTGGAGGGATCTGCAGTGCGCGTTGCCCAGACGAAAAATCCCGAGTGAACCACCACCGAACCCAAACTACTACTGCGTGCATCCAAGCGCCACCAGACCGGCCGGAAGATTCACGTTGCATAGCCATTGTGGGAAGAGGGGATCAATGGTCATCCCCCCAACAGGTGTCTGGTACCCATAAGCCGACGCCCCGGCAGCCGTGGGCGTAAAGTTCGAGATCAGAGCCGCCGCGCAAGTCGACACGTTCGCGGTGCCCGAACAGGATGGCGCTCCGGGAATGGTCGTGTTTACGAAGGAGGGGTTGGTTCCCGTGGTGTTTGTCCCATAGCCGCTCCCGTAGGTGGTATTGCCAGCCGCAGAGTAAAGCCAGTTCCCCGAGACGGTATCGCTGCTGCCGGTGAGAGCGAAGGCGTAAATGGCATCCCCGCCCGTTGTTGCCGCCGAGGTCATGGCTAGGTTTCCTGTCGCGGTGGCGTCATTGGCTTGAACGATTGTTATCTCGCCATTCCCGTTAGGGAAATCCTGCCCGGACTGATTGTTGTTCCCGTACAGCGTGTTGTTCTTGAAATAGACCGGAGCTGGGCTGGCGCCGTTGTTATTGTTTAGCTCCAGCCCGCGTCCACCGTTGCCGACAAAGATGTTGTTCTCTGCCACCGCCTGCTGGTTGTAGTTGTACTGATCAAGCGTGTCGAAGATCATCCCTTCGCCGTCCGTCGCAGCAGTCCCAGCGCAGGAAGCAGGCTCTACGTTATCCCATGCATAGTTTCCAGCGACAAAGAGGTGAGTGCCGGAAACAGTGTCGGATGGACGAGTAAACCCTATCGTCATACCCGAGTAGCAGGCATCGGAGCCCTGGGCCGCGTTGTAGGCAATATCCCCGACAAATGCGATGTAATCCAGCACTCCACTAGAGCTGCTGTTATACGCCAGGAATCCTCCGCCCATGCAACTGTTTGCCACATCGTTGGCAAAGATAATGTGGTGAACGGCGACGGGCGCAGATAATTTCGGCCCAGCATGAAAGCAGGCGGCGTTGAACGATGTGCTGGTTGTAACTTCCCAGCCCTGCACACCCCAGTAGCTCTCATCGACCCACATGCCATCGGTGGCTGTGGTCGAGATCTTGCAGCTATCGAAGACCGCACATTGCAGCCAGGCGACGTTGCTGCCTAGGAGACAGGTCACTGTACCCCAGTCGCCGGTATTGAAATTCGACGCTGAGTAGGCGCCGGAGGCGGCGATAATGACGTCGCCGCAATTCACGGGATGGTTTGGACTCAACCATGGCGAACTTGCGGACAATCCGCTATTAGAGTCGTTTCCATTCGGAGAGAGGTAGTATGTCGCGGGGGGACTGGTGACGATGAAACTTGTGCTGGTCGCCGCAGTGAGGCCGGAACTGGTTGCCGACAGCGTATAGCTTCCCTCGCTACTCACCATAAGATTGCTAAAAGTGGCGATGCCATTGTACGGGGTCGCGGTCAGCGTTCCTCCGAGATCGGTACTGCCTACCAACGCGATCGCGACTGAATTGGTGTCGGCCGCTACGGTGTTTCCGTTGGCATCTTGAATGGCGACCTGAACGGCGGGCGAGATCGCCACCCCGGTCACCGCATTCGAAGGCTGCACCAAAAACGCCAGCTTTACCGGTGTGGTGACAGTGAAGCCGGCGCTGGTGGCTGCGGTCAAGCCGGGGCTGGTTGCCGAAAAAGTGTAACTTCCCGGAGCGCTCAGTGATAGGTTGCCAAAGGTCGCGACACCGTTCTGTGGCGTCGCAGTGAGGGTTCCCTGCAGTCCGGCGCCGCTGGTAAGCGCGAGCGTGACTGGGTTGGCGGCCGCCGTCACCGTGTTCCCATTCGCATCTTGTATTGCGACCTGGACGGCCGGCGAGATCACGCCCCCCGTTACCGCGTTCGAAGGTTGCACGATAAACGCCAATTTCACCGGGGTGGCGACAGTAAAAGAGGCACTGGTCGCTGAGGTGAGGCCGGTGCTGGTTGCCACAAGGGTGTAACTTCCCGAAGTGCTGACGGTCAGGTTACTAAAACTTGCAATACCGTTTTGCGCTGTGGCGGTGAGCGTTCCGCCAAGACCGGCGCCCGCTGTAAGTGCCAGTGTGATCACATTGGTCGCGTTGGCCACGAGGTTCCCATCAGCATCCTCTACCTCCACCTGGACGGCCGGTGAGATCTTAGCTCCGGTCAACGCATTTTCAGGCTGCTGTAGAAACGCCAACTTCGCAGGGGGCGGCGTAATGGTCAGTACCGATGAAGCGACTGCACTGGATACCCCCTGTAGAACCGCAATCGCCTGCACCGTAGATGACACCTTGATCGAGATAGGCCCCGTGTATGCTGCCGAAGAGGCTGAGGGGACTGTTCCATCGGTGGTGTCGTAGATGGCGGCTCCGGGAGTCGCGTCGGTGATCGTCACTTGCTGCGGGCCGGTGAAAGTCCCGGTTGCAGGCGAGATGGAGGGAGTAGCCGGGGTCGGCGGGGTACTATTGGTGGTTCCTGACGACCCTCCACCACACCCGGTCATCATGGTAATCACGATTGCGGTCACGCCAAGCGTCACCAGGTAACCTGGAGGGCGTGATAGTTGAAGCATCCACCTAAAGGAATCTAAAAGAGTTGCTTTGCACCGAGTGACACAAGCTTCTACCGCCCTCACCTGCGCGATAAGAGTTTGTGAGCCTAGGCAGCAGAAAGACAGGAACTTCATTGGAGTTCACATTACAAAAGTTTGGCAGCTTCAATCTAACCCAAACCAGGTAATGCCACAGCAACGAAAAGGTAACCTATGGCCGGTTCGATTTACTTTGCCACCGCCGCAGTCTCCAATCGTCCGCCGCGAATCCACTCCAGAATCGTCCGGTATTGCCAGCTTTGTTCGTTGCCCTTCCATCGTTGTCCACCGTTGTGTGTGGCCAGGTAATCGCCCACATTCCCAGCGCTGTCCGTCGGCCGCGTTGGCTTGATCAGCATCAGGCTTCTGAGAGGATCATTGATATCAACGACGTGCATGGCGTACTTGTAATTATCTTCACTGTCCTGATCCGAGTACACCCCCTGGTCATTCGGTGGTCGCAACTTGAAGATCACATGGCTGGCATGGCAAAACACACAAGCTTTCCCATCCGCTCCCTGCGTCGCCAAAATCGGCTCAATCTTAGCGACGAAGTAATTGAAGTCCAGCACTGATCCTGGCTGAACATCCTTGAGCGCCTCGCTCAGCTTCTTTCCGCCCAACACGCTGGCTGCGATCAGCTTCAGCCGGGGATTGCTATCGTTCTGTAACTGCTCCATCGCGGCGCGGAACTCCGGCCGCTGCTCCACTCCTCTTACTTTGCGCAGCACATCCAGTCCCGCCGCCCGCACATTGTTGTCAGGGCTGCGCAGGCTGGCCAGCACCGTATCGAGCACCAGGGGATTGTCCAGCAAATCCGTTGGCTTTTTCACCGCCACCAGGCTCTTATTGAGGAAGTAAGCCTGGTCCTGCGACACGGCCCCGCCCGCAATGCCTAAATGCCGGCTGAGGAATTTGGGGTCGCCCACTTCTTCCACGAACACACCCATCCCTTGGGGGTTCAGGTTGGCGAACGCCGACTTCACCAGGGGCGCCGTCTGCGCGTTGCCTAAGAAGTGCTCCAGGCAAACCCGCACGGCTGCTCGCTGCACCTCAGGGTTCGGGTCGTTCAGCCCCGCCAACACCTGATCGCGCATGGCCGGCTCTTGCATCAGGCGCTGAAACGACGAAGCCGCATTCAGCACCTGGGCGTAATTCGCAGGGCGCGGTTGTTGTTCCAACAGGCCGCGCAGCGAGGCCAGAACCTCCGGCTGCCGTCCCCACGGAGAATCGCTGGGCAGCGCCGCCAACAAGGGCAGCACCACCGCCTGGCTGTCAGGATTGCCTTGCTTCAGAATCTCAACTACCTTGCTGACCAGGTGCGGATCGGGTGCAGAGGGGGCATCCAAATTCAGAATGCCGCGTTGCCCATCCTCGTAGACATAGCGCACCGTCTGCCGCACCTCTATGTTCGGATCCTCGGACAAGTTCAGCGCCGCCAGGGTGAAGCGCTCATCGCCGGCTCCGCTCAGAGTGCTGCCCGCCTTCAGCACCTCGATCTTCATGGTGTCGTTGGCGCCTTCGAGGCAGGCCAGGAGGGCATTCTCCAGTTCCGGACCCGAGCTCTTGAAGAAGTGGATCAGATCGCTGTCATTGCCGACCCGCGTCTGGAAGAATCCGTTATGAACGTCGTATTTGAAATCGACCGCTTCACGATAGGGGGGATATTCATAGCCCGGGCGATGCAGATCGGGCACGCCGCTAACATACTTGGTAAGGACCGCCGGCAGACCGATGGAGACCGTGTTCTCTTTGAGAGTGGGCAGAGCGTAGTGGCGCACATGAAAATCCCACAGCGCGTTGAGGATCCCTTCGCGCCCCAAAGGCGTGCCTTCGCGCAGGACTTTCGCCAGCACCTGTGCCTGGTCGCGCACCACCGCCTCGTACCCGGCGCCGATGCGGGCTTTATCCTCATCCGTTGCGCTGGCCCGCACCCAGGCGGTCAGGTAGCCGGTGTTTTCGTCGAGCAGGTCGTAGATGCTTTCTTGGAGGCCGCGGCGGACCATTCCATCGCTTTCGGTATTCAGGCGCGTGGCCAAGGTTTCGAGGGTGCTGCGGCGCATCTCGGGCTGGTCTACTTGCCAGTAGTACCAGCGCCATAATCCAGAGG
>Ga0302180_10003106_pt1 | contig 12669 bp, 7 predicted proteins | sample I_Palsa_E3_2_FD_200575 | JGI IMG/M metagenome (GOLD analysis project Ga0302180, IMG submission 200575) | Peat permafrost microbial communities from Stordalen Mire near Abisko, Sweden - I_Palsa_E3_2 | ecosystem: Environmental > Terrestrial > Soil > Palsa > Peat permafrost | place: Sweden: Abisko... | reverse complement strand
TGGCGGATTTCGAGTTGTTCGGGCGTCAGGCGGAGCCAGTGCCCCGGCATGAGCTTGCGGATGCCGGAGAAGAGCGTTTGCTCGCCGGAGCAGTAGCCGAAGTCGAGGTATTCGGAGAGCAGCGACTCCTCGAAGCGCGGGGAGATGGCGGGGTGTTCGAGCAGCGCCTTGATCTCGGAGGCGAAGGCGAACAGGCGGCCGTCCCAATAGTAGTAGAAGGGCTTCTTGCCGAGGCGGTCGCGGGCACAGAAAAGGGTGCGGGTATTTTTGTTCCAGATGGCGAACGAGAACATGCCGCGGAAGCGCGTCACGCAATCCGGGCCGTATTGCTCGTAGGCATGCAGGATCGTTTCGGTATCGCAGCGGGTGCGGTATCGATGGCCGGCTTGTTCGAGGGAGGGACGGAGATCGGCGTGATTGAAGATTTCGCCATTGTAAGTAATCCAAAGCGAGTCATCTTCGTTGGACATGGGCTGGCGCCCGTCGCGGACATCGATGATGCTAAGGCGGCGGTGGCCCAGCGAGGCGAAGGGATCGCGGTAGTAGCCGGAGGCGTCGGGGCCGCGATGGCGGATGACGTCCGCCATGCGGGCGAGGAGGGAGTCCGGCGAGGCGGCGGGGGCGCGGGTTACGAATCCTGCGATGCCACACATATCGGATGCTGTTAAAGCTACCTTCCTGAATTCTCACACAAGACATGGTCTAAAACCCCAATCGGCCGGCGCCGCTCGTTATGGGGGCCTTTTGATTTGCGTAACATGTTGCATCTGGTTGCGCGGTGGTACATCCGCGGGGGGTCGGGGCGGACGCGGCCGGTGCAACATGCTCGCAGTTTGGGCAGATCGTGTTGCATCCGGTTGCCCCCGGATACATTCGGTGGCCGAGGGAAGCATCCAGATTGAATTTTGGCTTCCGTTTGGAGCTTTTGCTGAAAACACAGGGTCGAATTGGCTTCGTTTCGCAATCTGGTTTGGGTTCGCCGGTGGGAGGCAAGGTGGGAACTTGGCTTCCGTATTGAGCTTTTGTTGAAAACACGGGGTCGAATTGGGTTCGCTTCGCAATCTGGTTTGGGTTCGCCGGTGGGAGGCAAGCGGGTGCACCCTCGCATCAGGGAAATCATGAAGCATCCGGTTGCATGGTGAGACATTCGCTAAGGGTGGGTTGGATGCGGCGGTAATCGTGTTGCATAAAAGTGCAAGGAGCAATGGGATCTCAGAAGAGTCCCGTGGCTTCCAGATGGCCAGAAGCCGGAACCAACCTCTAGCTCGATTGTATCGCGCGCCGGTATTCGGACCGGGAGACTCGGGCTGGTTTTGGGGAGGAAGTGCTTTGTTATCAGACCACGAAAAGAATCGGGATGAGTTGTGATCGAAAATGCAGCGGCTCGATTCACCACCTCTTCGTGGTCCCATGAGGTCGGGCAACGGTTTCCTCCACGGGGCTTGACACGGATTACGTGCGCACGTATTATTGTGTCTATGAACGTCACTTTATCCATCGATGACGATGTTATCCGGGAAGCGCGGCGCCGTGCCGAGGCGATGGGTACTAGCGTGAACCAGCTTGTGCGCGAGTACCTGGAGCAACTTGTGGGCAAGACCGATCCTAATGCGGATGCCGCGGAGTTCGAACGGCTCTCGTATCTTGCCCAGGGCGATTCACACGGATGGAAGTTCAACCGCGACGAACTGCACGAGCGGAAATGAACGATGTGAACGGGCTCGCCTTCTTCGACACGAACGTGTTGGTGTACGCCGACGATGCCTCAGCGCCGGAGAAGCGGGATCGGGCGATTGCCCTTTTTGCGGAGCATCTTCGCCGCGGAACGGCTGTTGTGTCACTGCAAGTTCTACAGGAATACTTCGCGGCCGCGACGCGCAAGCTTGGGTTGGCGCCGGAGATGGCGCAGCGAAAGGTCGAGCTACTGGCTCGCGGCAGAGTGGTTCGTTTGGACGCGGTTGATGTAATCGCCGCGATCGAACTGCATCGGCTCACGCAGATCTCGTTTTGGGACGCCTTGATCGTTCACGCGGCGCGGTCGGCGGGCGCGGTGGTGCTGTACACCGAGGATCTGCAGCCGGGAGGTGTTCTGGGCGGTGTGCGGGTGGTCAATCCGTTTCTGGCGTAAAAACCCCTGGGGTTATTTCCCGTTTGTGAACAGCGCCGCCGCCACGCGGAAGCTGCACGGTCAAAAACCCACAGCAAATTAAATTAATGGGGACTAAGGGCGGGTCTGGAGACCCACTGCAGGCGTGGACGCCTGCCCCACACGCACTCCCACAGCGGGCCGCAGGCGTTTGCGGTCACACGGGCAGCCAATATTTCGACACCTGTATTTTCTGTGACTTGCGGCGATTGACAGGCCACAAGCGCACGGCGGTGTGCTGGAGTCGTATCAGGAGTGGCCTCGTCCTGTTGAGCCGATAAAGCTTCGAACCTACTTAGAGGCCTTGCTAAGACATGAACAAATGCAGATTTGCAACAGGCCTTTTTGGGTGCGCTTGGTTTATCGCCACGGGGAAAGGCCAGACATTAGTGGACTTGCGCACGCAGAGCAAGAGCGTCGATTTCTCGGGGGCCGCATCCACGAAGCCGATGCAAACGGGAAGCGCACTGCCTTCTACCTGCGCGGTGGGGCAATTCTTCTTCCTGACGACGGCGGCCGCGGGGAGCAATATATACGCCTGCAGCCCTGCAAACACGTGGATGGTGGAGGGCAACAGCCTGTCGGTGAATTCGAGCACTACAAACGAGGTGCTGTCGAGCAACGGGAGCAGCATCGAATGGCTTTCGCTCGGCGGAGACATATCCGGCGCTCCGGGCGGACTGACGGTAAACCGGCTGCAAGGACGGATTTTAAGCAGCACCGCTCCGGCCAGCGGGCAGGTATTGCAATGGAACGCTACAGCGAATCAATGGCAGCCGGCAGCGGCGGAAGCCGGCAACGCCTCATATACGTTCGCAACGCAAGTCAGCATCACGATTCCGGGGACCTTACACCAGTTCGGAACGGCCAACCTGGTGGTGAATTGCTATGACAATTCGACGCCGCCGCAGCAAGTGGAGCCGGACAAGATCCAGATCAGTCCGACGACCTACAACGTCACGATCAATTTCAGTACGGCGCAAACGGGCTATTGCGTGGTGAACGGCGCAGGCACGGCGTCGGTAAGCGCGGGCAGCGGTCCAGTCAACAGCGTATTTGGCAGGAGCGGCGCAGTCCTGCCCCAGACCGGCGACTACACGTTCAGCCAGATATCGGGTATTGCCGGCGCCAGCCAGCTTCCGGGCGTGGGGGGCGATGTGAGCGGCACGTTGACAGCCGCGACGGTTACCGGCATCCAAAGTCGAGTGGTGGCGAACACGGCTCCGACCAATGGCCAAGCGCTGGTGTGGAATGCGAGTGGTCCGGCGTGGCAACCGGGCCCGATATCGGCGATATCGGGCACAATCGCCTCCGGCCAACTACCCAGTGCGGGCGGCGACCTCAGCGGTACGCTCACCGCCGCCACGGTGAAAGGCCTCCAGGGACAGGCAGTGTCCAGCACGCTTCCCAGCAACGGACAGGCCCTGGTGTGGAACTCGGCGGCATCCGCGTGGCAGCCGTCGAACGCTTCCGCCAGCGGAGCGACTATGGCGTACCAGCTCGGAGATCTGGCTGCCGTGCGCACATCCTCGACCGTGCTGAGCATCGGCGTGGGCTGCGCGGCCGCATCGCCATGCAACGTACGGTTCGGCTATCAGGTGTATAGCATTGCGAACAGCGCGACTGCCACGGTCGGCGGGAGCGGCATAGGTACAGCGTACGTTTACCTCAACAACTCCGGCACTCTCATGGTGGGGAATAATCTGACCGTAACATGCTCGGCAGGCTGCACCCAGCAGGCCGGAATTACGTCCTTTCCGCCGAACGTTTTGCCGTTGTATACCTGGACGGCTACCAATGGCACATGGGACATCACGGGGGGGCGCGATCAACGCGCTTTCTTGAGCGCGAAGACGCTGGCGGCCGGCCAAGGGATCGTCGTCACCGAGGCTCCCGGACAGAGCACCCTGGCGGTGGACAATGGCGTGATCCCTACTTACCTGATGAACTCGGTAACGCTGACCTTTCCGAGCATCGCCACAGGCACGTGCGCCGCGGATCAAACGATGACGGTGACCGGCGCCAACCCGGGTGACGCCGTCGCGCCTGGCTGGCCGGCGCTGCCGGCGGGCGTCTTTGGCATCATGCTAGTGAGCGCGACGAACACGGTAACCGTCCGCCTTTGTAACCTGTCGGGATCCGGCGCGGCTCCGCCCAGCGCGACATACCGGGCGACGATTGTGAGGAATTACTAGACATGCAGCATTCAGCTTTCAGCTATCAGCTTTCGATTTTCCTGTTGGGAGGCGGTACCCTTCTTTTAGGGCAAACGGTCGTGAATGGGGGCCGTATCCAGGTCGGCCCGTGGGACGCGTCAGGCGCAACGTACACGATACCCGCCAAGCGCGGGACCACCGCGCAATTGCCGACAATCTGCACGCAAGGCGCGGAGTACTTCGCCACGGATGCCACCCCCGGCCAAAACATATATCTGTGCACGGCCGCCAACACATGGACACAGCAGCAGACGGGAACGAGCACCTTCCTGCAGACGGGTACGGGCGCCGTGACGCGGACGGTGACTTCCAAGCTGCAAGATGTGGTTCACGTCAGGGATTTTGGCGCAAAGGGCGACGGCGTTACCGACGATTCGGCCGCTTTCGCGGCGGCACTGGCCTCCGGCGCCGCGGAGGTCCGGGCCGACGACGGCACATACGTCGTCAACAGCTTGATCACTCTGGCCAAAGGCCAGAAGATCTTCTTTGGAGTAGGGACTCACACGGTGGGTGGAGTCCGTTTTTCGGATTCTCTCACCGACCAGACGGGAACGGGAAAGATCGAATGCGCGGGTGCGGGAGTGACCACCTTGATGCTGAAAAACGGCGCGAATCAGGATGTCGTTTCGCAGACGAACTTCGCAGCGCTGACCGGCACGAACAGTACGTTTGGGCTGTTTCGGGGAGAAATCCGGGGCTGCACGATCGACGGCAACAAGGCCAACCAAACAGGGGTCAGCTACGGCATCCGGTTGTATGGCCACGGCCTGGAGATGACGGACGTGTCCGTGCGGAATGCGTATTCGGACGGGATTTACACCGAGTGGGGCCTGGATTCCACCTTTGCCACGCCCTTCTTGGACCTGGAGGGCTATTTCACCGGGATCCGGTCGGCTTTCAATAATGGAAACGGCTGGACGTTCCGCGGCCCGCACGATTCCGATTTCGTGGAGATGGTGCTCTATCAGAACGGCGGCTGGGGAATGCAGGTGCAAACCTCCAGCACTTACAACGGCAACGGCCACCTCTCGAACATCAATACGTTTCTGAACACACTGGGCGGCGTATACAGCAATAGCTCACTGGATGGGAGCCAGATCGCGGCGACCACCGCCTCCGGATGGGGAATGCTGATCGACACGGGCGCCGGCAGCCATAATTTCTCAGCCGCGGAATTTGCGGGCCCCACAGGCCTGGAGGTACGGGCTCCCAGCCAGATCATTGCAGGCAACATCGTGAATACCACTACGGCGGGATTGCGGCTGAATGGCGGTTCGGGAAACTTCACGCTGCAGATGTTCAACAACACGGGTTATCAGATCGATTTCGCGAACGAAGTGGGGCCCAGCGTGATCTCGGCCAACTCCGCGAATGCCGCGCCCGGCGTCATGTTCAACGGCACGCCCAGCGCAGCCGATTTCGTGTTCTTCGATTTTGGCGGCAGCGCCTCCAACCGCTACACTTCGCTGCCCGCGCAGACGGTACACGTAGCCGGATGGTCGCCGCAGTTTCCGCAAAGCAATTCCGTGATGGCGGTGATCAACGACACGACCCAGACCGGCAACATATCGGCGACCAATCTTACGCTGGGCAACTCGGCCCAGGTGGGCAGCTCCACGTTCACCAATCTGGGCAGCGCCGCCAACGGGGCGATCCTGTATTGCTCAAATTGCACGCAGACCGCCGCATGTGCGGCGGGCGGTTCCGGAGCGATGGCGATGTACGTGAACGGGGCTTGGTCCTGCGCCGGCGGGGGCAACGGCAGTTACACTTTTCGGAACAACCTGACGAACACGTCCGGTACGGTCGATTTCACTCCACTCGACGCGTCGGTGATGAACGCCGCGGACGACTTTCTCCCATCCGCCGACCTAAGTGGCCGGATAGGGCAGTTAGGCTGGGGCGTCAGCGCGTTAGCCTCGGGTTGTTCGGGCTATTTCTCAAGCAGCGGGCCGGCTAATCATCCCGGAATCTTTTTCCTGAACAGCGGCGTCGTGGCTAACGGCGGCTGCTCACTCACGCTATCCGATGCGTTGAGCGGGGCAGCGTATCCTTTCGCCAATCTCGGATCCGGAGGGGCCTGGTCTTATTGGGAGACTCAGGCTATTTTCGAGACAGACCCCAACGCGGTCTCTCACACCGTCTACGTGGCCGGATTCAGCGACAACAATGGCGCATATCATCCCACAGGCGGGAACGAGATCGCCGTCCGGTACGCCACTACCGGTGGCGGATGTCCATCTAATGAGAGCACCACGAACTGGGTGTACGAAGTGATCGTAAGCGGGACAAAGACTTGCTACAATAGCGGCTTGGCCGTAGCGCCGGCCACCTGGTATCATGTGCGCATTTATTCCGCCACGCAGGGCACCATCCAGTTCCAGATCAATGGCGCCTATCCGGGAAGCATAGCGGCGGCTCCCACGGCGAATGTGGCGCCTCAGTTCATCAACATTACGACTTCGACCGCCGGTTCGGCGGACCTTACGGTCGACTGGTGGGCCATGAAGATGCAGGGGCTAGTCCGATGAAGACAGCCACGCTGCTGCTGGCTTCCGCCTCTGTATGCATGGCAGCTATCGGTAACTTTCGCGTGCTTGGCACCACCGCCACGCAGGCCTTGATCGCGTACACGGCGCCCGACGGAAATGCTTGTATCATCCAGCTCAGCCAGAGCGCTGGCCTGACGCCGCCGGCCCTGGACGTAGACCCGGGCACTTTCACCAATTCCAATTCCGACCTAGGCCGGCAAAGCACGGTAACCGCGGGCCTCTCCCGCACGGTAGTGCTCGGCCAGCGCACTGCTCAACTTGCGACTGCCGGGACGCATGCCGGCGTTCGCCATTTTTCACGGGCGCTCCAAGCGTTTACGCCGTACTTCGGCCAGATTACCTGTCCCTCTACCGGAGACACCGCAACCTTCACGTTCACCACGGGCAATATTCCACTCGGGCAGACGTACGGCGACCCGTGGCTTTCCGATCCTTTGCATCCCGGCGACCAGCCCTGGCCCGAATCGGTTGGCGGTCTCACTCCGGAGTCGTTTATCGATCCTTTGACCGGTACGCTGCAATACCGCATCGGGCTTAGAGGCAATGTTCCGGAAGTCTGGAATCTGGCGTTCGGCTCCGCTTTCAACCAAGGCCAAACCACACCCTGCGACACAGCCGGGCCTTGGACTTCTCCCTGCAACGTGACGGCAGGCTCCGGCAGTACGACGGTGGGCAACAGCAAGGCGCCGCTGGTGCTGCGTCCGCCCCTGAGCACGAACAACCCGTGGTACACCAGTTACAACGAGTTTTGGTCTCTGGATCAAATCGGCTTGTCGCTGACCGGTCACGTCAATTCCACTACTACCGGCTTCCGCGTTCTGGACGTTTGCCTTTCCCTCAATGGCGGCGTTTCGTGCGCCAGTCCCGTGCAACAGATGACCATGGGCCAATCGAGCGCACAGGTGACATTGGGAGACGCGCCTACAAATGTTGGGAATCCAAGTCAATTTGGAGTCGATGAATGGGTGCTGGATACCAATCCACGTTTGAATTCGCAGGAATCGTCGGCGCATTCCGGCACGGCCACCGTCACCAACAACTCCGGAACGTACACGGTCACCAACAACAACACCGGGGACGCCTTCAGCCTTTACTGGATTACAGGCGGTGCAGGGACCATCCGGCTTTCTGCGAACAACGACGCCTGCACCACCCCACCTGCATCTACCACGTCCGTCGAGTACCGCATCGCGTCGTTTACCGATGGCAACAATATCGTCCTGGCTTCCGGTACGCCCCCGACGGGAAGTAGCATCTATTGGTGTGAAAACAACTTCGCGCTGATGGTGTGGCGGGATCAGGCGCCCACCGACGGTTCGACCGTCACGCTCACTGCCGCCGTCCTGAATGCGCTCGGAAGCTATGCGCCGGCTTATCCGGATAACGGCGCCGGCACGGCGTGTTTTAGCAAGTTGGTATACGGCGGCTACTTCTGTTTGTACGGCAACCTTTATTGGATCAATCCCGCCGGCCCTGTGGTGGCATACTATGGCCAGCCGGAAGCCGCCGGCCTGGATGGAAGCGGAAACCCGATCGCGAATTCCTGGACGCGCACCACCTCCCCAATCGCGGAAAGCGCCGCGATCGACCAGACGCAATCGAATCTCACCAATTACATGCTCTCGTTCGACGCGGCCCGCACCAGCCCGCTGGTGATCCAGAGCGTGTTCAATCCGGGCGCTACGCCGTCTCAACCCGGCGTTCCGCAAACTGCCGCGGGGAATCCGCAGATCGCGAATGCCGCGGTAGCGTCGACCACGGCGTACTCGGTCGCCTGGAACAACGGCATGACCTGGACGAATTTGACTCCGGAGTCCAGCGTTCCGGAAAGCATTTTCGATCAGATGGCGGCGTTCGACCCCACATTCGTCGCGTCCTATTACAGCGGTTTGGATTGCGGCACTAACGGCGCGGCGACGCAGGGCGTCTTTTTCTTTCAATGTGACTCGATCAGCCAAGACACTCCGGGCTGGATCTTCGCGTTTTCTCCCGGTACCGGATCCGGATATGGAAATGGGGCCTGCGCCGGTCCTACGGCTTGCGGCGGCAGCGGGCCGCAGATTATTGGGGCGATCAACACCTTCAACACTCCCAACGGTCCGGTCGCCTCCGGGCAGGGAGCGCTCACCGGCCGCGGCCTGCACGCGATCGTCGAAACCGGCGAGACCGGATGGGTCGCGGTGTCGGCCAACGAGTACGATCCCATCAACACCTCCACCAGCAGCGTCCCGTTATCCAGCGCCAATTGCGCCACGTTCACAGGGCTCAGCGCGCTGAGCGGGCAGTGCATCTCGGTCGCCATGAACAGCCACACGGCGCACAACGTGACGGGGTACGAGCCATACTTCGCATCGCCGACCAGCCCTTATCTGGGAACGCCGGGCGAATTGCGGACTACGCAGATTGGCGATACGGCATGCGTGACGACGGCAGCCGCGGGGTCTTGCAGTTACGCCAACCAGACCAACGAGCTGATGACGCTGGTGCAAAAGAACTCCGGCGGCAATTGGGTTTTTCAACGGGCCACTTATGGCGCGGAGGTAGCCGTGAGCGGGCCGATCGCGCTGTGGTGGGAGAGTTGGCAAAGCTCGACTCCGCCCGGCTCGGCGGGGTCGCAACAATACAACGTGCAGGTCTTTTGGAATCCGGTGAGCGGATGCGGCGGATCGCCGGACCCGCACGGCAACTGTTTGATTGAGGACGCCAACGAGGACCACGGCCATGCGGAATACCGGAATGGCGGCGAGTCCCAAACCACGAACGTCCCCACATGGGCCCAGCCGATATGGGGATGGCCCTTCGATTATCAAGTCATACCAGGTCCGGTGCCCTGTATCTTCGGTCTCGGTTTTGCCAATGTGACCCCCTATCAGGCCGCCACGAACGTTTGCCTGAGTCCGCAGGGCAGCGGCGTGAATTTCGTGGCCGCGGAGCCGCCTTTCGCGGGAGTCTATGGCCACCCCTGGGGATTCGACGCAGGCAATCATCCCAACGCGGCGGGAGTCAACGCTGCGCCCTACGAGACCATCCGCGCATTCGACAACCTACCGGTACAGGGTGGGCAGAACGAACCTGTTTTCACGGCGGTATCCGGCCAAGCACAGGTCTATTCCGCAACGCCGAGTTCCGTGATCGATGCCGACGACCCGTTTGGATCCAATAACATCGTGGCCATCAATCGCAAACTGATGGCCACCGGCGCAAGTTGCGGAACGCATCCGCTGATAGACGTAAGCGGGCCAGGTTCCAGGATCGGCGCAGGCGCGGCGGGATCGTACACCTACTGTATCGCGCGGTCGGCCGGGGAATGCGACGCCGGCAGCAGCGGAGGCCAGGTGTATGTGAATTGCCCTGGAGTAGTCTGGCCGTCCTGTACAGGCACCAGCATTCACGGCGGCACTCCGCTGGGTGTGGGGAACGATATTTGCGTGGGAAATATTGGGAACGGAGCGGATGCGATCATCCAGTATTCGCTCGACCGCACAGACTACAACGGCGCCACCCGGCGCGCCCTGGTGAGCGCGACTTCCCGGCTGCGTATGGTCTTCGGCTTCGAGAATAACCAGCTTCTGCCGGACAACTCCTGGATTCTGTATCGCCAGGAGTTGTTGAACTACCAGCGCGTGGAAATGTGGATGGCGAAGAACTTGCCGTATCCGCCAGAGGATTCCTTAGCTCGTTGGAACTTTGTGCCGTGGCCTGTGAGTGTAAGTCCGCCGGCAGGCCTGGACGTGAATAACGCAGTCGTCGAGTTCGGTTATCAGGAGTATGGAGCGCCACAGCTTATCAACTGCACTACTCGCAACGATGCGTGCATCGCGACCGCCAGTACGGCGACACCCGGAAACCAGCCGTTTTATTTCGTTTCCGAGAATCCGGCCGGCGCGCCCTGCACCTCCGGCTGCACCATCGCGATACCAGCCATCTCCCAGAGGATTCTGTACTATCAGGTGGAGTACAGGGCCGCGAATAACACAGTGCTGGCTACCGATCCGCCTAGCGCCGTGGCGGTACCTTGATCTGGTATGAACGGGATCGATCCTGCCTACGGATTCGCGGCCGCAGATAGTTCCCGCATTCGTTCCAGATTGTGTGGGTCGCGGGCCACCAGCACGAAGCCGTCGACGCCGCCCACGCCCGGGGCGACATCCAGCGTGCGGAAGAAGTCTCGCACCGCGCTCCATTGTGCGCGTCCGGTATCGCCTTCCACCCATTTCCATTCCGGGCGCGGCTTATCCGCCAGGAGGCGATTTGAAAGCCAGACCTGCCTGCCCTGCGACCATCGTTCCTGAACGTGAGCGGCAAATTCCTGCCGCCAGTGGAACACACGTGTGTTGGCGACTTCGATGACGTCGTAGACCCACAAATTGCGCGGCTGCGCCCGACTGTCGAGCAGGCGCAGGGCCGGAACCCTGTAAAGAGGGTCCCAGAAGTTGATCACGGCAACCATGGAATCCGGCTGCGCCGCAGCCTCCAGCGCGTCTTTCCGGTCCAGAAACGCGCGATAAGCGGCCGCTTTGCGCCAGCCCGCCTTGGCATAGAAATTGCCTGCGCAAAGCACGCCGGCCAGAAAAACGATCGCATACCAGTGGAGCATGCGATCCGTCCGGCCATCCGCCCCTAATGCGGAAGCCGCCGCCAGAAAAACAAACGGATACGCCGGCAAGTATTTTTCAGTCCCGCCTGGCTCGAATATGGCTACGGCAAAAATCAACACTGGCACGGCCGCCGCCGCCAGCAACAAAAGGATCCCGCCGCCACCAGGCTGGCGCGAGAGCAGAAATACGACAGTGCCTGCATAGAAGTAGAAGAGGAGTACTTTGATGGTTCCCGCGGCGAACAGAACCTGGCCTATACCGATTGGCGTGTACGGGTCGTGGAAGACGTACCGTTTCAAGAGCAGGGTATCGTCGCCCAGGTCGAGAAAAGACCGCGGAATGCCACTGACTGCCCGCTTTACTCTGTCGCTTTGCGACTCATCGTTGGCAGACGAGAAAACCCACGCCTGGAAGCCCGCAAGAGAATGGATTTGGCGCTCGTGAATGACGGCGGCATAAGCAACTACTATAGTGAGGCCGCAGCACGCGACGGCGATAGCAGCCAGTTTCACGCGGGATAGCGGCGCCGGCGTCTTCAGGTAAATGGCGTACAGAATCGCCGCCGGAAGCGAAAGCACGAAAGGAAACCAGAACAGGACCGAAGCACCCAGGCTCACGCCGGCAAGAGCGGCCAGCAGGACCGCTGCGCCGCCGCGCTGCCGTGAACGAGCCAGTTGAATCAGCCAAAGGGCCAGCACGAGGCAGGCCAACGCAGGCATGTATGACGATCCGGAGCGGCTATAATCGAGAACCGCGTTACTGCACAGAAAAGCCGACGCTGCGATCCCGGCGGACAGGGAGTTGAAATGCCGTTTCAGCAGCGACCATAGGAGCAGGACCATGGCCAGAGTGGCGAGTATGTTCATTGCGATCATGAGCCAAGCCAGCGCCTGCCGCCCATCGCCGCCGCGCATGTTCCGCACGGCGCCGCCCGCGACGTCGTACACCGCGTTGACCAAGGGGCGCCATGCCGGGTGCCCGAAATCCCAGAATGGATCGCGGCTGGCATCGACAAGCTGAGCGCGGTGATTCTGTATCTCGTTCATGTAGCGCGCCGTGTCGCCGAGATAGTCCGGTTTGGTAAAGAGCATTACCAAAAAGAAGATCAGGACGATGGGGGCCATGGCGCGGAACATGGTGCCAATCTACCACAGCAG
>Ga0302180_10003099_pt1 | contig 12689 bp, 10 predicted proteins | sample I_Palsa_E3_2_FD_200575 | JGI IMG/M metagenome (GOLD analysis project Ga0302180, IMG submission 200575) | Peat permafrost microbial communities from Stordalen Mire near Abisko, Sweden - I_Palsa_E3_2 | ecosystem: Environmental > Terrestrial > Soil > Palsa > Peat permafrost | place: Sweden... | reverse complement strand
TCGCGCAATTTCTTACCGGCGCGTTTCCCGCGCTTTTTGGCGGCGCGATGTCGAACAACGACACCGCGTCGGGCTACGCCATGGCTCGCGACCAGGCCATGGGCCGCATCGGGCTCGTTTGGCGGCGGATGAAATTCTTTCACTCGGACATCATGCTGCTGGCGGTGGATTGTTTTCGGCGCAACCGGCCGAACGATGTCGAGGTTACGCTGCTGGGCGCGGGCGCTGCGTTCGAATCGCAATGGATTCGCCTAGCGGACCTCAAGGGGAATTTGTTCAGCTATCCGGAAACGGACGAGCAGTATCCGACGCTATGGTCGCAGCAGCGCGCGGTGCTGCTGCAGTTGATCGCCAATCCTGATCCGCAAATTCAGGCTGTACTGGCGCATCCGGAAAACATGGCGCTGGTGAAGCGGCTCATCGGCCTGGAAGAATTCGTGATTCCGGACGAGGAATCGCGGACCAAGCAGTACCGCGAAATCGCGCAGCTTGTCGGTGAAGTTCCGGTGGTCGCGAGGCGTGACGTGACCGGCGCGGTGCCGTCCGCATTCCAGAGCGCAGCGGCCAATGGTGTTGACGCTGAAATGATTTTGCCCAGCATTATGCCGGACGAGTTCGCGGACAATCATGCGGTAGAGCTCGAGATTTGCATGCGCTGGTTTTCGTCGGATGCCGGGCAGGTTGCGAAAATCGAAGCGCCGTTGGGCTACGCCAACGTCCGCGCCCACGCACTCTTCCATCGCGATTATTTGCAGAAGCAGCAGAAAAGCAGTTAACAGTTCACAGTCAACAGTTAACAGTGAGGCGAGTCGCGGCGCGTCCTGGCCGCCGGCACGTGAGCTCTAACGGCGCGGAAGTGGATTCCCCTCGATCTTGGGAATTGAGAGATGTCCGGCGGATGACCTTTGGCCTAGGAAGTTGTCAAAAACGAATTCCATTCCGCGGCTGAGGGCGTACCACCACAGCGTACCGGCGACGAAAATCCAGGCCATGGCGATGGTTGGGTATTTCCAAGCCAGCGCATAAGCGACGATTGAGACGGGAAGGTCGAACAGGAGAATGAACGTAAAGGCCATTCCCCAATACTGCAAATGTGGTATCACGTAGCCGCTGATGCTGATAAAGCAGACACAAAGATGAAGGACTGGTAGAGCGTACACCCAACGCCTAATACCCTGTCGGATCAATTTCATGTTCTTGACTCAGGCAGACTAGCAGCTACAGCGTGAACTGTGGACTGTTGACTGTGAATTCGCGCGCTAGAGCGTGCGCTCGATGTGCGTGTTTGACACGCGCGAGGAGCCGTAGGCGCTCTTCTGCGTGGGCGGCGGGGCGACGAGCCTCACGACGTGCAGCAGCCGCTCGGGCTTGAAGGGCTTTGCCATGCACACGACCGCGCCGAGCTGGTGGCTTGCGGCGTAATCGGCGGGCTGGGCCGCGCGCGTGAGCAAAATCACAGGGACGCGCTGCAAGCGCTCGTTGCGCTTGATAATCAGGCAGAGGTCGTGGCCGCCCATGTCCTGGCCTTCAACTTCCGCGATGAAGCAGACCGGAACGGTGGTGCGCAAAACTTCCAGCGCCTGCTGCGCCGTGGGCACGATGACCACGGTGTAGCCGTCCTGCGAAAGAATATTGCGCATGATTTCAGCCGTGCGCGGATCCGATTCCACCGCGAGCACCACGGACTGCTGCTTCGGCGCAGCCGCAGGCGCCGCTCCACTGGCGTTTCCGGCAAAGGCTTCGGCCGCGCTCGCACCTTTACCGTCTTTGGCCTCGGCGGCTCGCGCTGCGGAAAATTGCACGGCTACTGCGTAATGCCCGCCCTGTTCCGAGACGCGCACTACTTCCGCGCGCTGCGCTTGATTGAGCGCGGTGGCCGCGTTCGAATAGGGAAACACGATGTCGAGCGGCTGGCCCTTCCAGTAGCCGGCGCGCGCCGCGGTGAAAAGCAAGCCGTCGCGCGAAACGTCCACGCTTTTGCAAAGTTCTTCGAAGGGTTCGGGCGCGTCCACTCCGCGGACGTGAACCTGCGCGGTAATTTTCGCGCGCTTGCGACGGCGGCGTTCGGCCTGCGCGGCGGCGTCGGATTTTGCTTTGGCTTCTGCGGATGGCGGTGTGATCGTGCTCATTACTGCACCTCAGAATATCGGCGGGCGCGCTGCGCGTCCGATGCTGAATTCGCGGGTGATTCGCCTGCGCCGAAACTGCCCCCCCGCTTTATATAAATGTACAGATGGAGGGCGCGGGGCGGAATAGTACCTTCGTTTCAAAATGGGAAACATTGCCGGGGGTGGCGGCTGCGCTTGCGATGTAAGTGCCTTAGTGTCAGTGCATTGACGGGAGCCCCGGTGACGCTTACGCACGTTACCTTGTTGGAATCCTGTGGAAAACTTTTGGAGGCGAATCATGGCCGCACCTGCGCCAACAACCGACGCGCGACCCGCGTCCACATCATCTGAACCGAGCAGCACTCGACCGGCGCGCTCTGCGCTATTGCGAACGCCGCCCAGCCGACACGCAACCGACGACGAAATTCTTGGGCTCGGAGAGCACGCACAAGTGGCCACGGTGAAGCGCGGCAGCGCGAGCGATCGCCGGTCCGCGACAAGATCTGACTCCGCTCCGAACGAGAATTCCGTTGTGGCGAACGGCGACATTTCTTCAAGCACTGAGGCCCCTTTCTCCGTCACGGCAAGCGGGCACGGCAGTGCCGTGCCCCTACGAGACCTTGCGGATTCCGACGCCGTGCCGGCCGCGGCATCGCTGCATGCGAACGACGCAACGCTCGCGGCAGCCGTCGCCGAGCCTGAACATCTGCGCGCGGCATTGGACGCCAATCCGGAATTGCGCGCGGCGTGGCAGGAGGCGAACGCCTACCGCGAGACTTTTGCCACGCCCGAAGTAGCGCGCGCCGCGACCGCTTCGCTCGCCGATCTCGATCGCATGGACGCGCTTTTCTTTTCGCGCCGCCCGGAAGATCACAGCGAGCTCGCGCGCGCGGTGGCGAAACTCGATCCCGCCGCGTTCGCCTCGCTTGCGCAAGCGATGGCGCAGCTGGCCAATCTTAATTCACCGGGCGCGGGTGCCCGCGCCGGTGCGACGGCGTCTCCGTCGGTGCAAAATCGCCAGCAGGATGCCGGCGCCGCACAGCCAACGAGTCACGAGTCACAAGTCACGAATCACGGACCTCGAGCCACGAATCGCGACGAGTCGGTAGGGCAGGCTCCCACGCGGGAACAAACGCAATTCTTCCACGCGACCAACGCGGCCACGGTCGAAGGCGTGCTTGCGGCCATCGAGTCGCAGGTGGAACGCCTGCTGCCGGAAGGGGTCTCGAAAACGGCGCGGAACCGCGTGGTCGGCGAAATCTACCGCGAGCTCGACAACACGCTGCGCTCGAATCGCGCGCTCGGGCAACAGATGCGCAACGCCTTTCGCACGGGTGCGCTGGACGGCGATCATCAGAACGCGATCGTCTCGCTCGTCACCGGACGCGCGCGCCAGGCGCTGCCCGGGGTGGCCAAGCGCGTGATGAACGAGTGGACTTCAACGGTGGTCTCCGCGAACCAGCAGCGCCGCGAGCGCCAGCGCACCGCCGAGCGCCGCGTGGATATCGCCGGCTCCGGCGGCGCCGCGAGTGACGGCCGGCGCTCGATCGGCCCGCGCGATATTGACTACGCGCGACTCTCGGACGCTGATATTTTAAATTTGTAGGGTTTGCTTCGCCACACGGGCAGAGAGGCAGAGAGGAACGGAGCACTGTTCATCGCAGATGAATTCAAAATCCCCACCCTTGAAACCGAAGGGTGGGGCACCCCGCACAATGATTTATCGGCGAGGTCAGTGCTAGATCGCGCCAGGTTGCAGCGAATTATGTGCCGCTACGAATTCAAGCCTGCAGCAGCTTTCAGGGCCTACAACGCGGTGCGATTCGTGGCCACCTTGTACGCGTAGATCGCGCGGGCGATGGAGTTGGCGAACGTCTGCACTTCGGCTAGGGTCATTTCCGCGGGGACTTTCAGCAGGCCGGAAGTGATCAAGTTTTGAATGGCGGTGTCGATTTTGGAATCCGCGTTGGTCCAGTTGACACTTCCGCCGGACGTGGCGGTCACTACGTAGGAATCGAGCACACGCAGGCCCACGCCGGGCGTCAGCATTTGCATCACGCCGTCGTTATCGTTCATCGCGTTTACCAGGTCGAGCGTGAACCACTGCAAGTCCTGGGCGCTGGCTCCGCTGGGCGTGGGCGTGAACTTGGCAGTGGTGGCGGCATCTACAATCTGCGACACGGCGATATCCTGCGCGGACTGATTGGCCGAGCCGTCCGCATTGGTGGGCGGCATGGCGTCGGCGATCGCGCTCGCGAGGCCGGTGAGCACGAGATAGGTGTGATGCGTTTGCAGGATCTGCGACACGGCCACGCCGTAAGTCTTGAATTGCGCGAGCGACATGCCGTAGCGCGGTTTGGTCAGGTTGGTGCTGACCGCGTTGCCGACGAAGCATTCCACCGCCGCGTTCGCGTTTGCCGTGCAATTCGTTTGCGCCGCCGCCGGACGCGCCAGGGCCATGCTCATTGCCGCGCACATGGCCGCGCACACTCCCAGTATGAAAATTCTTCTCCGTCGCATTGTGGACCTCACCTCAGGTTGATTTTTTGCCGCGGTCGGACTGGAAGGGGGCCGGGGCGAACAGCATCCTTCGCCAGTTGCAACAGGTTCATTTTCGCGCGTGGGAGAGTGCGCGCACAACTGGCCTGGGGTGCAGCGGTGGGAACAGTGGGTGGGGCCAGTGGTCTCGCGCGGGTAGCATGGCGTGCCCGGGCCGTGGCCGTACGGACCGAAGTGACGCACAAACGAAACGCACGCCCGCCTGCCCTTCACTCCGTTCCGGGTAAAAAGGCGGCCGCTACGAAACAATCTTAAGTCGCGCAAACCGTGATGACGTTGCGCCGGGCACGGCGTGCCGTGCCCCTACAAACCAAAGTTCGAGACAAGCCGGCGCCACGAAGTCACGACGCTGAGCGCGCGCCGGCGCTGGCACAATTTCTCGCAATTGTCCGTGAAGGACACCCTGTCAGATCGCGCCTTGCGTCCACTGCGACGCCTGCGCGCAAATCCGTAACGGTTGACTGTCAACTATCAACTGTTGACTGTTGGCTGTTAACCGCACTTCGACTTTCCACTTCCAAGGGAGAACCACTCACATGGCACAAATGCAAAATGCGCAATCCGTTGCGCTACAACTTGAAAAGGTCCGGGACAAACTTCCGCTGCTGTACGAGCGCGACGACATCCTGCTGACCATGATCCAGCAGCGCGGCGACGTGGAGCGCGTCAGCTCGCGCAACATGCGCCTGCCGCTGCAAATCCGTCCGGGAGGCAAGGCCGGGCTCGCCAACATGGACGGCGGAGATCTGGGCCGCGGTTCGGGAACGGTGTACGACGTGGCGCAAGTGACTCCGGTATTTTTCCGGCACGCGGTGGAAATCACCAAGCTCGTGGAATACGCTTCGAACTCGCCGGAAAAGGCCATCGAAAATGCCGCCAAGCGCGAAGTGAAAAATGCGATGGCGCAATTTCGCGCGTTCCTCGACAAAGTAATGCAGACGAACGGCAACGGCGTGCTCGGCACGGTCAGCTCCATCACCACCACGGGCTTGCCGTCCGGAGTTGCAGCGCAATTCGGAATGGCCAAGCCGCCCGGGGCGCAGCTTTTCTACTACAACCAGACGGTGCAGGTTTACGATCCCACCATCACCACCAATCGCGGCTCGGCCAACGTTCTGCTCGTCGACCCCTTCAATTCGCTGCTGCAGGTGGACTCGCTTCCCACGGGCACGAGCGTCAACGATGTGATCGTGCACGACGGGCTCACCGGCGCGCAACCGACTTCGCTGTTCGGCATTTTGTATCACCAAACGAACGCGACCACCGGCACCTGGCTCAACCTGAATCGCGCCACCTATCCGGTCGAACTCGCCACGCCCACGGTGAACGCAAATAATTCCGCGATCACTCCCGGCGCGGTGCGGCTGGCCATCAACAAGGTGCGCAAATCGTTGGGCTCGAACCAGGTGTCCAAGCTCATCGCCTACACCGCGCTCGAGCAGGAACACCAGTGGGAGCAGCTGGGCGTCACCATTTCGCAAATCATCAAGGAAGGAGCGGGCGGGCGCGCGAGCGATCTCGATCTGCTCTTTACCGGCGAAAAATCCATGGCGGGCGTGCCGATCAAGTCGTCCATCAACGCGAACCAGACGCGCGTTGACTTCCTGGACCTCTCGCACTGGGGGCGCGCGGTAATGCAGGACATCGATTTCTACGATGTCGGCGGGCAAACCGTGTTTCCGATTTACGGGGCGAGCGGCGGGATTGCGGCGGCGTACATTTTTTACTTCGTCACCGGATTCCAGGTGTGGAATGAGTCGCCGCGCTCCGGCGCTTACATCAACAACCTGGCCATACCGACGGGGTATTGATTTTGGTTTTGTTTTGGCCACTGAGGCACGGAGACACAGAGATTAATTCTGGTTCTCTGTGCCTCTGTTGATGTTCGTTGGGGCATGGCATGCCGTGCCCGGCGATCCTTAGGGCAAGAGGTAGCCGTTACGAAACCGTAAAAATCCCCACCCTTAAAACCGAAGGGTGGGGCACCCCGCACGATGATTTATTTGCTCGGCGTGTTCTATGTTCGGCCATCGAGGCACGGAGACTCAGGGAATTAATTTATTGTGTTTCCCTGTATCTCCGCGTCTCGGTGGTGCAATGTTTACTGGCCCGTATGCGGAGCGGGCGGCCCGCCGTAGGTGGCGATGGTTACCGACGGAGCGCCTGCGAGCGCGGTCTGCAACGAATAGGCCGTGGTCCCGCTGCTGGCGCTCAAAAACGGCGTCAGCGCGACGACCGCGGAATGCTTGCCGTTGTAAACGGAAGTGATGCCGTCGGTTTGCTCGTACTTGTACTGGTTCGCGGGATTGGTGTTGGAAATCACGCGGCCGAGAACGCGATGTTCCGCTTCGATGCCCATGATGGAAGCGGAAACTTCGGCGAAATATTCGAGCTCGGGTGAAGTGTACTGGCCGCCGGACGGGTTCGTCTGGAAGGCCAAGCCGGACTTGGTGTCCGCGGCCATCTGCGAAAATTCCGCGACCGCGTTTAGATACGCGCCGATGAAAGCTTTCTCCAGCGCGTCGAGCAATTGGGTGAAGGGCTTGAGGGTGTCGAAGGTCCCGTTGGGGAAATAGAAAGTTTGTACCGGATCGCCGGCCGCGCTCGAGCCGCCGGTGAGCGAGCGCAGCAGATCCGCGTGCGCGATTTCTTCGGCCAGCGCGGCGCGAATGTAATCCACGTTTCCGAGATTGCCGTTGGGAGCGACTTGCGTGGCGGTGCCGCCCGTGCCGGCGAGGTTGGGATCCATGATCACCGGCCCGATCAGGCTGTTGTAGTAAAAGGTGGTGGCCAAATCCTCGGCGATCAACGCGGCGGTGAAGATTTCCTGCGCCGTGTCGCCACTGGTTTCGTCGAGCTTGCTCGCATCCTGCTCGGCGAAAGTTCCGGCGCGCAATGGCGAGCGCGCCAAGAGCGATGCGGTGGCTACGCCAATTCCCAAATACCCGGCTTTGCTGATGAACGAACGACGCTTCATGATCTCCGAAGCCTGCGACAAGACATTCTGGTCCCTTTCATTCATGGTCCGCCCCTTTTCGAATTTGATCTGCGGAGATTAAGAAAATGTCCGCGAGGAATGCTTACGAGAGCGCATCCTGACTTGTGTACGCAGGCGGGCGGGGTTTGGATGTTACAAGGTGTTTTTATTCGTGCGGGCGGGCCCGATTTTATTGACGATTCTCGGTGTTTCTACCACCACGCGCATAAGGGAATGCCTGCAAGGGAGTGAATTGCGCAATTAAGGGCAGAGAATTGCCAGAAATGGCGCGCGGTCGGACGGCAGATGGGTTTGCGCTTGGTTTCGCGCCGAAAAATGGCACGGCAGTCGATGGTGCGATTATGCCAACATCTGCGCCGGGCACGGCATGCCGTGCCCCTACCGATGCGTGCTACACGGACGATCGCGACTCAGAACGCGTCGAAGTTGTTGTTGTTGTCGCCCTGCGAACGCTGGGTGAGGCGGCGCTGCGAAATATTTACCACCCAGGACGCGATGTTGGCCTGCGTCACGGGTGCGGGCAGCCGCTTGAGCATGGATTTCCAACTGTAGAACTTGACGTACATGTCCTGCACGTTCTTTTCGATTTCCTCGGCGGAGAAATTCTTGGGCTTCAGGTGGCAGAACTCACCGGGGAAGCGGCCGATGTCCTCGAGGCGCAGGATGCGGTCGTCCTGCTTCATTTTCTCGTAGAACATGGTGCCTTTTTCCGGGCACAGGATGTTGAAGTAGGCCACCGGGACTTTTTCCTTGTGCAGAAAATCGAGCGTGGACTCGAAGACGCCGTGCGTTTCGGTGTCCCATCCGAAAATAAAGTTGAGCGAATAGCTGATGCCGCGCTTGCGCAGGTTTTCCAGCATTTCGCTGTAGCGATCGACCTTGTTGAACTTCTTGTTCATGCCCTTGAGCGTTTCGGGATTGATGCTCTCGATGCCCATGTTGACGTGCAGCAAGCCGCTGCGCTTGGCCAAATTCATGTACTCGTCGTCGTTGCACAAGAATGAAGTCCACAGAGCGGACCAGCGCAGCTTCAGCGGAATCATGGCCTCCATCAGCTCCATGGCCTTGTCGCGCTTGCCGCCGAAATCGCTGTCGCCGAAGAAAACGTTCTTCGAGCCGGTGTGCTTGATGTCTTCGATTACGTCCTGGACCGGGCGCACGCGAAATCCTCCGCCGAGATACAGCCGCTCGGAGCAGAATTCGCATTGCATGGGGCAGCCGCGCGAGGACATCAGCGAATAGGTTTTGAACGGGCCGTACTTTTTGAGGTCCAGCATCTTCCAGCGGGGAAGCGGGAGGCTGGCGATGCTTTTCATCTGCGGCGCGCGATACACTTTTTGCAGCCGCCCGTTTTCCGCGTCCTGCAGCATCTTGGCCCAGATGGGCTCGCCTTCGCCGATGCCGATGGCGTCGCAATGCTCGGCCGCTTCGTCGGGATGAAACCAGACGTGCGGGCCGCCCATGATAACGGTGATGCCGCGATCGCGAAATTTCTTGGCGACGTCGTAGCCGCGAATGGAGTGCACGGTCCAGGAAGTGATGGCGACGAGATCGGGCGTGCTTTCGAAATCGATGTCCTGCAGCTGCTCGTCCACCAGGGTGATGTCCCATCCAGCGGGAGTAAGCGCGGCGAGGTAGGGAAGCGTCAGGGGAACGAGGGCGCGCATCTTGGATTTGAAAACCGTGCGGTCGGCTTTGGATACGTAGTGCGAGGGCTGAATAATTAAAAGCTTTTTGCCCATCCTTTTCTCCTCAGAAAAATATGAAATAAGCTCCAGTCTAGGCCGGTCAACACCTTTGTAAGATGCGTTTGGCGTTTCGGCCGTCGCTAAAAATTTACCGGGACGGTTTCGCGGTGTCAACCCTAAGTAGCGAAGATGTAATGATTTATTTGGGTGTGTACGCTGAGGTACAGAGACCCGCCGGGTGGGTTCGCTAGGCGGGATCGGATTACGCGGCCAAAAACAAAAAGGGCGGCCTGAATGGGGCCGCCCAAAACATTAAGCGTGTTAGACACGCCTCAGAAGCGTCAACTCCACAATACTGCAAACTGCATCTCTGTCAATAGGCTCGTCGCGTTGAGGCACGGAACGGAGAGTGAAAGACTCGAACTTCTGAGGCTGTCCCCAGCCCCCAACGCTTCTGAGGCGCGTCCAGTACCCCACTGGCAGCACTCTCCGAAACACGCCTCAGCGCCTGCGGTTGTTTCATCTCGCCATTTTGCTGGCAAGAGTACAAAAGCCTCTATCCGCCTCCCTTGATTCACGTCACACGAGAAACGCATGAGGCGCCGGCATCCGTACAGCAGCGCGCCACGCGCGCCGGCGGCACGAACCGCTACGGCGAGCCAAATTTTCGCGTGGTGTGGGGAGGCTCGCGGCTTACATGGATCGGCGGGCGGTGGATCGACCGCGACGCGCACGGAAACACTGTCCGCGAAAAAATCGAGCTGCGCCGCGTGCCGAAATATTTGCCGGCCGAGCGCTGGCACATCGAACGCTGGATGCCGCCGGAATCCTACGGCTCGCCGGAAAATTGGTACGCGCAGACGCTGGAAGTCGAGGATGGCATTCGTGTCCCCGCGCTCGGGCCCTATCCTTCGCGCGGCGAGTACGAGCATTGCTTCACGCTCGAAAGCGCGCGCGGCGAATTCATCGCGCTTACACCCGCGGCCTGCGACTGGATCGTGCGCGCGATCGAATGGTCGCGCCGCCAGCGCCGCGCGGAAATGCGCGGCGCCCTGGCTGCCCGCGAAACGCGCCGCGAACGCGCCTGGGACCGCGCCGCCGACGACCTGCTCGACGACGCCGTGCCCGCATTCCACAACGCGCCTTTCGTCGCGTGCGTGTAGGGACGTAGCCTATTTCGGATCGGCAGGCTTCGACGAGAAACCGGGACCGTCCACAAATAGCGAGCGGTCCACGGCCGAGTTGACAAGGGAAGTCTGGCAAAGAATCACCTTCGAGCCGGCGGCCGTATGCGCCCACACTACGGTCAGGTAAACATCGACATATGGCCCGAAAAAGTGGCATATCGTGGCGCAGACGGCGCCGGAAGGAACGCGCTCCTTAGCGCGAACTGTGACCACGGAATTGCTCTCGCTCGACGTGACCTTCCGGTCGTTCTCCTCGAAATTCTGAAGCGTTGCAAACCCGCTGGAGATGTTCGAAAGAAAGTCGGTCTTGGACCAAAGGGAAGAGGTCAAGTAAAGTCCAGGCAGACCCGATTCGATCTTGCGGGAAGATGGAGTCAAGTAAACGATGGTAGCGTCGTCCGCAATCATCGATTCGAGTGTTTTCGCGTTGCCGCTGGTCAGTGCATTCTCGAATTGCGGCTCAAGGACGGTTGCGGCGACTTGACGCGATGATGGGGCGCGACCGATAGTCATTCCAATCAGCACCGTAAAGATGACTACCCACTTCCCCATGATGTTCTCCTTTCTTCCGGTCCAGACGATTCGAATATTAGACGTGAAACAATTAATAACAGTGCCCAGCTTCTTCTGAAATTCTCGATAGCTAGTGTTTTCTCTGCGCCTCTGTGTCTCCGTGGCCAAAATTACTCAAAGGAAACTCCCTTGAACATAGGACTACTCTCGCCATCCACGCCGCGCGACATCCTCGCCGGCACGCTTTCACCCGCCGACACGGCCGCGACTGCTGCCATCGCTTCGGTCTCTGACCAGGATTGGTACGTCTCGCGCACGCACGGCGTGTATCACATTCCGGCGTGCGCGAAGGGCGAAGCATGCGCGCTGCTGCTGATCACATCGCGCGGAGACGCCATCGATCTCGGCGATAATCGCCGATTTCCGTTTACGATTACGGCGCGGGAAATTGCCGTCGATCTGCTGCAGGATTTGCAGGACCACGGCGTCTTCGTTTGCGCGGGGCCGCGCCCGACCGCCGAGGAACTCGCCGCGGCCACCGAGCGGCGTGACGCGTTCTATCATCGGCTGATCGGCGAAGGCGACACCATGTGGGCGCGCGGGCATTCGTTCCGCGAGATTTCGGATTTGCACCGGCGCGCGGCCATTGCGTTGGGCGTCGAACGCGAATGGGCTTACGTGCCGATGCGTCTGGCCGATTGTCCGGCGTGCGGCGAAAAAGTGAAGCAGAGCGTCGCGGTGTGCAAGCATTGCGGCGCGATTCTGGACGAGGAGAAGGCTGCGAAGCACGGATTGGTCGGCGGCACGCGGGGCGGGGCGGCAACGCCGTCGCACGTCGCCGCGACGCCTGGCGCCGCAACGCCGCATGCGAACCGCCGCGGTTGATTTTGCGGGGGCCGGCATGCGGTGCCCGGTGTGGCGCGACGCGGATTGTGCCATCGTGCTTGGTCGCGCGGCCGCCGCGATTTTTGTTTTTTGGTTTGCGCAAAATTGGTGGTGGCAGATGGCGAGGCTTCGCCAAGCACATTCGCCGGGCACGGCATGCCGTGCCCCTACCAAAGCTGGGGCGCGCGCGACGCTTCTTGTGATGGGGGTTTAGATGACACTACACGCGCAAGGAAGTATTTGCGGTGCTGCCGGTAGAAATTCAAAATCCCCACCCTTAAAAGCGAAGGGTGGGGCACCCAGCCCATTGATTAGACGTCGTAAGGCGCGCGGTGCCCAGCCCATTGATTAGTTGTTGAGGAGCGCGCGAACTGTGGTCTTTCTCACCGGAATTTCTTCTCTGTGCCTCGGTGTCTCCGTGGCTAATCCGCCCCGTTTGCGGTACAAAAGCGATGCCCCTAACGGGTACGAGGCGAGAACATGATACGAGCAATTAATAGCGGCAAAGGAAATCGCGCAATGATCCAGGCGGCTCACAAATTCGCGCACACATTCGCGCCGCCGCGCACGAGCTCACCCGCGTTTGGGTTCGCAGGGTCGCGAGAAGGTTCTCCGGCGCGGCACGAACACGCCCGCCTGAAGGCGGCCGCTACGAAACCGTGCGGTGCCGGGACGTGGTACGCGCATGATTCAGGGTTGCGGTTCACAGCGGCGGTGCTCCTGGGTGTGCTGATCATGCTGGCGGCGTCCA
>Ga0302180_10003096_pt1 | contig 12708 bp, 12 predicted proteins | sample I_Palsa_E3_2_FD_200575 | JGI IMG/M metagenome (GOLD analysis project Ga0302180, IMG submission 200575) | Peat permafrost microbial communities from Stordalen Mire near Abisko, Sweden - I_Palsa_E3_2 | ecosystem: Environmental > Terrestrial > Soil > Palsa > Peat permafrost | place: Sweden... | reverse complement strand
TCGGAGTGCGCTTGCATGAGTCTCCGTTCACGCCTGAGCGCGTGTTGGCGGCATTGCGGGCGAAGAGAAAAGACAAAGCTTTGAACCTGACCGAGGGCGTGGACCCAACGGCGCCTGCGCGGTTTCGCGAGCATGGCGGATCACTTTGCTTCAAGGGCAAAGGACCGGAGCGGCATGCGCTCGATCCAGCGCGCCGCGAGGCGCCAGCGTCGGCGGGAGGTGCGGATTGAGCCTTCCACAGTTTCGGCTGCTTAGGCCGCGTGCGGTTGACGAAGCCGTTGCTTTCCTCTCTAAACATGCAAACAACATCCGCGTGCTCGCCGGCGGCACGGATCTGATTCCCTCGATGCGGCAAAAATTGTTTGAGCCGGAGTACGTGCTCGATCTGCGCGGCATCGGCGATCTGCGCGGAATCCGGCCACAAACCAGCGGAGCGGTCGAAATCGGGGCGCTCACCGCGCTCAGCGCAATCGAGAAATCACCATACCTGCGCCAACACTTTCCGGTGCTCACCGAAGCGGCGGCGACCGTGGCATCGCCGGTGCTACGCAATATGGGGACGCTGGGTGGTAATATCTGCCTCGATACTCGCTGCCTTTGGTACAACCAATCGCTGACCTGGCGCAAGGGTTGCGGATTCTGCATTAAGAAGGATGGCGATCTCTGCCATGTCGCTCCAGGTGGAACGAAATGCTGGGCTGCGTTTTCCGGAGATACGCCGCCGGCGTTACTCTGTCTGAACGGGAAAATTGAAATCGCTGGCCCAACTGGTATGCGTCGCATTCCGTTGGAAGAGTTCTATACTGGAGACGGCGAGAATTATCGCAAACTGCTGCCGACCGAACTGGTCACGCGCGTGTTCCTGCCTGCAGAATCGGCGGACTATCGCGGCGTCTATCGCAAGCTGCGGGTTCGCGGGTCCATCGATTATCCGCTGGCCGGCGTCGCAGTCGTGATGAAGCGGTCGAACGGCCACGTGGCGGATGCGCGCATCGCAATGACGGCGGTGAATCCCGCGCCCGTCCTCGTGCGCCGGGCCGGGGAGATGCTGATCGGAAGGATCGTTGACGACGCTTTGGCGGAAGCGGCCGGCGACGTGGCCGCGCGCACATCCAAGCCTCTGACCACATCGGCGCTCACACCGGAGTACCGGCGCGAGATGATTCGAGTGTTCACCAAACGCGCGGTGCTGGCTGCGGCGTGCAATTGAGGCAAACAAAGTGAGCTCCATCGAATGATCACAGACTGTCACATCCACATCTCGCCGATGGAGATGTTCAAACCCCACGCGCTGGAACTCATGAAAAAAAAGCGCCCGAACTTCGAAGAGATTGCCGAGCTCTGCCGTTCGCCCAAGGCATTCCTGAAATATCTCGACGCCTGCGGCATAGACCGCGCAGTGCTCATCAACTACGTGGCGCCCGAGGTGATCGGCTTCACCAACGGCGTGAATCAGTTCATTGCGGACTATGTTAAAGAGAACCCAAAACGATTGCTTTCCTGCGGTAGCCTGCATCCGCGGCACACCACGAACGTTCTGGCCGATATGGAGCAGATTCTGCGGCTGGGAATCCGCATGATCAAGATCCATCCTCCGCACCAGCTTCTGTTTCCCAACGACTATCTGAACGGCGTCAAGGAACTGGAAATTATTTATCGCGCTGCCGAGGCCAACGGTCTGCCCGTGATGTTTCACACGGGAACGTCCATCTTCCCGGGAGCGCGAAACAAATACGGCGATCCCATGTACGTGGATGACGTCGCCGTCGATTTTCCCAAACTAAAGATCCTGCTGGCACACGGTGGCCGTCCACTCTGGATGCAAACCGCGTTTTTTCTGATTCGCCGCCATGCCAACGTCTATCTCGACATCAGCGGCATCCCGCCCACGGCCTTGCTCAAGTACTTCCCACGCCTCGAGGAGATAGCTCACAAGACTCTATTTGGCACAGACTGGCCGGGTCCGGGCGTACCGGACATCAAGAAGAATCTTGATGAATTCCGCGCGTTACCGCTGGAAAAAAGGCTTCAGGAGCAGATTCTCAGCAAGACAGCGCTGAGCATCTGGCCCGCTTGATCTCGCCTTATTTCGGTTTCCACAGTCCGATCGTGTTTCCGTCCGGATCGGCAAACCAGGCGAAGGTTCCCGTTGGAATCTCGACCGGCGGCACGAGCGTCTTGCCGCCCAGCTTGCCGGCCTTGTCCAGATAGCCCTGCACATCATCCACTTGCACGTAGAAGGTCGTGTAGTGGCGCGGTTCATGGCCAAGGGCGGTAATGTGACCATGAATGCCACTGCCCGCGCCGGTATTGATCATGGTTGCCGGGCCCATGGCCTGCATATTCCAGCCGAAGAGGCCGGAGAAGAAGTCTGCGGTCTTGGCGCTGTCGCTGCAGCCGATTTCGAAGTGAACTACGGGTTGTCCCATCGCCATCTCCTTTTGCGAAATGGCGGACATGATAGCACAGAAGCCTGCGGGAAAATATTAAGAGGTCATGAATCATGGACTTGTTTGGGGCCGGAGACAAAAGAAAAGCCCGCGCCGAAAACGCGGGCCTGTGATCCAGTTGTTCCCTACTTGCCTGCCTTCGCGGCGTCTCCTTTAGTTCCAGCGAGTTCGTCGGCCAGGGCGCTGGCGCCATAGATCTTGCGCAGCGCTTCCTGAATTCCGCGCGAGTCCACGGACACGGCGCGGCTCTGCACTTCACTGTAGGCAAAGTTTGCCGACAGCGACTCGATGTTGCCGTCGAAAATGATGCCTACGACTTCGCCCTGCTTGTTAATCGTAGGCGAGCCGGAGTTACCCCCGATGATGTCGGCAGTCGAAACGAAGTTCAGCGGAGTCTTCAAATCCAGCTTTGACTTCGCATTCATCCAGCTTTCCGGCAGCTTATACGGAGGCTCGTTGTTGTGTTCCGCCGCGTGCTCATAAGCGCCGCCCATGATCGTGAAGTAAGGAATGTCTTTCCCATTCTCTTTGTAGCCCTTCACCGCACCGTAACTCAGGCGGAGCGTGAAGGTGGCATCTGGCGGCTGGCTGAAGCCGCTCTGGGCAAAGCGGGCTTTCGCAATGAGCGTTCCATTGAGGCGCACCACGGAGTCAATTTTATCGTCAAACTGCTTGCGGACGGCCAAAGCATCGGGCTCGATCGCGCGCATGGCGACGATCAGCGGGTCGCTGCTTGCCTCGATTGCAGCCTGCCCGCCCTCGTAAAGCTGCTTGCGCACAGCGACCTCATCCAGCTTGGTTCCTGCAATCATGTCTTTCGCCGCATCGGCGGGAGTCTTGCCATTCAGGACCTTCTGCACGTCGGGGTTGTCTTTTCCGAGCCCGGCTTGCATCTCAGCCAGCGAATCCGCCAGAAGAACCGTGTCGAGACTCTTGTAAACCGGCGCCGGCGAGAACAACTGCTGCTCCAGCGATGGCAGCCCGGAATCGCGGAACTCACGCAGCCGGTCGCCGTTGGGCTTTGGTTTCTCCTCCGCTGCTCGTACCAGCAGCCGCGCGATCTGCGGCAGGCCCGACGCAAATCCGCGCAGACGCTCCAGGTAGCTGAGTTGAAAATAGATGTCGCGTTGCAGCTTCTCGGCCTGCGCAATCTGATCCCAGGGATCGGCCGTACCCGCATTCTTCGCTTCCGCTTTGTATGATGCCCGGAGCTTCGCTTCATCGGCAGCCTTGGCGTCCATAATCGATTTATCCATCAAGCCGGCCTGGTATCCCGTAACAGCCTTCTGCCCATTTTGCAGGCTGAAGAGATCCTCTTTGGCGATGCGGGCATTCTCTTCCGACTGCTTGCTGAAGTCCTGCAGCAAGGCGATGCGGCGTCTTAGCAAGGCCAGGACTGAGGGATAGACAACGTCGCGGGTGAACTCCAGTTGAGCCAGCGTCTGCTGGCGGCTGGTACTGCCGGGATGGCCGGAAACAAAAATCAATTCGTTATCTTTCACGCCGGTGCGCGACCAGCGTAGATAGTTATCAAGATGCGCGGGGTGTCCATCTTCGTAGACGCGGAAGAAAGTGATGTCAAGATCGTAGCGGGGATAGGTGAAGTTGTCGGGATCGCCACCGAAGAACGCGGCGTCAAACTCGGGCGCAAAGACCAGGCGCACATCCGTGTACTTCTTGTACTTATATAGGTTATAAACCTGGCCGGAGTAGAAGGTGACCACGTCGCAGCGCAGCCCGGTCGAAGTCGAACAGTCCTTTTCGATCTGTGACATGGCAGCGCGCTGAGCCTGTCCCGCATCGGCCGCCGACATTTCCGGTTTGACTCCGGCATTCACCTTATCGGTTACGTCCTCGATCCCGAGCAGTTCGTTCAGTTCGAGATTCGGGCACTTGGCCTCTTCGGCCTGAGTCTTGGCGTAGAAGCCGGTCTTGATGTAGTCGTGGCCCTCGCTCGAGAGCTGCTGCACGCACCCCGCGCCCACATGGTGGTTGGTGAAGGTCAAGCCATCGGCGGAAACAAAGGAACCGGAGCCCCCATTGTTAAAGCGCACCGATGACAGCCTTACATGATCCAGCCACTGCTGCGTCAGCTCGAAACCATACTTGGCCTTGATCTTGTCCTTGGGGGCTTCGTTGTAGAGCCACATGCCCTCGTCGGCCGAAGCCACAGTGGAAAACAGAAAGGACAGGGCAAGGCAAATCGAAAACAAACGCTTCATCAGGATTCCTCCGGGTGGGAATTAAGGCGCGATTACAAGTTTCTCGGCGTGTCATGAACGAACCATTCACTATACCCTGTGAGATTAGATCGTGGCAAAGATGCTTGCGCTGTCCGCCCAGATCCTGGCAGAGCGCTTCCGCCTATGCACCCGTCATCGTCCATCGTGCACCGAAGTCACCCGGGCCGTCTGGAATGTGAGCCTTTTTTCGGGTATAAAGGAAAGTTGGATTCGCCGCGCATCCCCTCGCGCGGCTCCGGCAACGGTAATCAATCTAATCAAGTGAGAGACTATGTCGAGCGTGACCAGCACTCCTGCCCCGAAAGGACTGGAAGGCATTGTTGCTACCAACTCCAGTATTTGTTACATCGATGGCGACCTCGGCGTTCTTGCCTATCGCGGCATTGACATTCATGAACTGGCCCGCCACTCCAATTTTGAAGAGACTTGCTACCTGCTTTGGTTTGGGCGTTTGCCCAATCAAGGCCAGCTAAAGGATCTGCGGGAGCGTCTGGCGCAAGAGCGTCACCTTGACCCGGCGATCATTCAGTTTCTGCGCAACGCCCCCAAGACCGCGCTGCCCATGGATGTGCTGCGCACCACGGTTTCGGCGCTGGCCTTCTACGATGCGGACGAAAAGAATAACGATCACGATGCTAATGTCCGCAAAGCCATCCGGCTGACTTCTCAGATCGCAATGATCGTCGCTGCCTATGACCGCATTCGCAAGGGCAAGCCAGTCGTCGATCCGGACCGCTCGCTCTCGCACGCCGCCAATTTCCTGCTCCAGTTGACTGGAGCCAAGCCTTCTCCCACGGCTGAACGCGCGCTCGATATTGCCCTCATCTTGCATGCGGACCACGAACTGAATGCGTCTACGTTCGCGGCTCGCGTGACGGCCGCGACTTTGTCGGATATGCACTCAGCGGTTACATCCGCCATCGGCGCGCTCAAAGGACCCCTGCATGGCGGAGCGAATGAAGCGGTTTTCCGGATACTGGAAGCGATTGACCGCCAGAAATCCGATCCCATCGAGTACGTCCGCAGTATGCTGGCGCAAAAGAAGAAAATTCCCGGCTTCGGCCATCGTGTGTATCACACCGAAGATCCGCGGGCCACGCACCTGCGCGCCATGTCGCGGGACCTGGGCCGTTCCAGCGGTCAGCCTCAGTGGTATGAGATGTCTGAAAAAATCGAAAAACTCGTGAAGGCGGAAAAGAAGTTGAACGCCAACGTGGACTTCTACTCCGCTTCCACCTACCACGTGCTGGGCATCGATGAAGATCTGTTTACCCCCGTATTCGCTGTCTCGCGCATCAGCGGCTGGGCAGCGCACGTCATCGAGCAACTCGACGACAACCGCCTGATTCGTCCGCGCGCTGAATATCTCGGACCGGACTATCCCAACCCTTATGTAGCCATGGAAAAGCGGTGAGTGATCGGAACTGATGGATCGACAAGCGTACGGTGCGGGATAGTTCCCGCCTTTCTCCGAGCGTCGTTCGGGGCGCCATTGTGCTTTGTCAGCGAATGATTCCGCCAGGGCACCCCAAGGAAAAGCAGGTAGAATAGTAGGGGTTATGCTCCGCATTTACCTCGACAACAACGCCACCACGCCGGTTCTGACGGAAGTGCTGGAAGCCATGCGCCCGTATTTTGGCGAGCGTTTTGGCAACGCCTCGTCGATCCATCACCATGGACAGGAGACGCGGGCTGCTGTGGAGCGGGCGCGGGATGCGGTCGCGAGGTTGCTAGGCTGTCGGGTCGCGGAGGTCGTCTTCACCAGCGGTGGGACCGAGGGCGACAATCTGGCAATCGTGGGATTGACCAGCGCGGGCGATCACGTCGTTACTTCGAGCATCGAGCATCATGCCGTGCTGCTCACCTGTAAGCATCTGGAGGAAAACGGTTGCGAAGTTACGTATGTGCCGGTGGATGGCCGCGGGCTGGTCGATCCCGACGATGTGCGGCGGGCATTGCGGTCCAACACGAAGCTGATTTCGATCATGATGGCCAACAACGAAACCGGAGTGTTGCAGCCAGTCGAGGAGATTGGAAAGATTGCCGCGGAGGCTGACGTTTACTTCCATACGGATGCGGTGCAGGCCGCGGGCAAGGTTCCGATTGATGTGAAGCGAATCGCCTGCGACGCGCTATCGATTTCCGGCCACAAGATGCACGCGCCGCAGGGTGTGGGTGCGCTTTACGTTCGCAGGGGAACACATCTTCAGCCGCTTTTTTTTGGCGGGCGGCATGAACGGTCGCGCCGCGCCGGAACGGAGAATGTTCCCGGGATTGTTGGTCTAGGTAAGGCCGCAGAGTTGGCCATGCAAGGCTTCGAGCATAGCGATGATAAGAAAATGTCCACATTGCGCGACCGCCTGCAACGGGGAATTCTCGCTCAGGCGGAAGAAGCGGGCGTGAACGGCGAGGGCGCGCAGCGCGTACCGAATACATCGAACATTTATTTCGATCATATCGAGGGCGAGGCGATGGTCATCTCCCTCGACCTCAAGGGTCTGGCGGTTTCCACGGGTGCGGCGTGTTCGTCGGGTGCGATTGAGCCGTCTCATGTGCTCGTGGCAATGGGACTCCGGGCCGATCGGGCGCGAGCCAGCATCCGCTTCAGCTTGGGCAAGCAGAGCACCGAGGAAGAGGTCGACATCGCGCTCGCGCTGGTGCCCGAGACGGTAGCGCGGCTGCGAGAATTGTCGCCGGTGTATAAGAGGCAAGCTGTTAGCCATTAGCATGAAGAACGCCAAGACCATTGCCGTAGCCATGTCGGGTGGAGTGGATTCCTCCACCGTCGCGGCCATGCTGCGCGCCGAGGGACACAACGTCATCGGCCTGACTATGCAACTCTGGAACCAGCGCCGTCTGGCCGGACACGAGGGCATGCCTGAGACGGTTACCGGCCGCTGCTGCTCGCTCGACGACGTTTACGATGCCCGCCGCGTGGCCGAGCATATCGGCATTCCCTATTACGTCGTCAATCATGAAGAGCGTTTCGAGCGCGATGTTGTTCGCCCGTTCGTCGCGGAGTATCTCTCGGGACGCACGCCTATCCCCTGCAGCCTCTGCAACAATCATTTGAAGTTTGACCAGCTACTCGTCGTTGCCCAACAGATCGGCGCCGATTGCGTTGCTACCGGCCACTACGCTCGTGTGGAGTACGACGACGCTCGCGGACGCTGGCTGCTCAAGCGTCCCGCCGACCGCAGCAAGGACCAGACGTATTTTCTCTTCGGCCTCACGCAGGAGCAACTCAGCCGCACGCTCTTTCCGCTCGGCGGCATGACCAAGCCGGAGGTTCGCGAACTGGCCCGCAAGCAAGGCTTGGCTCTCGCCGAGAAGCCCGACTCGCAGGAGATCTGCTTCGTCCCCGGCGGCGACTACAAGCGCTTCATTGATGCCTATCTCGCCGAGAGTGGCGACGCTCTGCCCGATACTGCCGGTGAGTTGGTGACCGCGAGCGGGGAAGTGATCGGCGAGCACGGCGGCATTCACAACTTCACCGTCGGGCAGCGCAAGGGATTGGGAGTGGCGACCGGGTCGCCGCTCTATGTGATCCAAATTAACGGAGCTGACAAGCAAGTGGTGGTCGGCGGCGACGAGCATCTCTATTCGCGGACGCTGCGCGCTCGCCGCGTGAACCTGATCTCCGTGGGCGAGTTGCGCGAGCCCATGCGCGTGTCCGTGAAGATTCGCCACCGCCACGAACCTGCTCCGGCTGTGCTCGAGAAGATTGCCACTGACGAGGTTCTCGTCACTTTCGATCAACCGCAGCGCGCCATTACTCCGGGCCAGGCCGCCGTCTTCTTCGACGACGAAATAGTTGTCGGCGGTGCTTGGATCGCATAGCAGAGTTACGTGCGAATGGGCCACACCTCGGATAAGGCAAGCGCCACCGCGATACCCAGCGACACTTCCACAAAGCGATGCGAAGCCACGATCCACGCGGGACGTGTATGCTCGATCAATAGAATGATGCTCAGCGTGATCGCGGCAAAGCGGTAAGCGCCGCGAAACCGGAGAAGAGCGCACAGCACTCCGCACAAGAAAATTGCGGCCGCGTACACCAGTGCGCTGGAGGGAAAAAATGTGGCGATGATCGCTCCCAGCAGCGCTCCCAGGGCAGTCCCGGCAAACCGCTGCCACGCCAAGGTTCTCGGATCGATGGTGGACTGAATAATCACGATGGCCGAGATCGGCGCCCAGTAATACTCGGGAAGCTTCAGAACGCGAGCCAGCAGCATGGACACTACTGCCGCTACCGTGGTTCGTGCCGCATCCAGCAGCTTGTCAAACGTCAGCCTGTAGGTGTTTGCCATGGTCAAAGCGATTGCGGTAACCCTCCCGAGTTTAGGTGGACGCGGAATCCAGGCCACCTGCTATGACCTTAACTATCAGAACTCCCAATCGGCGCAGCGGGATTGTTCGGTGTTGAGACGTCGAGGGATGAACCGACGTCAGCGCGCAGCGAATCAAGGAATGGTGCGCCGGATGCCTTAAGCTTCTGCTCCAACCGCGCAGTGCAGTCGCAGTCGCCACACGCCCACGGCTCCGAACCGTTCTCGTCGCGGCACTTGCGCCGGTCGTGAGCATCCTGCACCCGAGCCAAGTCAAAGTATTCTTCCCAGTAAGGCCGTTCTTCCTGCAGCGGTGTGGGGCAGTAGCAGACTTCAACCCAGCGCACGCTCTGGTCGGCGCAGAGCCGCGCTTCATTCATGTTGCGCAGGTATTCGCCTTCGGCAACCGAGCCCTGGCCGAGCGTGTCCTTCCCAATGGCTTGAAGGAGATCGCCTTCACGGCCGGACTTAACGCGGGCTCGAACCAGATAGCGCATGGGAAGAGAAAAACAATGACTTGCCGAGGACTCAAGCGTGAAGATTCCGGCGGGAGCCGGAACACTTCAGATAAACATCTCGTCCTGCGGCACCGGCCGCCGCGCCTCGCGGCTGCCGCCGTTTCTGCGGCCGCGGTTACCCAGCAGGAACTCGATGCCCGCCGTCACGCCCTGAATCAGGCCGGCGAATTGGCGTACGGGCGAGACCACGGTGTTGTGCACTATGTCGGAAGTCTCTTCCACCCGGTCAAGCGTGCGGCTGAGCAATTCGTCGGCGCGAATGACCTGCAGGCGTGCGCGATCCACCACGTCACTCACCGTAGCATCCATGCGTTCCACCTGCGTGCGCACCGAGTGCGTTGTTTCCGTCAGGTTCTCGGCGATCACCGTAAGCTTGGGGCGAAGCTCAGTCAGTATTGCCTGCGCCGTCTCCAGCGTGGGCAGAGCCTTGGTCTTGACTTCGATGGCCAGCGCCTCCATGCGGGCGCTGCTCTTGCGCACGGCCAAATACAATGCCGTCAGAATCCCGGCTTGCAGCACCACGGCCGCTCCCGTCAGGGCGATGAACAGTGGAGTGAGGTTTTCCATATAGACCCCTCCCGAGCCGAACCGCCGGCGCCAAGAGGATTACAGGTTCTTGGGCGCTCCGGTCTCCGTCGTAGCCTCTTGATAGGCCTGCCGCCCGGCCTCGTACGCGGCGCGGAACTGATCCTTCTGCTGGTTCACGACTTCGCGGCCGCGATCGACCCAATCCGAAGCCTGGGTACGGGCCTCGCGCGCGCGCGTGCTTATGTAATCGCGTCCTTCTTCCGCTCGAGCGCGGAGAACGTCCCGCGTCTCGCTTCCCGATCGTGGCGCGTATAGAACTCCCACCAACGCGCCCAGGCCCATTCCGGCCAGGAACCACCCGAAGCTATTGCTGCTGTTGTTCTCCGACATGTCAGATACCTCGCGGCTATAAGTGCCGATGATTGAATGTTAGCACCCGCATGAGGGAAATACAATTACGGCAAAACCCCTACGCAAGCGTCCGGGACACTGCAATTTCGACTCTTAGAAATTCAGCTTACTTCTGCGTTGGGGGATTTGCTGGGGTTGGAGCTGGCGTTGCCGGCTGCGTCTTGGCGGGAGCCGATTTCACGCCCTGCAACACCGAACTGGGTCCGCTATGTTTGATGGCGTTGATAGAGAGCGTCACCGAAGTTAACATGAACAGAACCGCCGAAATCGTCGTCGCTCTGGAGAGCGTGGTGGCTGCGCCGCGCGGGCCAAACGCGGCCTGACTGCCCTGTCCGCCAAAGGCCGCCGAAATGTCTCCGGCCTTCCCGCTTTGCAGCAGAACAACCACAATCAGAAACAGACAAACGATCACGTGGATGATAGTGACAAGAATGATCATGAAATCAAGACGTCCTTAAACCGTTCAGAATGAATGCAATGGTGCGGAAGGGGGGATTTGAACCCCCACGCCTTTCGGCGCCACCCCCTCAAGATGGTGTGTCTGCCAGTTCCACCACTTCCGCACAGATGTGAAACAACACCACAGGGGCGATTTTGATTATAGCAGAGGGAATCTGCGCGGCATTGTTAGACGGCTTGCACCTGGAAAGTGCGTGTTGACAATTCGAAAAGGAGTGAACGGGTTTCGATGTCACGCAAACGAGCCAGGAGGGCGCCCAAAAGATTTCTTGGCGACCTCCTTGGCCCCACCGCGTCAATGTAACCGCTGATGCGATCCTAGTCGCCGGAAGGTAGCAGCATCTCCTCGGGGCCATGCTCAACCGGAACCGGTATGTGCGGACAGTCACCCAGGATCGGCTGGCAAGCCGCATCGGGACCGTGTTCAGGCCGGAGCAAAGGTTTGATTCCGCCAAACTGCTCCGCTTCCGTGGATCCTGCCAACGCCATCGTCGACGTCAACCCACCAGTGATCACCTGCTGCACCTGATCGAAGTATCCCGTGCCCACGAAGCGCTGATGCTTTACCGCTTCATACCCGTACTGGGTTTCGCTGCTGAACTCTTTTTCCTGGAGACGAGAATAGGCAGTCATGCCCGCGAGTTTATATGCGCGCGCCAGCTCAAACATGCTGAGGTTCAGCGCGTGGAAGCCCGCCAGCGTGACAAACTGGAACTTGTAGCCCATGCGGGCCAGTTCCTGCTGGAAGCAGGCAATCGTCGCTTCGTCCAGGTGCTTGCGCCAGTTGAAGCTGGGCGAGCAGTTGTAGGCGAGGAACTTTCCCGGATGCTTCGCGTGAATGGCCTCGGCGAATTGCCGCGCTTCTTCCAGATCGGGATGCGAGGTTTCGCACCAAATCAAATCTGCATAGGGCGCATAGGCCAGGCCGCGCGCGATGGCAGACTCGATTCCGCCCCGAATGCGGAAGAACCCTTCCGACGTGCGTTCGCCGGTGCAGAAGGCGCGGTCGCGCTCATCAATGTCGCTGGTCAGCAGGGTCGCGCTGTCGGCGTCGGTGCGGGCCATGATCAGCGAAGGTACGCCCATTACGTCGGCAGCCAGTCGTGCCGCCACCAGTTTTTGAATGGCTTCGGTTGTGGAAACCAAAACCTTTCCGCCCAGGTGTCCGCACTTTTTCGCTGACGAAAGCTGATCCTCGAAGTGTACGCAAGCCGCACCCGCCTCGATCATGCCCTTCATCAATTCGAATGCATTCAGCGTTCCGCCGAACCCGGCTTCCGCGTCAGCCACCAGCGGCGCGAACCAGTTTTGCCCCGGAGCCGCTTTGCCCTCTGCATGATGGACCTGGTCGGCCCGCTGCAACGCACTGTTGATGCGGCGGCAAAGGTTGGGGACACTATCCGCCGGATACAGGCTCTGGTCGGGATACATCTGTCCCGCATTGTTGGCGTCCGCCGCCACCTGCCATCCACTCACATAGATCGCCTTCAGCCCCGCCTGCACCTGCTGCACCGCCTGATTGCCGGTCATTGCGCCCAGGGAGTTGACGTAAGGCTCGGTCTGCAACAGCTCCCACAGCCGCTCCGCTCCGAGGCGAGCCAGCGTGTGCTCAATCTGAATCGAGCCGCGCAGCCGCAACACATCCTCTCCCGTGTAGGGACGCTCTATTCCCTTCCATCGCGGGTTGTTCGCCCACTCGTGATTCATGCATTCCGTCGCTGGCGCGTATTGTGCCGTCTTCTCTTCTCCGCTCATCTGTTCTCTGCTCATC
>Ga0302180_10003088_pt1 | contig 12724 bp, 11 predicted proteins | sample I_Palsa_E3_2_FD_200575 | JGI IMG/M metagenome (GOLD analysis project Ga0302180, IMG submission 200575) | Peat permafrost microbial communities from Stordalen Mire near Abisko, Sweden - I_Palsa_E3_2 | ecosystem: Environmental > Terrestrial > Soil > Palsa > Peat permafrost | place: Sweden... | reverse complement strand
CGGCATCGAAGCGATCAACCTGGTTCGCGAACACAATCCGGATATTGTTTTTCTCGATGTCCAGATGCCCGGCCTGGACGGTTTCGGCGTCATCAAAAAGCTTCTCGACCGCAAAGTTCCACTCCCGAAGATTGTCTTTGCAACCGCCTTCGATCAATACGCGGTGAAGGCCTTCGAGGTAAATGCGGTCGATTACATCCTGAAGCCATTCGACAGGAAGCGGGTGGCCCAGTCCATCGAGAAGGCGCGGGCAAAGATCGAAGCGGGAGGCGGCTCCGAGGAAAAATTCGGGGCGCTGGTGCGGATGCTTGAATCGCAAAAACCGCAGACGGCAAAGATTCTGATCAAGGCCGGGGGACGGTTATTCCTGACCGATGCGAAGGATATTTGTTACGCGACCATCGAAGATGGCGTCATAACCGTGGCCACCAGTGGCCATTCTGGCATGGAGGGCCATTCGAACTGCCGTACCCTCGAAGAACTCTTCGACAATCTTGATCCGAACATGTTCTGGAGAGCCCACCGTTCGTTCCTGGTCAACATCAATCACATCCGCGAAGTCGTGCCCTGGTTCAAGAGCTCCTATCAGCTGCGCATGGACGACAAGAAACAGACTGAGATTCCGGTGAGCCGGGCGCAAACACGCCGGCTGCGCGAACTCTTCAATCTGTAGGAAGATCCCGGTTCCTGGTTTTCAGCTCTCAGAAAAACTATTCCTCGCCGCATCCCTTCTGCGACCTCCGGTCATATGCAAATTATTTGGGGGCGCATCCGGAAAAAAATCCTTGTTCACGATCAACGCCCGAGGGAGGCCGTTGTTGGATTGGGAAAGCTATTGAACGTGAACAAGGAACTGCGATGGTATATGGCACCGGCTCCATTCGACAGTAATCAATTTGTCGTTTACAAAAGCCGAACAGATGTCTGGCGGCAACGATCCTCGGGCCTTACCGACGGTGCCTGTGCCGGGGGTGGCGAATGTGGTTTGAGCCGCAATCACGCGGGTTTTTCTGTTTCAAAATCCGAAAAAGCCGGCTGGCAGCCAACTTCACTGAACAATCGCAGCGGGTGGTAGAATGTCTCGCAAGAGGACGGGGCGGTGCAATTCAACGGGGGCCAGAGGTTACGCGCGCTGAGAGAGACGCTCGGATATCGCATGCGAGACGTCGAACTGGCCAGCAATCAGATTGCGCGCAGATTTGAGAACGAGGAATTCGCGATTCCACCCAGCCGATTGTCCGACATCGAAACCAAAGGCATCATTCCCAGTATTTTTCGTCTCTATTCGTTTGCCGCTATTTATCGCCGTGAATACCGGGAGTTGCTCTCCTTCTATGGCCTCGAACTGAATGCCATTTCGGCCGACATCAGCTTCGGCCATCCCCAGAAGTCTCACGTGTCAGAAGCTTTGAGCAACGTCACCCAAATAAGAATGCCGACGCGGATCGATCCCGGATTCTCGCTGCAGAAAACCACCGACTTGAAGCGCGCCATCGAGCAATGGGGCACCGTTCCCATGGCCTATCTCAACTTGTTCGCCGATGACCGCTACACCTACGGATATATTGGCACCGAAGATTTCACCATGCATCCCATTCTTCCACCCGGCAGCTTCGTGCAAGTGGACGAATCAAAGAACAAGGTGGGGGAAGGGCAATGGCGATCGGAGTTCGAGCGTCCCATTTACTTTGTGGAAATGCGCGATGGATACACCTGTTGCTGGTGCTCGACCAAGCGCGATGCCATCGTCTTGCAGCCTCATCCCCTGTCTCCCGTTTCAGTGCGGGTTCTTAAATACCCGCAGGAGGCCGAAATTCTTGGACAGGTGGTTGGGGTTGCGATGCGACTCGGGGATTGGCAATATTCCGACTTTCAATCAACGCAGAAAGTGCGTTCAGCACTGAGTCGAGATGTGCCCGGGCGGCTGGAGAAAGAGGCTTAGGCGAAGCTTGCGAAAGCAGAGCCAGGAACTCCCTCTCCGTCAGGCCTTCACGCGAGCAGCACGCCGGCACGTCGTTGAGCAGTACCGACAGCGGCTTCTTCAGGACCTCCGAAAGCAGTAGGCGATGCGACGCGCGGATGGCGCGCTGCGCCGCTTCGCCACCATACACCTTCGCCAACCCCCAGTGGTCGTATCCCCCGTGGCCGTCATGGAGCCTGCCGACGTAAAAAAGCCTTCCTAGCAATCCGGGAACAACCCTCAGGGTATTCGCTTCGAAGTCCTCAAGAACTGATTTCAACCTCATCGAATTTACAAATTCCGAAATAAACCGGGAAGTGAATTAATTGAGAAAAATCGCGCCGTTGCCTGCAATGTATCACGGTGCGAATTCTTTCGCAAAGGACACTATCGTGAAACGACTCATGCTGGCATTGGCTGCAATCGCTCTTTTCCTGACAACCGCCGCACTTCCGAGTATGGCTGACGGCAATCCTATGCCCACCACCGTTTGCACCCCTCTCGGCTGCGCTCATTCGCCAGTCAACTAGGGGTAGCCGCGGGCTCGGTTGAAAAAGGGCAATGTCAGGGCTATAGTGCTCTGCAATGCTCTCCATGAACTGGCACAAGCTGCTGGCGCTTTTTCTCTGGATTTCACCGCATGCGCTTCTTGGCGTACTCGCGGTGGTTCTATGTAAGCGCCGCTTGTACCGCGAGTTCCCGGCCTTTTCCGCCTATGTATTTTACGAAATTGCGGAATTTATCTTGTTGTTCACACTGTATTTCGTTCAGGGCACGGGGGGGAAACAGTATAGATACGCTTTCTGTGCCACACTTTTGCTGAGCATCGCTCTGCGGTTCGGGGTGATTGACGAGGTTGCTAAAGGTTTGTTTCGTAAATCCCAGTTTTTGAAGGTAGCCGCCCGACGATGGCTGCTCTGTATCCAGGGTTTGCTCTTGATGATGGCTGTTTTGCTCGCAGTCAGTGCGCCAGGAGGAAACAGTCTTGGTCTCGCTGCCGGCATATTCGTCGTCAACCGCGGTGCGGCATTGGTTCAATGCGGATTGCTCATCGCTTTGTTGCTCTCTTCCCGCTTCCTCGGTTTGTCCTGGCACCCCCCCGCATTTGGGATTGCTCTCGGTGTCGCCGTCCTCACGACCTTTGATCTTGCCATGTTTTCTCTGCGCGCCGAATTCACCAGCGCGACGGGGAAGGAAATTCTGAATTTGCTGACAACCGGAACCTATCTCATTTGCGTTTTGCTCTGGATCGGTTATCTGAGGGTTCCCGAAGCTGAACCGGATTCATCGTCCCTCGCGGTTCTTCCCCATGATGAGGTGGAGACTTGGAACACGGAGTTTCAACACTTGCTCAGGGACTAGTCACTGCCTGGTCTCTCGTCGCGGTCGCATTTTTCGCGCTTGGGATCCTGGCATACCTTGCCATTCGCCGCACCCGCCGCGTCTCTTCGGAAGAAGCGGCGCAGGCGTTTCGGTCTCTCGACATTGAGGCCTTCAGAAACCTGGTCGACTCAGCCGAGGAGGCATTTCTTCGCGATAACTTGCCGCCCAAAAAGTTCCGCCAGATTCAGCGCCAGCGTGCTCGGGTGGCACTTATGTATGCCTGGGAGGCAGGTAAGGCGGCGACGGACTTGGCCCGGGTTGGTCACGCCGCGCAACGAAGTTCCGATCCGGAGATTGCTGCGTCCGGCGTACAAGTGGCGGAGAGTGCTTTTCGTCTCCGCTTGCAGAGCATGGGCGCTTGCCTCCACCTTCTGACCGAGGTCGTGTTCCCTAATTTGCAAAGCCGATCGGTTCCCCATCTGGTCGATCAGTACAAGCAAACGGCAGAGACACTTTTTCGACTCGCCAGATTTTCAGCGGGAGAGCGCAGTCTGGTGCGCTCGAAGAGCGGGTGACAGCGCTGACGTCCGAAAACGCGCCTGAAACGCCTCGCTTCGCCTCGTAACCCTGCCTCGTAAGGTAAAATTTCTCCTATGGCACGAGGTTGGGAGAGCAAGTCGGTGGAGCAACAGCAAGAAGAAATGTCAGAGCAGCGAAGGCCCCTCCGCGCTGCGATCTCCGCCGGCGAGCAGCAACGCAACCGAAAACGAGAGGGCCTGCTGCTTTCGAAAGAACGCCTCAGCCAACAACTGATAGCAGCCGTCAACCCCCGTCATCGCCAGATGCTGGAGCAGGCGCTCGCGGAGTTGGATTCTCGACTGTCATCTCTTTGACGCTTTCGTCCCCTTTGAGAGGTCACATTCGACTCGCCCGACATGTGACGAAGGGAGTGGTCCGATCGCGATGGCCTTCATCAGGAAACCAGAGTCCTACGCCCTTCAGCGTGACGTATAATCAGGAGGTTAATGAAAGCTTACGTCTACGTCTCATTGAAAAAAAGCGTGCTGGATCCCCAAGGCAAGACCATCCACGGCGCTCTGACAAAGATCGGCTACAAGGGCTTGCAGGATGTACGCCAGGGAAAGTATTTCGAAATCACCCTCAATGGCGGCATCTCGAAAGATGAGGCGAAAGCGGAAGTGGAACGGATTGCGCGCGAGGTTCTTACGAACCCGGTGATCGAAGAATTTCATTTCTCTCTCGAAGATTAGGTTGGCGTCTCAAAAGTTGAGCGGCAGATAAAGTTGAGGCGTAAATATATTGGAGTTTCGTATCATCGTATCGCTTTAGCGATACGGCAGGCCTTCGCAATCCGACGCCCTTTTAGGGGCTGCATCGGTCCCCACCGGAGCATTCGCCAAGGAGCAAAATAACCAATGTGCGGCATTGTGGGATATGTGGGTAAGAAGCACGTGGTTCCGGTAATCATAGAGGGCTTGCGGAAGCTGGAGTATCGCGGATACGACTCCGCAGGAATCGCCGTGGCCGGAAACGGCGACGGCCTGCAGGTTCGCCGCGCCGAGGGCAAACTGCGCAACCTGGAAGAAGCGCTGCGCCTCAGGCCACTCGACGGCACTTATGGCGTGGGACACACGCGCTGGGCCACGCACGGACGTCCCACCGAAGAAAACGCTCATCCCCATCGCGACTGCACCGGCAGAATCGTGGTCGTGCACAACGGCATCGTCGAAAATTATCTCTCGCTGAAGAAAAAACTGATTGCCGAAGGCCACAAGTTCACCACTGAAACCGACACGGAAATCATCGCCCATCTGATCGAAAAGCATTACCTCAAGACGGGAAACGGACATCGGCCCTCGCTCGAGGAAGCCGTCCGCAAATCCGTGAAGGAGCTGACCGGCGTTTTCGCGCTCGTGGTAATCGCCGCCGACGAACCGAATAAGATCGTCGCCGCGCGCAATGGGCCTCCCGTAGTTATCGGCCTCGGCAAGGACGAATACTTCGTCGCGAGCGATGTGCCTGCGCTCCTCGATCACACTCGCGATCTTTTTTTTCTCGCCGATGGCGATCTTGCGATCCTCACCCAGGAGGGCGTGCGCGTCACCGATTTTGACGGCAATCCGCTCGAGCGCAAAGCGCAGCGCATCACCTGGGATCCGATCATGGCGGAAAAGGGCGGCTTCAAGCACTTCATGCTCAAGGAAATTTATGAGCAGCCACGCACCGTTCAGGAAACCACGCTGGGCCGCGTCTCGCAGGATACTGGCACCATCTTCCTCGAAGAAATGCAGGTGAGCGAGGCCGAATTCAGGGCGCTGAGGAAAATCAATATCGCCGCCTGCGGCACCAGCTGGCACGCCGGACTCGCGGGCAAATTCATGATTGAGACGCTGGCGCGCGTCCCGGTCGAGGTTGATTACGCCAGCGAATGGCGTTATCGCGATCCCATCCTCGGCCCCGACACGATGACGTTGTTGATTTCGCAATCCGGTGAAACCGCCGACACCATAGCAGCTCAGCGGGAAGCCAAGGCCAAAGGCTCGAAGACGCTGGCCATCTGCAACGTGGTCGGCTCCATGATCACGCGCGAGGCCGTAGGAACCGTCTACACCCACGCCGGCCCCGAGATCGGCGTAGCCTCCACCAAGGCTTTCACCGGACAACTCACCGCTCTTTATTTGTTCGCGTTATATCTGGCGCAAGTGCGCGGCAGCATGACGCCAGAACAATCCAAAGCCGCCGTGCAAGAACTGATGCGTATTCCCGGCAAGCTCGAGCAGATTCTCACCCACGATGAAGCCTGCGACGAGCTGGCGAAAACCTATGTTCGCGCACAGGATTTTCTTTTTCTTGGCCGTGGCATCCACTACCCTATCGCCCTCGAGGGCGCGCTCAAGTTGAAGGAAATTTCCTACATCCACGCCGAAGGTTATCCCGCCGGCGAGATGAAGCATGGGCCCAACGCGCTGATCGATGAGAATCTGCCCGTGGTCATCATCGCGACGCGCGACGTGACCAGCCCGCAGTCGATGGTCCGCTATGAAAAAACCATGTCGAACCTGAAAGAAGTAAAAGCGCGTTCCGGCATCGTCATCGCCTTAGCCACTGACGGCGATAAGGAAATCGCCGAAGAAGCAGATCACGTGCTGTTCGTGCCCCCGGCCCCGGAAGAATTGTCGGCAATTCTTGAGATCGTTCCGCTTCAACTGCTCGCCTATCACATCTCCGTGCGCCGCGGTTGCGACGTGGATCAACCGCGAAATCTGGCGAAATCGGTGACCGTCGAGTAAGGCGACAATCGACTGAGACGATCGACCAAGACGATTCACCAGATCGTTCGCACCACCTTTTGCACGCCGAATTTGGTTGTCGGCTGTGCTCAGTGCCAACCCTCGACGAATGCGGTCGCCCCGATCCCGCTAACTCCATAATTCGGGACAGCACCCTTGTCCGAAATCGACGGGCAAGCATCTATTTCGGCATCACCGCAACGTTCTCTTTCGGTATGGCGTCGAGCGTGGCCTGATCGATTCCGAGGTGAGCTAATACCAGCTCCGGGGGTTCGTGGGTCAACCATTCCGAAAGCGAAAGATCCTGATAAAAGCTGCTCTTGAACATCTCGAGAAATTTCAGATCAGTGTCGCCCGTATTCTGGATGTAGTGCGGTAGCGTTTTCTGAATATAGCCGACATCTCCCGCCTGAAAATCCATGGTACGCGCGCGAGCTCCGGTATCGAACACGGTCATTCTTCCCTTACCGCTGATGTAGTACTGCCATTCGTCGGCATTGGGATGCCAGTGCAGTTCCCGTATGGCTCCCGGATGCACGGTGACAATCGCTGCAGCTATTGTCGTGGACGCCTTGAAAGTGCTCGAATCCACGATCCGCACGTCCCCGCCCTTGGTGCGCTTCGTAACCGCCGGTTGCGTGTTACGAAAAGCAAAATCCTGCGACGAAGGCCGCAGCGAGCCAGCAGCCATCTTCTTATCCTCGGCTAGTGGCCCCGGAACCGCAGCCTGAAAAATGAACTTCTCGCGCTTCGGCATTTTTTCCATCGCCTGCTCGCTGACGCCGAAGTTTGCCGCCAGCACGTCGTGAGGCGTATGCGCCATCCAGTCGGTCAGCAACACGGTGGCGTATTCCGAGAAACCGCCATCGTCGAAGACCAGCAGAAACTCACATCCGTCCGGGTTTAGCCCTTGAATGGAATGCGGAACTCCTGTCGGAAAGAACCAAAGATCACCCTCCGTGACGTCGGTGACAAAGCTCTTCCCCTCCTGGTCGACGGCTGTGATCCGAGCGTTTCCATATAGCATGAAGGCCCACTCCGCCGCCGAGTGCCAATGCAGCTCGCGTATGCCTCCTGCCGTCAATCGCATGTCCACACCGGCGATCTCCTTGGAAATCGCAAGCTCCCGAACCGTAACCTCACGCGACCATCCACCCTCCTGCATGCGCTTGTGAGCGAGACCGAAGGGATACTTGAAAGTCTGCACCGCGCCCGCATCGGTCGGGGGCGGAAAGAAAGAATCCGGATTTTGCGCGTCCAGCGGGGGATTCGTTGGACCTGGATCGCTAGCGCTTCGACCCTCTTTCGATGGATAAGGCTTCTGTTCTTGAGCCGCGGCCTCCGCCGCCGATAGCATACCGGCAGCCGCTAGCGCTGCCGAGCCCATTCCCAGAAAACCACGCCGCGAAACTCGGTCATTCTTCGCATCGTCGCTCATGAGTTCTTCCTTTTGGAACATAGGGGATGCCTCATTTCTTTACGCCGTGCCCTTGCCGCCAAAACGATAAAGCAGCCGATTTCCCTGTGTCAATCTCCAGGTCACGCTCGACACCAGACGGCAAAGCTGCAGCGTCCGGCAACCGCCGGCCGTCATCTAAAGTGATGATGACTCAGTTCAAGACCTTTGATGCTCGCATGCTTCGCTCTGTTTCGCTCTCCGAGTTCACCAAGCATCTCGAACTCGAAGTAAACGGCGTCACTCGCTTTGGCTTTGTCCCCGGACAATGGCTCTCGGTGAAGGCCAACACTCCTGAAGGCGAAGAGATAACGCGCGCCTACTCGATCGCATCGCCGCCATCTGACAACGGCCATTTCGCCTTCTGTTTGAATCGCGTCGAAGAAGGTTTCATGTCGAATCATCTCTTCGACCTGGGCGAGGGCGAACAGATCACATTCCAGGGACCGTTTGGCGATTTCATCCTGCGCCCGCCCCTGCGCGACACCGTATTCATAGCGACTGGGACCGGCATCGCTCCCTTCCGCTCCATGCTGCACTGGCTGCTGGCCGCGCCTGAACGCCAGCAGGGACGCGAGTTCTGGCTGCTATTTGGAGCGCGCACAGAGCGGGATATTTATTATCGCGAGGAGTTCGAGAAGCTGGCCGCGAAGCACGACAGCTTTCATTTTCTTCCCACACTCAGCCGCGCCACAGACGATTGGAAAGGTTTGCGAGGATATGTCCAGCAACATGTGGGAGAGATCGTCGGCATGCGTACCGACATGCACGCCTACATCTGCGGCCTGGACAAGATGATCAAAGCAAACCGGGAATTGCTGAAGAATTTAGGCTGGGACCGAACCTCGATCCGATACGAAAAATACGACTGACCGATAGAATGGTGTCCGGCCTTGCCATCGGCTTTAGTGGCTGGATACTCAATCGCCCGCTCGCTTCTCGAATGAAATCCGAAGGCTTTAGCCGCTGAGGGCCACTTTCCGCTGAGGGTATTCTCGTGTACGTAGCAGATGACAAGCGGTACGACTCCATGCAATACCGCCGCTCGGGACGCAGCGGCATCCAGCTTCCCGCCGTCTCGCTGGGCTTGTGGCACAACTTCGGGGGCATCGATAACCTCGAAAACGCGCGCGCCATGCTGCTCCGGGCCTTCGATCTCGGCATCACCCATTTCGACCTGGCGAATAATTACGGCCCGCCCTACGGCTCGGCGGAAGAAACGTTTGGCCAGATCCTGAAAAAAGATTTTCTTCCCTATCGCGACGAGCTGATCATCTCGACCAAAGCCGGCTGGGATATGTGGCCCGGTCCCTACGGCGATCTGGGCTCGCGCAAATATCTGCTGGCCAGCCTCGACCAGAGCCTCAAGCGCATGGGCCTTGAATATGTCGACATCTTCTACCATCACCGTCCCGATCCGGATACGCCACTGGAAGAATCGATGGGCGCGCTTGACACAGCCGTGCGCTCGGGACGAGCACTCTACGTCGGCATCTCAGCCTATAACGCGAAACAAACGACGGAAGCGCTGAAAATTCTGCGCGCTCTCGGAACCCCCTGCCTGATTCATCAGCCAAAGTATTCGATGTTCGTGCGCGATCCTGAACAGGGATTATTTGACGTTCTGGAAAAAGAAGGCGTGGGCTCGATCGTCTTCAGCCCGCTCGCGCAGGGCTTGCTTTCGGACCGCTATCTCGACGGCATACCCAGCGACTCGCGCGCCGCGCGGGATTTTTTTCTGAAGAAGAAAGATATCGGAGAAGCGACTCTAGCCAGAATTCGCGAGCTCAATGAAATCGCCAGGCAGCGAGGCCAGACGTTGGCCGAGATGGCAGTAGCGTGGGTGCTGCGCGATCCAAGAGTAACGAGCGCCCTGGTCGGCACGAGCAAAGTGTCGCAGGTGGATGACAACGTAGCCGGGCTCAAGAACCTGAAATTTTCGGACGAGGAATTGCGCAAGATTGACGGTGTTCTCGCCGGCAAACAAGCGGCGTAGGTTGATTAAGATCCGGTCTTATGGTGAAAACACCCAAGAAAGATGTCGTTCGCTGCGCGTGGCCGAACAACGATCTCTCAATCCTTTATCACGACCGTGAGTGGGGCGTCCCACAGCACGCCGACCGCGTGCTCTTCGAGTTCCTCATCCTGGAGGGCGCCCAGGCCGGGCTGAGTTGGGACACGATTTTGCACAAACGCGAAAACTATCGTGCCGCCTTTGACGGCTTCGATGCCGCAAAGATCGCGCGGTACGACCAGCGCAAAGCAAAGCAACTCCTTCGCGATGAAGGGATAATCCGCAACCGCTTGAAGATAGCCTCCGCCATCCAGAACGCCAGGGCATTTCTCGCAGTGCAAAAAGAGTTCGGTTCGTTCGACCGCTACATTTGGCAATTTGTCGGAGGCAAACCGCGGGTGAACGCCTGGCGACCGAGACAGAAACTTCCTTCCCGCACGCCGGAGTCGGACGCGATGAGCAAGGATCTTAAGAAACGCGGCTTCAACTTCGTCGGATCGACCATCTGCTACGCTTTCATGCAAGCCACAGGAATGGTGAACGACCACGTGGTCGAGTGCTTTCGCTATTCCGTTCTAATTCCCGCCAGCGCCGATATGGCCTAGTCCTTCAGCCTGAGGTACATCCTGTACAGCGAATTTTCCGCCGAAAGGTAGATTTTGCCGGCATCCGTTCTGACGAAATGGATTACCACATTCGGCCTGTGGATGCGAAACACGCCGGGGTTCTTCCCGTCGGCCAGGAAGCTGAATTCAGAATCAAGAACAATCGTCTGTTCCTGAAGGTACCTGGAGATGACAAGAAGAAGGCGCAGCCGTACCAAATCGTCGCGATGCAACCGACAAATTCCGGAAACAATAATGTTGAGGGATCGAACTCCCGCCCTCCCGAGAATCCGGCAACCTCTCAACCTCCGAACCCGGGCACAGCATCTCCGAACCCGGGGGTAGCCAAGGTGGCTGACCCGCAACCCGATCATCCTCCTCAACAGTGAGGCGCCCTTAGCGGGTGCCGCCATTTGAATGCAGTTTTGCGAGCGCGGACACAACTATCCGCGCCCGCCCTTTCGTTGTTCTCGCATCCATTCGTTTATACTCAGGGGTTTGGGCGGCAATAATCTGATAAGCCTCGGTGAATGGGAGTCGATCCGTGAAGATTTTGGTATGCATAAAGCAGGTGCCGCAGAAAGACGCTCCGCTGAAGTTGAACGATGCGGGGACGTGGATCCGCGAAGACGTTTCCTACGAAGTCAATGAACCGGACGCATTCGCGCTCGAAGAGGCCTTGCAGCAGAAACAAAAGCACACCGGCGAGGTAATCGCCATCACCGCCGGGCCCGTGCGCGCCACCCAGGTGTTGCGCGAAGCACTGGCGAAAGGCGCAGACCGAGCCATCCATCTCGAAGACGACGCTTTTGTAGGCCTCGATGCCTACAACACGGCACGAGCCATCGCGGCCGCCATCAAAGATGAGAAGTTCGACCTGATCTTTACCGGCCTGCAATCGGACGATTACGGTTACGCGCAAACGGGCGTGATTCTCGCACAGATTCTAGGCCTGCCCCACGCGACCATCATCATGCAAATCGAAAAAACTGACGCCGGTATCCGCGTAAAGCGCGAACTCGAAGCCGGATTCTTCCAATACGTCGACATGCCGCTGCCCGCAGTTCTGACCATTCAGTCAGGCATCAACAAATTGCGTTATGCAACGCTGATCGGAATCAAGCAGGCAAAAACAAAGCCCCTGCGCAAAGTAACGCTCCCCGAAGTGCAATCGGCGATGGGCAGCAATCTGCAAAAAATTGAGAAACTCTATGTGCCGCAAAAGTCCAAGAACACCGAATTCCTCGAAGGTCCGCCCGCGGAAGTGGCAAAGAAGCTGGTGGAAAAACTGAAAAACGAATTGCGAGTGATTTGAAAAAGAGTTCTCAGTTCTGAGCAAAACTGAGGCTTTTCTGGGAACTGCGGGCTCGGAACCGGGAAACTAGAAATTCTTATGGCCGAAACAATTCTGGTCGTCGTCGAACAGCGGGAAGGAAAATTAAGCCGCGTCTCCTGGGAGACGATCGCAGCCGGGCAAGCGATCGCCACCGCAACTGGATGGACGCTAGAAGCCGCAGTCATCGGCTCCGGTGTCTCTGCGATCGCAAGCGAAGTCGCGGCGAAAAACGTCGCGAAGGTATACGACATCGAATCGCCGAAGCTCGAACCCTACACTCCGGACGCGTTCGCCCACGCCTTCGAGGAGTTCCTGGGAAAGCATCCGGCCAAGCTCGCCTTGATGCCGCACACCTACCAGGTGCGTGACTTTGTGCCGAAGCTCGCGACGGCTTTGCAAACTACCGCCATCAGTGACGTGGTCGGCTTTAACTACGAAGGCGGCAAGCTTCTATTCACGCGCCAGATGTTCCAGGGCAAATTCGTGGCCGATGTGAGTTTTGCCGGCTCCGGGCCGTACTTTGTGACATTCCAAAATGGCTCATTTCGGGCGGATAAAGTCGAAACCTCCGCCGCTTTGGCCCCGATCGAGACGGTCAACGTCGATATCCCCGACAACGTCGTCCGCAACCGGCCGCAGGAGGTTTTCAAGGAAGCCAAGCAGGCGGTCGATCTGACACAAGCTGAAATTATTGTGTCGGTGGGGCGCGGCATCAAGGA